>Ga0184615_10001173_pt1 | contig 14345 bp, 6 predicted proteins | sample PLM4_65_coex_FD_133134 | JGI IMG/M metagenome (GOLD analysis project Ga0184615, IMG submission 133134) | Groundwater sediment microbial communities from an aquifer in East River, Colorado, USA - PLM4_65_coex | ecosystem: Environmental > Terrestrial > Soil > Riparian zone | place: USA: East... | reverse complement strand
GTGGGTGTGGCCTGGCTTGCCGCGTACGAGCTGCTGGTCGCGAAAGCTCCCGCGACCGAGACGGCGTCACGGATCGTTCCATACGCCGCGGTGGGCGCGGCGATCTGGGGGTGGCGCTGGATGATCGGAGACGGCGGAGGATACGACGCCCACGTCCCGGTCGCGATGGGCGCGGCCACCGGTCTCGTCGTTCTGGGCCGACACGTGACGGCGTGGTTCGTTCCGCTCGGGATCGGGCCGGTCACTCCGCAACCGTGGATTGGCTGGACCGATCCCGCGGTTCCCGGAATGCTCCTCGTCGTGGTGGTCGCGCTCGCGGCCGTCGGCGCGAGAACATTCCCGTTGACCTCGTTCGGCGTGGTGTGTGGGGTGTCCGCGCTCGCGCCGGTGCTTGCCCTCCCTTTCCTGACCGATGTGGCGCTGTTTCAGCCGCATCGAGGCTATGCCGCATCGGTCGGGTTCGCACTGGCGACCGTGGAGGCCGTGCGGGTGCTGGGCGCGGCTGCGGTCCGCTGGGCGGCGCCGCTCAGGCCCGCGAACCGTGCCGTCGCGGGGTGGGCGACGGCGTTCCTGCTCGTTGTGGGAGCGGTGTGGGCGGACACGAGTCAGGGACGGGCGTGGCGGGACGAAGTAGGGTTTTGGTCGGAAGCGGTCCAGCGGCATCCGCGAGAGGCCGCCTACCACCATAGCCTGGGCGCGGCGTCCCTGCGCGCGGGCGACCTCCCGCAAGCCTTGGATGCCTTCACGACGGCGGCGCGACTGGATCAGACGCTGCCGAGGGTTCACTATAATCTCGGTCTCGTCTACACGGAGATGGGACGCACTGACGACGCGCTGGCGGAGTACGAGCGGGCGCGGGAGCGCGATCCCGCCGACTTCAAATCGCTCGCGAACCTCGGGTTCCTGTACGAGAAAAAGGGAGAGACGGCCCGCGCGCTCGACGCGTACCAGGCGGCGCTCCGGGTGTCGCCGGACCTGGGGGCCGTTCGTGAACGGGTCGACCGCTTGGAGCGGTCGGGGATCGTCTCGCCGTCGCAGGCTACGGGTCTTCCGGCTGTGGCCGTGCCGCGATGAGCGCCGCGCCGATGGTCACGATCACGCGCCGGGCATCGGTCCTCGTCTTCGCCTTGCTGGCTATCGTCATAGCCGCGGCGCATGGCGGGGCGCTGCGGGGACAGTTTCACTACGACGACATCTTCGCCATCGTGGAGAACCCGGCCGTTCGGTCATGGGATCCGTTTCGGTATTTCACCTCCGCGAACGCGGTGATCAGCGAGGCGAACGCGGCCGGCTACCGGCCCCTCACGGTGGTGTCGCTCGCGCTGAATTATCAGCTCGGTGGCGTGTCCCCGGTCGGCTACCTCCTTGCGAACCTGCTACTACACCTCGCGGTGTCATGGATGGTCTTCGTCGTGGGGCGCCGTCTCCTGGGCGATTGGCGCTGGGCAGGCGTCGCCGCGCTGGTGTTCGCGCTGCACCCCGTCAACGCGGAGGCCGTCAACTACAGTGTGGCGCGCTCGTCGCTCCTTTCCACCATGTGGATGCTGGTGGCGTTTTGGGCGTTTCTTCGAGGCCGGCTTGCGGGAAGGGTCGGCTGGCATGGGCTGGGCGTGGGGGCCCTGCTGGCCGCGATGCTGAGCAAGGAGTCGGCGGTCGCTTTCGTGATCCCGCTGGCGGCATACCCCTGGTTGTCCGCGCGATGGGAGCGCGCGCAGGCCGAACACCGCGCGGAGGACCGACACGCGGGATATCGGGACGTCATCCCGTATCTCATCCTGGCCGCGGCGTACGTGGCGTTCTGGAGCGCCATGACCCGGGGCGGTATCCGGCCGCCGGGCCCGGCGGCGTATCCGACCTGGACATTCGCCGAGGTGGTCACTCGTTCGCTCGTATTATGGGTCTGGCCCTGGCCGCTGGGTCTCGATCACCCGCTGACGTTTCTCCAGCGATTTGATCCGTGGCTCGCGGTGGGGCTGGTGGTGTTCGGTGCGGCGTGGCTCGCGGCGGTGATCGTCGGCATCCGGCGTGCCCCGTTCGCCGCGTGGGCATTGCTGTGGGTCGCGGCCGGATTCGCGCCGCTCGCTCCGCTGCCGTGGCTGACCACGGTGGGGCTCCTGCAGGAAAATCGCCTGGTGTTCTCCGCCGTCGCCCTGGCCTGGCTGACCGCCTGGGGCGCTCAAACTCTTGTGGCGCGGTTGCGGCGCGGCGCCGGGGGTGCGTGGGTGACCCGGTGGGTGGTCGCCCCGATCGGCCTGGTGCTCGTGATCGGCGCCGGGGGCTTCGATCGCGCGCGGTCGGCGGTCTGGAACGACGACGCGCGCCTCTGGGCGGAGGTGGTTCGCCGCTCGCCCGGGAATCTGCTCGCTCGGATCAATCTGGGCTCGGCCTATATGGAACGGAAAGAATTCGATCGGGCCGAGGCCGAGTTTCGCCGCGTCACGGTGCTGGCTCCCGATTACCCGCGCGCCTACTATAACCTGGGCTTGCTGGCGCTCAGGCGGGAGCGGTACGACGACGCGAAAGAGTATTTTCTGCAGACCGCCGAGGTGGCGCCGGGCTATGCCGAGGCGTACCATGTGCTGGGGGCGGAAGCCCTCAAACGCCGGCGATTCGAGGAGGCGCGAGCGGCGTTTCAGCAGGCCGTGGCGTTGCGCCCGACCGACGCGAACGCCCACGCGCAGTTGGGGCTGATCGCGCTGCGCACCGGCGACGATACCGTCGCGGAGCGCGAGTATCTGACCGCGCTTCGTGACGATCCCGGCAATCGGGAGGTCCTCAACAATGTGGGCGAGATCTACTTACGCCGGCGGGATTGGGCGCGGGCGCTCGAGTACCTGACGGCGGCGCTCGATCGCGATCCGGGATTCTTCGAGGCGGCGTACAATCGCGGGGTGGCGCTGGTGGGGCTCGGACGGCGAGACGAGGCACAGGCGGTGTTGCGCGCCGTGCGGCCGCGGTTGCCGTCCGACCCGACGTTCGATCCGTACCGTCGCGGCATCGACTATCTCTTGGCCGGGGGAACACCGTGAGAATCCCTCTCTGGGCCGTGGGGAGCCTACTCCTCGTGTTGGTGCTCGCGGCGCACTCCGGCGCGCTGGGCGGCGGGTTCCACTACGACGATCGGGCGTCGGTGAGGGAGAACCTGGGCATCCGGGTCTGGCAGCCGCTGTTCTATCTCACGTCACCGCTCGCCGTCAGCGGAGAAGAGGGCGCCTCGGGGTACCGACCGGTGACCGTCGCGAGCTTCGCGGTCAATTACGCGTTGGGAGGGCTCGATCCCTTCGGTTACTTGATCGGGAATCTGCTGGCGCACCTCGCGGTGTCCTGGATGGTGTTCGTGGTGGGGCGAATCCTCTTGCGGGACGACCGCTGGGCCGCGGTGGCCGCCGTCATCTACGCGCTCCACCCGGTGAATGCCGAGGCGGTCAATTACGTCACCGCCCGGGCGTCGCTCCTGGCCGCGCTGGGTGCGTTGATCGCGTTCTGGGCGTTTCTGCGTCGTCGCGAAGGGGGCGGGGTGTGGTGGACGGTCGCGGGACTGGCGGCGTTTGCCGCCGCCCTGCTGAGCAAGGAATCGGCCGTGGCGCTGGTCCCCGCGTTGGCGCTGTATCCCTGGCTCGGTGAGCCGTCGCGCGGCCGGGGGCTTGGGGGCACGCTGATAGGCCGGTGGGTCCGACCCATCCTCCCGTATGTCGTAGTGTGTGTCGGGTATCTCGTCGTCTGGACGAGCGTGGCGGCGGCCAACATGGACAACCGAGGGAGCCCCGCCGCGTACCCGGTCTGGACACTGATGGAACTGACCGGGCGTTCGCTCTGGCTGTGGGTGTGGCCGTGGCCTTTGGGGCTGGATCATCCCTTAACCTTCGTGAAGCGATTTGACGGCATGCTCGCCGGTGTCCTCCTCGTCACGGCCGTCGGTCTGGCGACCGTCGTGTTGGCGGATCGTCGCCGCTATCCATTGCTGGTGTGGGGGACGATATGGGCGCTCGCCGGATTGGCGCCGCTGGCGCCGCTGCCGTGGATGACGGTCAAGGGGTTGCTCCAAGAAAATCGGCTGGCGTTTTCGGCGGCGGCCTTGGCCTGGCTGACGGCTGCGGCGATCCGGGGGGTGATGGCGTACGGATCGAGGCGCGGCGCTTCGGGCGGGGCGCGACCAATGGCCGCGTGGTGGATCCGCGGCGCCGCGGCGGTCGGACTCGTCGCTGTGGTGGGAGCCGTGGCGATGAACCGCGCGCGTTCGGCGGTCTGGAACGACGACGTCCGCCTCTGGGAAGAGGCCGTGCGCCTGACCCCGGAGAGTCGCAGCGCGCACCTCAACCTCGGCGTCAGTCACATGAATCGACAGGAGTACGATCGAGCGGAAGCGGAGTTTCGGCGCGCCCTGGTCGTCGCGCCGGACTACGCGCACGCCTATTACGCGCTCGGATTGTTGGAAATCCGCCGCGAGCGGTACGATGAAGCCGAGGCCTTTCTGGCCAAGACGATCGCCTTGGCTTCCGATTATTCGGGTTCCTATCACGCGCTGGGTGATGTGGCGATGAAGCGCGGACAATCGCAGGCGGCCGAAGCCGCGTTTCAGCACGCGCTGGCGCTCAATCCCCGCGACGCCAAGGCGCAGGCGAAGCTCGGGTTACTGGCCCAGCGGGCGGGAGATCTCGCGTCGGCGGAATCCCGGTATCGCGCCGCGCTCGAGGAAGACCCCGACCAGACGCTCGCCCGGAACAACCTCGGCATCCTCTACGTGCGTCGGCGGGACTGGCCCCGCGCCCTGGAGCAGTTCACCGCCGCGGCGCGACGAGATCCGGACGACCTGGACGCCGCGTTCAATCAGGCGATGACGCTGGATATGTTGGGTCGCAAGGACGAAGTGCGGATGATTTTGCAGGGCGTGTTGGCGCGTTTGCCGGACGATCCCGAGTTCGACGCGCGGCGCCGCGCCGCCCAGGCGATTCTGGATCGAAGTCGGTGATGGGGTTCCTGGCCGCGGCGTTTTTTCTCTCGGGGGTCTCCGGCCTGGTGTACCAGGTCGTGTGGACGCGTTTACTGATTTTGGTGTTCGGGTCGACCACGATCGCCGTCAGCACCGTCCTCGCCGTGTTCATGGGGGGGTTGGCGCTCGGGGCCTTCGTCGGAGGCCGCTGGATCGATCGATGGCCCCGCCCCTTGATCGTGTATGCGTGGTTGGAGGTGGCCGTGGGCGCCTACGGCCTGTGTGTGCCATGGGCGCTCGACCGTGCCCTGCCGTTGTACCAGATGGTCTGGAGCGAGGCGGCGTCCTCTCCTGACCTCCTGCTGGCCGTTCGCGTCGTCTTCATCGCGCTGATCTTGATCGTTCCCACCACGCTGATGGGCGCCACGTTGCCGGTGTTGAGCCGCGCGATTGCGCCGAAGGCCGCCTCTGTTCCCGGACTGATCGGCCGGTTTTACGCGACCAATACCGCCGGGGCGGTGATCGGGGCGTTCGGGGCCGGGTTTGTCCTCATGCCGGCGGTGGGCGTGACGCCGACGATCGTCGCCGCGGTCGCCGGCAATCTGGCGGCGGCGGTGGCGGCGTGGATCGTGATCCGCCGGTGGAGGGGAACGGACCATCCAGCACCGTCCGCCGCGCCGCGGGCGCAGGCCACTGCCCGCAAAATCCCCCAGGGCGGCCGGGCGATGTGGGTTGCGGTGACGCTGGCCGTGTCCGGCGCGGCGGCGCTCATCGATGAGGTGGCGTGGTCGCGGGCGCTGGGACTGATCATCGGGTCGTCGGTGTACGCGTTCACCGCAATGCTGACCACCTTCCTGGTCGGGCTGGCCGCCGGCGCGGCGTCGGGGGTCTGGTTGATGCGGAGGGTGCGCGGTCGTTTGGTCTTGTTGGGCGCGGTCCAGATCGCCATCGCGGCTGCCAGCTTGACCACGGTGGCGTTGCTGGCGCAACTTCCCTTCGCGCTGGTTTGGGCCGCCGGCGCGCTGCGCGCGATCGGTCCGTGGTCGGTGCCGCTCGCCCAGTTCGCCCTGTCGTTCCTGGTCATGTGGCTGCCCACGTTCGGGTTCGGGCTGGTCTTTCCCATTGCGCTCCATCTTCTGGTTGCGGGTCCCGATACGGCGGGGGCAGCAGTGGGGCGCCTCTACGCGATCAATACCGCGGGGGCCATCGCGGGCGCCCTGTTGGCCGGATTCGTGCTGCTTCCGTCTGTCGGGGTGCAACACACCTTGTTCCTGGCGGTGGGGGCGAGCCTCATGTTGGGAATCACGCTCATCGTCGCGGACGTGTCGGTGTCGCGCGTGCGATCGCTCGGTGTGGGGGTGGGGCTCGCGGTCGCCGCCGCGTTCATCGCCGCCGCGGTTCCCACGTGGAGCGCCACCCTGATGTCATCAGGGGTGTACTGGAATCTCCCCCGGTATGTCGCGGGGTACGACGAGGCGGGGATCGCGGGCGTCGAAGCCCGAATGCCCAAGGGTCGAACCCTCTACCATCGTGAAGGCCTCACCGCGACGGTCGTCGTGGAGCAGGACCCCGACGGCAACCGGTCGTTGACGATCAACGGTCGAACCGAGTCCGGGGATCTCTTTATGCGCACCCAGGTCTTGATCGCGCATTGGCCGGTGTGGCTCGCGCCGCGCGCCGATCGGGTCCTGGTGATCGGGTTCGGAAGCGGCGCGACGGCCGGCTCGGTGCTTCGACATCCGGTCCGCCACCTCGACGTCGTGGAGCTGGAGGCGGCGGTGCTTGACGCGTCGCGTGTGTTCGAGCCGGAAAATGGTCGCCCGCTCGCCGATTTCCGAACGCGCGTGTTCGCCGCCGATGGGCGAAACTTCCTCCTCCTCACCCCGGATCGATACGACATCATCATCTCGCAACCGTCGCTGCCGTGGGTGGCCGGGGCGGCGACGTTGTTCACGCAGGACTTCTTCGACATCGCGGCCGCGCACCTCGAACCCGGCGGGGTGTTCGGCCAATGGGTCGACGCCGGCGCCATGGGCCGCGAGCAACTGCATTCGGTGCTGGCCGCATTCGCCCTGGTCTTTCCCCATTTCCTCGCCGTGGAACCGACGCCGGGCGATTTGTTCCTGATCGGGTCGACGTCGCCGTTGGCCCTGGATCCTCGACGCATCGCGGCGTCGTTCGCCGATCCGGCGATCGCCGCTGATCTGCGGCGGGTGGACATCGGGGAGCCGCGTAACCTGTACGAAACCTTCCTGGGCGACGACGCGATGGTGAAACCTCTTCTGGCCGGGGCCATCCCGAACCGGGACGAGAATGTGTATGTGGAGTTCTCGGGGCCGATTGCGTTCGCCGGGATTCTCAGCGGCCGGCGGGAGGCGGGACTGGCGGGGGTCGAGCCCGGTCAGGCGGCCCGGGCGTGGAACGCCCTCCTGGCGCGGGGACTCGAATGACCACGCTCGCGACCGAGCCGGCGCGGCGCGCGCTGTCGTCGCTCGCGTTGGGGCTGATCCTTGCGGCGACTGCGGTCACCTACCGGGGTGTCGCGGCCAACGGCTTCGTGTTGGACGACTTTCATACCGTGGCGCGCAACCTGTCGATCCGTTCGTGGAACCACGCGGCCTCGTGGTTCACCTCGCCCTACGCCGTGAGCCGGTCGAAGGAATCCGCCAATTACCGTCCGGTACTGGTCGCCAGTTACGCCTGGGATCGCGCGATGTGGGGAGAATCTCCTGCCGGGTTTCACCGAACCAATCTCGTGCTGCATCTCGGCGTGGCGGCCATCGTCTTCCTCCTGGCGGTCCGGTTGTGGGGGTACCGTGGGGCGGCGCTGGGGGCGGCGGCATGGGTGGCGCTCCATCCCGTCAACGCCGAAGCCGTCAATTACGTTGCCGCGCGTTCGTCGGTGTTGATGACGCTCGGCGTCCTGGGGGCGGTCCTCGCGTACGATGCGTCCGTCGGAGCCGCGGGCCGCGCGCGCTCTCTGCGTCTTGGGGGAGCGCTGATCGTGGGTGGGTTGGCCTTGGGGGCGAAAGAAGCGGCGGTCGTGCTCCCCCTCTTGATTCTGATCTGGGATCGTGCGCGTTTTGGCGCGACCGCGACCTGGGGAGTCAGCCTAAAGCGGTCGCTCCCGTTCTGGGCGCTCGTCGTCCTGTGGTTTATCGTGCGCGGTGTGATCATGACGGACACGCCACGGGCGGCGCCCGCCGGCTCCGCGACCCAGGCGATGTTCTTCGGCGGGAAGATCGCGCTAACCGCGCTCTGGCATTCGCTCTGGCCCGCGGCGCTGGCCATCGATTACGGCTGGCCGGTCGAGATGCGTGCGAGCGAGGGCGTCGCGCTCCTGGCGGGCATTGCGGTCGCGATCGCGGCCGGCTGGGGCGTCTTTAGAGTCGATCGACGGCTGGGGTGGTGTCTCGCGTGGTTTGGGGTCGCGTTGACGCCCTTGATGGCGCTGCCATTTGTCACACGGCTCACGCTCTATCAAGATCACCGCGTCTATCTGGGAGGCGTGGGGATAGCCCTGATCGCGGGCCGTCTCGTCGACGCGGCCACCCGCGCGCTTCCTAAACAGTGGATGGTTCGTGTTCCAATCGGGTTGGCGTTGATCGGTGTGACAGGCGTTGCCGTCCGCGCCGATCAGGTCAGGACGGGCACGTGGCTTGACGCCGACCATCTCTGGGACGATACATTGGCGAAGTATCCCGATAGCGCCATGGCACGGAATGAGCGTGGTCTCCGGCTGCTGAACGACGGACGCCTCGCTGAGGCGGAGCGCGATTTTCAAGCGGCGTTGCAACGGATCCCGAAATATGCCTACACCCACGTGTACCTGGGCATGACCTACGGAAAACGGGGTGACGCGGAGCGTGCGATCGACGCGTTCAACACGGCGCTGCGCTTCAGGCCGCGGTTCACCGAGGCGCGTCTTCGCCTGGGGATGACGTACGAACAGCAGGGGCGCCTCGATTTGGCGCTGGCGGAGTACGAGCATGCGTTGCGCGACGATCCGGCGGCGATGTCCGTCCTGGTTCGGTCTGCCGGTCTCCTCGCAGGCCAGGGGCAATGGGATGAGGCCGTCAGTCGTTACCGTCGGGCGCTGGCGATCGATCCGCAGGATGACGAGGCCTCGGTGGGGCTCGGCGCGCTGTTCCTGCGGTTGGAACGCTGGTCTGAGGCCCGGGACGTCTTCAGCGCGTTTCTCGCTCGACACCCGGATTCCTCCGCGGCCCGGTTTTACATCGGGATGACCCACGCGCGGGAAGGACGGGACGCCGCCGCCTTGCCCGTCTGGCTGGAGGCCTCGAGACTCAATCCGGATGACCCCGAGCTCTTCGTCGAACTCGGCCTGCTATACGGCCGGCGGGGAGAATGGACCGACGCCATCGGCTGGTACGATCGCGCGCTCCAGCGCGATCGTACCTTGTTTGCGGCGCACCTGAACCTGGCACGGGCGGCCGAGCGTGCCGGCGACCCCGACCGCGCGCTCTTCCACTACCGGGCCTTTTTGCAGACGGCGCCCCGCAATGGCGATTCCGAGGGACTTCGGGTCGACGTCAAACGGGCGATCGTCACGTTGATGACCGCGCGTCGATCAACAGCGGGCGGAAGGCAGCGTTGACGAGGATGACGGTGATGGGTCTGGTCGTGGAGATGAAACGGCGAGTCGTCCCGTGGATTGCGGTGGGGGCGATCCTGCTGGTGGCGGCGTTCGCATACTGGGACGTGACCGGGCACGACTTTGTCCTGGACGACTCGCACACCGTCAAACATAATCCCGCTCTGCGATCGCTGACGTTTGCGCCCCAGTGGCTGACCTCCCCGTACGCGTCGAGCGGTAATCGGGAGTTCCCGAACTACCGCCCGGTGTTGGTGGCAAGCTACGCCCTCGATTACGCCCTCTGGGGCGACGGGCCCGGCGGGTATCACGCGACCAACCTCGCCATTCACCTCGGTGTGGTGATCCTGGGATTCGTGTTGGCCCGGCGCCTGTGGCGTGATGAGACGGCGGCGCTCTGCGCCGCGGCTCTGATCGCGCTCCATCCCATCAACGCCGAGGCGGTGAATTATCTGACCGCGCGCTCGTCGTCGCTGATGACCGGGTTGGTCCTGGCGGCGATCTGGGCGTCCGAGCGGGCCGCGACGGGATCCAACCGGCGGTGGTCGGTGGCGGCCTACGCACTCGGGCTGGCCGCGCTGGGGACCAAAGAGGCGGCGGTCGTCCTCCCCGTGCTGATCATTGCCTGGGACCGCGCCAACCGTGACGGGCCTTGGGCGGCCGCGATCAAGCGCTCGGTTCCCTGGTTTCTGCTGGTCGCAGGATTCCTGGCGGTCAGGACCTGGGTCTTGTGGGGGCACGGAGACGCCGCAATCAGCGGGCCTGGCGTGACGACGGGACAGAATCTGCTGTTTGCGATCAAGATCTACCTGGCGTCATTGGGGTATTGGTTCTGGCCGGCGGGACTGGCGGTGGACCACGCGTGGCCGATTCTCATCGGGGTTCGGGAAGGGGGGTGGCTGATCGCCGGGGCGGTCATCGCGATCGTTGGCACGGCCGCCGTCTTGTGGGTACGTCGACGAATGGGCTGGTGCCTTGTCTGGTTTTGGGCGGCGATCGCGCCGGTGGGAGCCCTGGCGTTCATCAGCCGGCTGACGCTGTATCAGGACAGCCGGGGATACTTGGCCGGGATTGCGCTGGCCTGGTTGATGGGTGGTCTCCTGGTGGCCGTGGGGCGTCGATGGGTCGCGTGGGCATCGTCGGTCCACGGGATCGGCGGCGGATGGCAAGTCGCCGCGGCTCGCGCGGCGCTCGGGCTCATCGTGCTGATCGGTACGGCGTCGGCGGTTCGAGCCGATACCGCCCGCACGGCGGTTTGGGTCAACAAGGTCACGCTGTGGAACGATGTGCTGACCACCTATCCGGACAGTCTCATGGCGCACAACGCGAAAGGCCTGCAAGCGCTCGATGCGGGACAGTTCGAGGCGGCCCGCGACTGGTTCGAGCGCGCGCTGCGGTTGGCGCCTGGATTTTCGGAGGCCCACAAGAACATCGGCGTGGTGTTCGCGCGGCTCGGTGACTGGGATCGAGCGGCTGCGGCGTTCGAGTTCGCCCTCAAGATCAACCCTCGGTTCTCGGAGGCGCGGATCAACTTGGGTAAGGTCTACGAGCACGTCGGCCGTCCGGATCTCGCGCTCCAGGAGTACGACCGTCTGTTACAAGACGACCCCGGGGAGGCGGCCGTATGGGGACGCACGGCGTTCCTGCTGGAGCAGCGGGGTGATCTCGATGACGCGGCGGTTCGATACCGGCGACTCCTGGAGATGAATCCGGGTGATGGGGAGGCTCGAATGTCGCTGGGAGCGATCCTGCTGCGCGCCGGGCGCTGGGCGGACGCGCGGGCCGTGTTCGAGGCCGTCCTCGCCCGGGAGCCCGATTCCTATGCCGCGCGGTTCAACCTCGGGGCCGCGCTCGACGGCCTCGGCGCGTGGGATGAGGCCATCGACGCGTATCAGCAGGCGGCGACTCTCGATCCCGCCGACCCCGATCCGTACTTTAAGATCGGCGTGATCTGGTCGAAACGAGAGCGATGGGCCGAGGCCGCCCTCATGTATCGCCGGGCGATCGAGCGCGACCCGGGCCATTTCGCGACGCACATGAATCTGGGGTTGGTGGCCGAGCGATTGGGGGATACGCGCGGGGCGATCGCGCACTATCGGGACTTTCTCGCCGCCGTGCCGCCGGACCCGGCCTACGACACCCTGAAACGACAGGCGCACGATGCGATGGCGCTCCTCCGTCGCACGCCCGATCGGGGAGGCCGGGAGGCCCCGCCGAGCGGGGAGGTCAAGCCGAGAGGATGATCGCCGGTATGCCGACGAAATGGTCGATGCGTCTCGATGAGGCCGGCTGGCTGCGCGGCGATCGCGTGTGGGTGATCGCGGCGATGGTCGGACTCTTGCCGCTGATTGCGGCGATCTATGCCAACAACCTGCACGGCGTGTTTCAGTACGACGATCGGCACACGATCGTCGAGAACCAGCTTTTACAGTCGACACATGTTGGGGAGACCATTACTCCGGCGTGGTGGGGCCGTGAGGCGCCGGTGATCGGGGGCGGGCACTACCGGCCGTTCACGTTCGCGACGTACGCCGTGAACTTCGCGATCGGAGGACTCGATCCGTTCGGCTACCACGTGGTCAACGTCGTCCTCCACTGGGCGGCGACCGCCGCGCTGATGGCGTTGATGTGGATCGTGCTGCCGCACCCGGTTCCGGTGATCGTCGCGGGCGCCGTGTTCGCGGTCAATCCGGCCAATAGCGAGGCGGTCAATTACATCGCCGCGCGGCCATCCGTTCTCGCCTCCGGGTTGTATGGGCTGGCGATCGCCGGCTTCGCGCTCTTTCGGCGGTTCCAGGCCGAAGGGCGAGTGACGGCCGGTCTCGCGGCGGCCGGTCTCGCGGTGCTGGGTCTGCTGTTGGGGCTCTCGAGCAAGGAAATCGCGGTTACGATCCCTCTCCTCTGGGTGTGCTATGACATCGGATGGTCCCGGAAGGCCGGTTGGTGGAGGATCGTGCAGCCGTACGCGGTGGGACTCATTCTGCTCATCGGGTATCTCCTCTGGACCGGTTACTATGCCGCGATCTGGGCCGTTCTGGCGGGACAGTCTCCTCCCGGGATGCGCAGTTTCGGCGCCAATGTGTGGACCCAAGTCAGCCTGTTGCCGGCGTATCTCGCGCTCTTCATCTGGCCGTTTCACCTGAGTGTGTTTCACGATGTCGCGGGGGTCGCGTCCCCCTGGCATCTTTCCGTGCTCTGGGGGGCGGCGGCTGGGGTGGTGATGGCCGGGCTTGGTTTCCACTGGTTGATCCAAGGGGAGAACGCAGCGGCCACATCGCCCGGCCGGGAACGCCGAGCGGCGGGATTCTTCCTCTTGTGGTTTCTGGTCTCGTTGCTCCCCACGATTCTGTACCCGTTGCACGCGGTGTTTCAGGAGCATCGCGTGTATCTGCCGGGGATGGGGTTGGCCGCGCTCGCCGGCATCGGCGCGTGGCGTGGGCTGCGCGCGGCCGAGGAAGGATCGGTCGTCCGTCGCCTCGCGCCGATCGGGGCGATCCTCGTGCTGGGGGCGATCGCCGCGGCCACCGTGGCGCGGAACGGGGTGTGGAACGATGAGGTCACGCTCTGGTCCGACGCGGCGGTCAAGGCGCCGAACAACGCGATCCCCCGGATCAATCTCGGCGTGGGATATGCCCGTCGCGGCGACGCCGAGCGGGCGATCGCGGCATACCGGGAGGCGCTGACGCGGTCGCCGAATTCCCCGATGGCGTATTCTAATCTTGGCACGCTGTACTACGGTCGAGGGGAGTATGCTCCTGCACGCCAGGCGTTGGAAGCGGCGGTGGCGCTTGATTCGCAGAACATGACCGCTCTCGTGACGCTGGGGCTGACGTACGACGCCCTCGGCGAGTCTGAGCGGGCGGACGCGGTGTTCACGCGGGCGGTTCGCACTGTCGAAGAACACCCCGAGCAACCGTCGGCCCGCCTGGCCGTCGCCGACGCCCTCGCGAAGGGCCCGCGGTGGCGGGCGGCCGAGGCGCATTACCGAGGCCTGCTTGCAGGCCCTCCTCCGCCGCACGCGATGCTGGCCGCCAGAGCCCACCTGGGCCTCGGATTTCTCGCCGAACGGGTGGGCGATGCGGGCGCCGCGCTGGTTTCCTATCAGGAAGCGATCCGCCTCGACCCCGGTTTGATGGACGCGCGGTTCAACGCGGCCAATCTCCTCCTTCGCGCGGGCCGTTTGGCCGAGGCGACGGCCGCGTACGAGGGTATTCTGAAGGATGCCCCCGGGTTTTTCCCCGTGCGATTCAACTTGGGGCGTCTCTACGAGCAGGCAGGGCGTGCGGATGACGCGCGGGCGCAGTACCGGGCGTTCCTGGACCTTGCGCCCCCTTCTCCCACGTATGCCGCTGCCCGGGCTCACGCCGCCGCGAGGCTGGGGGAACGCCGGGAAGGGGAAAGACCGTGACCGTGTCCGCGACGGCGCCTCGCCACTTTGGGTGGCCGGTGACGGCGCTGTGGGGTGTGCTGGCGCTGACGGCCGTGGTGTACGTCGATGTCCTCACGCACCCGTTCGAACACGACGACTTTCACGCCCTGGTGAACAATCAGGCGGTTCATGGTTTGTCCGATCTCCACACGGTCTGGACCTCGCCGCGTGCGGGGAGCGCCGAAGGCGGGGTCGGCTATCGCCCGGTGTTACTTACGTTCTGGGCGGTCGAGTACGCGGTATTCGGCGACAAACCGTGGGGGTATCATCTGGTCAGCCTGTTCCTCCATCTGGCGGCGGTTGGCTTGACCTGGAGCCTGATGACTCGACTGTCGGCCGATCGCCGGGCTGCCTTGGCCGCGGCAGCGCTC
>Ga0184615_10001172_pt1 | contig 14346 bp, 11 predicted proteins | sample PLM4_65_coex_FD_133134 | JGI IMG/M metagenome (GOLD analysis project Ga0184615, IMG submission 133134) | Groundwater sediment microbial communities from an aquifer in East River, Colorado, USA - PLM4_65_coex | ecosystem: Environmental > Terrestrial > Soil > Riparian zone | place: USA: East... | reverse complement strand
GTGCGGTGCTCGCGGCGCCTTGCATCTGGCGCATTCCCGAACAGGCTCCAACATCCAAATAGTCGGACAGACTCCGAGAGGGGTTATTGTAACCCATCGGCGATTTCGGTATGCTGCCGGTATCCCGCCATGTTGATCGCCGCGCTGCAGAATCCCGCATTGTACGACCACCCGGTCGAGCGGTTCGAGGTGGTCGAGACGCACATTTCCTGGGTTCTGCTCACGGGGCCCTTCGCGTACAAGATCAAGAAGCCGGTGGACCTCGGGTTCCTGGATTTCTCCACCCTGGAGAAGCGGCGGTTCTTCTGCGGGGAGGAACTGCGGCTGAACCGACGGCTGGCGCCAGACCTGTACCTCGACGTCGTGGCGATCACGGGGAGCACCGAGGCTCCGCGCCTAAGCGGCGAGGGGCCCGCGATCGAGTACGCGGTCAAGATGAAGCAGTTTCCGCGCGAGGGAGAACTCGACCGGGTTCTGGCGCGCGGCGAGCTGGGGACCGGGCACATCGACGCCCTCGCGCGCGAGATCGCCGCGTTCCACGGGCGCGTCGCCGTGGCGGGCGACGACGCGCCGTTCGGCTCGCCGGAGCGGATCGCACAACCCATTCGCGATAACTTCAAGACGATTCGAGAACAGGCCAGTGCAAAATCCCCCCTTCCCCCCTTTGCCAAAGGGGGGGAACAGAGGGCCTTTGATGAGGAGGGGGCACAGAGGTCGGGCGCCGAACCTCCCCCCTTTGAAAAAGGGGGGATAGGGGGGGATTTTCTAAACCGGATCACTCATCTGGAATCCTGGAGCGAGGCGGCCCACGCCGCGTTGACCGACGTGTTCCGGGAGCGCAAGCGCGGCGGCTTCATCCGGGAATGCCACGGCGACCTGCACCTCGCCAACATCGCGTGGGTCGAGAGGCGGGCAGTGATTTTCGATTGCATCGAGTTCAGCGAGGGCCTTCGGTGGATCGACGTGATGAGCGAGGCGGCGTTTCTGACGATGGACCTCGACGACCGCGGCGCCCCCGAACTCTCCCGCCGCTGGCTTACCGGCTACCTGGAGCTGACCGGCGACTACGCGGGACTGCGGGTGCTGCGCTTCTACCAGGTGTACCGTGCGCTCGTGCGGGCCAAGGTGGCGTGCATCCGGATGGGCCAGGCGGGGGCGGGCGACCGGGCGCGGCTCGAACGGGAATACCGCGGCTACGTCGATCTGGCCGGGCGCTACACGCGGCCCGCGCGGCCCGCGCTGGCGATCATGCACGGCCTGTCGGGGTCGGGCAAGACGGCGCTTGCGCAGGCGCTGGTCGAGGCGTGGGGCGCGGTGCGCATGCGCAGCGACGTGGAGCGCAAACGGCTCCACGGTCTCGCGCCGGACGCGCGGACGGCCTCGGGCCTCGACACCGACCTGTACGCGCCCGAGGCGGGGGAGCGCACGTACCGCCGGCTGGCGGATCTCGCGCGGACGGCGATCGAGGCCGGGCACTCGGTCATCGTGGACGCCGCGTGTCTCAAGCGCGGCCAGCGCGCGGCGTTGCGCGAGGCGGCGGCCCGCTCGCGCGCGCCGTTCGTGATCCTCGACGTGCGCGCGCCCGAGGCGGTCCTCCGCGCACGGATCTCGGCGCGGACGCGGGAGGGGCGCGACGCGTCGGAGGCGGACCTGGCCGTCCTCGACCATCAGCTCGCGACGGCGGAACCGCTCGGACCGGACGAGCGGTCCGCGGTCGTGGCCATCGACACCGACCGTCCCCTCGATGTGAAGCGCCTGGTCGAAGAGATCGAGCGGAGGACGGGACCGTAAGTGCCACCCCGTCAAACCGGAAATGCCCCAATCCATTACCAAAGCAAATCCCCCCTCCCCCCTTTGCCAAAGGGGGGGTAAATAGGAGGCAAGGGGCGCGAAAAGGAGGCAATAAAATCCCCCCTTTAACAAAGGGGGGCGAGGGGGGATTTTCTCATCCGACATCGACGGGTTGGGTTGATCGAGGGTTGATTATTGTGCTTCGGGGTGGGATGATCGAAGCGAGGCCCAGTCGGGCCGTGCGTTGCTCTGGAGGTCGCGATGTCGTCCCGTGACGGTGCCCCCACGCTCAGCGCTAACGCCCTTGAAGCGTTGCGGGCGCGTTATCTGCAGCGCGCGCCCGACGGGGAGATCGACGAGACCCCGTCGGAATTGTTTGCCCGCGTCGCGCGCGGCGTCGCGGAGGCCGAGCTGCCGTTCGGCTCGACGAGCCGGGCCGCGGAGTGGGAGGAGCGGTTCCGCGCGGCGATGACGAGCCTCGCGTTCCTCCCCAACTCGCCCACCCTCATGAACGCGGGCACCGGCCTCGGCCAGCTCGCCGCGTGTTTCGTCCTGCCGATCGAGGACAGCATCGACGGCATCTTCACGACCCTGCGCGACACCGCCCTGGTCCAGCAGACCGGCGGGGGGACGGGGTTCAATTTCTCGGCCTTGCGTCCCGCGGGCGACCGCGTGGGCGGCACGGTGGGGATCGCGTCGGGGCCGCTGTCGTTCATGCGCGTGTTCAACGGTGCGACCGAGGAGTTGCGTCAGGGCGGCAAACGACGCGGGGCGAACATGGGCATCCTCAACGCGAACCACCCCGACGTTGCGGCCTTCATCGAGCTGAAACGGGAGCCCGGCGCGATGCGCAACTTCAACCTGTCGGTCGGCGCCTCGGACGCCTTTATGGCGGCGGTGCGCGAGGGCGCGGTGTGGCCGCTCGTCAATCCCCGCACCGGCGCGACGACGGCCGCGGTCGACGCGGCAAAGCTCTTTCGGCGGATCGCCGAGGCCGCGTGGGCGACCGGCGATCCCGGCCTGGTGTTTTTGGACGCGATCGAGCGCGGTAACCCCACGCCGTCGCTGGGGCCGATCCGGGCGACCAACCCGTGCGGGGAGGTCCCGCTGCTGCCCCACGAGAGTTGCAACCTGGGCTCGATCAACCTGGCCGCGTGCCTGAAGCGGGAGGGGGCGGGGTGGGCGTTCGACTGGGACGTGTTTCGGGAGATGGCAACGCTCGCCGTCCGGTTTTTGGACGACGTGGTCGAGGTCAACCGCTACCCGATTCCCGAACTGGAGCGCGCGGCGCGGACCACGCGCAAGATCGGTCTCGGCGTGATGGGGCTCGCGGAGATGTTCATCCGCCTCGGCCTGCCCTACGACGGCCCCGACGCCCGTCGTCTGGGGTCCGAGATCGCGCGCGTCCTGCGGGAGGCCGCCGAGGCCGCGAGCGCCCGACTCGCCGCCGAGCGCGGCGCGTTCCCGGCGTGGCGCGAGTCGATCTTCGGCCGCGCCAACCGCCCGCGCCGCAACGCCACCGTGCTCTCGATCGCCCCGACCGGCACGATCAGCCTGATTGCGGGCACCACCTCGGGCATCGAGCCGCTCTTCGGGGTCGCATACACCCGCAGCCATGTCCTGGGCGGGCGCGCGCTTCCCGAGGTGTCCCCGTTGTTTGCCGAGCATATGGAAGCGCGGCGCCTCGACTGGCGGCCGCTCGTCCCGCAGATTCTCAAGACGGGGAGCGTCCAGGGAATCGCGGGCGTGCCGGACGATCTCAAGCGGCTGTTTCGCTGCGCGCTGGACATCGACCCCCTGGATCACCTCGCCATGCAGGCGGTTTTCCAGGCGCACGTGGACAACGCCGTCAGCAAGACCGTCAACCTGCCGTATGCGGCCCCGGTTGAGACCGTGGAGACGATCTACCGCGAGGCCCACCGCCTGGGCCTCAAGGGGATCACGGTCTTTCGCTACGGCTCGCGCTCCGAGCAGGTCTTGTCCCTGGGAGCGAAGCCCCACGACGAGCGGTTCGACCTGGCCCATTTGACGAGTTGCGACCCCGGCGCCTGCCGGGTCTGAGCAAAACACCCCGTTGGGGGGATGGCCTCCTCCGGGCGATTGCCGTACGATGATCCCACCGCCTCCGGGCGGCCACGCGCCATGGACAGAATCACGCTCAACGATCCCGAACGCGGGAACTCCATCGATCTCCCGGTGCGCCGCGGCACCCTCGGCCCTCCCGCCGTGGATGTCGGCGCCCTCTACCGCGAGCTGGGCTACTTCACCTACGACCCCGGGTTCGTCTCCACCGCGAGTTGCCGCAGCGCCATCACGTTCATCGACGGCGAGCAGGGCATCCTGCTGTACCGGGGCTATCCGATCGAGCAGCTCGCCGAGCAGAGCACGTTTCTGGAGGTCGCCTACTTGCTCCTCTACGGGGAACTGCCCGCGCGGCGCGAGTTGGACGAGTTCTCGACCGCGATTCTCCGCCATACCATGCTCCACGAGGGGCTGAGGGCCTTCTACGACGGGTTTCGCCACGACGCGCACCCGATGGCCGTGATGGTCGGGGTCGTTGGCTCGCTGTCCGCGTTCTACCACGACTCGACCGACATCCGAAACCCGAGGCACCGCGAGATCGCCGCCCATCGGCTGATCGCGAAGATGCCGACCATCGCCGCGGCCAGCTACAAACACTCGATCGGGCAGCCGCTGGTCTATCCGGACAACCGCCTCGGCTACTGCGGCAATCTGCTGCGGATGCTGTTCGCGGTGCCGTGCGAGGAGTACGCCGTGGACCCGGTCGCGGAGAAGGCACTGGACCTGTTGTTCATCCTGCACGCGGACCACGAGCAGAACGCCAGCACCGCCACCGTCCGGCTGGCCGGCAGCTCGGGGGCGAACCCCTTCGCCTGCGTCGCGGCCGGCCTCGCCGCCCTCTGGGGACCGGCCCACGGCGGGGCCGCCGAGGCGGTGGTGCGCATGCTGGGGGAGATCGGCGACGTCGCGCGCGTGCCGCAGTTCCTCGCTCGGGCCAAGGACAAACAGGACCCCTTCCGGCTCGTGGGGTTCGGTCATCGCGTCTACAAGAGCTACGATCCCCGGGCGCGGATCATCCGCCACACGTGCCACGAAGTCCTGCGGAGTCGGGGGAGCGGGGCGGACCCGCTGTTCGAGTTGGCGCTCCGGCTCGAAGAGGCCGCGCTCCGCGACGACTATTTCATCGAGCGGAAGCTGTACCCCAACGTCGACTTCTACTCCGGCGTCATCTACCGGGCCCTCGGCATTCCCCTCCCCATGTTCACGGTGATGTTCGCGATCGCCCGGACCGTGGGGTGGGTGGCGCAGTGGATGGAGATGATCGCCGAGCCGCAGCAGCGGATCGGCCGGCCGCGGCAGGTCTACGACGGCCCCGCCCGGCGCGATTACCGCCCGATGGCAGAGCGGGGGTGACACCGAGGAGCCTGTCCATGAACGGCCATCTGCGGCGTTGCCGCTGCGCTTCCGGTGCTCACGTACGACCCAGTACGCTCCGCTCCGGTTCTCGCGGCGCCTTGCATCTGACCATTCCTGACCAGGCTCCAATATCCGAATAGTCAGAGATAGACGCCTACCCATTTTGCACCGGCAAAAGCCCCCTTTTGGGGGATGGAGTTTTGAGTGGGGTTGACTCAAGATGATCTTGGTTCCCCCGGAGGGAGGGAAGTGTACGCGAGGAGGGACGTATGGGCGGATTGACGGTGAAGAAGATTCTGGTACCCACCGATTTCTCGGAGGGATCGAGCGCGGCGTTGCAGTACGCGATCGGCCTCGCCCGCATCTGTTCGGCCCGGCTTGTCTTGCTCCACGTTATGGAATTGGCGGTGTACGCCGTGGATTTCGCGATGACCCACCCCGGCGTGCCGGTCGACGTGCGCCGCAAGCTGGATGACATGATGAAGGACTGGGTCCGGCGCGTGAAGGCCGAGGGGATCGAGGCCGACGGCGTCCTGGCGACGGGCACGCCGTATTTCGAGATCGGGAAGGCCGTCGAGCGGCACGCGATCGACCTGATTATCATGGGGACCCACGGTCGAACGGGCATGGCCCGCGTCCTCATGGGGAGCACCGCCGAGCGGGTTGTCCGGCTCGCGCCGTGCCCCGTCCTGACGGTCAAGGCCGAGGTGAAGTCGGCGCCGCCCGTGGAGGCGCGCGCGGCGGCTCAGGCGACGGGGCCCTCGACCTTCTGCCACCTCTGCGGCCGGCCGTCCGCCGACATCCTGTGCGAGGCGTGCAAGACCAAGGTCCAGGCCGAGGCGGTCGAGCGGAAGTGGCGCGTCGAGAAGGAAGGACGGATCGGGGCCGGACGCCGGTAGGAGCCCGTCCATGCACGGCCATCTGCTGCGTTGTCGGTCGGCCTTGCGTGCTCACGTACGATACAGTACGCTCCGCGCGCAAAGCCTCCCTCCGTCTTGCATCTGGCCATGCCTGAACGGGCTCCAACAGCCGATTATTCGGAGAGGCTTCTAGTACCTGCAGGGAAGGAGATCGGATGCCGCGCGGCGCGCTGAACGTACTGATCGTCCATGGGATCGGGGGATATCCGAATGCGTTTCCGGACGAGTTTCGGCAGGAATTGCTTGGGCGCATCTCGACCGCCGTGGAAGATCTGGTCCGCCGCTACCGGCTCTCGGCCGCGTTGCCGTCCGACACGGTCAACATCATCCCGGGCCGGTGGGGGCCCGTGACGGAGGCGATCCAGGAGGAACTCGAGCGCCGGATCTTTCGGAGCAAGGTGGATTTTCTCCGCTGGTTCGGGATGCGCATCATGGGCGACGTGGTGGCGTATCGGGGGGCGGCCGTGTATGAGGAGGTCCATCGCGCGCTGGAGGAGGACCTCCGGAGCGGGGTTCGGCCCGAGAGCGGCCACCTCACCGTCGTCGCCCACAGTCTGGGCGCGGTGGTCGCCTCCGACTTCCTCTACGACCACACGCTAAAGATCGGCCGGCCGCTCGGGGACACATTCGGCGTGGGGTTTTCGAATTTCTTCACGCTCGGCTCCCCGCTGGTGCTGTATGCGATGCAATCGCCCGGCGAAGGCGCCTTCGACGCCGGCCGGGTGCTCGACCGGTTCGATCGCCCGGTACGGGTCGAATCGCCGACCGGCGTGTGGATGAACGTGTTCGACGACGCCGACATCATCGGGTATCCGATCCGCGCGATCAACCAGGCCCACACGGAGGCGGTGACGGCGGACGTGTGCACGGGCGGGGGCACGTTCCTGAGTCGGGGGAACCCGCTGAGCCACGGCCGGTATTGGAGCGATCGGCGGGTCGTCCATCTCATCGCCGAGAAGCTGGCGATCGACCTGGCCGAACTTCATATGGGGTTGGAGGGACCGAACCTGCGACAGGCCGTCGCTGACTATGTGACGCGATCCGCGAGCCCCTCGCCGTGGGGGCCGACCGCGAAGCCGCGAGGAGAACAGGTGATGAGCCGGCTGGCGCGATTCGCCATGGGATAGTCCTGATACCACAACCGACTAGTGGAGGAGAATCATGCCGAATCTATTCCGGGTCGCGGGCGTCGTTGCCGTCGTGATCGCATCCCTCGTATGCGCCTCGCCCACGGCGATGTCGGCGCAGGACGAGGAGCGCGGCACGATTGAGGTCGTGATCCGCAACTCGTCCTTTGTGTACCAGGCGCGCATTCTGCGGGTCGACGAGCAAGCCGTGATCGTGGTGCGCAATGCCGACACCATCCAGCACGGTTTCACCTCGGCGGCGATCGCGGAGTTCGACGCGCGGGTCGAGACCGAGGGGCTGGTCACGTATGGGAAGGGGATCAAGGGCCTCTACCTCGATCCCGGCCAGGAGGTCCGGATCCGGTTCACGCCGACCCGGCCGGTAAAGATGACGTTCCGCTGCGACATCCACCCCGCGATGAAGGGCGAGATCGTCTTCCTGTCGGTGGGCGCGACGTAGACGCCGCGACTCCCGCGAAATTCGCTTGCGTTCTCCGGTCCCGCTGTGGTCAACTCACCGAAACCGCGCGGGCGCGTGGTCGGGGAGGGGGCGGAGGATGCGAGGGAGAAACCAGACGGGGGACCGGTTCGGCCGGCTCGCCGCTGTCGTGGTCGGGGCAGCGTGGCTCGCGGCGGTCGCGGGGTGCGCGCCCCGGCTCGTCGGCATCGACCGCGACGCGCTGCTGCGTCTGAAAGACCAGCCGGAAATTCGCGCCGTCCGCCATCCGCCGCCGGCGTTCGACCTCGGCAATCCGGGCAACACCGTACTGGGATCCGTCTTCGGCCTATCGGGCGGGTCGCCGGTCGCGGGGGCGCAGGGGACGGGCGAGATCACCCGTGCGTTCGGGTTGACCGACCCCGCGCGGACCGTTGAGGAACGATTCACGGCGGCGTTGGCGTTCGAGCTGGGGCTGTCGAGCCTTCGGTCGGTGGATGAGATCGTGGCCGGGGACGGGCTCGACGACCTTCAAAAGGCATTCGGGACCGGTATGGTCCTCGATCTGAAGACGATCCACTGGGGTCTGTCGCCGGATTCGAAGTTGTGGACGCGGTACCGCCTGGAGTACGCAGCGCGAGCTCGGTTGGTGCAAGCGGAGGAGGCGAGGGTCGTCTGGCAGGGCGTGTGCGACGCGTCCGAGCGCGAGGCCGAAGGCGGGGCGACGCTGGGGGAATTGACGGCGGACGACGCCGAGCGCCTCACGGAGAAATTCCGCGACGCGGCGCAGGCGTGCGCCGATGAGTTGCTGGGGCAGATCCTTGGATCGTCGGCGCGGGCCCGCTGACCGGCGGGCGCGCTGACGATGGCCGCTGACCGTCCGCCGCGGATCGCGGTTGCGCTGCGCGCGCGGGATCCGAAGATCGTCCGCAAGGCAAAGACATACCTCGACTGGGTCGAGCGGGGGGGCGGAGCCGTCCGCCTCGTCGCGCCCGGTGAGCCGCGGCCGCTGTCGGGGGCCGACGGCCTGCTTCTGCTCGGCGGCGAGGACGTGGCGCCGGAACGCTACGGCGAGACCGACCGGCGCTGCGAGCGGATCAACCCGCAGCGGGACGCGTTCGAGTTGGCGCTGCTGCGTTCGGCCCTCCGCAAGGACCTGCCCATCTTGGGCATCTGCCGCGGCGTCCAGATCCTCGCCGTGGCCCTGGGGGGAACGCTGCTTCAGGATCTGCCTGCCGAGCTGCCCCGCGGCCGCTCGCGCGTCATCCACCGCGGCCCCCGCCGCACCGACAGCCGCCATCGGATCGTCCTCGCGAAGGGCACGGTGCTCGCCCGCCTGATCGGGCGCGACGCCCTCCTGGTCAACAGCCACCACCACCAAGCCGTCCGCGCAATGCCCCCCGGCGTGCGCGTCTCCGCCCGCTCGGCCGACGGCGTGATCGAAGCGATCGAGCATCCCGTGAAGCGATTCGTCGTGGGTATCCAGTGGCACCCCGAGCGCTGGCCGCGCGAATCGTCCGATGCGATCATGCGGGGGTTCCTTGCTGCCTGCCGTCTGGGGCGATCTGGTCGGCCCCGGTGACGCCTACGGAACGACCTTGAGCACCTCCCCCGCATAGTCGATCACGTACAGTTCGCGGTGCTCGTCCTCGCCGAATGCGCTGATGCTCCGGCCCGTGTCGAGCAGCTTCTGTTGGTGGGTGACGGCGCGGCCGTCGTGGCGGAGCGCCCAGATTCGGCCGTTGCCGAAGTCGCCGTAGACGTAGGCGCCGCAGAGGTCGGGGAGAGCGCGGCCGCGGTAGACGAAGCCTCCGATCACGGTCGTGCCCTCCGAGCGGGGGTAGTCCAGAATCGGCGGTTCCAGCCCGGTTCGGTCGCAGGTCGATTTGACGCCGGGCGTGCAGATCGTGCCTTCCATGATGTTCCAGCCGTAGTTGTTGCCCTTCGCGATCACGTCGATTTCCTCGCGTGCGTTCTGGCCGACGTCCCCGGCGTACAGCCATCCCGTCACGGGGTCGAAGGTGAAACGCCACGGGTTGCGCAGGCCGTAGGCCCAGATTTCGGGGGCGATGTTCTTCCGCCCCACGAATGGATTGTCGGGGGGGATGCCGTAGGCGGCCGTTCCTTCCCCGCGATCCACGTCGATCCGGAGCATCTTGCCGAGAAGCGTTGCGAGGCTCTGTCCGTTCCCATGCGGGTCGTTGCCCGCGCCGCCGTCACCCATACCGATGTAGAGGAAGCCGTCCGGGCCGAACGCGATCTCCCCGCCGTTGTGGTTGCTGTACGGCTGGGGGATGGTCAGGAGGATGCGTTCGACCCGCGCGTCGGCCGAGTTGGACCGCTCGGCCGCCCGAAACTCCGAGATCACGGTGTGGAGCCCGCCCGCACGGGACGTGTAGTTGACGAAGAACCGGCCGTTCTGCGCGAAGGCGGGGTGGAAGGACAACCCCAGCAGGCCCATCTCTCCGCCGGAGGTCACGCGGTCGCGGAGATCCAAAAACGGTGTGGTCGCCACGCGCCCCCTCTTCCAAACCTGGACCGTGCCACGCTGCTCGACGATGAACAGTCGCCCGCTCCCGTCGCCCGCGTGGAAAAGCCCGAGGGGCGCCTTTAGCCCCTTGGCGACGGATTCCAGGCGCATCGACGGAAACGGCCGCGGCGGGCCTTGCGGTTGGCACGGCGCGGGCGGGGCGGCGTGCGAAAGCGGCGTTGCCGCGGCCCACGCGCCGACGATCAGGGCGAGGAGAGCCGGACGCGCGATGGTGGTGGCGGTGACGGTGGGCATGGGTTACCTCGGCACGGGGTCGTCAGAAGATCGCGTGAGCCAGCATTTCCCGGTATTCTTCGGCCAGGGGGCTGCGGGCGCCGATGATCTCGAAGATGTGCAGCATCATTTTGCGCGCGGCCCCGTCCTTGAAGCGCCGGTCCTGCTTGAGGACGGTCAGATACTCCTCCAGCGCCTCCCGGTACTGCTGCTTGGCGGCGTAGAGCGAGGCCAGCTGGAAGCGCGCCTCGATGTCCTGGGGATTGCGCCGCAGCGCGGCGCACAGGTCGTCCATCGACGGGGCCGTCGCCTCAAGACGCGCGAGATCCAGTCGCGCCTTGAGCGCGATCACGTCGTCCTGCACCTGAAGGGGCCCCGCCAGGCGGTCGTACGCGGCCTCGGCATCCGGCCACCGTTCGAGTTGGACGAGGACGCGGAGCTCGCCCACCGACGCGGCGGCGTGATGCGGGTCGGCCTGCAACGCCTCGCGGTGCGTCCCAAGGGCGTCTTCCCACCGCTGCTCGGACTCTAGGCGCGCCGCCTGCCCGGCTAACTCGTCGGCCTTCGTGGGGATCAGGCGCCTGATAAATTCCCGGATGGACGGCTCGGGCAGGGCGCCGATGAATTCGTCCACTAGCTTGCCGTTGCGGAACGCCTTGACGCTCGGGATCGTCTGGATGCGGTAGCGCTGGGCGAGGGCGAAGTTTCGATCGGTGTCCACTTTGGCCAGGATGACTTGGCCCTCGTAGTCCTCCACCACCTCCTCCAGGATCGGTCCCAGGTACCGGCACGGGCCGCACCACGCCGCCCAGAAATCGACGAGCACGGGCACCCGGTGGGACGCCTCGATCACGAGGCGGTCGAACGTGGCCTCGTCCGCGTCGACGATCCAGGGTTCCGTCACGCGGGTCGTCTCCGTGGCGTCACAGGCGCAGGGTCCGCAGGCGAAGCGAGTTGGCGATCACCGACACCGAGCTGAAGCTCATCGCGGCGCTGGCCCAGATCGGACTGATGAGCAAGCCGAAGAACGGGTAGAACAACCCGGCGGCGACCGGCACGCCGACCGTGTTGTACACGAACGCGAAGAAGAGGTTTTGGCGGATCGTCCGCATCGTGGCGCGGCTGAGCCGCCGGGCCCGGACGATGGCCCGCAGGTCGCCCTTCACCAGGGTGACCCCCGCGCTCTGCATGGCCACGTCGGTGCCCGCGCCCATCGCGATCCCGACGTGGGCCTGGGCGAGCGCCGGGGCGTCGTTGACGCCGTCGCCCGCCATGGCGACGATGTGGCCCTGGGCCTGGAGTTGCCGGATGATGTCGCGCTTCTGGTCCGGCAGCACCTCGGCCGTGACCTCGTCGATACCGAGCCGGGCGGCGACCGCCCGGGCCGTGACCCGGGAGTCGCCGGTGAGCATGACGATCCGCACGTCGTCGCGGTGCAGTTGATCGATCGCCTCGGGAGTCGTCGACTTGATAGGGTCCGAGATGGCGAGGAGCCCGGCGGCGCGCCCGTCCACCGCCAACCACACGACGGTGGCTCCGTCGCGACGCTTCGCGTCGGCCTGCGCGGCCAGGTCGCCGACGGTGAGGCCGCGCTCCTCCAGCATCGTCTGCGTGCCGAGGACGACCTGGCGGTCCTCGACGACGCCCTCGACGCCCTTGCCGGTCGTCGACTGGAAGGATCGGACCTCCGTCAGGCGAAGGTCCCTGGCCTGGGCGCCCGCGACGATTGCCGCGGCCAGCGAGTGTTCGCTTGCGCGCTCCAGGCTTGCGGCCAGGCGCAGGACCTCATCCGCGTCGAATCCCGGAGCGGGTTCGACCGAGTCCAGGCGGGGCTTGCCCTCGGTCAGGGTGCCGGTCTTGTCCACGACCAGGGTGTCCACCCGTTCGAGAATCTCCAGCGCCTCGGCGTTCTTGATCAACACGCCGGTCTCGGCCCCACGCCCCACGCCGACCATGACTGCCATTGGCGTGGCCAGGCCCAGCGCGCACGGGCAGGCGATGATCAGCACCGCCACCGCGTTGACCAGGGCGAGTGCCAGGCGGGGATCCGGACCCCACGCCGCCCAGATCCCGAATGAGAGGATGCTCACCGCCACCACGATCGGCACGAAATAGCTCGACACCGTGTCGGCGACGCCCTGGATCGGCGCGCGGCTGCGCTGCGCGTCGCCGACCATGCGGACGATCTGGGCCAGCAGCGTGTCGGCGCCGACCCGCTGCGCCGTCATCATCAGGCTTCCCGTCCCGTTGATCGTGCCGCCGACGAGTGGGGAGGCCGTGGTCTTCTCCACCGGGATCGGTTCGCCGGTGATCATCGACTCGTCCACCGAGGAGCGGCCATCCGAGACGATGCCGTCCACGGGGACCTTCTCCCCCGGCCTTACGCGCAGGACGTCGCCCGGCATGACCTGATCGAGGAGGACGTCCTCCTCCCGCCCGTTGCGGAGGCGGCGCGCGGTCTTGGGGGCGAGGCCGAGCAGCGCCCGAATGGCCGAGCCGGTCCGGCTGCGCGCGCGGAGTTCGAGGACCTGACCGAGCAGGACCAGGGCCGTGATCACCACCGCGGTGTCGAAATAGGGTTCGACCGCGCCGTGCGTGCGAAAGCCCTCGGGAAAGGCGCCGGGGACGACGGCCGCGGCCACGCTGTAGAGAAAGGCGGCGCCGACGCCCAGGGCAATGAGGGTGAACATGTTGAGGCTGCGGTTGACGACGGACGCCCAGCCCCGCTCGAAGAACGGCTTGCCGGCCCAGAGGATGACCGGCGTCGAGAGCAGGAGTTGTATCCAGTTGGAGACCGGGAGGGGAATCGCGTCCCGCGTGCGGCCGGGGAACAGCAGGTCCGCGGCGGCGAGGGCGACGACGGGCAATCCCACCGCCACGCTGACCCAGAACCGGCGGGTCATGTCGATCAGTTCGGGGTTCGGTCCCTCGTCCAAGCGGATCGTCCGCGGCTCGAGCGCCATCCCGCACTTGGGGCAGGCCCCCGGGCGATCGCGGACGATCTCGGGGTGCATGGGGCAGATATACTCCACGCGGCTTCCCGGTGGAGCGGGCGACGACGAGACCGGCGGAGACGCGGCCGGTTGAGGCCGGGCCAGGCCGATGCTGATCAGGCCTTCCGCCGGCCGCGAAAGGTAATGATCGGGGTCGGCCTTGAACTTCTCGCGGCAGCCGGGGTTGCAGAAATAGTAGGTGGTCCCCGCGTGAATGTGGGTTCCCCCACCGGGATGGCTGGTGTCGACCGACATTCCGCAGACGGGATCTTGCGCGCTCAGATTCGTTTCGGCAGGCGTCACACGCGGTTCCTCACCATACTGGGGATGACACCCGCGAGCCTAGCGTAAACGGTTGTTCGGAATCAAGGCGCGCCATCTTGTATTTTCCGTCGCAACTCGGTAGGCTCGCGTCCACAACGGGAGGGCGGACGATGCAGACCTATCAACAGACGAGCGAACCCGTGGCCGCGGCCGACGACCCCGCGGCGCGCGAGCTCCTCCGCCGCGCCTTCGGCTCGACGTACCGCTGGAGCGCGGCGTTCAAGGGATTTTCGGCGCGGCTGCGCGTCGAGGAAGCTGGGAGGGCCGTCGAAGGCACCGTGGACGTGAGGTTGCCCGAGTCGATCACCGTGTCGCTGGCCGACCCCGAGCTGCAGAAGTGGACGGAGGGGCAGGTCGGGATGATGGCCGTCCACCGCGGCCATCGGACGTTCGAAGAGGCCGACGGGCGGCACACGCTGACCCTGGCCGAGGAGGACGGCCACCCGCTGGGCCGGCTCCTGCAGATCCACGGCGACGGGATGAACTCCCGATACCGCGTCGCGGGCGACCGGATCCGGCAGATCAACCGCAGCATGGGGCCGGTGCGGTTCAC
>Ga0184615_10001168_pt1 | contig 14373 bp, 13 predicted proteins | sample PLM4_65_coex_FD_133134 | JGI IMG/M metagenome (GOLD analysis project Ga0184615, IMG submission 133134) | Groundwater sediment microbial communities from an aquifer in East River, Colorado, USA - PLM4_65_coex | ecosystem: Environmental > Terrestrial > Soil > Riparian zone | place: USA: East... | reverse complement strand
TCGCGCGGGATCCACGTCAACGTCCGGATCGAGCCGCGCTGGACCTACCCCGAGGTCCGCCGGGCGGCCCTGGCCCTGGCCCGGGACGTGGAGCGGCGCGTGCCGGACCTGGCCACCTCCAAGTGGTGGAAGGAGGAGCGCCACGGCGTCTTCCGCGACTACAACCAGAACGCCAAGGACCGGACGGTCGCCTCCGCCTATTCGGTTCGGCCGCTGCCCGATGCCCGGGTCTCGACGCCCCTTGCGTGGGACGAGGTGCCGACCGTCGAAGCCGAGGCGTTCACGATCGACACCGTCCCCGCACGGTTCGCGTCGATCGGCGATCCGGGCGGTGGGATCGACGGTGCGGTCGGATCGCTCGAGGCGCTGCTCGAGCTGAGCCGCCGCCACGAGGCCGATGGGCTCGGCGACGCGCCCTGGCCGCCGAACTACGCGAAGCAGGCCGGCGAACCGCCACGGGTCCAGCCCTCACGGCAGCGTCGGGCGGCAGAGGCGTACGACGCCGGACGCGGCGAGGGCGGCGGACCGCCGCCGGAGGTGGCCCGCGCGCGGAAGGCGGCCGTGGCCGCCGGCGACCGCAACGCGGGCCTGCCCACCGAATGGACCGGCTCTCGCCCGACGCCGACGGGGCGTCGCAAGACCTCGATCCCGGTCGTGGAGATCGCGCGCGCCGAGTTCAAGGAGGAGGCGCTTGCGGGGCTCGAGCGCTGGAAGGCCCGGCATCCCGACATCGTCGGGTACCTAGAGCCGCCGGACATCCTGGTCGACGGGATGCGCGGCCGATCTGCGGTCTGGTACCGGGTCCGAGTCAACCTGATCCACGTGCCCGAGGCCATGCGGCCCGGCCAGGAGCCGCTCGAGTCCGACTACGACCCGTGGGCCGGCTACGAATGGCCGGATCGCCCCGGTCAGCTGGAGCGGGCGCCGCGCAAGAAGAAGGCCGATCCGGCGTGACTCGCGCGAGGTGACGGGCTGACCTCAGCCCGGCGCACCGGTCGCGGCGACGACCGCCCTGGTCAGCCGGTCCGTCAGGAGCGCATCCGCATAGCTCGAAAGCAGGCGGGCTGGATCGCCGGACTCCACCGCGGCGAGGAATGCGGCCGCCTGGATTTCGTATGGATCGCGCTCCGCGTGCAGCTCGGTCAGGTCATCGACGGACTCGAATCGGGCGTGCCAATCGCCCTGGCCCAGCGATCCCTTGGTCAGCGTCGTCAGCAGGCCGTCCGAGGCGAGCTCGACCGAGATCGCGCTGGCGGCCAGCCGCCGGGTCGTGGCGAACGACCCGATCGCGCCCCGCTCGAACCGGAGCACCGCCGCGGTCGCATCGGCGACCTCGACGCCGTCCCGAGGCGAGACACCGCGGTTCGACACGGCGCCGACCACCTCCGCCTCGCCGAGCAGGTGGCGTGCCAGGTCGAACAGGTGCGTCGCCTGCTCGATGACCTGGCCTCCGCCCTGGTCCGCGAGACCCCACCAGGCCGGTGAGGGCGTGTCGCCAAGCCACTGTGCAACGACGAGTCCCGGCGGGTTGGCGGCCAGCCGCGCGCGGATCTGCGGCAGGATGTCGAGGGCGCGCAGGTGATAGCCGACGCCGACGACGAGGCCCGCCTGTTCGATCGCGGCCGCGAGCCGGGCGGGGCCAACGCCATCCGCGGCGGCCAGCGGCTTCTCGGTCAGGAACGGGATCCCTCGGTCCACGAGCAGCTCGCCGATGGCGACCGCCCGGAACGGCGGGACGCAGACATACACGACGTCGGGCCGGACGGCGTCGAGCATCGCTTCCGGCCGATCGAACGCGACGCCGCCCCAGCGCTCGACCGCGACCCCGGCGCCGCGACCGGTCCCGGACACCACGCCGACCAGCTCCGTCCGGCCGAGCCGTCCGAGCGCCTCGAGATGGAGTCCGGCGATCCAGCCGGCCCCGATCAGGCCCAGCCGAAGGGTCATCGACCGCCGGTGAAGATCTGGGCGAGCTCGAACGGCGCGGTCTCCTCGAGCTGATCGTAGCGGCAGGCCTCCGGCGGCTTGTCGGGACGCCAGCGCTTGAACGTGGTGCCGTGCCGGAAACGGTCGCCCTGCAGGTGGTCGTAGGCGACCTCGACCACGCGCTCGGCGCGGAGCGGCTCCCACGACAGGTCCTTGCCCCGGTTCCAGCGCGACGTGGCGCCGGGCACGCGCTGGCCGCTGGCTGCCATCTCCGCCGCCCAATCCGCCCATCCGGACCACGGATGGCCCTCGAGCGCGCCCGCGCGAAGCGGCGCCAGCTCGTCGACCAGCTCGGCCCGCCGATCCCACGTGAACGACGACGTGATCCCGACGTGGTGAAGCGTTCCCTCGTCATCGAACAGCCCGAGGAGCAATGAGCCGACGTGCGTTCCGGGGCCGTTCTTGTGCCAGCGGAACCCCGCGACCACGCAGTCGGCCGTGCGCTGGTGCTTGATCTTGAGCATTGCCCGCTTGCCCGGCTGGTATGTGGCGTCAAGCCGCTTGGCGATGACCCCGTCGAGACCGGCACCCTCGAACCGGGCGAACCAGTCGCCGGCGAGGGCCCGATCGGTCGTCGCCGGGGTCAGGTGAACGGGCGGGGTCGCGGCGCCAAGCACGGCTTCCAGGCGCCGGCGTCGCTCGCCCTGGGCAACGCCCCGCAGATCCTCGTCATCGAGCGCCAGCAGGTCCCAGGCCACGAAGCTCGCTGGCGACTCCGCGGCGAGCATCCGGACCCGTGACGCCGCCGGATGGATGCGCAGCAGGAGCGCCTCGAACGCAAGCGCCCCATCCATGGCGATCACGATCTCGCCGTCGAGGATGCACCGCTCGGGGAGTGCCGCGCGCAGCGGGTCGGCGAGCTCGGGGAAATAGCGATCCAGGGGCTTGAGGTCGCGCGACTGCGTGTACACCTCGTCGCCGTCGCGGAAGACCAGCGCGCGGAAGCCGTCCCACTTGGGCTCGAACAGCCAGCCGTCATCGATCGGCAGCCCGTCCACGGCCTTCGCGAGCATCGGCTCGAGCGGCGGCTGGAACGGCAGATTGAGATTGGCCATCGGATCGAGTGTAGCCGCGGCCGCGGACCTCAGGGCAGCGTCGCCAGCGCTTTCCTGGCCTGCTCGCGACCGACGTTCCAGGCGAATGGCGAGCCGAACGCAACCTCGCTTTGGAGCTGTGCTCGGCGGGCCAGGAGGATCGAGCGCACCTCACCGGCTTCCCGAGGTGGCAAACGTGGCAGGGCGTCAACGAGGACCGGGATGGCATCGTCCGGCAGGGCCGCCAGGTACGAGGCGTCGAGCCCTGAATGTCCGGCGGGCGGCACGAGTGACGGATCGATGACCCGCTCGATGTTCCTGGAGGCCACGAACGCGGCCGGGGCGATCAGGTTGAGACCAACGAGCGACACGACACCAAGGACCGCGAACGCGTGTCCGAGCCAGCGGCTCCGCTGTGTCACGAGCAGCGCCAGCATCACTGCCAACCCACACGCCATCACGATGATCGCTACGACCACGTACAGCCGCAGCGTCGTCCACCCGTAGGCCGCCTGGTAGAGGTTCAATCGGAGCGCCGCCGATACGAGCACAAGCGCAGTCAGCCCGATCAGCGCGGCCACGGCTCCAACGTAGAGCCGCGTCCGCCGTGCGACCGTTGCCTCAAGGACGATGACGACCGCTGACACGAGGCTGGCCGCGGCAACGAGCTCGAAGAAGCCGCGACGCGCGTATTGGGCATACGGGATGCCCGCGGCCTTGAGGGTATCGAGGCCCCCGAAGAGGTATGCGACCTGGAGGACGACGAACGACGCAACCACCAGGTCGATGACGCCCAGGATCACGAGCGCTTCAGGAAGTCCGAGCGAACCGAGGCCCCGGATCGAGGTCGTTCTCGCGGCAGCGCCGAGCGACGAGCGCTCCATGCGCGGTATCCCGGTCGCGGCGATCGAGACGGACCCGGCGAGCAACCACGCGGCCGCCAGCGTGAAGGTCGCTCGCCCTGGGAGATCGCCCAGGTCGACGCGGATCCCGAGCAGGTCGGCGACGGCAGCACCGAAGATCGGATCGGCCGACGCGAATAGCGTGACGAGCACCACGGCGATCGGGACGGCGACGAACAGGCCGCGGCCAACCGGCGCCACCCAGGCGGGCACGGATCGTGGGAGCCGTGCGCGGCCGGGTTTGACCAATCGGATCGCCCTGGCAGCACCAACGAGCACATCCGCAATGCCCCAGACAGCCATCGCCACGATGACGGAAGCCCGTCGTCGCGTGACCGCCAGACCGGACATCGCGGCCAGCGACGCCCCGATCAAGCCGATCGCCACGACGATGTCGAGAGCGGCCAGAAACGGGTCCGCCCGCACGCCAGCCAGGAGGGCGAGGATGATCGCTGCTGCCGGTAGCCAAGCGTCGAGCGGGTCCAACGCTCGCCCGCGGCGACGCACCGACCATCCCGCGACGAGCACGGCGGCGACCATCGTCGGGACACCGATCCCGAATGCCGGCCCGTCGAATGCCAACTCGGCGAGGATGCCCAGGGCGAGGCCGGCGAGGAGCACGCGGCCTGCGACGGTCCCTTCGCGCGGGTCGGTCTCGTCCATCGGGCACCTCGAGCGGGCCTGGGAGCGGTGGGCCTGTGGCTGCCGGCAGCCGGCAGTCCCTCTTGGACGGCGTTCGAGTCGCCTGTGTGTCGCGAGGAACCTCCTTTCGTCGCCCGGCGTCTCCGCGGTGCCGCCACGGCCGCCCGGTCGTGACGAGCCCACTCGAGGGCTCAGACGATGCGCATCTTCCGCCCATTCATCGCCCTGGCCGTGCTCGCGCTGGGCATCGCCGCCTGCGCCGGCAGCGCCACCAGCCTCCCGCAGCAGGAAACCGCACCCGGCGAACGCGGGATCGGCCTCACCGGATCAGGGACCGGCGGCGCGGAGTCCGCCGCGAGCGCCGCCCCGGCTGCGCTGGACGGTGTCGACGGGTTCGGCACCAACGCGATCGGCGCCCGCGACGACGCCAGGATCATCCGGACCGGATCGATCGATCTCGAGGTCAGCGACGTGGCCAAGGCACTGCGCACGGCGCGGGACGGGATCGTCGCCATCGGCGGATACGTCGGCGCATCGAACACCAGCAACGTGTCCGACCAACCCACCGCGCAGATCACCTACCGGATCCCGGCCGATCGATGGGAGGACGCGCTCGACGTCCTCCGCGAGCTCAACGGGCTGACCACCAAGGTGGCCAATGAACGAACCGATGCCGTCGAGGTGACCGGCCAGGTCGTCGACCTCGAAGCGCGGATCCGGAACCTGCGCGCCAGCGAGACCGCCCTCCAGGCGATCGCGGCCAGGGCGACCAAGATCAGCGACGTCCTGGAGGTCGAGGCGCGATTGACCGACGTCCGCGGCCAGATCGAGCAGCTGACCGCGCAGCTCGTGGACCTCAACGATCGGGCCGGCTACGCCACCCTGACCGCGTCATTCAGCAGCCCGGTCGTCGCCGTCCAGGTCGCCAGCCAGGACTGGGAGCCGGCGACCGCGGTCGATCAGGCGGCCGCGAGCCTGATCTCCATCCTGCAGGCGCTCGCCACCGCCGGGATCTGGTTCCTGATCGTCTGGCTACCGATCCTGCTCGTGCTTGGCCTCATCGTGGGCGTCGGTGCCTGGGCGGCACGACGCGCGGGGATCGGCCGGCGTGGCGATCCCGGCCCGCCGCCGCCGTCACTCCCAGCGGCCCCTCCGGTGCCGCAGGGCTGACCCAGCCGCCTCAGCGGGCGACGACCACCGTCGTGCTGGAGTGCGTGGCCACGTGCTCCGACACGCTGCCCTGGAGCGCCCGACCGAGGACCCCGAGTCCACGGGAGCCGACGATCACGGCATCGAACGAGCCAGCCTCGGCAAACCGCTCGATGATCTCGGGCACGTTGCCGGCCGACTCGACCAGCCGGGCTTCGATCCCCTGCTCGCGCAGCAGTCGGCGCGCTTCGACCAGCTCGTCGGCATGGACGTGACTGTCGTCCCAGGGATCGATCGGCGCCCGGCCCGGATGGACCGGCACGACGCTGAGGACCGTGAGGGCGGCACCGAAGCCACGTGCCATCTCGGCGGCCAGGTCGAGGGCCTTTCGCGATTGTTCTGACCCGTCATAGGCCAGCAGCAGTTTCTGCATGCTGTTCCACTCCTTTCGCGGGTGGAGTCGGCCGACGGTCGGCTCCGGCGACGTTCAGCGTGGTCTTGCCTCGATGGGTTGTCTGCGGTCCGAGGTCGCCTCCGCACGGTCCGAACGGCCCCTCCCCCCGGCCAAACGGCATGGCACCATGCCGGGATGACCGAACAGGCCGAGCGCTACGACCGGCTGGCCGAGGGCTATGCCACCTGGTGGGCCCCGGTGCTCGCGCCCGCGGTCGGACGCCTGCTCGATCGGGCCGCGGCTTGGCTGGGGGGCGACGCCGCCAGAGTGCTGGACATCGGCACCGGCACCGGGCAGCTGGCGATCGCGGCGCTTCGGCGCTGGCCGGACCTCTCCGTCGTCGGCGTCGACGCGTCCGGAGGGATGCGCGCGATGGCCGATGCGCTGGCTCGACAGGCGCTCGGCGACGCGGCCGGGCGGTTCCGCACCGAGACGGCGTTCGCCGACGGGCTGCCCTTCCCGGATGCCATGTTCGACATTGCCCTGTCGTCGTTCGTCTTCCAGCTGGTGCCGAACCGCGCCCGAGCGCTGCGCGAGGCCCGCCGGGTGCTCCGACCGGGCGGGCTCCTCGCCTACGTGTCGTGGCTGCAGGACGATCGGGCGTTCGCGCCCGACCTGCTCTTCGACGAGGTGCTCGAATCCTTCGACATCGATCCAGGCGGCCCCGATGGGCGATCGGGCGACCTGCCGTCGGTGGCCCGTGCGGCGGGCGAGCTGCGCCGCGCCGGGTTCGCCGAGGTTTCGGCCGATGGGGAGGTGCTGGAGCACGCGTTCACGGTCGAGGGCTACCTCGCGTTCCTGACCGAGTTCGACGAGGAGAGCCTGTTCGAGGAGCTCGACCCCGACCGTCGGGATCGCCTGCTGGCGGCCATGCGCGACGGGCTCGGGCGGTTGTCCCGCGACGAGATGACGATGCGCGTTCCGGTCGTCTTCGCCAGCGGCCGCCGATCGGCCCGCTGACTCGGGTGAGCTGGGCCGTCGCCCGGATCAGCTCTCGGTCGAGCCGGCCGACTCGCCGCCGGCAGCGCCCTGGCCTTCGCTGGGCTCGCCGCCTTCGGCTTCGGCAGCCTCGGCTTCGGCAGCCTCGGCTTCGCCGACCACGGTCGGCTCCTCCTCGACGCGCGGCGGCTGGACCTTGGCGATGATCTCGTCACCGTCGGTCAGCAGCGTGACGTCGGAGGGGACGACCAGGTCGCGCACGTAGATCGCGGTGTCGAAATCGCCGATGCCCGCGACCGAGTACTCGATCGACTGCGGCAGGTGATCGGGCAGGGCCCTGACCCGGACCGACTCGCTCGGGTGCAGGAGCGTGCCGCCGTGGAGCGTGACGGCCGGCGACTCGCCGGTCGCGACGAGCGGAACCTCGACCGTGAGCTCCTCGGTCATCCGGACGAGGAACAGGTCCACGTGCAGTGGCCGGCGGTTGACCGGATGGACCTGGACCGAGTGGACCAGGACCGGGCGCGCCTTCTTGCCGTCGACCGACAGGTCGACCAGGGCGTTGGGGCCGCTGTGGCGGCGCAGCTGCTCGAACTCGTGCGTGTCGACGCTGACGCTGTCCGAAGCCTCGCCATGGCCGTACACGACGGCCGGCAGACGGCCGGCACGCCGAAGTGTGGCAACCTTCTTGCCGAGGACCTCGCGGTGTTCGGCGGCCAGCGTGGCGCGGGCGGTTGACATGTCGGGAACCTCTGGAATTCGTCTGTGGTTGGGTGACGGGCTGCGGCTCGCCGGCGGGGCCGGGATGGCGAGGCGCCCGGAAGCGCGCCTACCTTACCACGCGTCGGCGAGCTGTCCGGTCGACGCGGTGTAGCATCGCGCGGTGGCCGCCACCATCCTGATCGTCGAGGACGAGCACGCCGTCGCCCGGGGGATCCAGTACGCGCTCCAGCAGGAGGGCTACGAGGTCGCCATCGCACGGTCCGGCGAAGAGGGCCTGGACATCGCCACCCACCAGGCGCCGGACCTCGTCGTCCTCGACGTTCGCCTCCCGGGCATGGACGGGTTCGAGGTCCTGCGGCGGCTTCGGGCATCGGGGGCCAAGATGCCCGTCCTGGTCCTGACCGCCCGGGACGACGAGGTCGACAAGGTCATCGGTCTCGAGCTCGGCGCGGACGACTACCTGACCAAGCCGTTCGGGCTGCGCGAGCTGATGAGCCGGATCAAGGCCCTGCTCCGCCGGTCCTACGGGGACCTGTCCGATGCAGCCGGCGGCCGGGTCATCCGCCACGGCGACCTGCTGATCGACCTGGAGCGCCGGCGCGTCCAGCGCGGCAACCGTCGGATCAGCCTGACCCCGACGGAGTTCGAGATCCTCCGCCACCTCGCCTCGCGGCCCGGCAGGGTCTACACCCGGAGCGAGCTGCTCGAGCTCCTCCGCGACTACGAGGCGCTCGACCAGGACGAGAAGACGATCAACGTCCACGTCAGCCATCTGCGCGACAAGATCGAGGACGACCCGGCGTCGCCCGGCTTCGTCCTGACCGTCCGAGGTGTCGGCTACGCCTTCGCCGAGCGCTGAGTCGAACGCCGGGCGCCTCGTCCGCCTGCGGCGGATGCTGCGTCGGGTGCGGCCGCCTCGCCGGCTGCGGCGCCTGTTCCCGCGCTCGTTCCAGGGGCGCCTGGCCCTGTCCTTCATCGGCGTCATCGCCCTTACCCTGGTCCTCGTCACGGTGTTGGTCATCAACCGGCTCGACGATTACTTCACCCGTCAGCAGACGACCGACCTCGAGCAGCGGGCCGAGACCGTGAGCACCTACGTCCAGAGCCGGGCGCGCGAGGCCGCCGAGGGTGACCCAGTGGTCGGCCTGGATCGGCGGGTGAACCCAGCCGTGCTGCTGGCGCTCGACCAGGAGCAGCAGAGGGTCATCGCCGACCGATTGGGCCAGGCCGATGTCCAGGTCCGATTCGGGCTGCTGGCCTCCACCGGCGAGGCCGTGGCGTTCCTCCCCGCCCTCGACGACCCATTGTTCATGCGGCTCCAGGCCCAGCCCGCACCCGGGCAGACACAGGAACGGTCGGCCGTCGTCCGCCAGGCGTTCCCGGCGGGTGACCTCTTCCAGGCCTATGCCGTCGAGGTGACGCTGTCCAACCCGTACACCTTCCGGGCCACGGCGCTGGCCAACGTGACCGGCCTGCTGGCGGCAATCGCCCTCTTCGCGTTGGGCCTGAGCGTGGTCGTATCGGCCGCAATGGCCCGCCGCTTCACCACGCCGTTGCGGCGCCTGACCGAGGCGTCGCGCGGGCTGGCCGAGGGCGAGCTCAGCCGGCGGGTCCCGCCCAACCAGGTCCGCGCCGGGTCGTCCGAGCTGGCCGAGCTCGCCCTCCAGTTCAACGCCATGGCCGACCGGCTCGAGGAGAGCGTCGAGATCATCCGGCGCGATCGCGATCGGAGCCGCGATTTCCTGGCCGACGTGTCGCACGAGCTGCGGACCCCGCTGGCGGCCCTGCGCACGTTCAACGAGCTGCTGCGCGAGGGTGCCGACGCCGACCCGGACGCCCGCGCGGAGTTCATCGAATCGAGCGGCCAGCAGATCGAGCGGCTCGATTGGCTGGCCCAGAACCTGCTCGAGCTGTCGAAGCTCGATTCCGGCCTCGTCCTGCTCGACCTGCGCCCGGACGACCTGCGGGCGGCGGTCGAGTCGGCCGTCGAGCAGAGCGCCTCGGCGGCAGGAAAGCGTGGCGTCGGCCTGGCCCTCCACCTGCCGAGCGCCCCGGTCCGGATCCGCCACGATCCGCAGCGGATCGGCCAGGTCGTCGCCAACCTTGTGGCCAACGCCGTCAAGTTCACGAGCCGGGGTGGGTCGGTCTCGATCGACGTGCGCCTGACCGCCGACGGCGCCCAGGTCGAGGTCGCCGACACCGGCGTCGGGATCGACGCCGGCGAGCTGCCGCACATCTTCGAGCGCTTCTATCGCGGCTCCCGAGCGAACGAAGCACGCGGCAGCGGCAGCGGTCTCGGCCTCGCCATCGCGCGCTCGATCGTCGAGATGCATGGCGGCGCGATCGTCGTCGAAAGCCGGATCGGCGTGGGATCGACGTTCACGGTCGAGCTGCCGCGCGACCCGCGGCTGGTCGAGGGCAGCCCGGCCGCCGAGCGCGCCGACGTGGCCTCCGCCGCCGCGGCCGGCTGGCGGGAGCCCCGGGTCGATCCCGCGTCCCCGGCCAACATGCAGGAAACTTCACCGACCGAGCGCTCGCAGGTGAATACGGAAGCCGCAGGCTGAACGGACAGAACGCCCCCATCCGGCCGTCACCGGCCGGCCGCTCGAGGAAGCCACCACCACGATGCACGACGAACCACGACCCGGCGAACTCGATCCCGATGCGCCGACCGAGCCTGCGACCGCGCCGATGACGGACCGATTCGCGCCGGCGCCTGAACCGCGGGCCGCCTGGGCGCACGACTGGACCGCCCCGATCGCGCCGACGCCCGAGCGCTGGTACGAACCCGCGCCGGTCGCTCCGACGCCACCGCGGCGGCAAGGCTCCGGGGTCGGCTCGCTGGTGAGCGTGGCGCTGTTGTCGGCCATCCTCGCCTCGGGCGGAACCGTCCTGACGCTCAGCGCCACCGGCGCCCTGGACCGTCCGGTGTCGGCCCCGGCCGCGGCGCAGGGCACCAACGTCAACGCGCCGCAACCGGTGACCATCGACGAGTCGTCGGCCACGATCAACGTCGCGGCCAAGGTCAGCCCGGCCGTCGTCCGGATCACGGTCGAGGGTTCGACCGATGCCGGAAACCTCGGGGTCATCCCGGAGACCGGCGTCGGGTCGGGGGTCATCTACAACAGCGACGGCTGGATCCTGACCAATCGCCACGTGATCGAGGGTGGCGACACCTTCAAGGTCGAGCTCAAGGACGGCCGGGTCTTCTCGGGCGATGTCTACGGGATCGACACCCTGACCGACCTCGCGATCGTCAGGATCGAGGGCGACGACCTGCCCGCGGCCGCCATCGGCGTGTCCGACGCGCTAGAAGTCGGCCAGCTCGTCATCGCCATCGGCAGTCCGCTGGGTACCTACTCGAACTCGGTGACCAGCGGGATCGTGTCGGCCAAGGGCCGGACGATCACCACCGATGGCAGCGCGAAGCCGCTGACCAACCTGATCCAGACCGACGCGGCGATCAATCCCGGCAACTCGGGCGGTCCGCTGCTCGACGCCAACGGCAACGTCGTCGGGATCAACACCGCGATCGCGACCAACAGCAACGGGATCGGCTTCGCCATCCCGATCGACGTGGCGCGTCCGATCATGGCCCAGGCCGTTGCCGGCGAGAAGCTCGCCCGGCCGTACCTTGGGATCCAGTTCGTGAGCATCACCCGCCAGCTCGCGGACGAGGAGAATCTGCCGGTCCAGGCCGGCGCCCTGGTCGGCGGTCGCAACCAGGACGACCAGCCGGTCCCGGGTGTCCAGGACGGCACGCCGGCGGCCTCGGCCGGGATCAAGGACGGCGACATCATCACGAGCGTCGAGGGCAAGGCAATCGACGACGGTCATCCGCTGGATGCCACGCTCGCCCAGTTCTCACCGGGTCAGACGGTCAGCGTCGAGATCGTGCGCGGCAGTGAGCGTCTGACCCTCGAAGTCACCCTCGGGACGCGGCCCTCGGACCTGAACTAGGCTCAGGGTTCCGCGTCGCCCCACAGGTTCCAGCGCGGCTCGCCCGGCGGCGGCGCGCTCAGGACGATCGGCTCGGGGAGCGGGCTCGCCTCGGGGCCGGGCTCGACCTCGACGAACTCACGGCTTCGAACGATCGTTCGACCGTCAGCGGGCTCGAGCGGCCAGACCGGGCCGACCCCGGGGAGCGCCGGAATGTTGATGCTGGTGGCGTCCGCGGCCTCCCAGCACGGGCGGATCTCGTCGCCCCGGAGGGGCCGGCGTTGGCGGTCGAGGCCGCAGAAGCCGAGCTGGCCGGCGACCGCCCGGCGGAAGTGGCGGCAGGACCCGCAGGCGGTGCTCGATCGATGGCAGACCCAGCAGCGCGCCGTCTCGGCCTGGGGTGTCGCGCAGTGCGGACATCGCCACATCGGCATGGTCGGATGGTAGCTGCGACGGTGGCTGTTGTCGACCTGCTCACCTGCTCACCTGCTCAACTGGTCCGGCACGTCCGGTCACCCGGAGCGGACCCGGCAGGGCATCGCCGGTTGATGCAACTCGACTGCATCAAGGTTGGGGCCCCGGGCCGGTGACGTTGGCAGGTGGTCCGTCACCGCAGACGAACGGTGATGCAGTCGACCTGCATCACGAGGGAGGACTCACCTCCGACAGGGCTGGTTGCCGGGAAGCCGTCGACTACGGCTCGATCGTGATCACCGTGTAGTCCTGGGTCGAACCGAACGCCTCGCTCGACAGCAGGACCGTGGCGCTGCCCTGGCCCGGATCCGCACCGACCGGGACGGGCGTGGTGAAGGTGGCCCGACCCTGCTCGTCCGTCTGGACGTCCTGGGTCACGGTCGGGATGCCCGGGATGCTCAGGGTGAACGTCAGGTCGGCGCCGGCCAGCGGGTTGCCGTCGGGGTCGGATGCCGCGGCGGTGAGGGTCAGGTCCTGGGGCAGCTCGGCCACCGACAGCCGGTACTCCGATGACCCGAGCACGACCGTCAGCGTTCCGGAGCCCCGGCGGACGGTCAGCACCAGCTCCTTGGGATTGCCGGCCGGGTCCGTGCCGGTGATGGTGATCTCGTTGGTCCCGGTGGAGATGCCCAGGCTGAGGGTGAACAGGCCGTCGGTTCCGGCCGCGCCGCTGGTCGACGACCCGTTGGCGGCGTTGCGGGCGATCAGCGACGACCGCGCCTGCGTCTTGCCGCTGATCTCGACGGTCGTGCCGTTGACGACGGCGCCTTCCTTGGGCGAGTAGATCGTGATCTTGGCACCCGCCTGGTCGAGGACGTAGCGCACCACCGGCGATGGATCCGACTCGCCGCCCGGCCCGACGATCGTGACCGTGAAGTCGTTGATCCCCTTGGTCAGCTCGACCGGGATGACCGTCTGGGCGGTGGCCGCGACGGGAGCCTCCTGGATCGGCGCGGGCGCCTGGTCCTTGAGCGCCAGGTAGACCCGGATGCGCGAGTTCGGATCGCCGGCGACCGCGGACGGCACGGTGACCACCAGGTCGACCGTGGATTCCGCGGTGTACGGCTCGACGGGCTGCTGGAGCGTCGGCGGATCGCTCACGGCGATCGCCGAGGGCTTCGGTGTCGGCGCGGCCGTGATGTCGGTGATGAACCCGCCGAGCGAGGCGGTGATCCCGTTGAACGCCGTTCCGAGCCCGCCGGCACCCAGGTACAGGACGGTCACCCCGAGGAGCGCGACCGCCGCGAGGAGGCCCAGCCTGGCCACGATCGGCAGCCCGCGATCGCGCTGGATGGGCCGGTGGACCGAGAGGCGGGTGGGCGCCGGTGCGCGCGTCCTGAGCTTGGCGGGGGCTGGACGACCGGTCGATGGAGGGCGGGGTCGAACGTGCGTCTGCCGCGGGTCGCGCCGGGTCGTCATCGGTGCGATTGTCGCATGGCCACGGTAGCCGGTCCGATGCGATGCTCGTGCCGATGGGTATGGTGCGTTGTACTCTGGCCACGTCGCGCGTGCTCGTCCTGATGCGCGCGCCCGCGATTCGAGGGAGAGAGCGTGCGAGCTCGCGATCCAGGACCCGGTCGATCGCCCACGGGACCGACGGGCCGTCCGGCCTTCGGCGTGGGTCCGATCGCACGAGTCTCGCCGTCGCCGATCGCGGCGCGCCCCACCATGAGCCCGCCGGCCGCCCCGGGCGCGCCGCGGACCCAGGGTCGCCTGCCGGCCGGGTTCGGGGTTCCCAACCTGCGCCGCAACGTCTGCCCCCACTTCTACATGACGGGCGCGCGCGGCGCGATCCCGATCCAGGCGCCCCACCTGCTCAAGGCGCTGATCCGCCAGGACAACATGACGTCGCGCTGCCAGCTACGCGGGGGTGTCCACATGGAGCAGGGCTACGTCAACGACGTCTGCCTGACGCCACGGTTCAACCAGTGCATCTTCTACGAGGAAGAGCTGACCCGAGAGTGACGGGCCAGCCGTGAGCGCGTCGCCCGCCGGCCTGACCTACGCGCAGGCGCTCCAGGCCCTCGCGGACCGCCGCCGGTTCGGGGTGCGCCTCGGTCTCGGGCGGACGCGGGCGCTGCTCCACGGCCTGGGCGACCCGCACCTGGCCGTGCGTGGCGCGCTGATCGCC
>Ga0184615_10001167_pt1 | contig 14375 bp, 7 predicted proteins | sample PLM4_65_coex_FD_133134 | JGI IMG/M metagenome (GOLD analysis project Ga0184615, IMG submission 133134) | Groundwater sediment microbial communities from an aquifer in East River, Colorado, USA - PLM4_65_coex | ecosystem: Environmental > Terrestrial > Soil > Riparian zone | place: USA: East... | reverse complement strand
TTACGCGGTGGGTGAGCAGGGACTTACGGAACCACCCGTGGTCCTGGCTCCCGAGGATCCGGCAGCGCTGGCCGCGCTCGAACGACCGGCCACAACAAAGCTCACACCGGCCTCCCGCCCGGAAGTGGTCATCTCCCCTCAGCGGCTCCTGGTGGTGAACATGGGCGGAGGAGTCAGCCCGACCGGCGTGTCCGGCGACTCCATCACCGGGATCGATACAGTCGCCAACCGAGTGATCGCCACCGGGCCGTTGAGCGCCGGCGATTCGCCGCAAATGGTGGTGGTGATGCCCAATAATATCAAGGCCTTCACTTCCAACTTTGGGTGCAGCACCTGTATCAATCGAGGCTTCGGCGTGATCGACCCTCAGTCCCTGAACAAGACGGCGACGATTCTGCCGGGACGGGAGCCTTTTGCTTTGGGGATGACCAGCGACGGCACCCGGCTGGTAGGAGGTGATGTTAACGGTCTCGTCTCCTTCGATACCGGGGTTCACACCCTCATGGGACAGGTAGATGTCGGGCTTCCCGTGCAGGACCTGGTGATCTCCGCCGACGGCAAGACGGTTTATGTCGTGAGTTCCGCACCGAACGGCGGCAACAAGGTGACCGTACACTCAATCACCAACCTGACTTTGTTACGGACCTATTCCTTGGTGGGGTCGAGCTGTGCCACCATCATCCTCTCGCCCGACGAGAGGCGTCTGGCTGTGGCCTGCACCAAGAACCCGACGATTAACATCTTGGACGCGGCAACCGGAAATACCCTCAGTACGATACCTTCTACCCCCAGTTTCGGGCTGGCCTATTCTCCGGATGGCAAGCGCCTATACATTACACACCTGGATACCAATGCCTTGGAGATCCTGGATACGACCACGAACGCGCGGATTAAGCAGATTGGCGTGCAAGCGGGACCGACGCGTATCACCCTGAACAAGAGCGGCACGCGGGCGTACGTTTCCAATACGGTGGCCAGCACCGTCTCCGTGTTGGACCTCACCACCGACTCCGTGATCACCAACCTTCCGGTCGGACCCTTTCCGCTCGGCTCGACGCTCACCACCCCCGCTCCGAATCTCATTGTCCAGCCTGCTCAACTCAACTTCACCGCGAAAGCGGGGCAGTCGAATCCCGAACCCCAGAATCTGGCGATCAGCCTGGATCAGACCTCCTCGTCACAATGGACCGTAGCGGTGAGCACCAGAAGCGGCGGCAACTGGCTCTCGGCCGCGCAGAGTTCTGGAACATTTCCGTTCACCCTGCCGATTGCCGTCAGCACTTCAGGGCTGGCTGCGGGCGCTTACAACGGAACCGTCACCATCACCGCTCCCAATATGACGGGCAGTCCCCAGGAGATTTCTGTGGCCTTGCAGATTACTGCGGCTGGAACCCTGGCGCTGTCGACGCAGCAATTGACGTTCGAAAGTGTAGCGGGTGCGCCCGCGCCCGCATCGCAGACGGTGAACATCACCGCCAGCGCGGGATCGCTGAACTGGACGGCGGTGGTGACGGGAGGGAACGCGCCGTGGTTGAGCTTGGGTGCAGCGTCAGGAACCACACCTGGCACGCTGACGGTGAGCGTGAATCCACAGGGTTTCCCGGCCGGACGGCTGGAAGCAACCATCTCGATTAGCTCTGCGGATGCCGGCAACTCGCCGCAAACATTCAAATTGGTGTACACCATCGGCGCCGGTCCGACCGTACCTGCGGGTGGCGTCGTCAACGCCGCCAGCTTTGCGCAAGGAGTGGCGGTAGCGCCGGGAGCGCTGGTATCCATCTTCGGATCCAACTTCGGCGTGGCTTCGCCGATAGGGGCTTCGAGCCTGCCGCTACCAACGTTGTTGGGGAACGTGAAAGTGACCATGGGCGGGTTCGCCGCGCCGTTGGTGTTCGTGTCGGCCAGCCAGATCAACTGCCAGGTGCCGTACGAACTGGCCGGGCAGAGCAGCGCTCCGGTGGTGGTGCAGGCAGGATCGGCGTCGAGCGCCCCATCGACCATGGCCCTGGCGGCCTCGGCGCCAGGGATCTTCACGGCGACGCTAGGCGGGCGGACGCAGGGAGCGATTCTGAACAAGGATAGTTCCTTGAACACGCCGGCCAATCCGGCCAAGGCCGGCGAGATCGTACAGATCTTCGCCACGGGGCCGGGACCGCTGGCCAACACGCCAAAGAGCGGGGAGGCGGCGCCGGGATCGCCGTTGGCGACCACGGTGACTAATCCGGTCGTGCTCATCGGTGGCAAGACGGCGGAGGTGGTATTCTCCGGCCTGACGCCGGGGCTGGTGGGGTTGTGGCAAATCAACGTGGTGATTCCGGCCGACGTGACTCCAGGTGACGCGGTGACCGTGCAGGTTCAGCATGGCGGCGTTTCCAGCAACACCACGACTTTGGCCGTCGCGCAGTAACATCCTAGCCGCCGCCCGCAAGGTATACTCCATTCGTGGAGTGGACTGGGCGGCGAATCTCGCACTACCTCATCGAGGAACAACTCGGCGCAGGCGGGATGGGTGTGGTCTACCGTGCCCAGGACGAGGTGCTGCAACGCACGGTCGCGGTGAAGCTGTTGCCCGCCGACAAGGCCGGCGATCCGGAGCGTCGCGAGCGTTTCCTGCAGGAAGCCCGCGCGGCTTCGGCGCTCAATCATCCCGGCATTGTCATCATCCACGAGATGGGCGAGCAAGAGGGCCAGGCTTTCATCGTCATGGAGTACGTCGAAGGCCTTAGCCTGCGGCAGATGCTCAAGTCCGGCCCACCCGATCCCCAGCGCATGCTGCCGATCGCCACCAGCGCGGCCGAGGCGCTGGCCGCCGCACATGCTCGCGGCCTGATCCATCGCGACATCAAGCCCGACAACATCATGGTGACCGCAGACGGGCGCGCCAAGATCTTGGACTTCGGCTTGGCCAAGTTGCGTGAGCCGGACGGCGAGATGGCTACGCAGACGGCGGCCATCATGGGCACGCCGGCATACATGGCTCCGGAGCAGTTACGTGGTCAGACCGCCGACGCTCGCACCGACGTCTACGCCTTCGGGCTGGTCCTGAAGGAGATGGGATTCGCAAAAGTTGGCGCACAAGCTTCTCGCCAGGAACCCGCCGAGCGTTTCCAGACGATGCGTGACGTACTGGACGCTCTTGCGCCCGCTCCGCAGGTCGCGGCGCCCCGCGGACTCTGGACGCTCGTGGGCTTGGTCGCGATCGCGGCAATCTTCGGCGGACTGGTCCTGATTCGGGAGATACGCGGCAGAATCGGCAAGCCCGCCACGAAACGCCAGGCCATCGCCGTCCTCTACTTCCGCAACCTGACCCAGGATCCATCGCTGAATTGGCTCGACAGCGGGCTGACGGAGATGCTCACCACCAACCTCTCTCAATTGCAGGGGATCGACGTGCTCTCCACGGAGCGCGTGCAGTCGGCGGTGCAGCGAGTGGGGAAGGGAAGCAGCTTGAACCCGGGGATGGCCCAGGAGGTTGCCAAGCAGGCCGGCGCGGATTTGTTCGTCACCGGCGCATTGATCCGTGAAGGTCCAACGCGGCTGCGCCTGGACGTGAAACTGCAGGACTCCGCCGCCGGACAGATCGTGGCCGCCGAAAAACTGGACGGCGACGACGTGCAGGCCGTCTTCGGGATGGTGGATGCTCTGACCCATCGCCTGGCGCAGCGCTTCGCTCCGGCTGCCGCATCCGGCGCCCGCGGACCGGCGATTGAGGAAACCACCACAGCCAACGTGGAAGCCTATCGCCATTACCAGGCCGGCCTCGACTATTGGCGAAGGTTCCTGTACCGCGAAGCCAAGACCGAGTTCGAAGAAGCATTGAGGCAGGATCCGGAGTTCGTGGCGGCTCGCTGGAGACTCAGCCAGGTCTACGCCCCGCTGGGCGATCTGCGCACCGCGGAAGAGTTGATGGGGCAGGTGGAGCAGAAAGCGGCGCGGCTGCCCCGCAAGGATCAGTTGATGGTAAAGGCCCGCCGCGCCAGCCTTTCCGGCGATCGCGAGGGCGAACAGAATGCGCTGCACGCGCTGATCCGCGAGTTCCCGCGCGAAAGCGAAGTCCGCATGTACCTCTCCACCGTGTGCCGCAACAACGATCAACTGGACCGCTCCATAGATGTTCTGAAAGAAGGACTGGCACTCGATCCCCGTGACGACGCACAGTGGAATGCCTACTCTTACGCTCTCGGGCTGGCGGGAAACGTCACCGGCGCGCTGGAAGCCAACGATCGCTACCAGGCGTTGCTGCCGGCAAATCCCAATCCTCTGGACAGCCGCGGCGACGTTCTGTTTGTAGCCGGGCGCTCCGAAGAGGCCATCACGTTCTACCGCAAGGTTCTGGAGATGAAGCCCGACTTCAACAGCGGATATGCCGCTTTCAAGATCGCGCTGGCCTCGGCGGACTTGGGCAGATCGCGGGAGGCGGAAGAGGCGTCGCGCCTGTTCACCCAGCTCAGCTCGCAGGCACAACTGCGGTTGCCGCTGCTGCAGGCTCAACTGGAATCGCAACGGGGTGACTTAGCGGCGGCCTCCCGTAGTTACCGCCGGGCGGTGGAGGGGCTGGCGAAGGCTGGGCAGACCGTTTCTGCTCGCGATGCATTGCTGGTTCTGGCTCAAATCGCCACGGTCATCGGAGACGTGAAGAACGCCCTAGCCTTTGCCCGGCAGCAGAAGTTGCTGGGTGAGGAGCTAATGCCCATTGCCACGCTGGAGATCGCCGCTGGCAATGCCGCCGCTGCCGATGCCGCCCTGGCCCGCTACGCGGAAATCCGCCCGCAGGTCACTAAGCAGGCGGTCGCCGACTTTCTTGCCCGCGCGCGTCTCACCGTCGCTGTGCTCAACAACGACGTAGCGGGCGCCAAGGCCGAAGCCGCGCGCTTGACCCACCGCGGGCAGAACGCTCTCGCCGAGGGGTGGATTCTCCTGCAGGACAAGGACTTTACGCGGGCCGAAGAGCGTCTGCGCCTGGCGACACGGCAAGAACGATCCAAACTGAGTGGTTCAGGGAGCATCATCACTCGCTCGCCCCTGGCCGAACAGTTTGCGCATTATCTTCTCGGCCAGGTCTACGAAGGCAGCGGGCGGCGCGACCAGGCCGCCGCGGAATACCAGGGGTTCCTCAAGTTCTACGGCAAAGGGAAGCCGCTGCTGTATCAGGCAGTGAAGGCTCGCGAGGCGCTCAAGCGACTTGGAAGCTGAACCGCCGCACCCGGAAAGGATTGAAGAAGCGCACGCGTCCGGTGATCAGCCATTGCTGAAAGAGGATTTCGAAGTAGCCGCCCGCCAGATCCAGCTTGTCCCACAGTGTGGCTGGCTCCTCGGTGAATCCGCGCGGTCGAGAGAGAAACCACGCGCAGAAGCTGTAACGGCCCGGCGGAAGCGCTGCCAGGCCGCTGCGGATTTCACGCAGCACGCTGCGCCGGTCGCGACGCGGCATCCGCCACAGCAGGTCGTAGCTGGTGCCTAGGTGAAGTTGTCCGCCGCTTTTCCACAGGAACCGGGAAAGATAGCTGCGTCTGCGCAGCGGTGTGATCACCTGCACTGCAAGAGGCGCGGCCAGCAACAGAAGGGCAATCAGTGTAATCAGCGGTTAGTCCTCGCTACTGAAAACATCGGTCAGCCCGCCGAGCGCACCTAGCGGGCCTTTCTGCTCGCCGCCTGTACGACCGCCACCTAGTTCGCGGCGCAGTCGGCTCAAGGTCATGGTCTGCACGATGCAGCGCCCGGGGCCTTTCAGCGTGGCCAGAAACAATCCTTCACCGCCGAAAATCGCGGTCTTGATGCTGCCCACAAACTGGATGTCGTAGTCGACTGTTTCGTCGAAGCCCACGATGCATCCCGGATCGACCTGCAGCGTCTCTCCGGGCTGGAGCTGGAACTTCACGAAGTCGCCGCCGCCGTGGATGAACACCGTGCCCGGCCCGGTAAATTTCTCCAGGATGAAGCCTTCTCCACCGAAGAAGCCCGCGCCCAGCTTTTTGACGAAGGCCACGGTGAAGCTGACGGAGTCCTCGGCGGCCAGGAAGGCGTCGCGTTGTACCAGGAAGGAAGCGCCACCCTCGATCGGCACGCCTTCAATGCGTCCGGGATAGGAGCCGGCAAAACCCACTTCGCCCTGGGTCGGCGACTTGAAGTAGGTGAAGAACAACGACTCGCCGCTGAGCTTGCGCTTGACCATTCCCCAGATCTTCGCGCCCAGCGTATCGCCGGTGGCTCGCGTCTCCCAGTTCACCGATGGATTCTTGAAAACCATGCGCCCGGCCTCGGCAAAGATTTCCTGGCCGGCCTTGAGGCGCACCCGCAGGATCTGCAGGTTGTCGCCTTCGATCGAGTAGTCGAGCGGCGGCTTCTCGGCCGCGGGAGCACTGGCTGTCGCACCCATCGGCTTCCCGCAACTAAGGCAGAACTTGGCTGTGTCCGGAACTTGTTTCCCGCAGGATGAGCAGAAGGCCATCCAGGTATTTCACCACAAAGGCACGAAGGACACAAAGCCGATCCGGCGCCGTGGTACTATCGGCGCATTATCTCAAATCGGAGGCGAGTTACGATGCGCCAATTCTGCCTACTATTCCTCCCCCTGTCCTTTACTCTCCTTTTCATCAGCCCGGCTTCGGCCAGCGAACTTGACCTGCAATCTTTACCGTTGGTTTTCGCTCCGAACCGGGGCCAGGCTCCTGCTGCAGTCAAGTACCTGGCCCACGCTCCGGGCCGCACGCTTTCGCTCACGTCGAGCGGGGCCGTCCTGAGTATGGACTCGTGCGCCAGTCCGGTGAGCATCCGGTTGACCGGCGCGATTGCGCCGCGGGTTGAAGCCCTGGAGCCGCTTCCTTCCACCGTCAGCTACTTCCTGGGCAACGACGCCCGCGCGTGGCGAGCGGCGGTTCCCAACTACGCGCGGGTCCGCTACCACCGGGCCTTTCCAGGCGTGGACGTGGATTTTTACGGTCACCAGGGCCGCCTGGAATTCGACTTCATTGTGGCTCCCGGCGCCGATCCCAACAGCATTGAACTGCAAGTGGAGGGAGTGGACCGTCTCGACGTGGAGAAACAAGGCGATGTGGTGCTGACGTGCGGACAGGCCAGCGCCCGTCTGCTGCGCCCCCACATCTATCAGCGCGTCGGTGGTTCGAAACGCATCGTCAGCGGCGGTTACGTGCGGCGGGGAACACGGCGCGTCGGCTTTCAGGTAGCCGCGTTTGACCCGCGTGTGCCCCTGGTCGTGGATCCGATCTTGAGCTACTCCACATTTTTCGGCGGCTCGCGGGACGAAAGCGGCTGGAGCGTGGTTCCGGATGCCGCGGGCAACCTCTATATAGCCGGGCGGTCGAACTCTTCCGGGTTCCCCACAGGCGGCTTGCTTCCCGGCGCCACTGGCGGCGCAGTGGACCTCTTCGTGATGAAGCTGAATCCTGCCGGAACGTCGTTGCTCTATTCCGTCTATTTTGGCGGCACCCGCGATGAAGCGATCTCGGCCGGGTCTATGGCCGTGGACGCTGCCGGGAACCTCTACCTTGGGGGCTGGACCCTCTCGTCCAACTTCCCAACGGCTCCAGGCGCAGCGCAGACCACCTTCGGCGGCGGCACGGCGGACGCCTTCGTGACTAAGCTGAATCCTACGGGCACGGCATTGGTGTACTCCACGTACCTCGGCGGCTCCCGCGATGATGAAGTCCTGGGCTTGGTTCTGGACGCGTCCGGAGCGGTTTACCTTGTGGGCGACACCAATTCCTCGAATTTCTTCGTCTCCTCGGATGCCTACCAGAAGACCCTGGGCGGCGGCTCCTGCGGCGCTTCGACCAGTTCCTTTACCTGTCCGGATGCCTTCGTCGCGAAGCTCAGCCCCAGCGGCGCGATCCAGTATTCGACCCTGCTGGGAGCCAGTGGCTCCGATCAGGGGTTCGGCATTGCCGCGGATTCCGCGGGCAACGCGGTGATCACCGGCAGCACCGGCGCCAGCGCCTTCCCCACCACGCCCGGCGCCTCACAACCGGCCTTCGGGGGCGGCAGTTGCCTGGACCTCGGGAGCGGCTTCACTTTCTATTTCCGCCCGTGCACCGATGTCTTTGTCGCCCGCATCAACGCCACCGGTTCAGCGCTGCTCTATTCCAGCTTTCTGGGAGGCGACAACGACGACGTGGGCGCCGACCTGGCCCTGGACTCCGGGGGCAACATCGTCATCACCGGCTGGACCTGGTCCGAGAACTTTCCGGTTACGGCCGGGGCCCTGCAAACCACCTACGGCGGCACCAAGGACAACTTTGTTGCCACATTTAGTCCCGGCGGCGCGAGAGTCTATTCCACGTTCCTCGGCGGCTCCGAGAGCGAAGAGGCGCACGCGATCGCGCTGGACGCGGCAGGCAATATCTACGTCGCCGGCCGGACCAGTTCCAGCGCCTATCCCGTGGTCAATTCTCTACAGGCCGCTTACGGAGGCGGCGGCAATGACGCTTTCGTTACGGTCCTCGATTCCAGCGGAGGAGCAATTACGTTCTCGACCATTTTGGGAGGCATCGGAGACGACCGCGCTGAAGGTCTGGCGGTAGATAGCGCCGGCAACATCTTCCTGACGGGAATCGCAGGCGCCGGTTTCCCCACAACGACAGGATCATTCCAAGCAGCGTCGGCGGGCGGTTTGGACGCTTTCCTGGTCAAGATCACGCCGGGAGTGTCGGAGCCTTTCAATCCCGTCCCGGCCACTACCGTCCTGTTGCCGTCCACCGTCACGCCGGGCAGCGGCGCCTTGACCTTGACCGTGGCCGGAACGGGCTTCGTACCCGGCGCGGTGGTGCGCTGGAAAGGCGCAGACCGGCCGACAACGTATTTCAGCAGCACGCTGCTGCAGGCCGCCATTCCAGCCGCGGATGTGGCTGCCGCGGGAAGCTCGGACGTTACTGTCTTCAATCCCGCGCCGCGCGGGGGAACGTCGGCGACGCGCGCATTCTCCGTAGCTGCCGCCACCAACACCGGCGGCTTGGTGAACGCGGCGCACTATCGCACGCGGATGGCGAGGGGCGGGATCGTCTCGCTGTTCGGCACCAACATGGCCTCCTCCACGGAGGCGGCCAGCGCCTTGCCGCTGCCACGCATCTTGGGGAATACCAAGGTGACCTTTGGCGGCGTGGACATGCCACTCTTCTACGTCTCGCCTGGGCAGATCAACGCCCAACTGCCGTTCGAAGGGTCCTCGAGCGGCCAACTCCAGGTGACCGTGGCCGGCACGGCCCGTCCCGCCGTAACCGTGAGCCTCAGCTCCACCGCGCCCGGAATCTTCACCGCAACGCAGGACGGCAAAGGTCCGGGCGCGATTATCGGCCCGGCCGGTCCGGTGAGCGCCGCGGCTCCAGCCGCGCGCAACGATGTAGTCTCAGTATTTGTCACCGGACTCGGCTCCGTCTCGCCCGCCGGGGTTACTGGAGCAGCCGCGCCTTCTTCACCGCTGTCCAACGTGTCCGCGACGATGAACGCCACCGTCGGCGGCGTGTCGGCGTCGGTACTGTTCGCCGGTTTGGCTCCGGGCTTTGTGGGTCTCTATCAGGTGAACGTGCGCATCCCGGCACAGGCTGCGCTCGGCGACAATGTGCCTCTGATTCTCCAGGCCGGTGGTGAGTACGGCAACGTGGCCACCATCGCGATTCGTTAGCCTAAGCGACGATTTCCATGTGGGGCGGGCGTCCACGCCCGCCGCCGGCCTCCAGACCGGCGTTTTGCGGCCGGAAGGCCCCGCGCGTCCCTGGAGGGCCGCCCCACTGTGCACCGAGCTGTTCAACGAACTTCTGAGACAGGATGCTAGCGTGGACGTTGGCGGGATCCATCCGGCCAAGCGGCCGTGACGAGCATGAGGACGAGTATCGCGCCAAGACAGCCAAGACGCAAAGAAGCTCTATTTCGACAGGTCCAGATGCTCCTGGATCCAATCTGCCCACCGGCGATTGACGTCCCGCTGATGGATGGGATCGCTCGGCGAGTGCCCGCTCACCGGATAAGCGATGAACTTGGTCTTCACGCCGTTGTCCCGCAGCACGTGGTAGAGCATGAAAGACTCGGTGATCGGCACCCGAGCGTCGCCCGTGTCGCTGAGGACCAGCGTAGGCGCCTTGATTTTCGATGCGTAGGTGATCGGCGCCTGTTCGCGATACGCCTGCAAGCGTTTTGGATCGGTAAAGGGTGAGCCGCCGTAGTAGGTGGCCACCGGTGAGTGGATGTCGCTGAAGGCATATTGGTCGACGTGGTCGGTTACCGACGCACCCGCCACTCCGGCGCGCCAGCGGTCCGGATAATTCCCCAGCAGCCACGTGGTCATGTAGCCGCCGTAGGACCAGCCGGAAACCGCCATCCGGTTCGCGTCGGCACTGCCCTTCTTGATCAGCAGGTCGACGCCCGACATCACGTCGCGCCCCGGTCCGGCGCCCGCGTCGTTCCAAATGGCCGCTTGAAATGCATTGCCGAGATTGCTGCTTCCTCTGTAGTTCGGTTCGAAGACCACCCAGTCGTGCGCGGCCAACCATTGCGGCAGCGTCCGGAATCCGATCATGGAAGCGCCTCGAGGCCCGCCATGAATCGAAAGCACGAGCGGATATGGCTTGCCCGGCTGATAACCCGGCGGGTAGGTGACGATGCCGTCCATGTCGAAATTGTCAGGCCCGCGCCAACGGATCGGCTCTTGTTTGCCCAACTCGAGCGTCGCAATATGTCCATTGAAGTCCGTCAGTCGCTGAGGGGGCGAATCCGGAGTCTCCTTGTAGTAAAGCTCGGAGGGACGGTTGGCCTCCGTTCCGACCAGCGCCAGTCTTCCACTCTTAGAGATGTTGGCGCCAAAGCTGCCGAGGCTCCCGGTATCCAGCCGGCGTGCAGGACCATCCAGCGGCTGCTGCCACATTACGGCGCTCGTCCCCTGCTGCGTGAAAACAAACAGCGACTTACTGTCCGGGGCCCATTGGGCAAATGCGCCGGAATCGAGCGCCCGAGTCAGATTGCGTGCCGGCCCGCCGCCCGAGGGAGCCACCCAGATTTCGTTCACGTATCGGGTGTCGCCGTCCCGCGGCCAGTTGTATGCCACATACTTTCCATCCGGCGAGAAGCCGAAGAGATTCTCGAGACCATTCTTGCCCGAGAGTGGTGAGACCGCCATCGTCTCAAGGTCCAGCACCCGGCTGGATTGCTCCATCCAATACCTGGGACCAGCACCAGGCTGGTGGCCGAATGCGACCTTCTTTCCATCCGGCGACCAGTGGATGCCGCCCACAGCCGACCACGACCCGGACGTCAAACGCTTGCTCTCTCCACCTTCCACCGGCTGCAACCACAAGTGGCCGGAGCGGGGCGCCTCAGTGAGCAGGTAATTCACATCTGCTTCAAACGAGCGGTTGGCTTTCTCCTCGCCTTCCTTCTTGGGCGCTTCCTCCACCGCGCGGTAGACGAAAGCCTTGCCGTCCGGACGCCATTCAAAACTCTCCACGCCGGTCGCCGATTTGGACGCCTGCATCGCTTCGCCGCCATCGATTGGCAGAACCCAGATCTGCGGCTTCCCTTCTTCTGGAGCCAGAAACGCCAGCCGCGTTCCGTCCGGCGACCACTTGTGCTGGCTCGCTTGTCGCCGCGTCAGAATCTTTTGCGCTTTGGTCGCGACATCCACCTGCACCAGTTGGGTGTCGTAACGGTTGTCCTTCAGATTCGCGCGCGACACTGCAACCACGATGCTCTTGCCATCGGGCGCAATCTGCGGGTTGGATACGTTTACGATCTTCGCAGCGTGCTCCAGGTTGAAGCGCTCCGAATAGGCTGAGGTCGACAATACGACGCAGAGAATCAGGCCAAGTCTGCTCATGAGGCGCATCATAGCACTGCTTTCTTCGTGCTTTTGTGGTGCGGATCTACCGGCCGCCGTTGGACATGGCGCCCAGGAAATCCGCGTTGGACTTGGTCTTGCCCATCTTGTCGAGCAGCAGTTCCATGGCCTCGGAAGGCGAGAGCGGGTTGAGCACCTTGCGCAGGATCCAGATCCGGCTCAGATCCGCCTGCGGGATGAGCAGCTCTTCCTTGCGCGTGCCGCTCTTGTTGATGTCGATGGCCGGGAAGACGCGCTTATCTGCAAGCTTGCGATCGAGATGGATTTCCGAATTGCCGGTACCTTTGAATTCCTCAAAGATCACGTCGTCCATGCGGCTGCCGGTATCGATCAGCGCGGTGGCGATGATGGTCAGCGATCCGCCTTCCTCGATGTTCCGTGCCGCACCGAAGAAACGCTTGGGGCGCTGCAGGGCGTTCGAGTCCACGCCGCCGGAGAGAATCTTCCCGCTGGGCGGAACCACCGTGTTGTAAGCCCGCGCCAACCGGGTGACGGAGTCCAGCAGGATCACCACGTCGCGCTTGTGTTCGACCAGACGTTTGGCCTTCTCAATCACCATTTCGGCCACTTGCACGTGGCGGGCGGCCGGCTCGTCAAACGTGGAACTGATCACCTCGCCCTTCACCGTGCGCTGCATGTCGGTGACTTCCTCGGGTCGCTCGTCAATCAGAAGAACAATGAGGATGACTTCCGGGTGATTGGCGGTACAGGAATTGGCGATGGACTGCAACAGCATGGTCTTGCCGGTGCGCGGCGGAGAAACGATCAACGCGCGCTGGCCCTTGCCCAGCGGGGTCAGCAGGTCCATCACCCGAGACGAAAGGTTTTCCTGGGTGGTTTCCAGCTTCAACCACTCGTGGGGATAGAGCGGAGTCAGGTTGTCGAAGAAGATCTTGTTGCGGATCTCGTCCGGCGATTCGAAATTGACGGCCTCCACCTTGACCAGCGCGAAATAGTTTTCGCCTTCCTTCGGCGGGCGGACTTGGCCGGAAAGAGTGTCGCCGGTCCGCAGGTCGAACTTGCGGATCTGCGACGGCGAAACGTAGATGTCGTCGGGGCCGGGCAGGTAGTTGTAGTCCGGCGAGCGCAGGAAGCCAAAGCCTTCGGGCAGGATCTCCAGCACGCCCTCGGCGAAGACCAGCCCTTCCTTCTCGGCTTGAGCTTGCAGGAGGCGAAAGATCAGGTCCTGCTTGCGCATGCCCGAGGTTCCCGGCAGTTCCAGGCTGCGGGCCAAGCGGACCAGTTCAGTGATGCTTTTCTCTTTTAATTCGGTGATTGTCATAGGGCTCGCGCCTTCCGACCCGTACGCGGGCAGGGACTTGTTCCAACAGAGGAAGGCGTTTGGAAGGTTTGTTGGGGAACCTACGGAACAGACTCAGTATAACACAGGAAGAAGGCTGTAGGCTCTAGGCTGTAGGCTGTAGGAACACCTCGGAAAAGAAGAGGCGGCACTGGTCTAACATACGGGGATGATCTCCAGACTGCTCGTCGTACTCGGCGCAGCCACGTTCCTCCTCGCGCAGACTCAGCCAAACCAACCCGGAACGAAGTGGACCGACGAACAACTCCGCCAGAGCGTGGAACTGGCCCGCGTCGGCCGCAAGCTGACGCCCCATCTGACAGGGAAGTCCTGGCCGAACAAGGCGCGGGTCGCGGTGTGCCTGAGCTTCGATACCGATAGCGAAGCGCCGCAGCTTCGCGACGGCGTCACATCCGCCACCACTCTTTCGGCGTCCGATTACGGCGCGCAGAGCGGGATGCCGCGCATCCTCAAGATGCTCGACCAGTTCGGCATCCCTGCGACGTTCTTCATCACCGGCGTCGACGCCATGCTGCATCCCGAGATGGTCGCGGCAATCCTCAAGAGCGGGCGGCACGAAATCGGCGTTCACGGCTGGATCCACGAGTTTCCGCCGCGCCTCGCCGAGGGAGAAGAAGAGCGGCTGCTCGACAAGGCCATCGAGCATCTCACCAAAGTGACCGGCAAGAGACCGGTGGGATACCGCGCTCCCTCGTGGGCCTTCAGCCCGAACACGCTCGATCTGATTCGGAAGAAGGGCTTCCTCTACGACAGCAGCCTGCAGGCTCTCGACGAGCCGTATGAGATCGCGTCGAACGGCAAGTCGACCGGCCTGATTGAGCTGGCGATTGACTGGACGCTCACCGAGACTCCATTCCTCGGCCAGAACGGACGCATGCCGTCACCAGAATTGCTTTACGGCCTGTACAAGGACGAGTTCGACGGCGCGTACAAGGAAGGAACCATGTTCGTGCTGACGCTCCATCCTTACTTGAGCGGTCATCGCGCGCCGATGAAGCATCTGGAAAGTTTTGTGGCCTACATGAAGTCCAAACCCGGCGTGTGGTTCGCCACCGGCGAGCAGATTGCGCGGTACGTAAAGGATCAGCGCTAGGAAAACAGCCAGCAGGAGGCATTCGAAGTTCAGCTCAACAACCGTTCCAGACCCAATAGCGTTTCAGCTGCCTCATAGCGAACTCTCCAAGCAGGATCCAAGATCCTCCTTGCTAGTGATTC
>Ga0184615_10001166_pt1 | contig 14380 bp, 11 predicted proteins | sample PLM4_65_coex_FD_133134 | JGI IMG/M metagenome (GOLD analysis project Ga0184615, IMG submission 133134) | Groundwater sediment microbial communities from an aquifer in East River, Colorado, USA - PLM4_65_coex | ecosystem: Environmental > Terrestrial > Soil > Riparian zone | place: USA: East... | reverse complement strand
GTGCAGGCGAGGATGGCGAGCGCCGCGCCGATCACGAGCGGCGGGTTCCCGAGACGGTCCGACACGTAGCCGCCGAGCGCGTTCGACGGCGCCATCAGTGCGGCGCTCATCGCCATCACCAGGCCCGCCTCCTGCACCGACAGCCCGCGGTCGATTACGAGCAACGAGGGAAGCCAGAAGTTGAAGGCCGTGACCACCGAGAAGCGCACGAACTGCAGGCCGCTGCAGACCCACATGATCGGGTAGCGCACGAGCCGGAACACCTCGAGCAGCGCGAGATGCTGCGGTGGCTGCGCGCGCGGCTTTTCCTTCGCGTATACCTTGTAGAGGAGCGCCGCGCCCACTCCCAGCGCAGCAAAGAAGATGAACGCGGTGCGCCACCCGTAGAGTGCGGTGAGCAGTGGGCCCGCGAGCGCCAGCACGATGGTGCCGGTGAAGCCGCCCAGCATGAAAAGGCTCATGGCGGTAGCGCGGCGCCCCGGCGGGAACCACGACGCGATCAATGCGAGCCCTGGGACGAACAGGAGCGCGCGGAAGGTGCCCGCGACGAGCTGCACGAGCAGAGCGAGCCAGAAAGCATGGACCAGCCCGAACGCGAGCGCGAGTGACGACCAGCCGAAGAGCCCCAGGAAGAAAAGCCGCCCGGGGCCGAAGCGGTCGGAAAGATAGCCTGCGGGGATCTGCATGAGCGTGTAGCTCAGCGTCCCCGCGACCGAAAGCATGCCCGCCTGCGTGAAGCTGATCTGCAGGTCCTCGCGGATGAGCGGCAGCAGCAGCGGAATGGCGGCGAGGGTCAGCCAGTGCACGACCTGGCAGATCACGACCAGCGCGACGGTGGTGATCCCGTCGCGGCTGATGGAGACTCCGGCGAGCGCAGTTGCCGCCGCGCTGCGTTTCGCGGTCATTTTGGGGCGCCAACGGTCCCCCGGGGTGGCGGGATCATGCGTATTGGGGTGCCGGGAATCATTGCGCAAAGCTAGCACCGGGCAGCGCGCCGGGAATTGCGCTACGTCAAGTTTCTGATTCGAAGTGCGACGGGTGGGGGCTCATCCGGCCGTGATAACATACGTTATAACATGGCCCCGGAGACCCCGTCATGAAACTCAAGATCACCACCATCGGCAACTCCGCCGGCGTGATCCTGCCCAGGGAGCTGCTGGCACGGTTGCGCGTCGCGAAAGGCGATGCGCTCTACGCCACCGAGCTGGCCGACGGCATCAAGCTCACGCCTTTCGATCCCAAGCTCGCCGGTCAGATGGAAGTCGCCGAGCGCGTCATGCGCAAGCGCCGCGCCCTGCTCCGCAAGCTCGCTGCAAGCTGACAATGATCGCCTGGCTCGACAAGGCGCTGGTGCTCGCCATCCACGAGCGCCAGATCTCCGAACATGGCGGCAGCGCCGGCGTGCGCGACGAAGGACTGCTGGAATCGGCGCTCGCGCGTCCCCAGCAACTCCATGCCTACGGTGATCCTGCGCCGGACCTCGCCGACCTTGCCGCGAGCCTCGCAAGTGGTCTTGCGCGCAACCATCCTTTCGTCGACGGCAACAAGCGTACTGCGGCCGTGGCCTGCGAAACCTACCTCGAATTGAACGGCGCACGGCTCGACGCGGAGGACCTGGAGTTGTATCCGCTCTATCTTGCGCTCGCCGAAGGCCAGCCCGGCGAGCGGGAATTCGCCGTCTGGCTGCGGGGTCGCGTGCGCACGCGCGGGCGAGGCGAAGCGCACGAACCGCGGCCGGCGTACACGGCGAGAGTGCGTGCGGCGCGGTCCCGCCGCGGTGCGCCCCGCGCAGCGCGATAATCTCGGAAACGGGACCGGAAAACGGGGCAGTTCGTGTCCCCAATTTGCCATGCGCTTGACGCCTCTCGCTGCCGAACACCGCGCCGCCGGCGCGAAGCTGGTCGAGTTCGCCGGCTGGGAGCTGCCGCTGCACTATGGATCGCAGATCGACGAGCACCATGCGGTGCGCCGTGATGCCGGCGTGTTCGACATCTCCCACATGCTCGCGCTCGACGTTGAAGGATCCGGCGCGCGCGCGTTCCTGCGCCGTGCGCTTGCCAACGACGTGGACCGCCTGGGCCAGGCTGGCAAGGCGCTTTACTCGTGTATGCTCGCCGAAGACGGCGGCGTTCTCGACGATCTCATCGTCTACCTTCTCGCCGCGGATCGCTACCGGGTGGTGGTCAATGCCGCAACCGCGGACAGCGACCTCGCCTGGCTCGAGCGCCTGCGGCCCCCGGACGCGATGCTGCGGCCACGGCGCGATCTCGCCATGCTCGCCGTGCAGGGGCCGCGCGCGCGGGAGCGGTGTTGGACGGCGTTTCCCGAACTGCGCGCGGCGAGCGAGCCGCTCGGAATGTTCTTCGGCGCAGCCGCAGGCGACGCATTCATCGCGCGCACGGGCTACACCGGTGAGGACGGCTTCGAGCTGATGCTGCCCGTAGCGCAGGCGGCCGGCGCATGGCAGCGCCTGCTCGCCGCCGGGGTGCGCCCGTGCGGGCTCGGGGCAAGGGACACGCTGCGGCTGGAGGCCGGATTGAACCTGTACGGACAGGACATGGACGCAACCGTGACGCCGCCGGAGTGCGGCCTGGGCTGGACGGTGGACCTGGCCGCACCGCGCGATTTCGTCGGCAAAGCCGCGCTGGCGACCCGAACACCCGCATGCTCGATGCTGGGACTGGTGCTCGACGGCCGTGCCGGCGTGCTGAGGGCGCACCAGGAAATACACAGCGCTCACGGCGAAGGCATGGTGACGAGCGGCACGTTCTCGCCGACGCTGCAGGCCTCGATCGCGCTGGCGCGGCTGCCGGTCGCGACCCGGCCGGGTGACAGCGTGCAGGTCGCAATCCGCGACAGGCGGCTCGTCACACGTGTGGTGAAGCCCCCCTTCGTGCGCCGCGGAAAGATTCTGGTTTGACCGGAGACCATCCATGAACATCCCCGAAACGCTGCGCTATACCGCGACCCACGAGTGGGTGCGGCAGGAGGCCGACGGCACGCTCGCAGTCGGCATCACCGCCTACGCGCAGGACAATCTGGGCGAACTGGTGTTCATCGAGATGCCGGAGGTCGGCCGGCGGGTGGCGGCGGGCGATGGCTGCACGGTGGTGGAATCGGTAAAAGCAGCTTCCGACGTCTACGCGCCGGTCGCCGGCGAAGTCGCGGCGGTGAACGCCGCGCTTGCCGATGCGCCGAACAAGGTGAACCAGGACCCCTACGGCGCGTGGCTCTTCCGGCTGAAGCCTGCCGCCGGCGCCGACCTTGGCAAGCTGATGGACGCCGCGGCCTACCGCGCGAGCCTCGGCACCGCCTGACGGAGGCGCCATGCTTCTCGACGATCTGCTCGACACCCGCGGGTTCGCTGCTCGCCACATCGGGCCGGATGAGCGCGACGAGCGCGCCATGCTGGAGTTCCTGGGTCTGGCCTCGCGCGAAGCGCTGATCGCTGAGGCGCTCCCCGCCGCGATCCGGCAGGCCGCGCCGCTCGAACTTCCGGCGCCGCGCACGGAGTCCGAGGCGCTCGCCGAGCTGCGCGCGCTCGCCGCCCGCAACCAGGTCTGGCGCACCTACATCGGCATGGGCTACTGCGGCACGCACACGCCGCAGGTGATCCAGCGCAACGTGATCGAGAATCCCGGCTGGTACACCCCCTACACGCCCTACCAGGCGGAGATTTCGCAGGGACGCCTGGAAGCGCTGCTCGCCTTCCAGCAAATGCTGATCGACCTCACCGGATTGCCGGTGGCAAACGCCTCGCTGCTCGACGAGGCGACCGCCGCCGGCGAGGCGATGGGACTGATACAGCGCGCCACGAAGAGCGCGCAGAAGGCGTTCTTCGTGGATGCGGCATGCCATCCGCAGGTGATCGCGGTCATCCGCACCCGCGCCCGCTGGCTCGGCATCCCCCTCGTCGTCGGCGATGCGGCTACCGAGCTCGATCCGGCGCGCGTCTTCGGCGCGCACCTGCAGTATCCCGACACCTGCGGCCGCATCAGCGACCCTTCAGGGCTCATCGCCCAGGTGCATGCGGCCGGCGGCATGGTGTCGCTCGGCGTGGACCCGCTTGCGCTCGTGCTGCTGAAATCCCCCGGCGCGCTCGATGCCGACGTCGCCGTCGGCTCGGCGCAGCGCTTCGGGGTGCCCCTCGGCTACGGCGGCCCGCATCCCGGATTTCTCGCCACCCGCGCGCAGCTCGTGCGCCAGCTGCCCGGGCGCATCGTCGGCGTCACGCACGACGCCGCCGGCCGCACGGCGTTCCGCATGGCGTTGCAGACGCGCGAGCAGCATATCCGCCGCGAGAAGGCGACGAGCAACATCTGCACCTCGCAGGTGCTGCTCGCCAACGTCGCGGGGCTGTATGCGATCTGGCACGGGCCGGACGGCCTGCGCCGGATCGCGCTGCGCACCCACCTGATGGCGCGGACACTCGCCGCCGCGGTTGCTCCCGAATACCCCGCGTTCTTCGACACGCTGAGCGTCCGCGTGGATGCGGCGGCGGTGCGGCGGCGCGCCGTGGAGAAGCGCATGAACCTGCGTTACCTGGACGGCGCGCGGGTCGGCGTCACGCTCGACGAGACGACGACGCTCGAGGACGTTGCCGACCTCGCGTGGGTGCTGACGGGAGCGCCTTTCGCTGCCGCGGCGCGCGCGCGCGAATTGCCGGCAGGGCCCGCGGCGATCCCGCCGGCACTCCGGCGCGCGGACGACGTCCTGTCCCACCCGGTATTCCACAGCTGCCGCAGCGAAACCGCGATGATGCGCTACCTCAAGCGGCTGGAGAGCCGCGATTACTCGCTGGCGCAGGGCATGATCCCCTTGGGCTCCTGCACCATGAAGTTGAACGCCGCGGCCGAGATGGCGCCGATCTCGTGGCCGGAGTTCGCGAACCTGCATCCGTTCGCGCCGCGCGAGCAGGCCGCGGGCTACCACGCGATGCTCGCGGACGTGGCGGCAGCGCTCGAGGCGATCACCGGGCTGCCGCACATGACGCTCCAGCCCAATTCCGGAGCGAACGGCGAGTACGCCGGCCTCGTCACGATCCGGAACTTGCAGGCCTCGCGCGGCGAAGCGCATCGCGACGTGTGCCTGATCCCGTTCTCGGCGCATGGGACCAATCCCGCGTCCGCGCACATGGCGGGGCTGCAGGTCGCAGTGGTCGCGTGCGACGCGCACGGCAACGTGGACGTCGCGGATCTTGCCGCGAAGATCGGGCAGTTCGGCAATCGTATCTGCGCCATCATGCTCACCTACCCCTCGACCCACGGCGTGTTCGAGGAGGCGGTGCGGGAGATCTGCGACCGGGTGCACGCCGCCGGCGGCCAGGTCTACCTGGACGGCGCGAACCTGAACGCGCTCGCCGGCCTCTCGCGCGTCGCCGATTTCGGGGCCGATGTGTGCCACATCAACCTGCACAAGACGTTCTGCATTCCGCACGGCGGCGGCGGCCCCGGCATGGGCCCGATCGCGGTCGCTCCGCACCTCGCGCCATTTCTCCCGGCACATCCCGTCGTACCCGAGGCGGGATTGAGCGAGGCGAACGGTTCGGTCAGCGCGTCGCCCTGGGGCAGCCCGCTCATCGTCACGATTTCGTGGATGTTTCTGCGCATGATGGGCGCGGCAGGGATCCGGCATGCGACCGAGACCGCGGTCCTGAGCGCGAACTACGTAGCGGCCCGCCTCAGGAACCACTGGCCCGTGCTCTACAGCGGCGCGCGCGGGCGCAACGCGCACGAGTGCATCTTCGACCTGAGGGCGCTGAAGGGCCGCTGCGGGATCACGGCGGAGGACGTGGCGAAACGGCTGATGGACTACGGCTTTCATGCGCCGACGCTCGCGTTTCCGGTGCACGAGACGCTGATGTTCGAGCCCACCGAGAGCGAGCCCAAGGCGGAGCTCGACCGCTTCTGCGACGCGATGATCGCCATCCACGGCGAGATCGAGAAGATCGCGGCGGGCGCCTGGCCGCGCGACGACAACCCACTGCACAATGCGCCCCATACCGCGGAGGAGATCGCGGGCGAATGGCGACATCCCTACACGCGCGAGGAAGCAGCGTACCCGCTGCCCGCCGTGCGCGCGCACAAGTACTGGCCGCCGGTGAAGCGGGTGGACCAGGTGTTCGGCGACACGCACTTCTTCTGCGGCTGCCCGGCGCCGGAAGCCTGGGCCCAAGAACAAATCAACGGCCAAGACCTGTCCTGAGCCTGTCGAAGGGACGCCAAGCCCCCCAAGGAAACCAAGAACAAGAATTAGCCGCCGATGCCTGTCCTGATGCTTCGACTACAGCTCCGTTCGAGCTGATGCTTCGACTGTAGGTTCCGTTCGTCCTGAGCCTGTCGAAGGATGAACGGAATCGGCTCTCAGCACTCACGGCGAAGTCGAAGGCTCCTTGCGAACGGAGCGGTGCTCAGCACTGAAGGCGATGTCGAGGGGGACGCCGACGGACGCCGACAAGGTCCAGAAATGGGATCATGGGGGCTGACCCCTATGGTTTAGCCGGCGGACGATAGAGAAATCCCCGGCTCATCGGATAGCCGGTCCCGACATTACCCTTGCTGACGGTCACCTGAAACAGATTGAGGTCCAGGGTCGATCGGAACACTTCGGCACAGGACCACAAGTAAGCACGCCACTTGCGCCGGAAGGCCTCGTCGAAGCGGTGCGGATCGAGGGTGTGGATCGCGTCCCAAGTCCGGTCGAAGCGCTCGCCCCAGGAGTCGAGCGTCAGCGCATAGTGCCGGCGCAAATTCTCGACATCGAGCACCTCGAGGCCGCAGCGCTCCATCCAGTCGATCGCCTGCGAAAGGCTCGGGATCCACCCGCCGGGAAAAATGTATTTGCGGATGAAGAGCTCGGTGTCGCGGGTGCCGACGTGGCCGATGAAGTGAATCACGCCGAGGCCCCCGGGCATGAGCGCGTCCGCGTGCGCCCGGATCACCTCGGGCAGCTGGTCCCGGCCGGCGTGCTCGAGGGTGCCGATCGACAGCAGCTTGTCGTATTGGCCCGGCATCTCCCGGAAGTCGCATTCGACGAGGCCGATCTTCTCCGTGAGCCCGCGCCGCGCAAGCTCGGCGCGCAGCTCCGTCACCTGCTCGGTCGTCGTGTTGACGCCGGTGCCGAGCGCCCCGTAGTGCTCCCACGCGTGAAGCAGCAGTCCGCCCCAGCCACAGCCGACGTCGACGAAGGTCTCGCCCGCCTGGAGCTGCACCTTGCGGCAGACGTGATCCATCTTGTTCTTCTGCGCCTCCTCGAGCGTGGCCGTGCCCTCCCCCCAATAGGCGCAGGTGTACATCATGCCGGCCGTATCGAGCCAGTAGCGGTAGAACGCCTCGCCCAGGCCGTAGTGGTAACGCGCGTTCGCCTTCGCCTGCGCGATCGAGCGGTTCGAGAACCGCCACTCGTGCCAGCGGTTGCGCAGCCTCACCAGCGGGTTCGGCACCCGGTCGTAGCCGCTCTCGATTCCGGCGCGAACAGCCAGCGCGATGTCGCCGTCGATGTCGACGCCGCCCGCAATGTATGACTCCAGCAGGCCGACATAGCCGAACGCGACCGTGCGGCGCTCGGCGCCCCGGGTCCGGAACGTCAGCGTGAACGCGGGACTCGCGCCCCGATTCTCGATAACAGTGCCGTCGGCGAGCACCACGCGAAACGGAACCTCGGCGCCCGCAGCGACCGCGAGTAGCTTGCGCGCGAGCGCACTGGATGGAGCGGTCCGCGTGTTCATTGATGGTGTTATTGCCAAAAGCGTCCGCCGGCTGGACGCAATGATCCCAGCACGCCGGAATTGACACAAGCTCCATGCTGCACGAACATGCTCGGATCACCCCTCACCCGCTCGCGGCGCAAAAAAAGCGGAGCCCCGGGCGCGGACAGACGCACACGATACTGGAAAGGCAAGGAATGGATCAGTCGAGCAGTCCGGACAGGGCCACGGCGCTCGCCGGGTTGAAAGTCGTGGATTTGACCCAGTACGAAGCCGGCACGTCCTGCACCGAATCGCTGGCCTGGCTGGGCGCGGACGTCGTCAAGGTCGAGCCGCAGGGCGGGGAAAACGGGCGTTTCGCATCCACCGAACGAGGCGACCTCGATTCCTACTACTTCATCATCATGAACGCCAACAAGCGCAGCATGGTATGCGACCTCAAGTCGCAGCGCGGCAAGGACATCCTGACGAAGCTGATCCTGAAGGCGGATGTCATGATCGAGAACATGACGCCCGGCGGCATCGAGCGCCTGGGCTTTGGCTACGATGCGGTCCGGAAACTCAACCCGCGGATCATCTATGCGCAGATCAAGGGTTTCGCCCCCGATGGCCCCTATGCAAGTTTCCTGAGCTTCGACATGATCGCCCAGGCCGTCGGCGGCGCGTTCGCCATTACCGGGGTCGAAGGAGGACCACCGCTGCGGCCGGGTCCCCATGTCGGCGACACGGGCGCCGGCCTGCATTGCCTGATCGGCATCCTGGCCGCGCTCAATCAGCGGCATGTGACCGGCCGCGGTCAACGCATAGAAGTTTCCATGCAGGACTCGGTGATCAACTTCAACCGCATCGTCTTCGCCGGTCAGTTGATGATGGGCAAGCCGGTCGAGCGCACCGGCAATCAAAGTTCGCTGGGCGCGGCCGCGCCGAGCGAGCTCTACCAATGCAAGCCGGGCGGCCCCAACGACTACGTCATGATCTATTCAACGCGCGCCGGAAACTGGCACTGGCAGCGGCTCCTGAAGCTGATGGGGCGCGAGGACCTGGCGAACGATTCCAGGTTCGCGACGCCGAAATTGCGCGTCCAAAACGCGCAGGACGTCGACGCCCTGGTCGGCGAATGGTGCGCCAAGCGCACCAAGGTCGAGGCCATGGAGGAAATGCAGCGCGCCGGCGTGCCGGCCGGCGCAGTGCTCGATACGCAGGAACTGATGGAGGATCCGCACCTGCGCAAGCGCGGGATGTTCGCGGCCGTCGAGCATCCGACGCGCGGCAAGTTCGTGATACCGGGATGGCCGGTCAAGATGTCCGACTCCCGGGTGCCGGTGAAGACCGCGCCGTTGCTGGGCCAGCATACCGAAGAGGTGCTGTCCGAATGGCTGGGATTGAGCGCGGCGGAAATACAGGAATACTGCAGGGAAACCCCGATCAAACCCGCCAAGTAGGGATGTTTAGAGCGCCTAACATAATGAAACACACGCTGCGCTGTCACGATTTTGGCTGGCCCCGAGCATCACAAATTGGATTACTGGGATTATTGATCAGTTGGTGGCTGCGCCGCGGCCAAAATCGCGCCAGCCCACGAGGGGTTGCGGCCAGAATCGCCGCTAGCTTTGTCGCGGGGCTTGCCAATACAGCGAGTATTGGCTGCGCCTCGCTTCGCGCTATCGACGATTCTGACTCGCAACGCACGCGCGTTTCATTATGTTAGGCGCTCTTAGACCATGACAACCATCACGGGCAACGAACTCGTCGCCGAAACGCTGAAGCGCCTCGGCATCGACAATTTCTTTTTCATCATGGGCGGCCCCATCAACGACGCGCTGACCTGCACGATGGCGAAAGGGGTGCGCGGCATCGACGTGCGGCACGAGCAGGCGGCCGCGATGATGGCGCACGCCTACGCGCGCGTCACCAATATCCCGGGCCTGTGCATGGCGGCCTCCGGTCCCGGCGCCATCAATCTGACGACGGGGCTCGCCAATGCCCTGATCGACTGCAGCCCGGTCGTGGCGTTCGGCGGAGCGAGCCCGGTCAACAGCTTTGGAACCGGCGCCTTCCAGGAAATCGACCAGGTCGCGGTCATGAAGCCCGTGACCAAGTGGGCGGACCGCGTTTACGAAACCCGCCGGATTCCGGAAATGATCGACCTCGCGTTCCGGCGATCGATCGCGGGCAAGCCGGGGCCCGCATACCTCGATCTTCCCGCCGATGTGCTGTATGACAAGGTCGAGGAATCAGCCGTGCGCTGGCCCGACCTGTCGCGGACCCTGCAACGCAACAAGCCCCAGGGCGATCCCGTGCTGGTCGAGCAAGCCGTGAAGCTCCTGGCGGCATCCCGGCGGCCGGTCGTGCTGTCGGGCAGCGGAGTGCTCTGGGCCGATGGCGCCGAAGCCCTGCGGAAGTGGGTGGAAGAGACCGGCATGCCGATCTTCACCACTCCGCAAGGCCGCGGTGTGCTCCCCGAAGACCATCCGCACGCGTTCCTGAACGCGCGGTCGACGGCGCTGCGGGAGGCGGACCTGTTCCTGGTGGTCGGCACCCGCCTCAATTACATATTCAACCAGCTGGAGCCGCCCCGCGTTTCATCCTCGGCAAAGGTGGTGCGCATCGATATCGATCCGAGCGAGATCAGCGGCAGCCAGCGCGTGGACCTCGGGATCGTGGGCGACGCGCGGGCCGTCATGCTGCAGTTGCTCGGCGCCGCGGCCGGGCGGGTCGATGCGGGCATGTTCTCCGGCTGGCGCAAGCACCTGGCGGAAGTCGAAGCGGCCAAGCGCCCGGAGCAGGAACGCGCCATGTTCACGGAGAAGCTGCCGATCCACCCGCTGCGCCTGTGCAAGGAAGTCCGCGACTTTATCGATCGCGATGCGATCCTCGTCGTGGACGGCCAGGAAATCCTCAATTACGGGCGCCAGTCCATCCCGACCTTCTTCCCCCGGCACCGCATCAACTCCGGCACCTTCGGCACCATGGGGGTCGGCTTGCCGTTTGGCATCGGAGCCAAGGTGGCAAAGCCCGCCCAACAGGTCGTCGTGCTGCACGGCGACGGCTCGTTCGGCCTGAATGCGCTCGAGCTCGACACGGCTGCGCGCCACAAGATCCCGGTCATCGTCGTCATCAGCTTGAATGGCGGCTGGACCGCCGATCCCAACCGGGAAAAACCGGGACGCGATCTGGGTTACACGCGCTTCGACCTGGTGGCGAAGGACCTGGGCTGCCACGGAGAATACGTCGAGAACCCGGACGACATACGCCCGGCGCTGGAGCGCGCGAAGAACGCGATCAAGAACGGCAAGCCTGCGCTGGTGAACGTGGTCACTGATTTTGCCGCGCGGGCGACGACCGTGAGATTCTCGAAGACCACCACTTAGCCGGCACAGCCGGCAAGCCGGTACGCAGGGGGCTGACCCCTGCACTCACGCCGTTCGGCTCAAGCCGCCGGCCGCTTCTGCCAGTCTGCCCGGCGGAATTGCTTGCGGCGCGCGGCGGCGGGCTGCTCGCTGGCCAGGTATTCGCGAATGCGCTCGGTCACGGCCTGGCGGATATTCTGCGGCAGCGCATGCGCCGCCACCTCGAAGCGCGCCGCGATCTTTTCGGCCGTGGACAGGGTAGCCGGCCCCGCGCCGTCGTGGAAAAAACCGCCCACGCGATGCCATACGAGCGCGCGCTCGCTCGCATCGATGCCGTAGCAGAGCTGGAACAGAGTGACTTCCCCCACGTCGGTCTGCCACACGAAGAGGTCGAAATACTCGTCGTGAAACCAGCGCCGGCGGGTGCGCGGCTCTTCGCCTATCCCCTCGATCTCTCGCAACATCGTCTCACTCCTGAAGGAACTTCCTCTACTATAGACCCGCGCCGCGCCGCTGTGGTTCACGCCGCAAATGCCCTGACCGGCTCTACTCCGGCCCCACGAAGCCGATGTATGCCCCGCAGGCGTCGCCCGGCGGCACCAGCATTGCCTGCTCGCCGGTGTTGCGCACGCCGCGCGCGAGAGGCGGCATGCCGCGCTCCTGCATCCAGCGGGCGGCCGCGCCCATGCTGGTGGTGCGGAACAACGTCTGGAACGGGCCCGGACCGCGGCGCTCCAGCGCATCGGCGGCCGTCCCTTTAGCGTAGGGCTGGACGATGCCGAGACCCGTGGGGCCCAACTGGAACACCGCCATGTCCGCCATGATCACGGTGCCCCGCTGCAATGGCGGCTGGGGCAGGCCCAACACCTTCGCGTATGTCGCTGAGGCGGCCCCGGCATCCGGAACGACAATATACGCACGCTCGATGGTGTAGACACCGTTGGGATGATTGCCGGCGGCCGGCACCTGCTTGCGGCGCTCCGCTATCGGCGTCACGTGCTGGATGAAAAAGATCGGCAGCGGGTTCCTGGGGCCGAGCACCGCGGCTTTCCACCGCAGCTCCTGCCCGGCCGGAGTGCGCCGGCCGCCGTCCATCACATCGCTCACGTCAACGCCGCGGCTGCGCATTGCGGCCACTTCCGCCGCCAGGTCGTCGCTCTGCAGGATGACGTAGCGAATGCCGCCGCCCGCGGCGATGAAACGTGCCAGGTCGGCATGCGCGCTCCCCGGCCCTGCCGCCGCCCGGTGCTCGGCCGGATCGCGAATCGCCAGCAACTCGATGTAGTCGTCCTGGAGGAATGCGATGGCGTTGTGGGTGCCCTTCCCGGGGTGCACGCCACCCGCGTGGATGCCGAAGCCCATCCTGCGGTACTTCTCCATGCCCTGCTGCAGGTCGGGCACGCAGATCATCACGTGGTCGATGCGAGTAGACATGGGCAGCCTTGGAGCGCTGTGGGAACAGGTGTATCGGGGCAGTGTAACCGCTCCATGAGCCGAATGGTGCGCCGCAGTGAAGGAAGGGAATGATGATAGATTTACGGCAAGGAGGCGTCGTCATGGCAGAGTGCGTGGGTATCGTCGGCGTGGGCCTGATGGGCCAGGCGTTTTCGCATCAGCTGCTGCAAAGCGGCTTCAAGGTGCAGGGATACGACCTCGATGAAAGGCGGCTGGCGCAGTTGCACGAGCGCGGCGGCACGCCCGTTGAATCCCCGGCAGCCGCGGCTCGAGGCGCGCGCTGGCTGATCACGTCGTTGCCCGCCAGCGAAGTCGTGAGGGAAGTGATCCTGGGGGCAAACGGCGTGGCGGAGGCCGCCGCCAGGGGACTCATCGTGGCGGACACCTCGACCTCCCGGCCCGAGGATTCACAGAAGCTGGGCGCCGAGCTCGCGATGCGGGGCATCCGCTTCCTCGACGCGTGCGTGAGCGGCACCAGCGCCATGGCGTGGAAGAAGGATCTCATCGTCATTGCCGGCGGGACAGTCGAGGACTTTGAGGCGGCCAGGCCGCTCTTCGCCGGCTTCAGTCGCGCGGCCTACCGGATGGGCGCGGTCGGCTCCGGCGCCATGGCGAAGCTCATCATCAATCTCATCCTGTTCGGCAACCGGCTGGCGCTGGCCGAGGGCTTGGTGCTCGGCATGAAGGCCGGCATGGAAGGCGAGAGCCTGCTGCGCGTCCTGCAGGACGCGGCTTGCAGCTCGAAGACCATGATCGACAAAGGCCCGAAGATGCTGAAGGGAGACTACGCGCCCGAGGGCCAGGTGCGCACCTCGCTCAAGGATGCGCGCCTGGCCCTGGAGCAAGGCACGCGTCTCGGCGCGCCGATGCTCGTGACGAGCCTGTGGGCCCAGCTGCAGCAGGCGGCCTACCAGCAGGGCCTGGCGGAACTGGACAGTTCCGCGTTCATCGAGCTGCTGCGCGAAATGGCGGGCCTGCCCAAGCGGACGCGGCGGGATTCCAAACCCGGTGACGAGTGATGAGTGATGAGTGATGAGTGATGAGTAACTGCTCGTAATTCTTGTTTCTCTTGGCGTCTTGGCGGTTCAGTAATTGTTTCCCCCGCCTCGCTTCATCCGGTCAGTCGGCCTTGGCGCCGCTCCTCTTCACCACGTCCGCCCACTTCGCCATGTCCGCGAGGAGGAACTTGTGGAAGGCCTCCGGGTCGCTGCCGATGGGCGTGCCGCCCAGGTCAACGATGCGTTTGTTCGTGACCGGCTCGTTGAACACCTTCATCAGCTCGGCGTGGATGCGCGTCACCAGCGCCTTCGGCATCTTCGGCGGCCCCGACACGCCGTACCAGCCGATCACCTCGAAATCGGGCAGCCCCGATTCCTTCACGGTCGGGATGTCCTCGTAGCCCGGGATGCGCTTGGCGGTGGTCACCGCGAGCGCGCGCAGCTTGCCCGCGCGCGCCTGGGGCAGCGCGCCAAGCAAGCCGGCAAAGTTGAACTGGTATTCCCCGCTCATCAGGGCGATCAGCGCCGGGCCGGTGCCCTTGTACGGGATGTGCGTCGCCTTGACGCCGGCCTGGAGCTTGTAGAGCTCGCCGGCAAGATGGCCGCCGCTGCCGTGGCCGGCGGAACCGTAATTGAGCGCGCCCTTGTAGTTGCGCGTCCACTCGAGGAACTCCTTGAAGTTTTTCGGCGGCGAGCTGGGATTGATGATCAGTACGAGCCCCGCCTCGGTCAATTGCGTGATCGACGTGAAGTCGTTGACCGGGTGATACGAGAGCTTCATCAGCGCTGCGTTGACGGTGTGCTGGTGGTACGGGATGAACAGCGTGTAGCCGTCCGGTGCCGCGGCCTTGACGATCTCGGCGGCCAGCACG
>Ga0184615_10001165_pt1 | contig 14384 bp, 14 predicted proteins | sample PLM4_65_coex_FD_133134 | JGI IMG/M metagenome (GOLD analysis project Ga0184615, IMG submission 133134) | Groundwater sediment microbial communities from an aquifer in East River, Colorado, USA - PLM4_65_coex | ecosystem: Environmental > Terrestrial > Soil > Riparian zone | place: USA: East... | reverse complement strand
GAGACAAGCAAAATCAAGTATGTATTGCTCATAGGGATGTTGTCGCCTGAATTTGAATCCATCAAACTGCTTGCCCCTTAAAACGCCCCATAACTTTCTTTCCGCGTCCGTCATATTATTCCGATGGTCGAGAACATATTTGTTTGTCTGGCCATGCATGGAAAGACCCATCCCCCACCGGACCTCCCCCTTGAAGGGGGAGGGAAAACAGATACTGTGGTCAGTTGAAGCGTATGCCTTGGTGGAGAGGGAACCTTAAAGAAGGAACTCACCAGCCTCCTGATGCTCCGCCGCCCCCTCCGCTTCCGCCGCCACCGCCTCCGAAGCTTCCCCCGCCTCCGAAACTCCCTCCGCCCCCGGACCAGCCGCCACGGCCTCCCCCCCCGCGTGAAAATAACAGGAGCAGAAGAAAGCATTGTCCGGGATTGGCCACGCACAGGACCAGCAGGATGACCCCGAATGCGATAAGGATGATCTTGTTGAACGTACTGATGGGCTTGCGGGCATAGGCCCCGCGAGGCTGTGTTCTCTCCGATCCATTCGTTATGCTTACGCCCTCATGGGTGGCGATCGTCTTGATCACGGCGATCGTGCCGGCGTAGATCCCGGTGCTGTAATCGCCTGCTCTGAAATAGGGGACGAAATATTCCCGTCCGATCGTGCCGACCATGCTGTCGGGCAATACGCTCTCGAGCCCGTAGCCCACCTCGATCCGGTACTTGCGGTCATTCACCGCGACGACGATCAGGACACCATTGTCCTTGCCCTTTTGACCAAGCTTCCATTTCTCCTTCGTATTGAGCGCAAATTCCTCGATGCCCTGGTTGTCAAGGGTCTGGACCGTGAGCACCAGCACCTGGGCCGTGGTTTTCTTCTCAAGGGTCTGGAGATAGGCGTTGAGCTCGCTTTTCATGTCGCTTCTGAGAATGCCGGCCAGGTCGACCACATAATCCCGGGGCATATCGGGAGGCTGCGGCGTGGAGGCGCTGACAACGGAAGCCCAGGCGGCTGCAAGGAGAACGACCGCGATGAGAAGTCTTTTAAATCGTGAGGTCATTGATGATCTTTCCCGCGGCCTCAAGCGTCTTATAGTAGCGTTCAAAGAAGGATGCAAGCTCCTGTTCCGATGGTTTGAGGAGCTTCAATTTGATCATGAGCAGATTTTCAAAAATATCGGTATCGATCCCAGTTGCGGCGCCGAGCGTGGTAATGACGTCCGTGCGCGGGATCGGCGGTTCCTTGCCGAGGAGGGTGATGATGGCCCGGAAGAGCGCCATGGAGCCGGTGAAGGACCGTACCAGCATGGCGGCAATTTCTTCCTTCTTTCCGAGTGATGAGACGTATCCTTGTCTCAGGCCGATGAGTTTTGTCTTGATCTCGCGCTCGCACTGAAGCCGGAGGTTCGGCATGGTGATCCGCAGGTCCTGCAGGAGATCGTGGCCGTACAGGGTCTTGTGGATGTGCTTGAAGTCGAGGAACTCGACAGGGAATGCGTCAAGCGATGTTTCGATGTACTCCGGGGTCATCACGAGCGGCGCGGCGATCCGCTTCTTGCCGTATTTTTTCCCGAGGGGCGCGAGGAAGACGAGGACCCGCAGGTCCATCGTTTTCAGCACGAGCACGGAATTGATGTCCGAAAGCTTCTCGTTGTAGTCCGGGATCACCGCGCTTCCCACGAGGTGAAATGAATGGATGTTCGCTGCATGCTCCCTGAGCAGGTCTTCGAGCATCGGGGTGATCTTGCCTGCGACCGCGGGGTTCAGTCCGATAACATTAATATTATTCATCATAGTCGCGCATTATACCATAGGAAGACCTTCTTCACAATGGAGCACATTCCCATTGAACCGTATGGTCAATCGTGGCCGGTCAGGGTCACAAGAGCGGATTCCCTCTTTACCTTGCCCGCCACTCTGTGCTATTATACCTTCCCGTGAGTCCTATAAAACCTACGATCATCCCGCGTTCCAAACATGTCATCTCCCGCACGTGGATCAGCCACAACGCCGTGCGCGTCCTCTACAAGCTGAAAGAGCACGGGTATTTCGCCTACCTGGTGGGCGGCAGCGTGCGCGACCTGCTGCTCGGCCGCGAGCCCAAGGACTTCGACATTGCCACGAACGCCACACCGGGCGAGGTCAAGAAGATCTTCCGCAACTGCCGGCTCATCGGCCGCAGGTTTCGTCTCGCCCATGTCCATTTTCATGATGAGATCATCGAGGTCGCGACGTTCCGGTCCATGGTGTCCGATGAACCGGCGGCAGTAGACGCTGTCCCTGTTGCCGAACAGCTGCCGCCGGAACCGGCAGAACAGCCTGCGCAGGAAGCAGTTGCTTCCTCCGGAGTGGGGGGTGTTGCGCCTTCAACTCCCGGGATGCGGACGAAGGCCCCTGTCAGGCCCAGGCCGCCGCGCATGCTCAAGACCCTGGGCGGCATGATCCTCCGGGACAATGTCTTCGGCACGCCGAAAGAGGACGCCCTCCGTCGTGACTTCACCGTGAATGCACTGTTTTACAGTATTGCCGACTTCTCGGTCATCGACTACGTGGGCGGGATGCAGGACCTCGAACGCGGGCTCATCCGCATCATCGGCGATCCCCTGGTACGGTTCACCGAGGACCCGGTGCGCATGGTTCGTGCTGTGCGGTTCGCGGCCCTGCTCGGGTTCGAGATCGAAGAGAAAACCTATCGTGCCATACTGGAGCTTAAGGACCAGGTAGCGCTTGCATCTCCGTCCCGGATGTACGAAGAGGTCCTCAAGCTCTTTTTGCTCGGTGAGGGCGAGAAGACCTACCAGCTCCTCAGGAAGACGGGTCTCTTCGACGTCATGTTCCCTCGCTTGAACGAGTGGGTGGACACAGAGTCCGACGGCTTCCCGCACGTCTGGATCGGCAAGTCGCTCGAGTGGGTGGACGCCTACGTGCAGTCCGGCCGGCAGGTCCCGCCGCACATGCTGTTCGCGCTCATGTTTGGACAGTTGGTCGAGGGAAAAGCCGCTGAGTTAGGGAAGCAGGGTGTGCCTGCACTTGATGCCATGACGAGAGCAGTGACCGAGACCATGCTGGAGCAGACGCAACGGGTGCAGATCCCCAAGAAGGTCGGGCTGTCGATGCGCGACATGTACTGGGACCAGCAGCGGTTCGAAAAGCGGGAAGGGAAATACCCCCGCTATTTCCTGCGGCGGCCCGGGTTTGCCGATGCCTTCGAGTATCTGCGTTTCACGAGCGAGACCCTGGGCGAGAAAAAAGAGCTGCGCGCCTGGTGGAAGGAATTCATCAGGGATCATCCGCTCGCGCCGGGCGAGGAAAAGGAAATACAGGAAAGCGCAAAGCGAAAAGCGAAGCCAACGCGGCACAGACGGAGACGGGGCGGCAAACCGCGGATCGAAGAAGCGCAGAAGCCGAAAACCTAAAAGCATCTTTTACCGCAGAGGAAAGCTTAAGGAGAAAGGGGGAAGTGGAGAACGGGAGATATGAACAACGAAGAAGGTTTCACCATTTCCCCATTGTTTTTTCCATTTCTCCTGATTACGATGACGTTGTAAAAAGTCGTCATTCCCGCTCGTCGGGAATCGTAGTGTTTTACAATGTGCTGAAAAGAGAAGATTCCCCCGAACAAGTCGGGGCAGGCTCCCAAGCCGGAATGACGTCAAAAGATAGTTATTCGACTTTTTTACGAGACCATCAATTATAGAAGTAGATGTTAGAGTTTTCATCTTTTCCGTGTTCATCTGTGCCATTCCGTGGTGAGAAGGACATCATGCCAAAACCACCGCGATTTTTCATATCTCCCGAACAGGTCAGTGGCCAGAGCATCACCATCTCCGGCGAAGACGTGCACCATATCGTGAAAGTCCTTCGCATGAAGACAGGCGAGGAGCTTCTGCTCTGCGACGGCAAAGGCGCCGAGTATTCAGCGAAGATCGCACGGATCAATAAATCCGATATCACCGCCGAGGTGAAGGCTCGATCGAGTCGGGAGATCCGTTATCCCCTCATCACCCTCGGTCAGGGCCTGCCCAAGTCCGACAAGATGGACTGGATCGTGCAAAAGGCCACGGAACTCGGCGTTGCAACAATCGTCCCGCTCGTGACCGAACGGACCATCGTGAAAGTGAGGGACGAGGGGAAGCGGGTTGCTCGGTGGCAGAGGATCGCCCGGGAGGCGGCCATGCAGAGCAACAGGTTGGATATCCCGAACGTTCAACACATCTGTACATATGCAGATTTTCTGAAAAGCATTACAAATCCCCCCTCACCCCCCTTTGTTAAAGGGGGGAGTAGTAAGAATCCCCCTTTGGAAAAGGGGGAAGAAGGGGGATTTTCATCACCTGACACTCTCCTTCTCCTTCCCTGGGAAGATGGCACTGTCCCGATCAAGGGAATTCTCCGTGCCAATCCCGGGATGAAGAACATCATCGTTCTCATCGGCCCCGAAGGCGGGTTCTCCGCACATGAGGCGGAAGCAGCTCAAGGCAAAGGGTTCCATCTAGTGAGCCTTGGCCCGAATATACTCCGTACCGAGACCGCGGCCATTGCCGCGCTCAGCATGATCGGGTACGAGTTTTTTGATGGACCACAGGCGGCCGTCTGATTTCCAGCCGGGAAAGAAGGTCTGTTCACTTGGACAAGCAGGGACAAGCACTGAACGTGAATCGATCCTCTCTCACGCGTTTTGCCTGGCTCTCCATTGCCGCGGCAATCCTGACCATCGGGCTCAAGACCGCGGCGTATCTTATCACCGGCTCTGTGGGACTGCTTTCGGATGCGATCGAGTCCCTGGTGAATCTTGTGGGCGCGATCATGGCGCTGGCGATGCTGACAATCGCGGCACGGCCGGCTGATGACGATCATGCCTACGGCCACAGCAAAGCGGAATACTTTTCCAGCGGTGTTGAGGGAACCTTGATCGTCCTTGCAGCGGTCAGCATCGCGGTAACGGCCATCCCGCGCCTTTTACATCCCCGATCTCTGGAACAGGTCGGTCTGGGGCTGGCAGTGTCCGTCGCAGCGGCCCTGGTAAACTTGGGAGTGGCGCTGGTCCTGCTCCGCGCCGCGAAACAGCACCAGTCCATCACGCTGAAGGCCAATGCGCACCATTTGCTGACCGATGTCTGGACCTCGGTGGGCGTGCTGACCGGTGTCGGCGCGGTTGTTCTGACCGGATGGCAGCGACTGGACCCCGTGGTAGCTTTGATCGTTGCGGGCAACATTGTACGGTCAGGGTTCGGCATCGTCCGGGATTCAGTAGCAGGATTGATGGACACGTCGATCCCCCCGGAAGAGCTGAAGAACGTGCGCGATATCCTTGACCGGCTTGGCAGGCAGTACGGCATAGAGTGCCACGATCTTCGCACGCGGCAGGCAGGGAACAGCCGGTTCGTATCGCTCCATGTGCTTGTTCCCGGCACATGGACGGTCAATCGCGGGCATGAACTCGCCGAGCGCATCGAATCCGATATCCAGAGCGCTTTGCGCGATGCCGAGGTGATTACACACCTGGAATCGCTTGACGGCCCGGCATCGTCGGGAAACAGGGCGCAGAAGAGCGTGAGTGTATGTTCCGCCGATCTCCGGGAAAAAGCCGGGGACGGGAAGAAGCCCTGAAGAGACGACAGTAAACCTGCAGGAGCACCGGATTTCGCGATCATGACGGTTCTATATGCATGGTTTTTTCATTGTCGCCACTTTTCGCCGTCCCGGTATTGTCCCCGGTATTTCCCTTGACACAAAAACAGCGGGGATGTTAATATCAATTTCCCTGAAACAACGACACCCCTGTCCTCCGATGGAACATTCGGGGGCAGGCTGCAGCCCCCTACCCCCGGGGAGGCGCGATGAGAGGAGCATGTTCACGTGAAACTGGCGATCGGTGCGGACCACGGCGGCGTTGAACTGAAACAGGAGATCGTGAAATTTCTCCAGTCGATCAAGAACATCGAGGTTTCCGACCACGGCACGACGACCAGGGACTCGGTGGACTATCCCGACTACGGGCGAACGGTCTCGGAAGCGGTATCACAGGGGACCGTCGACCGCGGCATCCTGATCTGCGGTACCGGGATCGGCATGTCGATCGTGGCGAACCGATTTCCCCGCGTGCGGGCCGCGCTTTGCCATGACAACTTTACCGCGAGGATGAGCCGGTTGCACAATGACGCCAATGTGCTCGTAATGGGCGAGCGGGTCATCGGCAGGGGCGTTGCCCTGGACATCGTAAAAGCCTGGCTTGAGACAGAATTTGAAGGCAGCCGTCACCAGCGGCGGCTCGACAAGATCAGAGAGATAGAAACGTCGATCGGATCGGCGGGAAAATAGCTGCAAGAGTTATGGTGCTCATTATGCATGTGTACGTGGTTCCCTTGCCGTGGCACCATGCCCCTTGACCCTATTCTTTTGTAAAGGATAACATCATGTCGGAACTAAAAATGGAAGACCCCGAGGTCTACAACGCGATCAAAGGCGAGGAGGAGCGCGAGCTCTCAAAGATCGTCCTCATAGCATCGGAAAATTATGTGAGTCAGGCCGTGCTCGAAGCGCAGGGCTCGGTGTTCACGAACAAGTATGCTGAAGGATACCCGAGCCGGCGCTATTATGGCGGGTGCGAGTTCGCCGACGAGGTTGAAACGCTCGCCATCGAGCGGGCAAAGCAGCTCTTCGGCGCGGAGCACGTGAACGTACAGCCTCACTCCGGCTCCTCGGCTAACATGGCGGTCTACTTCAGTGTGCTTAAGCCCGGAGACACGATCCTCGGCATGGGGCTCGCCCACGGCGGCCACCTGACCCACGGCGCCAGCGTGAGCTTTTCAGGCCAGCTCTACAAATCAATTTCCTACGGTGTGGACAGGAAAACCGAGCTGCTTGATTATGACGAAGTCGAGCGGCTGGCGATCGAGCACAAGCCGAAAATGATCATTTGCGGGTACAGCGCTTATTCGCGTGTCCTGGACTTTGCGCGCTTCCGGCAGATCGCCGACAAGGTGGGCGCTTATCTCATGGCCGATATCGCGCACATCGCGGGACTCGTAGCGGTGGGCGAGCACCCAAGTCCCGTACCCTTTGCCGACTTCGTGACCACGACGACGCACAAGACCTTGCGGGGCCCGCGCGGCGGCATGATCCTGTGCAAACAACAGTTCGCCAAGGCCGTGGACAAGGTCATCTTTCCCGGTATCCAGGGAGGGCCGCTCGTCCATGTGATAGCTGCCAAGGCCGTCTCCTTCAAGGAAGCGCTCATGCCGGAGTTCCGTGATTATCAGCATCAGGTCGTGAAGAATGCAAAGGCGCTGGCGCGGCGGCTTACCCAGGACGGGTTGCGCATTGTTTCGGGCGCCACGGAAAATCATCTCATGCTCGTGGACCTGACCCCAAAGAATATCACGGGCAGGGACGCAGAGATCGCACTCGATGCCGCGGGGATTACGGTAAACAAGAACAGCATCCCCTACGACCAGAAGCCGCCGGTGACCACGAGCGGCATTCGACTTGGAACGCCGATCGTGACTACGCGCGGTATGCGCGAGCCGGAAATGAAGATCATCGGCGACCTCATTTGTGAGGTGCTCGTGAACGGCAAATCCGCTGAGAAGCTGGCCGCGATCAAGGAAAGGACGAAGGCGTTCTGTGCCGGATTCCCGCTGTTCGCAGCGGAAAAGACGACGGCGTAGGACAGAATTGGAAATTGGAGATTTGAGATTGACTAATATGGCAGCTCCTTTTTCCAGAATTTCCAAGTTGCAATTTCCAACTTTCCAATTTTCAATGGATGACTTATGACAAGACCTACGTGGGACGAGTATTTCATGGAGATCGCGCACCTGGTGAAGAAGCGGGCCACCTGCCTCCGCCGCCAGGTCGGGGCCGTGCTCGTGAAGGACAAGAACATCCTTGCGACGGGATACAACGGCGCCCCGTCGGGCATCGAGCATTGTCTCGATCGAGGCTGCCTGCGCGAGCAGATGGGAATCCCCTCGGGTGAGCGGCACGAGATCTGCCGCGGCCTGCACGCGGAGCAGAATGCAATCATACAGGCTGCCCGGCATGGAACGAACATCGACGGCGCCACGCTCTATTGTACGAACCAGCCTTGCGGCATCTGCGCCAAGATGATCATCAACTCGGGCGTCAAGCACATCATCTTTGAGGATGGGTATCCGGACAAACTCGCCGAAGAAATGCTGAAAGAGTCAGGCTTAAAAATCACGCAGTACAGGAAGGACGAAGGACGAGGGACGAGAGACGAGAAGAAAACACGTCCGTCGTCCTAGCGAGCGATCGTCCATCGATATTTTCCCGGGGGTCCGATGCGTTGTCCCTACTGTTCCAGCATAGATAACAAGGTGGTTGATTCCCGGATGGGAAAAGAAGGCGAATCCATCCGGCGGCGGCGCGAGTGTCTGAAATGCGAGGGGCGGTTTACCACCTACGAGCGCGTGGAGGAAGTGCTTCCCTCGGTCATAAAGAAGGACGGCCGGCGTGAGCCCTTTGACCGCCTGAAGATCCTGAACGGCCTCAAAAAGGCCTGCGAAAAAAGACCGATCAGCATGGAAATGCTCGAGCGGACCGTTGAAGAGATCGAAAAAGTTCTTCAGGAAAAGGGCCTCAAGGAGATTCCGAGCACGATGGTGGGCGAGGAAGTGATGGAACGGCTGCACAAGCTTGACGAAGTGGCCTATGTCCGTTTCGCCTCCGTGTATCGGTCCTTCCGTGACATCAACGAGTTCATGAGCGAACTGAAGGACATCCTGAGCAACAAGGAAATGAAGGACACTAAGGACGTTGTCACGGAAAAACCGCAGAAGGCGGAAGAAAAAAAACAAAAGCCTGAAAAATTGCTCCTCCCCCTGGATTCTTGAACTCCTTTCCTAACTCTATGCCCGACTCTGTCGTTGATATAGCTGTCGGCGTCGCTGTTCACAAAACATTTCACTATCGAGTGCCTCAGGAGATGCGGGGACGTCTTGTTCCGGGATCGCGCGTGCTGGTGCCGTTCGGGAACAGGCGCATCGAGGGGACGGTCATCGGTTTCCCCGCCAAAGCCGAGGTAGAGGGCCTTAAGTCCGTGATCGAGCTTCTCGATAACCCGCTAACGCCCGGGCTCCTCGCTCTTGCCCGCTGGATATCCGACTATTACCTGCACCCTTTCGGCCAGACCATCGAAGCGCTCGTGCCGAAGGCCCTGTCCCGAACAAAACCGAAGAAGAAAAGATACCTGCAGATCGTCGCGGGGGACCACGATATGGGGTCGGTCCGCGGGCCGAAGCAGAGAGAGCTTCTGCTGCTCCTGTGCGATCGCCAGGTCATCGGCATGGAGGAGTTGAAGGACTATGCTCCGGCCACCATCAGGTCACTGTGCGACTTAACGATGGCGACGATCATCGAGAAGGAAGCGAATGAGAAACCGGACGCCGGGGAGTTTCTTCCGAGTGCGCCGCCCGGGCTCATGCCAGCGCAGTCCGAGGCCGTGCGACGTATCAACGAGTCTGTTGCCGGTAAAACGTTCGGCGTATTTCTCCTGCACGGCGTGACCGGGAGCGGCAAGACCGAGGTTTATCTTCACGCCATCAGCGGACTCGCGAACACGGGAAAAGGGGCCATTGTGCTGGTGCCGGAGATCGCGCTCACGCCCCAGCTGCTTGCCCGGTTCAAGGGCCGTTTCGGCGACCGGGTGGCGGTGCTGCACAGCGGGCTGACCGACCGCGAGCGGGCCGACGAATACCGCCGCATCCAGGCCGGACAGGTGAACGTGGCCATCGGTGCCCGCTCGGCAGTGTTCGCGCCTTTTGAGAACATCGGGCTTATCATCGTGGACGAAGAGCATGAGAACTCGTACAAACAGGACGAAGGTCTGCGGTACAGCGCACGGGACGTTGCGATCATGCGCGCGAAGCTTCTGAACGCTGTCGCGGTCCTCGGTTCCGCGACGCCGTCCCTCGAAAGCTATTACAACGCCCGATCGGGCAAATACCAGTATCTCCACCTGGCGGACCGCGTGGACCACCGCCCCATGCCCGAGGTTGCTGTCATTGACGTAAAGACCCTGCCCAAGTCTTCGCTCTATTCGCCCCTGCTCATCGAGCATATCACGCAGCGGCTCGCCCGGAACGAACAGTCTCTCCTGCTGTTGAACCGCCGCGGTTTTTCTTCCGTTCTGATCTGCGGTGACTGCGGTGTAGCCGTCAAATGCCCGAGCTGCAGCGTGTCACTCACGTTCCATAAGACGGAGCGGAAGTTGAAATGCCACTATTGCGGTTTCATCACCCGGCCGCCGGACAAGTGTCCGGCCTGTTCAGGCCTTGCGATGAAGCTGCTCGGATCAGGAACACAGAAGATAGAAGAGGAACTGAAGGCGCTTTTTCCGGCAGCGCGCATCCTGCGCATGGACAGCGACTCGGTCAAGGGCAGGCAGGCCTACGAGACGCTGCTCGGCAAGGTGGACCGACGGGAGGTCGACATCCTGCTCGGCACGCAGATGATCGCCAAGGGGCACGATTTTCCGGCAGTGACGCTCGTGGGCGTGGTGGATGCCGACGTGGGTTTGAACCTGCCCGACTTTCGCGCTGCCGAGAAGACCTTTCAGCTGGTAACCCAGGCCGCGGGCAGGGCGGGACGGGGCGCGCTGGGAGGCGAAGTCATCATCCAGACCATGAACCCGAACCACTACTCAGTCCGGCACAGCATGACGCATGATTACGAGGGTTTCTACAACGAGGAGATCGCGTACCGTACACAGCTCGGTTATCCGCCTGTCGGACGCATCATCAAGCTCGAGATAAAGAGCGCGCAGGAGTCGCTTGCCGGGGAAGCGGCCAAGACGGCTCAGAACCGCATCCGCAGTCTCATGCGCGGCAAGAACACGGTTCTCCTGGGTCCCGCCCCGGCGCCGATCTCACGGGTGCGCGGCCAATACCGGTTCCATCTACTGCTCCTGTCGCAGCAGCGGGACAAGATCCGGTCCCTTGCGATCGAGGGACGGAACGCAGTGGAGGAGAAGTATGGCAGGAAGTGCAAGGTGATCGTGGACGTTGATCCCGTGAATTTGATGTAGGAAAAGGGTGAATTCCTTTCAACTTTACATTCCCCACCTAATTGTAGTATCCTCGAAGCGTTATTTACAAATCTACCCGCAGTTTTCACGGCAGATAAAAAAAGAATAAAATTGTACTTGAAACCAGTTAACTTTTAGGTTAATATTATGGTGAATGCGGAAAAGCTCATTTCTGGCAGGAATTTCGATATCTATGCCATAACGGTTGAGGGCAAATGTCCGGTGCAGGAGTTCATCGACAGCCTTGAATCCCCGGACCAAAAGAAGGTTATAGCTTTGCTTCAACGTGCAGCCGAGCACGGACCACCGAACAACATCGAAAAATTTAAAAAACTCGAAGACAACATTTGGGAATTTAAGTCTTTCCAGGTGAGGATACTCTGTTCCCTTGAGGGGCGAAAAGTCATTATTCTTACCCACGGTTTTATAAAAAAGAAGGAAAAGGTCCCACCGAACGAGATAGCCAGGGCAAAAGAATTGTTGAACGCATATCATAACAGGAGATAAAACGATGACACTGGAAATGTGGTATAAGGAAAAAATCCAGAAGTTCCGGGACGACGTTGAATTCCTGACGGAAACGGCGATCCTCGATTTCACCGAGAAGATTGTCGATAAAATGCACAAGACTGGCCTGAGCCGCGCCGAACTGGCCCAGAAACTCGGGGTTTCCAAGCCGTTCGTGACCAAACTGCTGAACGGCAATCCCAACATGACGATTAAAACCATGATCTCTATCTCTCATGCGCTTGAATGCGAGCTGGGTTTGGAGCTGTGTCCCAAGGGCTTCGAGATCAAAACGTTCGCTGTTCCCAAGAAGATTAAAGCCGATAAATTTACTGAAACTGTTCGTCCTATGGTCGGCGAGGAGGAGGGGGACTATGCAAGCGCTGCTTAATATCAACGACTACATCGTTGAGGAACTAACGGTCAAGGGTAATGATGCTTATCGAAAGACCGCAAAAGAGGTGCAAGTCCAGGTCGACATTGCTTTCAATGCCAAACGCAAGGGCAAAGAGCCATTGTTTATGATTACTTTGATCATCGAGTTGAACAAATCCAAGCAGGCCTTTGCGAACAATGCATATTATGTTTATTTGAAGATCAATGGCTTTTTCGGTTTTCCAAAGGAAACCGACGAAGAGACGATGCAGAAAATGATCAGCTTGAACGGCCTAGTCATGTTGTACGGCATAGCGCGAGGGGTGGTCGCCCAGGTGACGGCCAACGGAGCGCACGGCAAGTTCGTCCTGCCAGCTGTGAATTTCGTCGAGTTGGTAAAAAATAGTAGAACGAAAAGTGAAGCAAAAATGAAAAGGGGTTGAAGGCACCGACTGCATGATGAAGAACGGTAGGCAGGGCTTATAGTGCATTTTGCACGACAATAGAGAGCGCGTTTGATATTTCGCGCTCTTTATGCTTATTGGAAGAACAACAACTATTGGAGGGTTCAATAGATGGAGCTGAATAGGGTCCAGATTACCAATTTTCGGTCGATCAAGGATTTGACGATATATTTAAGTCCTAAGTGCAGAGTTCTTGTCGGTATTAATGAAGCTGGTAAGTCGAACATCCTCCGCGCCCTTTCCATGTTGAATAAAGAGCAAGTTCCAACGGATGATGATAAACGTGACCCCTTGCCTGATGAACCGCTTGTAACGGAGGCTTATATACGATTTATTTTTAAACTCGACAAGTTAGATCGGCGGCAGGTTTTTGACAAAATTAAAGATAATTTTATAACCAAGGATATCAAAAGACCGTTGCTGATATATAAGGCAAAGGAACTTACTTTGCATGATTTTTGTGATGAACGAACAGAAGGTCTCTATCGTGTAAACATCTTGAATCCTAGGAACAAGAAAGAGAATGCTTATTGGACGCTTAGTGACGGCTATAATGTCCATGATACTTGGAAAAAACCTTCGGCAACATGCCCACCGACATACACAATTATATTGTCAGACAACACCAACACAACTATCGCTAAGCACATTATTAACATAGAAGACTATCCGGAGATCCCGGCAGATTATTTAACGGATGTTACGCCAGATGACATCAATGCGATAGTTGGTTCTCAAATTTCAAATTTGGTAACTGCAGGATTGCCAGATTGCACTTATTGGGTTTATAACGAGAGGAACCTGTTGCCAGGAAAGATCGAGTTAAGTGGATTTATAAGTAATCCATCAACCTGCTTGCCATTGAAGCATATGTTTGAATTGGCGGATATTAAAGATATAGCTAAGGCGATTACGGATGAACAAAAGAGGCCCAATGGTTTGCGGAATCTGCTCAGGCGAGTTGCGGACCGAACAACGAAACATATAAGAAATGTTTGGAAAGAATATAAGGATATTAAAATTATATTATTGGAAAATGGACCTCACATTGATGCAGCAATCGAAGATAAGTTCAATCTCTATAATTTTGCGAGAAGGAGTGATGGGTTTAAACGGTTTGTTACGTTCCTGCTGATGATATCAGCTAAAGAGAGAACCAAGCAACTTAAAAACACACTTCTGTTGATTGATGAGCCGGATATCGGTTTACATCCATCTGGCGCAAGATATCTAAGAGACGAGCTGATTAAGATATCTGAAACCAATTATGTTGTCTATAGCACGCATTCCATCTTTATGGTGGACCGAGACAATACGGAGCGGCACTTGATTGTGAAAAAGGAAAATGAAGAGACATCTGCTGAAAATGTAAGCCAGTCGAATATAAAGGATGAAGAAGTCATTTATAACGCTTTGGGCCATTCGATATTCGAGGATTTGGCAAAGAAAAATGTCATTTTCGAAGGGTGGCGTGATAAACAGCTGTTTCGAGTCGCTATTAAGACGCCTCCATCCAAATATAAGGGACTTAAAGATGAATTTAGAGGTGTTGGCACTTGTCATGCCATCGGCGTGAAAGATATTCCACGGGTTTCCACAATCTTAGAGCTTGCAGACCGAGAGTGCGCAATTGTTAGTGATGACGACAGTGTCGCGAAGCAACATCAGAAAGAATATAACGGTCATGGTAAGTGGTACAGGTATTCTGAAATCTTGGATACCACCAAAGCTCTCACAGGTGAAGACTTTATCAAACCTGAAGTATTTAAGCCTATCTTCAAAAACTTAATGCTACAATATTCATCACTTTCCGAGTTATCCGAGGATCAGCTTCGAGATAGTAGTGGAAAACTTTACATTATTGATGAGTTGTCAAATGCCAAGACATCGGTTACCCGTTTTTAATGATGCCATATGTCAAGACATCGGTTACCCGAGTCCCATAGCGGACTCTGATGATAATAGGTCATCAGGCATCCGGTACTCGAAAGT
>Ga0184615_10001163_pt1 | contig 14391 bp, 14 predicted proteins | sample PLM4_65_coex_FD_133134 | JGI IMG/M metagenome (GOLD analysis project Ga0184615, IMG submission 133134) | Groundwater sediment microbial communities from an aquifer in East River, Colorado, USA - PLM4_65_coex | ecosystem: Environmental > Terrestrial > Soil > Riparian zone | place: USA: East... | reverse complement strand
GGCCGGGCCGATCTTCCTCGACCAGACCTACCTTGTGACTGCCTGCGTGGTTGGTGTCGGGCAGAGTCCGAAGACCGAGTACCTGTGGTTCGACGCGCTCGCGAGCGACGCGGGCGGTCGCGGTATCGCCAGCATGCGCATGCTGCTGCGCTTCATGAAGGCCTCGTCGCCGCTCTACGCGTAGCGCCGCGCGAGCGGCTTTCCGCGACGGGTTCTAGAGCGCCTCTGCTGCGAACGTGTCGCAGGCGTCCAGGTCACCCGACTCGAGTCCGCGGCGCAGCCAGCGGCCGCGCATCTGCGACGAGCCGTGCGTCCAGCTCTCGGGCTGCAAGGCGCCGCCCGCGCGGTGCAGTAGCGTGTCGTCGCCGATCGCCGCGGCGGCCGCGAGCCCCTCCTCGACGTCGCCCGGCTCGAGCCACTCGCGCTCGCGGTTCGCGATCTTCCCCCAGACGCCCGCGAAGCAGTCCGCTTGCAGCTCCAACCGCACCGACAGGTCGTTCGCGTCCTCGCGCGAGACCTGGCGCTGCATGCCCGAGACCTTGCGCGAGACGCCGAGCAGGTTCTGCACGTGGTGGCCCACCTCGTGCGCGATCACGTACGCCTGCGCGAAGTCACCCGGCGCGCCGAAGCGCTGCTCGAGCTCGTCGAAGAACGTCAGATCGAGATAGACCTGCGAGTCGGGGGGGCAGTAGAACGGGCCGACCGCGGCTTCCGCATAGCCGCAGGCGGACTCGACCGCGCCCGAGAACAGCACCAGGCGCGGCGGTGTGTAGCGACTGCCGCGGTTGGCGAAGACCTGAGCGAAGACGTCCTCTGTCGAGCCGAGCACGATGGCGGCGAACTGGCCGCCCTCGTCGTCGGGCGAGCCGAGCGGTCCGGGCTCGAGCGCTCCGGTTTCGACTTGTACGCGGGTGGCCGCGTCGAGCAACTGCGTCGGGTCCGCGCCGGTCAGTACGGCGAAGAGCAGCAAGAGCAGGATCGCCCCGCCGCCAAGCGCCAGCCCGCCGCGCGGTACTCCGACCCGCCGGCGATCTTCGACCTGGTCGCTCTCGCGTTCGCCCTTCCAGCGCATCCCGTCTGAATCCTCCCGCGGGCAGTCTAGTCCGAGCCGGGCGGCGCGACGCGAGTGTCCGCGGGCGAACATTGCCGAGCGCCGGTGCACATGCGCCTCGCGCTTTGCGGCTGTCCGACCGATGCGCGCTCGGTAAGCTCTCGCCCCCGCCCGCTGAACCGCCCGATTGGAGGCCTCGATGACGGCAAAGCTGCGCGCATTCCTTCGGGACTTCTGGAGCCTCGCCGCTCCGTACTGGAGCTCGGAGGAGCGCTGGAAGGCGCGCGGGCTGCTCTTCGTCGTCGTGTCGCTGAGCCTCGGGCAGGTCTATCTGCTGGTGCAGCTCAATACCTGGAATCGCGACTTCTTCGATGCGCTGCAACAGTACGACCAGGCCGCGTTCGGCGCGCTCCTGCTCCGCTTCGCCGTTCTCGCCGCGATCTTCATCGCCGCCGCCGTTTACAGCCTGTACCTGCAGCAAATGCTGCAGATCGGCTGGCGCCGTTGGCTGACCGGGCGCTATATCGCCGACTGGCTCGGCGAGCGCGCGTACTATCGCATGCGGCTCGCGGACACCGGTACGGACAACCCGGACCAGCGCATCGCGGACGATCTGCGGCTTTTCGTCGACCAGAGCCTGTCGCTGTCGCTCGGTCTCTTGCGCCAGGTGGTCACGCTCGCGTCGTTCGTCGCGATTCTCTGGGGCCTGTCCGGCTCGTTCGGATTCACGCTCGGCGGCGTCTCGCTCGCGCTGCCGGGCTACATGGTGTGGGCCGCGCTCGCCTATGCGGTCCTCGGCACGTGGCTGACGCACTGGATCGGGAAGCCGCTGCCGCGGCTCAACTTCACCCAGCAGCGCTACGAGGCCGACTTCCGCTTCAGCCTGGTGCGCGTGCGCGAGAGCGCCGAGGGCATCGCGCTCTACGGCGGCGAGGGCGACGAGGCGCGGCGGCTCTCGGAGCGCTTCGCGGATGTCTGGCGCAACTGGTGGGAGATCATGCGCCGCCAGAAGAAGCTGCGGACGTTCACGGTGGGCTTCGACCAGGCCGCCGTACTGTTCCCGTATCTGACCGCGGCGCCGCGCTACTTCGCCAAGGAGATCACCTTCGGCGCGCTCACGCAGACGGCGAATGCGTTCGGCCGCGTGCAGGACGCGCTCTCGTTCTTCGTGGCGGCGTACATCGAGCTCGCCGACTGGAAGGCCACCGTCGACCGCCTGGTCACGTTCCGCGGCGCGCTCGCCGCGCTGCGCGCACAGGCCGGTCAGGCGGGCGGGATCGAGGTCGAGGCTCACGAGGGTGACGGCGTTGCGCTGCATGGCCTGACGCTCGCGCTGCCGGGCGGCGAAACGCTTCTGCACGGCGTCGACGCGAAGCTCGTGCGCGGCGAGCCGGTGCTCGTGACCGGTCCGTCGGGTAGCGGGAAGAGCACGCTCTTCCGCGCGCTCGCCGGTATCTGGCCCTTCGGCAAGGGGCGCATCGAGCGGCCCGACACCGGGAAGTGTCTGTTCCTGCCGCAGAAGCCGTACCTGCCGATCGGCAGCCTGCGCGGCGCGGTGTCGTATCCGTCCCCGGAGGGCGCGTTCCCCGACACCGAGCTCGGGCGCTGGCTGGCCGAGTGCCGGCTCACGCACCTGGTCGAGCGGCTCGGCGAGCACGACCACTGGGAGCAACGGCTCTCGCCCGGAGAGCAGCAGCGGCTCGCGTTCGCGCGCGCTTTCCTGCAGAAGCCCGAGTGGCTCTTCCTCGACGAGGCGACCTCCGCGCTCGACGCGGCGAACGAGAAGCACCTCTACGAGCTCGTCGCTGCCGAGCTGCCCGGGACCACGATCGTGAGCATCGGGCACCGCGCCGCACTCGAGCGCTTCCACCGACGCCGGCTGGAGTTCATCGGCGATGGCAGTCTCGCGTCTTCAGCGCTTGCGGGTGCGGCGCCGAGTTAGAGGTCCGCGCGACCCTTCTCGATCGCGGCGTCGATCTGCTCGGCGAGCGCGGCGTCGCCGCCGAGGCGCGGGGCGAGCTGGCGTCCGAACGAGACGCGCTGGCGCTCGGGCCAGGAATCCTGATTCCACAGCTCCGCGCGCAGGAACGCGCGCGCGCAGTGGAAGAAGCAGCGCTCGACGCGCACGCGGATCGCGACGAGCGCCGGCTGCCCGCGCGCGCCCAGACGCGCGAGCAAGTCGGGGTCTGCCCGCAGCTCGGCGCGTCCGTTCACACGCAGCGTCTCGTCCGTTCCGGGCACGAGAAAGATCAGCCCGACGCGCGGGTTGGCGAGCAGGTTCTGCAGACCGAAGATCAGCTTGTTGCCCTTCCGATCGGGCAGCAACAGCGTCCCGTCGTCCTCGACGAGCGCGAAGCCCGGGCCGTCGCCCTTCGGGGAGACTTCGAGGTTGCCCTCCGGGTCGCTCGTCGCGAGCAGGCAGATCGGCGCGCGCGCGAGGAACGCGACCATCTGCTCATCGAGCCGCTCGAAGACCTTCTGTCGGGTCGCGGGATTGGGCTCGCCGATGCGCTCGCGCAGGGCGGCCACCGTGGTGATCCGAAAGGGGTCGGGCTGCGACATCGGAATCTCCCTCAAGCAGGTCCCGCGCAGAGGCAGGTCCCGCGCAGATCATACGCAGCCCCAAGCTCTGGCTGCGACCTGGTTCGCAACCCGCCGCTCGCAAACGGTTTTTGATCGAGAGGTGGGCTTGTGCGCGGCACCACAATCGAGGTAGAGTACGCGCGTCCGCCGACCCTACCCCGATTCACCGCGGAGGCGACGACCATGTCGAGAGTGATTGGATTCCGGACCGCGCTGCTGCTGTCGTTCGTCTGGGCTGCTCCGGACTTCGCGCACGCGCTCACGCTCAGCGCCGAGCCCGGCGCCGACTGCTTCTCCACAGATCCCGCGAACTGCATCGGCGGCGTGTACACGCTCGACGTCGCGGCGGTGGACGAAGACACATGGCTCGCGACGTTCACGATGGACCTCGGCCTCGGACTCGAGATTCCCGCGACGACGATCGAACAGATCGAATTCAAGGTTGCGAACGACTACGGCGCTTCGGTGAGTGTCCTGTCGGGGCCGGGCGGAGTCGGCAACTGGTCCGTCGTCGCCGGACCGCTCGCCGCGGGCGGCTGCAAGGGAAGCAACGACAGCTTCGTCTGCATCGACGCGATCAGTCCGGTCGCGGTCTCACCCTCGATCTACACCTGGCAGGTGCAGTTCGACGCGAAGTCGCTGCTCGCCGAGAGCGACTGGCACATCGGCGCCCGCTACGCCTCTCCCGACCACGAGAAGGGCTGGATCCTGTCGGCGTCATCCTCGCCGATCCCGGAGCCGCGCTCGACCGCCCTCTACCTGCTCGGCGGTGTGATTGTCGCGGTCGTTCTGCGCAAGCAGCTGCTGACGGCCCGCTAGGCCGGGCGTAGACTGCGGGTCGATGGCCATCGACCCGCAGAAACTCGACGCGTTCGTCGGCCGCTTCGTCCAGGACCTCGGTGCGGTGATTCACGCCGCGACGGTCCTGCTGGGCGACAAGCTCGGTCTGTACAAGGCGATGGCGGACGGAGCGCCCGTTACGCCGGAGGAGCTTGCTGGCCGCACGAGCACCGACGCGCGCTACGTGCGCGAGTGGCTGTCCGCACAGGCCGCGAGCGGCTACGTCGAGTACGTGCCGGCGACCGGGCGGTTCCGGCTGCCCGAAGAGCAGGCCTTCGCGCTGACCCAGGAGTTCAACCCGCTCTTCATTCCCGGCGGCCTGCAGCTCGCGGCGTCGGTGATCAAGGACGAGGCGCCGATCCTCGAGGCGTTCCGCAGCGGGCGCGGCGTCGGCTGGCACGAGCACTGCGCCGACCTCTTCGCCGGCACCGAGCGCTTCTTCCGACCCGGCTACATCGCGAACCTGACGAGCGCCTGGCTGCCGGCACTGGACGGTGTACAGGCCAAGCTCGAGCGCGGCGCGCGCGTCGCGGACGTCGGCTGCGGCCGCGGCAGCTCGACGATCGTGATGGCGCAGGCGTTCCCGAACTCGAGCTTCGCCGGCTTCGACTATCACGCGCCCTCGATCGACGCCGCGAGATCCGCGGCCGCCTCGGCAGGCGTCGCGGAGCGGGCGCGCTTCGAGGTCGCGAACGCGAAAGGGTTTCCGGGGCCGGGCTATGACCTGGTCACGTTCTTCGACTGCCTGCACGACATGGGCGACCCGGTCGGCGCCGCGCGGCACGTGCTCGAGACGCTCGCGCCCGACGGGACGTTCATGATCGTCGAGCCGTACGCGCACGATCGGCTCGAGGACAACCTGAACCCGATTGGCCGGATCTACTACTCGGCGTCCACGTTCATCTGCACGCCCGCTTCGCGTTCCCAAGAGGTCGGCCTCGCGCTCGGCGCACAGGCGGGAGAGGCGCGCATCGCGGACGTCGTCCGGGAGGCCGGCTTCACGCGCTTCCGGCGCGCGTGCGAGACGCCGTTCAATCTCGTTCTGGAAGCGCGAGCCTGACGACCGCGGTCGCTCCCGCGCCGCGCTGCCAGATCGTCGTGCCGTGCTTCAACGAAGCGTCGCGGCTCGATCTCCAGGCGTTCCGGGACTTCGCCGCGCGCGAGCCGGCCGTCGACTTCGTGCTCGTGAACGACGGCAGCACCGACGCGACGCTCGCGCGTCTGCGCGAGCTCGAGCGCGCCGACCCGACTCGCTTCGCAGTGCTCGACCTGCCCCGGAACGCCGGCAAGGCGGAGGCCGTGCGCGCCGGTCTCTGCGCGGCGTTCAAGTCGACGGCCGAATACGTGGGCTACTGGGATGCGGATCTCGCGACGCCGCTCGACGAGATCCCGCGCTTCGCCGCGGTGCTCACGCGCCGGACGACGGTCGAGATCGTCTTCGGTGCGCGCGTCCAGCTCCTCGGTCGCACGGTGCGGCGCAGCACTGCGCGGCACTACCTGGGGCGTATCTTCGCGACCGCGGTCTCGCAGGTCCTCGGGCTGCCGATCTACGACACGCAGTGCGGTGCGAAGCTGATGCGGCGGACGCCCGAGCTCGCGGCGCTCTTCGAGGAGCCGTTCTGCGTGAAATGGACGTTCGACGTCGAGATCCTCGCGCGCCTGATTCGCGCGCGCCGCGGAAGCGCACTCGCGCCCGCGCTCGAAGCCGTCTACGAGCTGCCGCTCGAAAGCTGGCAGGATGTCGCGGGCTCGAAGGTCCGCGCGCTCGACTTCTTCGTCGCGTTCTTCGAGATCGCGCGAATCTGGTCCAGGTACGGGGGGAGGGCAGCGTGAGTCGCCGCAAGACGAGTCCGCCGGCGTTCGGAGAATTTCGCGAGCCGCCCGTCGCGCGCATGCGCGAGCTGCTCGCCGCGATGGTCGGCCGGCGCGTGGTCGTGGTCGGCGACGCGACGCTCGACGCGTACGTCGCCGGCGAGGTCGAGCGGATCTCGCCGGAAGCCCCGGTGCCGGTGCTCGCGGTCGAGCGCGAAGAGTTCATGCTTGGCGGCGCGGCCAACGTCGCGAAGTGCCTGGTCGCGCTCGGCGCGCGCGCGGGGCTCTGCGCGGTCGTCGGCGACGACGCCGATGGCGCGCTCTTCCGCAGCGAGGCCGCGAACCTGGGCATTCCCCCGGCGGGGATCCTCGCGGATTCGAAGCGCCTGACGACGCGCAAGACGCGCATCGTCGCGCGCCATCAACAGGTGATCCGACTCGATCGCGAGACGGTCGCGCCGCTCTCGCCCGCGCTCGAGAAGCGCCTCTGCGCGCGCGTCGCCTCCGCGGCGCGCCGTGCCGATGCGCTGATCCTGTCCGACTACTCCAAGGGCGTGCTCACGCCGGCGGTCTGCCGCGCCGCGATCGAGGCCGCGGACGGGCGGCCGGTGGTGGTCGACCCGAAGAACCTCCCCTGGGAGCCTTTCCGCGGCGCGACGGTGATCAAGCCGAACGTCCGCGAGGCTGAGTCGTTCGCGCGCGCGCGCCTGGCGAGCGTCGAGGATCTGGCGGCCGCGGCCATGCGGCTCGCGGCGGAGCTCGACGTGGCGAACGTACTGATCACGCGCGGCCCCCACGGAATGCTGCTCGCGCGCGGCGGGCGCGCGGGCGGAGACGCGCTCGTGCAGATTCCCGCGCGACCGCGGGAGCTGGTGGACGTGACGGGCGCGGGCGACGTCGTCGCCGCCGCGCTCGCGCTTGCGCTCGGCGCGGGCGCCGAGATCGGCGAAGCCGCCTGGCTCGCGAACGTCGCCGCCGGCGTGAAGGTCGGCAAGTTCGGCGCCGCCACGGTCACGGGCCAGGAGATTCTCGGCGAGCTCGGCGCGAAGAGCGCGAAGTCGCGCGAGAAAGTCCTGAACCGCGCGCAGGCCGCGGAGCTGGCGGCGCAGCTGCGCGCGCAAGGCCGATCGGTCGTCTTCACCAACGGCTGCTTCGACATCCTGCACCTCGGTCACGTGCGCTATCTGGAGCGCTCGCGCGCGCTCGGTGAGGCGCTGATCGTCGGCGTGAACACGGATGCCTCCGTGCGCCGGCTGAAGGGCGCCGGGCGGCCGCTGCAGAGCGAGCACGATCGCGCGCAGATCCTCGCGTCACTGGAATGTGTCGATGCGGTCGTGCTCTTCGATGAGGACACGCCGCTGAAACTCATCCGCGCGGTTCGCCCCGACGTGATCAGCAAGGGCGCCGACTACAAGAGCAAGCACGAGGTGGTCGGCTGGGACGCGGTCGAGAGCTGGGGTGGACGGGTCGAGCTCGTCGAGCTGGTCGAGGGCCGCTCGACGACCAACCTGGTGTCGCGGGCGCGGAGCTAGGCAAGTCGCTCCGGAGCCGGCGCCCTTCGGGCAGATCTCGCGCGGGCTTGTATTTATTCGATCGATCGAATAATTTACGCGCATGACGTTGGGACGCGGGCCGAAGCGGGTCGGAAAGGCGAGGACGGCGAAGGCGACGCAGCCGGCCAGGCGCGTCGGACGGCCGGCACGGGCGGAGTCGGCCGACGATGTCCGCCGGCGGCTGGTCGCGGTCGCGCGCGAGCTCTTCGCGACGCGCGGCTTCGGCGAGGTCGGCATCCGCGAGATCGCGCGCGCTGCGAACGTGACTCCCGGCATGATCTCGTACTACTTCGACGACAAGCAGGGTCTCTACGAGGCGATGCTCGGCTCGGTCCTCGAGGAGATGCTCGGCCGCGTGCGCGAGCTCGCGGCGTTGCCGGTCCACGGGACCGGACCGCTCGCGGCGCTGATCCGCCTGTACATCGGCACGATTGCCAGTCAGCCGTGGCTGCCGGCGCTGCTGTTGCGCGAGATCGTGACGGGAGACTCGGCCGTGCGCGCGCGCTTCATCGAGCGCTTCGCCGCGCGCGTCGCGACGCTGATTCCCGGCATCTTCGCGGGCGAGATCGCCGCGGGCGAGCTGCGCGCCGACTTCGATCCCAAGCTCGCCATGCTCTCGCTCTTCGGCATGAGCGTCTTCCCGTTCCTCGCCCATCCGATCGCGGGCAAGGTGCTCGGCTACCAGCTCGACCCCGAGTTCGCCGAGCGCCTGATCGCGCACACCACGCGGCTCTTCCTCGACGGCGCCCGCGCGCGAAAGGCAACGTGATGTTCCGCCGTGTCACCGTTCTGTGTCTGGCCCTCGCCGCCTGCGGCGCGGATCCGTCCGACCTGCCGGCGGTCGGCACGCTCGAGCGCGATCGCATCGAGCTCGTGGCTGAAGCCGGCGAGCCGATCGTCGCAATCGAGGTGCGCGAGGGCGATCGCGTCACGCTGGGGCAGGTGCTGCTGCGCCAGGATCCGTCGCTGCTGGCGGCCCAACGGGCGCACGCCGAGGCGCTGCGCGACGAGCTGCGCGCGCGCCTGGCCGAGGCCGAGCGGGGCCCGCGCGCCGAGCGCATCCGCGAAGCGCGCGCGCGCCTCGCGGGCGCGGAGAGCGCGGTGCGCAACGGCGAAGCCGAGTACCAGCGCGCGCGCTCGCTCGAGGCGAAGTCCTTCGAGTCGGCCGCGCGGAGCGACCTGCTGCGCTCTCGGCGCGACGAGGCACTCGCGCGGCGCGACGAAGCGCGCGCGACCCTCGAGGCGCTCGAGCGCGGTTCGACCTCCGAGGAGCTCGACCAGGCGCATGGGGCACTCGCGGCGGCCGAGGCGCAGCTCGCGGAGATCTCCATCCGCCAGTCGCGCCTCGAGCTGCGCGCGCCGCGAGCGGGCCGTGTCGACGCGCTGCCCTTCGAGCTCGGCGAACGGCCACCGGCGGGCGCCGTCGTCGCGGTCCTGCTTGCCGACGATCCGCCGTACGCGCGCGTCTACGTGCCCGAGCCGGTGCGCGCGCGCATCGCCAGCGGCAGCCGCGCTCGCGTACGGATCGCCGGGCTCGACGGTGAGCTCGACGGCACGGTGCGCAGCCTCTCGCACGAGGCGGCCTTCACGCCGTACTACGCGCTCACGCAGTACGACCGCGGCCGGCTCTCGTACCTGGCCGAGGTCGAGCTCGACGGCGCGGGCACCGCCGATCTGCCGACGGGCGTGCCCGTCGAGGTGCGCTTCGAGCTCGACGCGACTGCGGCACGATCGGCGGCGCAGCCGTGAGCGCCGAGCTCGCGATCCGCACGCGGGGGCTCTCGCGCCGCTTCGGCGCGCTCGTCGCCGTCGATCGCGTCGACCTCGAGATCCCGCGCGCCGCGATCTACGGATTCCTCGGTCCGAACGGCTCGGGCAAGTCGACCACGATCCGCATGCTCTGCGGCCTGCTCACGCCGTCGGAGGGCGAGGCGGAGGTGCTCGGCCTGCACGTGCCGCGCGACGCCGAGAAGCTGCGGCGCAAGATCGGCTACATGACCCAGGCATTCTCGCTCTACGGGGACCTCTCCGTGCGCGAGAACCTCGAGTTCCTCGGTGAGATCTATTCGCTCACGGCCGCGCAGCGTCGCGCGCGCATCGCCGTTCTGCTCGACGAGTTCCGTCTTGCCGACCGCGCCGAGCAGCGCGCGGCCACGCTCTCGGGCGGGCAGCGTCAGCGGCTCGCGCTCGCGGCCGCGACGCTGCACGAGCCGGAGCTGCTCTTTCTCGACGAGCCGACGAGCGCGGTCGATCCGCAGAGCCGGCGCGACTTCTGGGAGAGCCTGTTCCGGCTCGTGGACCGCGGCACGACCATCCTCGTCTCGACGCACTACATGGACGAGGCCGAGCGCTGCCACGGGCTCGCGATCCTCGATCGGGGACGCGTCGTGGCGCAGGGCGCGCCGGCCGTGCTCATGCGCGAGATCGACGCGGCGGTGCTCGAGATCGAGGGCTCCGACCTGCGCGCCGCGCGCGACGTGCTCGCACACCTGCGCGAAGTGCAGAGCGTTGCGCAGCTCGGCCAGCGCCTGCACGCGCTGGTCGATCGCGACGTCGCGGCGCCCGAAGCGCAGATCGCCCGGGCGCTCGAAGCGGCCGGGGTCGAGGCGCAGGTCGCGCTCGCGCGCGCGAGCCTCGAGGACGTCTTCGTCGCGGCGACACGCGGTCTGCGCGACGCGGAGTCGGGCGCATGATGCGGCTGCGGCGTTCGCTCTCGCGCATTGCGGCGATCGCGCGCAAGGAGTTCCGCCATCTGCGCCGCGATCGGCTGACCGGCGGGATGGTCGCCGGCGTGCCGCTGATGATGACGGTTCTCTTCGGCTACGCGATCAACCAGGACATCCGCCACCTGCGCGCGGGCGTCGCGGATCTCGCCGGCACGCAGAGCGCGCGCCTGCTCGTGCAGGACGCGCAGGCCACGCAGGTGATCGACGTCGTCACCGCCGCGCCGTCGGTGCAGGCGCTCGAGCGAATGCTCGTCGCGGGGCGGATCTCGGTCGGCATCGTGATCCCGGCCGACTTCGAGCGCCGCGCCGCGCACGGGGACCGGGTGCGCGCGCAGCTGCTCGTAGACGGCGGCGATCCGATCGTGCTTGCCGCCGCGCGCGGTCTCGTCGCGCTGCCCGCCGCCGATCGCTTCGCCTCGGCGGCGCGGGCCAGGGCCGCAGGGGCGCCGCTCTTCGAGCTGCGCGCCTACTACAACCCGGAGCGCCGCTCGCCGGTGCACATCGTGCCGGCACTCTGCGGTGTCATCCTGACGCTCACGCTCGTGCTCTTCACCGCCGTCGCGATCGTGCGCGAGCGCGAGCGCGGCAACCTCGAGCTCTTGATCACGACGCCGGTCCAGACGCCGGAGCTCATGCTCGGGAAGATCGCGCCGTACGTCCTGATCGGGTACGCCCAGGTCACGCTGATCCTCTTGCTCGGCCGCTTCGTCTTCGGCGTGCCGATCCAGGGGAGCTTGGTCGATCTGTATCTGGGCACGGGCATCTTCGTGGCGGCGGCGCTGACGCTCGGGCTCTTGATCTCGACCCTCGCTCAGACGCAGTTCCAGGCCTTCCAGATGGCGTTCGTCACGTTCCTGCCCCAGATCCTGCTCTCGGGCTTCATGTTCCCCTTCGACGGTATGCCCGCGCCCGCGCGCTGGCTCGCAGAGGTCCTGCCGCTGACGCATTTCCTGCGCATCGTGCGCGGCATCATCCTGCGCGGCGCGACGCTCGGCGAGCTCTGGCGCGACGTCTGGCCGCTCCTGCTCTTCTTCTCGCTCGCCATCACGCTCGCGACGCTGCGCTTCCGCAAGCGCCTCGACTAGTCGCGAACTCGCTCGCGGCGTCGCGCTTCGGTACTCTGCGCGACGACCTCCCTCCCCGGAGTGCAGATGCTCGAGAAATGGCAGGCCGTCGTGCTCGGCCTGGTGGAGGGGATCACCGAGTATCTCCCGGTGAGCTCGACGGGCCATCTGATCCTGGCCGAGTCGCTGCTCGGACTCGATCGACCCGAGACCAAGCCCGCGCTCGACGCGTTCTCGATCGTGATCCAGGGCGGCGCGATCCTGGCGGTGCTCGGCCTGTACTGGCCGCGCGTGTTGCAGATGCTGCGCGGAATCGCGGGCCGCGATCCGACGGGCGCGCGTCTGCTCGCGAACCTCGGGGTCGCGTTCCTGCCCGCCGCGCTCCTCGGACCGCTCCTGGACGACTGGCTCGAGGCGCACCTCTTCCGGCCCGTGCCGGTGCTGGCCGCGCTTCTCGCCGGAGGCGTCTGGATGATCTGGCTCGATCGCCGCCGCGCAGCGATCCCGACCGCGCGCGCGCTCGATTCGCTCGACTGGAAACGCGCGCTCGTGATCGGACTGCTGCAATGCGTCGCGATGTGGCCGGGCACCTCGCGCTCGATGATGACGATCGCGGGTGGCACGCTCGTGGGCATGCGCCCGCGCGAGGCGGCCGAGTTCTCGTTCCTGCTCGGCGTTCCGACGTTGGGCTCGGCGTGTCTGTACCGACTGGCCAAGAACCTGCTGGCGTCCGCGCGCGACGGGACGCCGAACCTGATCGAGACGCTGGGCGCGGCTTCGCTCGCGCTCGGAATGGCCGTTGCGGCGCTCTCCGCGGCGCTGGCGGTGCGCGGGCTGGTCGCGTTCCTGAACCGCCACGGGCTCGAAGCGTTCGGCTGGTATCGCATCGCGCTGTCGGCGCTGCTGGCCGTCCTGTTCTGGTCCGGCTGGGTGCGGATCGCTTGAGTATGCTCACGGAAACGAGGAGACGGCCGCGATGGACGATCTGATCGAGAATCTGCGCAATCCGTGGGTGATCGTCGGATTCGCCGGGCAGGCGGTCTTCTCGCTCCGCTTCATCATCCAGTGGATTCAATCCGAGCGCGCCGGCCGGAGCATCGTGCCCGGAGCGTTCTGGTACCTGTCACTGGTCGGCTCGGCGCTGCTGCTGATCTACTCGATTCACATTCGGGATCTCGTCTTCATCCTCGGCCAGTCGTTCGGCTTCATCGTCTACACGCGCAATCTCGCGCTGCGGCGCAGGGAGGCGCTTTGACCCGGCCGATCTCGGGTCTCTCGGTGGTCGTTCCTGTCTTCGACGAGGAGGAGAACGTCGCACCGCTCGCTGCGGAGATCGCCGCTGCGCTGGCAGGGCTGGCGCTGCCGTTCGAGCTGATCTTCGTGGACGACGGCAGCCGCGACGCGACGCGCAAGCGCGTGCTCGAGGCGGTCGAGCGGCATGCGAACGTCCGGCTCGTGGCGCTCGACCGCAATCAAGGTCAGTCCGCGGCGCTGATCGCGGGCGCGCGCGCCGCGCGCATGAGTCACGTGGCGACGCTCGACGGCGACCTACAGAACGATCCGGCCGACGTTCCGCGACTGCTCGAGCAGGCGCGCCTGCACGACGTCGTGATCGGGCGGCGCGCCGTTCGGCGTGACACGCTCGCGCGTCGGCTCGCGGGTCGGCTCGCCAACGCCGTTCGCCGGGCCGTTCTCGGCGACGGGGCGTCCGACACCGGCTGCTCGCTGAAGCTCTTCCCGGTGGACGTCTTCCTCGCGCTGCCGCGCTTCGACGGCATGCACCGCTTCCTGCCCGCGCTCTTCCGCTACCAGGGACTCTCCGTGCACGAGCTCGACGTGAATCACCGCGAGCGCCGCGCCGGAAATTCGAAGTACACGAATCTGGCGCGGCTGCGCCGCACGGTCTTCGACCTGTTCGGCGTGTGGTGGCTCTCGAAGCGCACGATCCGCCTCGACGCGAACGACGACGAGCGCTAGGAGCCTGACCCAAGACTCACTCGCCGCGTCTGGACGCGCATCCATCCGCGCTGCCGGCGTTGCGCTCGCTCGCAGAGTCCACCGACTCGACTGCGCTCGCGCGCCTTGGCAGCGCGGCGTCTGCGCGCCCAGCCGTCGACGCGGAGTCTTGGGTCAGGCTCCTAGTCGCTCTCGGGCCCGGCGGTCAGCTGAAACACGTCGATGAACCAGGGCTGCTCGCGCGCCACGCGATAGAGCCGCTCCTTCTCGTCGAGCGAGAGACCGTCGAGCCCGACCGCTGTGACGTATGCCACGCGCACGTCGATTACACCCCGCAGCAGCGCGAGTACGAGCAGGAACGCCGGCAGCCAGGCGTACGCGAAGCGCGCGGCCCTGCCCCGCAGCGCCGACACGAGCGCGAACGCGAAGAGCCCGCCGAGGACCGCCGCCCCCGCTGCGACACCGAGCGGTGACTGCCCCTCGATCCAGACGAAGAAGAGCGCCAGCAGCGCGGTTCCGCCGAGGCCGGCGAGCGCGAGCGGCGTGCCGGCCACGCGCGCCAGCCACGCGCGCGCGCGCGGCGCGAGCGCGCGAACGGCTTCGGCGGACACGAGCGCTAGCCCGGGCAACATCACGAGTGTGTAGTGCTTCTGCTTCTGCGGCAGGAGCGAGAACGCGACGAGCGGCACGACGAACGCGAGTGCGGCGAAACGGAGGCGCGGCTCGGATCGGTAGAGCCTTGTCGTCCAGAGCCGCCAGATGGCGATCGGCAGCAGCAGGCTCGCGGGCGCGGCGCGCGTGGGCAG
>Ga0184615_10001161_pt1 | contig 14396 bp, 9 predicted proteins | sample PLM4_65_coex_FD_133134 | JGI IMG/M metagenome (GOLD analysis project Ga0184615, IMG submission 133134) | Groundwater sediment microbial communities from an aquifer in East River, Colorado, USA - PLM4_65_coex | ecosystem: Environmental > Terrestrial > Soil > Riparian zone | place: USA: East... | reverse complement strand
ACGAATATCACGTTGTCGAGGGCGCGTTCCCGCGCTTGCTGTTCCAGCGCTGCCCGTTCCGCGCCGTCTCCAACGAGCACAAAGGCGATGTTGCGATTGGCTTTCATGCGTTGCGCCGCTTCGAGAATGGTGCCCAGGCCGTGCGCCATGCCGATGGTGCCGATGTAGGCGGCGACGAACTTCGCCTTAAGTCCATACCTCGCTACCAAGTCATCTGGTTTGGGGCCCGGCGTGAACCCCTTGAGGTCGGCGCCGTTTCGAACTACGGCGATTTTTTCCGCTGGAACACCGTTTCCGGAAAGCACGGTCTTGAAGGAGTTCGTCACGCTGACGATCCGCGCGGACTTGCGGTACAGGAAGTACTCCAGCCGCTTGAGGGCCCGAATCGCCGCAGACTCGCGCATCGCTCCGACGGCGATGATCGAATCGGGCCACAAGTCGCGCAGTTCGAACACGAATGGGCGGCGCTTGAAGAGGGAGAGCACGTAAGCAGCGCACGCGGTGAAGAACTGCGGCGAGGTAGACACGATCACGTTGGGCCGGGGCAAGAATAGGCCGACGACGAATCCGGTCACCATGAAGCTCATGTAATCGAGCGTACGCCGGACGGAGCCTTCGTTCGCGGTGATGTAGGTCCAGACACGGATGGTTTCCACGCCGTCGATCCATTCGCGCTGGAAGAGGCGATTCCGGTAGCCTGGGAATAGCTCGCCCGCAGGAAAGTTCGGTGCGGTGGTGACCACAGTGACTTGAGCTCCAGCGCGCACCCAACGGCGCGCGTGCTCAAAGGTCCGGGTCGCCGGTGCATTTGTTTCGGGTGGAAAGTTATCCGTTAGGAAGAGGATGCGCAATTGGCGTACGCGTCAATGGGGTTCCGAGTTTGGTGCACGCTTCCTGAGTTCGATCAGCATAACGATCCGGAAGGGAGAAAACAGCGAACAGCTGTTGACGGTGCGCTCGTAGAGCCAACCAACAAGATATGTGATCGCGCTGAAACGCAAATACTCCGGCCGGCCCTCCAGAAGCTGTATTCGTTCCACCGCGAGTCCGCAGCGTGACGCATAGTGCTGCACGTCGCGGCGCGAGTTGATCAAGTAACGCGTTGGGAATGTATCGATGCCGGCTCTGCCGCGAAGGCGATTGACGAATCTATGGAAGCTCGTGGGAGTGACGCGTGCGATCAGCGTCATGTAGTGTGTCTTGTTCGGAGTCTTTGCCAAGAACCTGCCGCCTGCCTTGAGTACCCGCGCAATCTCATTGAGGACGGCCTCCGGGTTGTCGAGGTGCTCGAGCACGTTATCTGCAAATACAAGGTCAAAGCTGTTGTCGTCAAACGGCAATTTGTCCGCGAAGCCGGCTACTGCGGCGCTCAAGAATGGATTCTGCGCTACACGGGGGTCGGGGTCGATGCCGACCACACTTTCCGCGAGTCCGCGAAAATCCATCTGTTTGATGCGCCCGGCACCTGCACCGATCTCCAGCACTGACATGGACGGTCGCAAGTTCTTGACGATGAGCAGTCGCAAGCTCTCATCGTCCCAGTTGTTCGTGTACTGCGGGTATAGCGTACGGTCAAGCCATTCAACGAGCATATGCCGCAACTGAAATGCTCTGCGACTTCTCCAGCGCCTCTCGCGTTCGAAGGATCAAGTCTCCTATCTCCGAGACGTACGCGATGGAACACCCGCTCGCGCTAGGGGTTCGGTGGGTCTCATACGTCGCACAAATTGACGCTTCGTGCCCATGATCGCGCGTTCCCGAGCCAATCTTCTTCGTGTGCTCGCGGTCGTCGATCCGCAACGACTGAAAGTCGTCCATGGTGATCAGTACGTCGCCACGGTGCGCTGCATAGCGCTCCTTGACCCCTTCGAACGTATGCCCCTTGGCTGAGAACGTCAGGGCCGCAATGGACCCGTCGCCAAACGTGTACGCCACTGCAATGTCGCAGTCCGACTTGGAAGACCGGATCGGGGTGACAAGGATTGGAAAGCGGCGCTCCGGCGGCATCATGTGATAGACGAACTCCACCCAGTGGCAGAGATTGCCGAGAACCCGGCCTCCCTCCGACTCGCTGAAGTACCAATGCCCTTCGGGAAGCTCGTGGCCGGCGATGAACCAGTTCTGCATGATCTCGCCCTTCTCACGCCAGAGCGTGTCCCGGATACGCATGCCAATCATGCTGCGCGTGCGGTTGTATCCGATAGAGAGCAGGCGATTCTTGCCCGCGGCCATGGCCTCGCACAGCGCATCCAACTGATCCTGCCTGACGACATGGGGTTTCTCGATGTGCACATCCTTTCCCGCCTTCAGGGCCCGGATCGCGTAGTCCGCGTGGGTGGCGTGGTTCGATGCGATGAAGATCAAGTCGATTGCCGGGTCGGAGATGAGCTTGTCGGCGTCGGTCGTGTAGTAGGACGCGCCATAGTGGTGGCACAGCGAGGCCGCATGATTGACATCGATGTCCATGCAGCCGCGAATTACGCGCCCATAGTGCTTTGCAAGATAGTGCGCGATCACCGTAAAGGCAAAAGAACCGCATCCAATCAGGCCGACGTGCGCTTTGGCGGTCGCCGGGCGGAAATTGGCGGGCAGTACCGGGTACCGGCGCTTCATGTGGTACTGGCCGGCGATCTTCACGTAGGTTCGCTGAGGCCCGTACAGGCGCAGGTATCTCAGCGCCTTGCGAATGCGAAAACTCCATGGGGTGGAGAAGTAATCCATGCTTACGATTGTCCCGCCGTCGGCAGCCAGTCCTCGATGACTTTGCGCATTTCTTCATCCCAGAACTTAAATGCCATGTTGCTGATGCCTGTCCTGGCGGCCTCCAGCCGTGCCGGCTCTCGGATGAGTTCCCCAAGCAGCTTCGCCAAGGCCAGAGGGTCCGCGTACGGCGCCGTGAAGCACGCACCAGCACGAACATAGGGAATCACGGTTTCCACCTCGGAATTGCAGATGAAGGGCGTTCCAGTCGCCCAGCAATCCGTCCATTTTTGCGATTCCGCGATCCGGTTGATGGCTACCGAAGGGTCGTAGTAGGTATAGGCAAGGTGACAACGGTAGTAGGTTGCCAGCGCTTCCTCGTTGGTGAGCATCCCCAGGTTCTCCACGCATTTCAGCCGGACAAGGCGCTCGGCGTCGTCACACCCGACGCGACCCGCAACAATGATCCTGAGCGGCAATCCCGCCTGCTCAATGATGGGGATCGCCTCGAGCAAGGTACGGATTCCCCGGGTCGCGGAAAGCCAGCCGTTGATGTAGACGGACATCGTCGAGCCGCGGCTGTAGCCGCGCTTTCTTGCGAGCTCCCTGGATTCCGTCAAGACAGTGGCGCTAGGGGTGTTGGTCACCACCCTCAAGTTGTCGGAAGCGCCCTGCCATCGTTGGCGCGACGGTATGACGTGCACCCGCGAACGACGCGCCACCCAGAGTTCAAGCCACCGCACCACCGGCCGCAACCAACTGGGCCAGCGATAGGAGAGGGAGATATTGTCGAGATTGTCGAATACAAATCCGCGATTTCCGGAGGGCAGGAGAGCAATCGGCAGTGCGGAGTCGAAACCTACCGCGAAGAAATGCCGGTTGCGGCGATGGGTCCATGCGGCAACGAGCACCCGCGACATCCAGGCGAGATACCTCAGCGCCGGGCTGAGCTTGCGCCGCGGCCATGTCATCAGGTTTCTGATGAAAGGGGCCTCGGACTGTTCGGAGTGCTGGCCGCGGAACTTCCATACCTCGAATGGCAGGCCCAGGCCCTCCAGCACTTTCGTCAGCTTGTGTATGCGCGGCCGCTCCCGCAACGACTCCTGCTGCACGATGATTACCACCGTGGATGGCCTAAGCGCGGGGTCTTGCACGGAGGCGCTCGCTCAAGGCCACGTAAGAGAGAAGGACTTGCACCAGGGCGGCGACAAGACACATTGCAGCCACGCTCCAGGGCCAGGACGCCCCGGCAAGATAGACGACGCCGAAATGCACCACCGTCGCCGCTCCCAGCGACGCGACAAGGATGCGCACCTCGGTCCACTCGTGGCTCGCCAGCTTCAGCGTGTCGCGATGCACGCTGATGCAATGCTGAAGCCCGAGGAGGACGATCAGAACCGGAAAGAGCAATGTCGCAGGCGCAGAGATATGCATTAGAGAAAAAAGCGTCGGTTGGGCGACGAGCATCGCGATCGACGTGCCAATCAACAGGCTCAGGAAAATCAGCGTAAGCAAGAGGTTTATTGAAAGCAGGCGACGTAGTTGGCCTGCCCGAAAGCTGTCTTGAATACGATGAAACTCATAGAGCCAGATGCCATTGAAAAGCAGCGCGACACCCGAACCGATGGTCTGCGCAAGTCCAAAGACCGCGCGTTCGGGATCAGTCAGATGGGGCTCGCTCAAGAGGCGAGGCAGGCTGATCAGGAATGCCAGCAGCGCTCCGGAGATCGTCATCGGCGTCGCGCGCCGGACAAGGCGGCGAAGAATCGCCAGGAAGCGAGCGAGACCAATGTGGCTCCCGAACCAGCTAGGCACTGCGAGCAGGATGCAGGTGCTCACGACCAAATTAATGCTGCCAACCCCCAGCAGCAGGACCACAATTCCCTTTTGAAGAAACAGCAAGCAGCTCCACAGGGCGGCTTGCGCAAGCAACACCCTGAGTCCGTCGAGGAGGAAAAGCTTAGCGCCGCGGTGCTTGTCTGACGTTCTGGCGGAAAAGTAGACGGGAACGGAGTCAAAGACAATGTCCCCCAGCTTTAGGACCCACAGAGCGACGAAGACATTGGCCTGGGTCGAAGGGGTTATCAGGCTCACGGCACCTACTAGAGGAATCGTCGCTGCAGCACTTAGAACTCGGAGCCATGCAAGTTCAATTCTGAAGAAGCCGCGCTTTCCCTGAGTACGCATGTAGATTGGGAGACTGAAGCTCGCCAGAAAGTACAGAGGCGCGCAGACAGCGAGCGCATAGGTGTAATCGGCAAGCGCGCGCTCGCCCAATAGGATTCCGATTGCCAGCAGCAGGACAACATTGTGAATTGGCCAAAGGAAGCGTGAGGCGGTGAATAGCAGGCGATCACGCATCGATGCGGATTCTCTCGGTGCTAGCCCGCAAGTGCAGCTGTGCCGGAAGCGGATCCCTTCGACAAGCGTGCGTTTGCTGAGATGCGGCCAGCACCAACTCTGGGCAGAAGGAAGCTGACAAACAGAAGGAACGCCGAGAGGACAAACGGACCGTAGAGGAGAAATCCAAACGGCGAAAAGACGAATAGCATGCAAACTGATAGCCACAAGCCACAAATTTCGGCAGTACGACTTTCAGAACGAAGCATGTTTACCCAATGGTTGAAGAGGGCGGATACGACACCAAGCAGTAGCGCGACTGGGACCCCCAGCAGCCATCCGAAGTTGTAGTAGACATCAACCCACATGCCCAAGGCAGAGTTGCCTCGATCGCCACCACCTATATGCTCATGAATGAGATTGCTCAACGTTGCCTGGGTTCCTGGCAATACTGAAGCAATTTCAAGCAACCAACCGGCGCCAGGAAATGGTGCACCGCTCGACCATACCGGTGCCCCGATTACGTTCTCCTCTGGCATCCGCGTCACAACTCTGTCGAGCAGAATGATGGCCGTGCTGGTGTCACCATACTCTCGGGATGTGAACGAAGTAGTCAGCGCATAGAATGTGCTTAGCACGATCAACGCCATTGCAATGAGCAATGCCGTGACAGCACGTCGCGACTGAAAACCCCATTCTGCGCAGCGCATGGCCGAATAGGCGCCTCCAACCAGGAAGAAGATCACTGGAGCCCGTTCTCCTGTCGAAATCATCAGTAAAGCAACAGTTGGAATGATAAGAAGCGCCGTCACGATGAAAGCCATGCGCTTTCGTGGAAGTGTAAAAAGCACGAGAAATGTCCCTAGAGGGAGCATGATGTCTCGAACTTGCTTCGTGTATCCGGGTGCAACCCATTTCTCTTCCCCAGTCGCGAGGCCAAGCCTGAGTTCAAGTACAGAAGAGTCCACATCACCAAGCACAATGAATTGATAAAGGGCAGAAAGCAGTCTGTCTGCACCAGTAACGAACACTATGATGACCGCTGATACGAGAGACAGCGCAAACAAGGTCCATGCGAGTCCTGCAGGCAATGCGCTCTTGCGCGACGCAGAACTGACCAGATTCTGAGGCAATAACTGAAGGCGCAATGCTCTGGAAATTGAAAAGTGCGCAACCAGATATAGCGCGAAGAGGCCTATGGACACAGTGCATATGAGAATGGCCATGTCGCTTAGCTCGCGTAGTTGGACGACAGTGGCGCCGACAATATATGAGGTCGAGGTGAGCAGGATCGCTCCGGCTGGCGTAGGGATGCGAAGAGCAAGAAAAAGTTGATGTCGCAATAGGACAACAAGTAGGAGCACGACCAAGACAATGAGAAACGATGCTTCCATTGCAGATTATTGGGCCTTCACACGTTCATTTAGCTCTGGCGAGTCCACCTAGGCGCGGGTCAGACGAAAAGTGAGTGAAACTGGAGTACCCGAACGTCTCCAACTCAGCCGGAAGTTGGGGATGGTAACGCCGTAGGAGGGTGACAAGAACCCGCGCTCACACCTGAAGTGCCACTCCTTGCCGGGATCAACCTCCACTCGAAACGTTCTGCCGTCCGTACGCAGTGCCAGGTTGTTTGGGGCTTCCTCTACTTCAACACCGGCCGCCAGGTGAAGGGGGATGTCGATTTGAAATGATCCAGTCCCTTCGAATTTGTCGCGTATCGTCAATGCGTGCGTCATATGCTCAAGAACATATGTGCGTATCAATAGAATTGGTCTCTCAAGTCGCATGTAGCCGGTGTGCGCAACCGTGAGGACATCCCGTTCGGGCCCGCACTTGAACTCCCGAATCTCTGGTCTCGCGTCATCGTGCAACATCCAGAGTTCGTCGGGGTGGATCAATCTGTTTACTTCGTGACCGTCGATGCGAGGGGTGTTGTGGAATGCAGTACTACGAAATGAATTGCGTGCCTCAAACGAAGACGTGTATACGAATGCACCGCAGTCGGCGACAAGATGACAGCCATCGAGCACGATCTCGCAGGAGAGTATGTCGTTGTGCCCATGTCCGCCTCGGCCCGCCATACCCACCGGCCCGCAGTCGACGAACACGTGATCACTTTCATTACTCAGCACCGCATAGCCGCCCTTGCCAAAAAGCACGGATGACTTCCTGGCGGGCGCGCGGGAACGACTGGCAAATCCCGCTGCCTTGTCCAACCCCAGCAGCCAAACGCATTCGGCTGCGTCACCCGCAAAGCCCTCCCTGGTTGCTTGGTCGCCGAAGACTTCTCCGACCCAGCCCAGCAGATACCGATGGTCGTTGATGCCCTGGCCCCCGAACGGCAGCGCCCGGCCGTCATCCGCATCGCCCCAGCAAGGTGCGCTTCCGTCCGGACGGGTGTAGGCCTCGGTGAATCTGGCCATCGCCAGCATCTTTGCGCGATAACCCTCAGGAACCTGGAGTCCGCGCCGCATCCTGAATAGCGCCGGAAGCAGAAAGAACTCCGTAACGAGACGGTGGTAGGGGACGGATCCCTCAAAATCCACCCCATCTTCGCTGACCTGACGCTCGATCTCCTCCGTAAGCACGCGCCAGCCGCGATCGAGCCAGCGCTTCGACTCTCCCTGGGCACCGAAAAACAGCCCGGCAAACACGAGCCCCGCTGCATCCGCATCGCAATGGTTGCCGTTCACATCGGAGAACTCGAAATGCCGATCGACGAAGTCCGCATGCAGGTAGAGGGACACAAGGAAGCGTCCGCGAAAGTTCTCCTCCTCCCAAGCGGTACTTTTCGCGAACGCATGGAACAACCAGGTCCAGGTGAGGATCCGGATCGCCGCTTCCATGGCGCACGACCAGTTCACCGACCAGGCGTAGGGATTCGCGGAGATCCACGATTCAATCAGCTCGCGGGCAGCGGTCGCATGGCGTTCCTCGCCGGTGAGCAGGTAGGCCTGCCCAAGCGGAATGACCCACTGCATGCGGGAGAGCTCCCAGGGGCACTTGACGTCCCTGGACTGCCCAGGCGTCATGAAATCGATGTCGCGGGAGTACTGCAGCGGCCATGCGTAGCCGGACTTGAAATCCCGGAGCCAATTGATTGCGGCGCCCAACTCCACCTCGCCGGAGCCAAGCAGATCGATGCGGTGTCCAATCGCACGCTCTGCCGCACGCAGGATGCGGTCGGCATCTCCGGGGCATACCACCTCGTATGCGCGCCGGTCGAGTCTCTCGACCGGGGCAGCGTAGGCGTACTGCGCAAGCCTGTCCCAAAGGGCGCCGACTACAGTATCGCCGGTGCGCTCCAGCAGATGGCCCACGTCGAAGCGGCGTGCCCGCCTGGGAGCGAGGTATCGCTCGGCTTCCACGCGCAGCTCCTGCAGGGCGCGCCGTACAACGAATCCAGGCGGTCTACGGAGCGCCCTGCGTGCCAGTCGAAGGTATTTCCGCATGCGGCAACGAGTACTACGCGTAGCTCCCTCGTTCGATCCAGTGCGTGTACCACTCGGTCAGATTGAACAAGGCCCAGATGAGTACCGCGCAATCCCTGCCACTCCGATGGTTGGCGAACAGGCGCTTGATGAAATCGCCGCGAAATACCCCGGTGCGTACAAAATGCGAACCTAGCAAGCGCGATTCCACATGCCGCCCGAAGTCCTCGCGCAGCCACTCGCTCATCGGCGCGCCGAAGCCCATCTTCTCGCGGTCCACGATCTCGTCCGGGATGAGACCGCGTACCACTTTCTTAAGAAGATATTTTTGCGCCCCGCGGCCGATGCGCAAATGCTCCGGCAAGTTCATCGTCAATTCGACCAGGTGGTGGTCCAGGAAAGGGACACGAGCCTCGACGGAAGTTGACATCGACACCTTGTCGACCCGCATCAGCAGCAGTTCCGGCAAGCGCAGCTTGAACTCGTTGTAGACCATTCGGGTGACGAAGTCGGAGCCTTCGCGCCGTGCGTCGAAGGGCGCGTAGAGAGCTTTGACGACATTGTGGGTATCCGGCTCAAGTACATCCGGGCTGATAAGCCCGGCCTGCAACAGCGCGTCCGGGGCAGCCTGTGGCGAAGGCGCGCTGCCGTAGAGTCGCTCCTTGTAGAGGTCCAGGAAGGCGGTCGCTCCGCTCCAGAACAGTTCCCGCCGTTTGGCGGCTCGCCCCAGAAATTCTGTGGGGCGCACAAACTGCGGGAAGACGCTGGAAAGCGTCAACGCAGCCTGCGCGACCGCAGTCCTTACGTAGTCCGGCATACGTCCATACGGCTTCCAGAAATACCGATGCAGGCGCACGTACTTGAGGTAGTGAGGGTAACCAATGAACTGTTCGTCCGAACCCTCGCCGACCTGGACAACGGTGACCCCGCTGTCCTTGGCGAGCTTCGACACGAAATAAAGGGGGATGCAGACCCAATCTGCAAGAGGTTCATCCTGATGGTGAATCAGCCGTTCGAGGTAACCCATCATGTCGTTCTTGTCGATCAACACCTGGTGATGCCGGGTGTTGAATTTCCGCGACACGCGTTCGGCATATTCGAGCTCATTCAGATGCGTGTGGTCCTTGTAGCCGACCGTGAACGTGTTGAGCGGCTGGCTGGTAAAGCGCGACATCAGGGCCACGTTGGTCGAGGAGTCGATTCCCCCGGACAGGAACACGCCGAACGGCACATCGGACATCATGCGTTTGTCGACGGCTGCAACGAGCCTGGAGCGGACCGCATCGACGAATTCCTGCTCGCGTTCCACGCCGCGACCGCGGGCCGTTGCGAACTGCTCTGCGCCCTGGCCGGGAAGCGCGTCCCAGTAGCGTCGCGCTTTGATCCCTCCATCCAGCTTGAGACTCATCCGCCATCCCGCCGGCAGCTTGTAGATCCCCTTGAACATGGTGAGCGGGGCGGGCGTCGTGAGGAAACTCAGATAGTGGTACATCGCGATCGGGTCGACTTCCGCGGACGTAGCCGGGTGAGCGACGATCGCCTTGATTTCGGACGCGAACAGCGCGACGCCGTCCTTGAGCGTGAAATAGAGGGGTTTTACGCCGATCCTGTCGCGGGCCAGATGCAGCGTGCCCGTGCGCTGGTCCCACAGCGCAAATGCGTAGTCGCCTTCGATCCGCTGCAGCAGGCCGTCGATTCCCCACTGCTCGTAGCCGTGGACGAGCACTTCGGTGTCGCTGTGATCCGTGCGGTAGCGATGCCCCGCCGCGGCGAGCTCCTGGCGCAAGGGCCGGTAGTTGTAGATCTCGCCGTTGAACGTGACGAGCACGGCACCGTCTTCGTTCGCCATCGGCTGCGATGCCGCATCGCTCAAGTCGATGATCGACAAGCGCCGATGAGCAAGGCCGACACGGCGATCCGCCGAGATCCAGCTTCCGGCGCCGTCCGGACCCCGATGCACCATCGTGTCGCGCATGCGATCGAGCACCGCGAGGTCGACCGGGCGCTGCGCAGCGAAAGAGAAAATGCCGGCGATTCCGCACATGGGGAGGAATGCCCGGGGAGTCAGTTCCCGCGGAGCCGGTTCTCGACTTCGAAGCTTATGCGGGTCGCCTCAAACTGCTCTTCAAGCGCTATTGGCCACGGCTTGCTGTCCCGAAGGCAGGACGCGAGCGCATTGAGTTCTTCGAGCTGTCCCTTGTCTTGCGCGAGTGAACTCCAGCCCCGGTCAGAGCTGCCGGAAACGTCGACTCTCCTGAAATCATCGAGGGAGATGACTTTGCCGTCGCAGAAGACTTCCATCCTCTCCTTGGGGTAGGACTTGTTGCCGAGCGCCGTGTAGGTGAGCGTGCAGACCGAACCGTCACCGTAGCCGATGGTTGCAACGAAATTGTCATTCCGCCGCCACTGCTGCCCCTTGGAACCAATCCCTTCGGCCTGAATCGAGACTGCCTGCGCGCCCGTCAAGTAGCCGAACAGGTCATAGACATGGCAGGCCTCGCCGATATTGCGCCCACCGCCCTCCGGCCCGTGCACCCAGTGGTCGGGCGGGAGATACCCGGCGTTCATCCGATAGTTCACCATCATTGGCGCAATGCGGCCCTCGAGGAGCGCCTTGACGCGAACAATTCCCGGAGAGAATCGCCGGTTGAAGCCGGTCATCAGCACGGGTCCCTGCGAGCGACCGGAGAAGTAGTCCCTCAGCGACTGCAGCTCGGCATCGGTCAGCGCCAGCGGCTTTTCGACCAATACGTGCTTGCCGGCTTGCAGCGCCCGCAGCGCCAGACTCGTGTGCAGGTTGTGGCGCGTTGCAATGATGACAAGCTCGACATCGCCGTCGCTCAGCACTGCGTCCAGGTCCGTCGTCGCGTACGACGCCTGCCACTGGAGCGCAGCGGCGCGCGCGCTGACGCCTGATCGGCTCATGACACAATGAATCGCAAATCTGTCCTTGAGCTGGTTGAGATTGGGCAGGTGGCTGGCCTGGGCGAAATTGCCGGCGCCCACGATCGCGGTCTTGATCCGGCCCGTCCCCGGCTCGGGAGGGCGCATTACGACTTTGCGCTCCAACGCGGTAGCTGAATCCTTGGGATATCGAAGAAGCACTAGCAGCGGCTTGTGGCCTTCGCCTTGCAATGCTTCGTAGGCTTTGCCTGCATCGGCTACATCGAAGCGCTGTTCCGGGAGGTGGCTCAGGGAAACAGCGCCACCAGCGACCAGCGCAAGATAGGCCTCCATGTTCCGGGTCTCAGTCCAGCGTACGTAGCCGATCGGATAGTCGCGCCCGCCTTCCTCATAGCTCGGGTCATAGCGGCCTGGCCCATACGAGGTCGAAACGCGGAAGTCGAGTTCCTTCTCGTAGAGGTCCGACCTGCGAAGGTCGAGACCAACGTCTCCCACAAGAATTACCCGGCCCTTCTTGCGGCAAGCCTGGAATGCCTTGCTGATGATCTCGTCGCTGGACCCAGCGGCAGTAACGATGACCCCGTCAGCCCCATGCCCGTCCGTGAGCCGCAGAACATGAGCTAGGTAGTCCTCAAGCTCCGCATCCAGCGCCGCCTCGGCGCCGCTCAATCTTGCCGCGGCGATGCGCTCCGGGTCCACGTCGGCACCTACCACATGGCACCCGTTGGCCTTCAGCAGCTGTACGGTGAGCTGACCGAGAATCCCAAGGCCCACGACCACAAACGTCTCGCCTAGCGTGGGTTCAGCGCGGCGCACTCCCTGGAGCGCGATGGCGCCGAGGGTCGCAGTACTGGCCACGTCCATGCCAACGCCCTGGGGAACGCGGACTGCGAGGTTTACCGGGACGTCGATGACCTCCGCATGATTCGCGATGCCCGCCCCGGCGCAGGCCACAAGGTCGCCTTCGCGAAACCCATTCACCTCACGCCCGACGGCAATGACAGTTCCCGACGCGGAATAGCCGAGAGGTGTTCCAGCGGCCAGCTTTCCCGTGACCCGATCCCAGGTGCGCTTGATGCCCTGGTCCCGCATCGCCTGCAGGACTCTTCTGACGTTTTCTGGCTGCTTGAGGGCGCGCCTGTATAGGGGCAATGCGGAAAGCCTCACCCCTGCGATCTCGGTGCCCGCGCTGACGCACGACCACTCGACCCTTACCAAGACGTTGGCTGTGCCGACCTGCGGCGCCGGGACATCCTCGACGCTGACGGCTCCGCTCTTTACCAGGACTTGCTTCATCGCCCTGCTAGGTCCGGCTCAGCAGGCTACGCAGAGCACGGAATTTCTGGTCAATCTCTGGACTTGCCCTGGCGCGGGCCGTTGCGTCTGCCATGAGCGCCCACAGCACGACGAGAATGCCGGCAAGCAGGACGCTTGCGACCACGATGATCGATCGCTGAGGCTTTGATCTGCGCTCTGGCGGCACTGCGTGGTCAAGGATCTGGATAAGTGTTGCATCCTTTGCTTCGTCGATACGGGCAATCTCATATTGCTTTGCGAGCACTTCATAGAGAGTTTCAAAGTACTTCATGTCGCGAAACCTTCGCACGTACTCCAGGCCAACCTCCGGCGCCTTGCCGAACGGGACCATGACATCTCCTTTGCCGGAGGTGGCGTTCTTTTCCATCTTCGCCAGTTCGGTCTGCAGCCCGCTGAGCTCCTGCAAGGTACGCCGCAAGTCAGGATTGGCGTCGGTTGCGAACGTTCGCATTGCCGATAACTGGATCTCCTTGGCAGCGATTTGCGCGCGCAGCGCGGCAGCAGCGGCCACCGAAAGGCCGATCTGACCCTGAGGATTCACGAGCCCGGAATCCTGCGTGAATTTCTTTAGCTCAACCTCGGCACTCGTGAGATCGTTCTTTGCCTTCTTCAGTTGGCCTTCAAAGAAAAGGCGCCGCTGGCCCGCTTCGGACACCGCAAGGTTCACGGTCAGACCGCGGAGCTCTTCCACGTAGCCATTTGCGATCTCGGCGGCTAGCTTCGGGTCACGGTCATCCACTTCGATCGTAATGATGCCTTCCCTGCCGGAACTGATCGACGAGTTACGCGCGAGTTCCTTGCGGGCTTCGACAACGTATTCTTCGTCGTACACGCTCTTTAGTTCGAATTTTTTGATCAGACTATCTGCCACTGTCCTGCTCTTGAGGATGGCGACATAGACATCGCTTGGATTCTTCAAGCCCAGCGCCTGTCCAGCACCGCCGGCAATCGCCCCGAGCTGCCCGAGTATCGCGACTGCGTTCGACTGGCTTTGTTGCGGCGGCATGATCTTCGCCGTTGCCGTGTACCACTTGGGCATGATGAGAACGACCACGACTGCGACCAAGCCAACAGCGGCCGGGAAACCAATCACCAGCTTCCTGCGCCGGGCAAGGACGAGGAGGAAGTCAAGAAGCGACATCGCCTCTCCAGGCGCGTCTTCCGGCCGCTCCGGGGCTGGCCCAACTTCGCTCTCAGCCATTCCTACCGATCCCTGATGACAACTAACGCCGCGGCGCCAAGCCCGAACTGATAGAAGATCTGCGTCCAGTCTTTCAGATCCTTGATCCATGTAGTCCGAGTTAAGTCCTCAGGCACAATGATCGCGTCGCCCGGCATCGGCCGCATCCCGTCCAGTGTGCCGAAGAATGTCCCTGTCCCACGCCTGCTGATGACCGAGCCATCCGCGCGGAGCAGGTAGATGCTCTTCTGGTCCGCCTCCCTCCTTGGTCCCCCGGCCTGCGCGAGGTAGTCCGAAACGGTCTTGTCCGCTTTGTGGAGGAACGCAGACTCGTTATAGACGGTGCCGAACACCGCCACCATCGAAGGCTTCTGCGGAATCACCAGCCTGTCCCCATCCTCCAGCGGTATATCCGGAAAATCCGCAACCGCCGGCGTCTCCGTCAGCTCGAGCACGATCCTCCCCGAGGGCCGCAAGGTCCGCAGCCGCACGATCATCGCCTGCTGCGCGTCCTGTTCCGCCTT
>Ga0184615_10001160_pt1 | contig 14407 bp, 10 predicted proteins | sample PLM4_65_coex_FD_133134 | JGI IMG/M metagenome (GOLD analysis project Ga0184615, IMG submission 133134) | Groundwater sediment microbial communities from an aquifer in East River, Colorado, USA - PLM4_65_coex | ecosystem: Environmental > Terrestrial > Soil > Riparian zone | place: USA: East... | reverse complement strand
CCTGGCGCTATGTAGCCGAGTAGCGCACCTTCTTTGCGTCTTTGCATCTTTGCGCCCTTGCGCGCCCCCGCAATCAGCGAGTCTCCCGATGTACCGTGTCCTTCGCGCCGTCCTGTCGGCATGCCTCTGCGTTCCGGCCGTTCCGGCCGCCCTCGCCCAGACTCCCGCACAGAATGACAGCGCCGCCAAAGCTGCCGCGACCGCCAAGTCGCTGCCGCTCATCACGACCCGAACCCTCCGCTTCACCGCCAGCGAGGGCACCTGGATCTCGCTCGATCTCTCCCGGAACGGAAGCAAGGTTCTGCTCGAGCTGCTCGGCGATCTCTACACCCTGCCCGTCACCGGTGGGGCGGCGACCCGAATAACCAGCGGGCAGGCCTACGACATGCAGCCGCGCTACTCACCCGACGGCCGGCACATCGTCTTCATCAGCGACCGCGACGGCTCCGAAAACATCTGGATCGCCGACAGCAACGGCGCCAATCCGCGGGCGCTGACCACCGGGGAGCGGGAGAATTACGTCTCACCAGTCTGGACTCCCGACGGCAACTATGTCGTCGCCACGAAAGGCACCCAGCTCTGGCTCTACCACAAGGATGGCGGGTCTGGTGTCCAGATGAGCGGAATTCGGAGAGCCGGCGCCCCCGCCGGTCCAGCCGTACCCGCGCATCTCGGCGCAGCGTTCGGCAGCGATCCCCGCCATCTCTGGGTCAATTTGCGCGGGAATCTCGGCGGCGGATTCCCCACCCGGCTCGAGCCGGTCGACGGCGAGCCGGAGTCGGGACCGGTTCACTCGCCCCGCAGCTCGGGACGCGTAGTCGGCGCCTACCAGATCGGCCAGCTCGATCGCCAGACCGGCCGCGTGCTGGTGCGCACCCACGAGCTCGAAGGGGCCTTCCGCCCGGTGCCGAGTCCCGACGGCCGCTGGCTGGTCTACGCCACCCGGCACGACGCGCGGGAGGCGCTCAAGCTCCTCGACCTTTCCACGGGAGAGGAACGCTGGCTGGTGATGGACGTGCAGCGAGACGATCACCAGGGCGGCGGCGCGCGCGATCGCGATGTCTACCCGGGCTCGGCGTTTACGCCCGACTCGAAGGCGCTGTTCACGAGCTACGGCGGGAAGCTGCAGCGAGTCGAGATTCCGTCCGGGGCTGTGACGGCCATTCCGTTCACCGCCGAGGTCGAGCAGCACCTGGGTCCGCTGGCCAAATTCGAGTATCCGATCAACGATTCCATCCTCACCGTTTCCCAGGTCCGTGGAGCCCGGCCCTCCCCCGACGGCAAGCGCGTGGTGTTCGCGGCGCTCGACCGGCTCTGGATTGCCGATCTTCCCGCGGGGCGCGGCGGACCCGCAGCCCTCGCGGGTACAGGTGGAGCGAGCCCGGCGCATCCCACCATCACCGGCGCACGGCGGCTCACCCGCTCGACCGTCGTCGAACACGCCCCGGCCTGGTCTCCCGATGGCCGCCACATCGCGTATGTCACCTGGAGCGACTCCGCGGGGGGAGACATCTATCGCGTGACGGCCGATGGACGAGGTCAGCCGGAGCGCCTGACCCGCACGTCGGCATTCTTCGACAAGCTCGGCTATTCCAGGGATGGCACCCGCTTGGTCGCGGTGCGCGGCTCGCGCCTGCACCGGATGCGGACCCTCGAGGACTTCGGCGGCCACAGCGGCGCGGCGGAGCTGGAGTATGTCTGGCTTCCCGCCGGCGGCGGAGAGCCGATTCGCATCGCGTGGACCGGCACCGGCGCCACCCAGCAGGGACGCAACGCGCCGCACGCGGGACCCGACTCGGCGCGGATCTACGTCTGGGCGGGGCCGGAAGGGCTGCTCTCCATGCGGTACGACGGGACCGACATCAAGACCGTCGTGCGGGTTACCGGTCCTCCGGCTCCCGGCGGCGCACCGGGGAGTCCGCCTCCCCCGCCCGAGGAAGTGCTGATCTCTCCCGATGGGTCGCGGGCGCTGGTGCGGGCGAACAACAACGTCTACATGATCACGGTGCCCCCCGTCGGCGGTGAAGAGGCGCCCGCCGTATCGGTGAATGCGGCCTCGGCGGTGCCTACCTGGCGCCTCACGAGGGTGGGCGGCGATTTCATCGGCTGGATGCACGACGGCACCCAGGCCTACTACTCGATCGGCCGGAGCCTCTTCCGATACGACCTGGCGGTGGCGGATTCGCTGGTGGCGGACTCGGTGTCCCGGGCGCGGGAGCGCGCGCGTCCCGGCGCGCCGAAGCCCGATTCGGCGGAGACCGCCCGAAGAGCAAAGGAGACTCGAGCGTACGAAGCGGCGCGCTTCGACGTCGAGATCAGGATGCCCAAGGACAAGCCGCGCGGCACGATGGTGCTCCGCGGCGCCCGCGTCATCACCATGAAGGGCGACGAGGTCATCGAATCGGGCGACGTCGTCGTCCGCGACAACCGGATCGCGGCCGTCGGGCCCCGGGGCAGAGTGCCGATCCCCCCGGACGCGAGAATCATCGACGTTTCGGGGAAGACCATCCTCCCGGGTTATGTGGACATTCACGCCCACACCTGGGTGGCATGGGGCGTTCATCGCGGTCAGGTCTCCCAGTTCATGGCCCAGCTGGCCTATGGGGTTACCACCCAGCGGGATCCCCAGACCTCGACCGAGGACGTCCTCTCCTATACCGACCTGATGGAGACCGGAGAGCTGATTGGTCCCCGGCTCTACTCCACCGGGCCCGGCGTGTTCTCCTCGGACAATATCAAGAGCCTGGAGGAGGCGCGGGATGTGCTGCGGCGCTATGCCGACCACTTCAACACCCAGACCATCAAGCAGTATCTCGCGGGAGACCGGAAGGTCCGCCAATGGGTGATCATGGCCGCGCGGGAGCTCGGGCTCACCACGACCACCGAGGGCGGCGGCAACTTCACCATGAATCTGACCCTCATGCAGGACGGCTATCCCGGCCTGGAACACTCCCTGCCGATCAGCCCGTTCTACGGCGACGTGGTCGAGCTGGAAAAGTTCAGCGGCATCACCTACACGCCGACGCTGATCGTGAGCTACGGGGGCCCCGCGGGACTGGGTGACTATCTGACCCGGCCGGCGAACGTGGACCAGGAGCAGCGGCTCCGGTACTTCACGCCGCATGACGAGCTGGACAAGTGGAAGAGCACCCAGTTCAATCGCGCCGATCAGTACGTCTATCCGCTGCACGCGAAGCAGCTCACCAAGCTGGTCGAGGCCGGCGGACGCGTGGGCCTCGGCTCCCATGGAGAAGTCCAGGGAATCGGCGTGCACTGGGAGCTCTGGATGATCGGGAGCGGCGGCATGAAGACCCATGACGCGCTGCGGGCGGCCACACTGCACGGTGCCGACGCCATCGGACTGGCCCGGGACATCGGATCGCTGGAGGCCGGCAAGCTGGCCGACCTCCAGGTGCTGGACCGGAATCCCCTCGAGAAGCTCGAGAATTCAACGTCCATACGCTACGTCATGAAGAACGGCAGGCTCTACGAAGCGGAGACCCTGAAAGAGATCTGGCCCCGGGAGAAGTCGCTGGGCACCCAGTGGTGGTGGCGGGTGGAGCCGAAGTAGGAGGCAAGGTGGCAACCCGCGATCTTCATGAAGGACTCGTTAGCGAGTGAAGTGATGTGCGAGAGGTACAAACCCGACCAGGTCGATCACGGGACCACGACGATTCCCACGGATCCGCCAAACTCGGTCCGCTCGAGCCGGGCTCCCCCGGGCACCGACCAGACGCCGCCGTTGAGCCTGATGTTGACGCGATGAACCCCTGCCGGAATCGCCAGTTTGATCTCCCACACCGCCGGCGCAACCCGCGTAAGCCGCACCGGAATCCAGTCCGTGAAGTCGCCCATCAATTCCACCGACGTGGCGTCCCCTGCGCGGATCCGGAGCGTTCGTCTCTCGGCCGGTCCCCCGATCTCGAGTGGCGGACCATTCTCGTCGGTGGGCACCAGTCGGCCCCGCAGCACGCCGGTGGTATGGACGGGTACCGACCGGGCCTGCCTCCCGAACGTCCTCAGGCGGAATCCAGCGCTGAGGTACCTGGCGCCGACCACTTGGCGGACCGGGTCCGAGGGGTACTTTCCGCCGCCTAGCGAAACCGCGAGCCGCGGGCTGAGCGGCACGGTCATCGTGATCTCGCCGAACGCTTCGGTGAATCCGCCGCTCGCATTCTCCGGGTCGTGCGCCCACGGCCGCGCTCCGGCGCGGACCTCGAGCTCCAGTTTGGGGCCGGTCCATCGAATCGCGCCAACCAGATCGAGCTGCCGGAGCCTGCCCTGGAACGTCGTCGTGGCACTTCCCACAAGAGCCACACGGTTCGATACCGACCAGCCTGCCACGACCAGCTCCATCGGCACCCCCGACGGTCCACCGAATGACTGCCCCAGGTTGGCGCCGAGCCAGCCTCCCGTCCCGGCTGCGAATACATGTAACCTGGCGCCGGCCAGGAGGTGTCCGGTGACTGACTCGGCGGCGTACTCCGAGGCCCCTGCCGAGCCGGATAGCTCGAGGCGCCACGCACGGCTCGAACCGGCAAGCCACGCGACGGCCGCCGTACCCTGGATGACACTGCGGCCGCTCTCGAACATCGTCCAGCTTCCCTGACCGCCGAATGACAGGCGAGGAGAATCGAACCGAAGGGCGGGAGCGAACACCACCGCTCCCGAGGAGAGGAAACCGTCATACTCAATGACAGAGGCGCCTAGTCCGAGCGTGCCTTCCGTCTGTCCCGCGACGGGGGGCCCGATGGTGAGGAGCCAGGCCACGATCGCGAGAGCCTCGCGCCAACCGCGGCGCGTCACCGAAGCGTACCCTTACGGTTTCCGCTTTCGACTTGCCCCCGTTCCTGGCATCGTCTCGCTGCCGGGCGTGCTCGACAGGTCGGTCGCCGAGCGAATGCGAACCGCCAGCGCCGCAGCGGGTGAGGCGCCCAGCTCGATATCCCTCTGCACGTTGCGGCGGAACGCGATGTAGTCGGCATCGTCAGCGTTTTGGGCGAGCGCCAGAACAGCCCCGGCTGCAGTATCGGCTGCTACACCCGCCGCCACCAGATCCGCCATCACCGCCGCCGCGACAGTCAGGGGCCGGCCGGGGCGAAGCCTTCGCAACCGGGCCAGGTCGTCCGCCCCGGCTCCAGCCCGGAGCGCGCTTGCTCCAGCGGTGAGCTCGGCCGTGGAAGCGGTCTCACCGAACGCACGGCTCACCACGACAAGCTCGTCCCGCAGGCGGGTCACCGCGGCGACAATGGCGGCGGGCGGGGCGCCCTTCGTGGCACCCTCGAGGGCCCGATCCAGCAGCGGCTCGACCGGTAACCCCCGGACCCGGGCGGCGTCCAGGATGGCGTCCACCTGCGCCCGCGCCGGGTCCGGCACCCGCCCGAGGAGGCGAGGCTCCTGACCGCGGGCCATCGGCGGCGTGGCCGCGATCAGAAGCCACAGGGGAATCATCCCGAGGCGCATGACGCTCACGATCCTCCCACCGTCACGACCGAGTTGGCACGCCCGAACTCGTCTTCCGCAGCCGGCGCTTCCGGATCGTTCCGCCAGATCGCCCCGTTCACGACAAAAGCGTAGCGGTAGCGGCCCGGCCCGAGGGGTATGGTCACGTGCCAGACTCCATCTCCCAGGGTGCGCGCGAGCGGCGTCGCGGACATGCTCCAGTCGTTGAAATCTCCAACCACGGCGACCGCCTGCGCCTCCGGGGCGATCAGCACGAACTGGATCGGTTGACCCTCGGGGGCGCGTTCCGCTCCAGGCGGCGTTGCCGGACCCGCCCGCCGGCCGGCCAGATGAACGCCGAGCGCCAACACGGCCAGTCCCGCTGCCAGCCCGAGGCCGCGAACCGGGCTCAGCCGTATAGTCCAGGTGCGGCGCCACCAGCGGACCCGGTCCAGAGCGGCAATCCCGGGAGGGGGCAGCCGATCGACTTCCGACATGACTCGGTCGGTCAGGTCCGCCCTGAGACCCGCCGGTTCCCTGAGGATTTCGATGATCGGGTCGAGGGAATCTTCTCGCTCAGTCACGCACCGTCTCCGCCAGCAGTTTGCGCAGCTCGTCCCGGGCCCGGAAGACCCTCATCCGGAGGGTCGCCGGACGAACCCCGGTCACGGTCTCCATGGCTTCGTAGCTCATGTCCTCCACGTGTTTCAGCAGAAACGCTTCCCGCTGCTCCGCCGGCAACTGTTTGAGGGCCCAGTCGATCGCATCCCGCAACGCATCGCGTCCCTCGGATGACGCAACCGACGCCGTGGCCAGCGCGACCTCGCTCCTGACAATGACGCCCTGGGTTCGCGCCCGTTTGGTCGCGTGGGTCCGGCACCGGTTGACGAGAATGCCGAAGACCCAGGGTCCGAATCCGTCGCCTTCACAGCGGCCGAGCGAGCGGTACGCGCGAATGAATGTGTCTTGTACCGCGTCTTCGGCATCGTCCTTGTTTCCGAGCATACGGAGAGCGTAGCGCCCCAGGCGCGCCTGGTAGCGGTCCACCAGCCGCGCATAGGTCCGGGGTTCCCCCGACAGCACGCGGCGCAGCAGCGCTCCGTCGCTCTCTTCCTTCACAACTCAAGTACCCCGTGTATGGGCCCGGCGTCACGATCGGGCCTCCGTGACGCCGGGCGGGACGGCGGGGTATACCCAGTCAGATCCACCTCTTCAAGCGAGGCCTCGAATGCGTGCACGGGCGCTTCCCCTGTGGACTTTCCTGTTCGCGGCCTGGGCGGGGCCGGTCGCGGCGCAGCTCATTTCAATTCGCACGGTCCCGATCTCCCAATCGCACCAGTTCGACCTGTTCCCGTCGCTCCGGATGGGCATGGGCGGCGTCTCGCTCGCGGTCGACGACTCCCTGCACGATCCGTTCAGCAATCCCGCCAAGGGAGCCCGCTCGGGTGCGAGCAGGTTTTTCGGCTCGCCGGGAGTGTACAGCGTCTCGCAGGGGGCCGGCGCCGGCCGGACCCTGCCGGTGGGCACCTGGGTGCGATCGGGCAACTGGTTCGGCGGCGCGTCGGTCGCGGTCCAGGAAATGGACTTGAGTGACGTCAATCCCTTTCGGCCCATTCCACTCTCCTGCCCGCTCTGCGATGTCGCGGGAGGCATCGAGTTTCCCGCCGGCGATCGCTCCCACAGCAACGCGTTCGGCTACGCCATGCTTGGCATGACCCTGCCCAAGGCACGCCTTTCGCTTGGCGCGAGCCTGCTCTGGTCAGGGCTCCACGGCGTCGACGGCGTGGACCTGCTCTACCCGCGCAGCATGCGGCTCACTCAGAACGGGCACGCGGTCGACCTGCGCCTCGGCGCCCTGAAGGAGTGGGAGGGGGGCCGGGCGTTGAGCGCCGTCGTGCTGCACAACCGGTTCGCGTCAACGCATGACGTCTATTATCTCGACTCCTTCTGGGATCCCGGCACCCAGCAGTTCGCCGAGCGCCCGCGGGTCGAGCAGAACCTCGATCACACCAACATCTGGGGCGCTCACCTCGAGTATACCCTCCCCCTTCGGGCACCGGCATGGCGTATCGGATGGGTCGCGACGACCAATCTGATGCTACACCCGAAGATTCCCAACTACGAGATCCAGAACATTCCGCGGGACCCGGGGAACTCGGAGGCGTTCAACGTTGGCGTCGGCATCGCCCGGTCCGAGCAGTCGTCCTCCTTCGCGCTGGACCTGCTCTACGAGCCGATCTGGAGCTACACCTGGGCCGATGCCGCTGCCCCGATCGAAACCGGGCGCGGCACGACGATCCCCGCCGGCGGCAAGACCATCGAGAACCGGTTCCGCTTCTCGAATGCACTCCTGCGCATGGGGTTTTCCCAGGACATGCCGTTCGATCAGGCGACGAAGGAACTCGGGCTCCAGCTCGGGCTCGCGGTCCACCGCATCGACTATTCGCTCGTGCAGCAGGACAACGTGCAGTCCACGACGCGGCGGCAAAGTGAGGACTGGGTCGAGTGGACTCCGACCTGGGGCCTGAGCCTCCGCTTTCCCGCCTGGGAGGTTCGCTACCGCGGCAGTGTAACGCACGGGACGGGACGTCCGGGGGTGCGCTCCTCCGGCGGTGATGACGTGCTGACGGCGGACGCGGTCCCCGGCACCATTCTCGTGGCACCCAGTGGCCCGCTCACGCTGACCGGCGTGAAGGTGATGACCCATCAGGTTTCGATTTCGTTTCCGTTCCGGTGAGCCCGGTCCGAGAGGAGCACGGCACGATGACGCGCGTTCAACTGCTGTTGGTCCTGGGATTGGCCGGCCTCTCGGGGTGCGGTCAGGATCTCACGCCTCCGGAGCCGCCGCCGGCGGGCACCATCGATGCCCAGCTGCGAGCCAGCATTGGAAACTGGGGCATCGTCCCGATCGGCGAAATGCCGGCGCAGAACTCGGCCCAGATCGCACTGGGCCGGGCGCTCTTCTTCGACAAGATCCTCAGCGGCAATCGCGATGTGGCGTGCGCCACCTGCCATGACGTGTCGAGCGCGCTCGGCGACGGCCGCTCGCTCTCGGTCGGCACCGGCGGCACCGGCGCGGGCGCGGCGCGCCGCCTGGGTGCCGGGCGTCAGTTCACCGCTCGCAGCGCCCCATCGCTCCTCAACGCAGGACTGGGGCTGTACTCGATGTTCTGGGACATGCGGCTCAACGGCAGCCATGGGCATTTCGACATCAACCCGAATCTGCCGCTTCCGCAGGGGCTGCCCAACATTCTCACCGCTCAGGCGATGCTGCCCGTCCTCAACCGGCTCGAGATGCGCGGCGCGCCGGGCGATGTCGACGTATTCGGCAATCCCAACGAGCTTGCCATGCTCGGCGACAACCAGACCACCGAGGTGTGGAACGCGGTCATGGCCCGGCTCCTGGCGGTCAACCAGTACGTGACGATGTTCAACGCCGCGTTTCCGGCATCGGGACCGCCCCGCTTCGAGGACGCAGCCCGCGCATTGGCCGTCTTCCAGATGCAGGAGTTCACTCGGACCCGCTCTCCGTTTGATCGCTATCTCGAGCGGGAAGACGCGGCCCTGACCCTGGCGCAAAAGCGCGGGGGACTGCTCTTCTTCGGCAAGGCCCAGTGTTCAACCTGTCACAACGGACCCTTCCTCGGTGGCCAGAGCATCGCAAACGTCGGAGCCCCGCAGATTGGCCCCGGCGGGACAAAACAGCCGCCGCTCGACCTGGGCAAGGGAGAGCACGAGAATAACGACTTCTACCGGTTCGCGTTCCGGGTGGCGCCGCTCCGCAACGTGGAGCTCACCGCTCCTTACTTCCACAGCGGGGCGTACCGCACCCTCGAGGCCGTCACCCGGCACTACAACGACGTGCCCAAGTCGCTCCGCGAGTACGATGCCTCCCAGCTCGATCCGGACGTGCGGCCCCTGTATCGCGGCGACGCGGCAACGGTCAGCGCGGTGCTGGCGACACTCGACTTCAGGCTGAGCCGCCCGCTCGGGCTCACCGACGCCGAGCTCGGGGACCTGGTCGCGTTCCTCCGGGCGTTGACCGACCCCGCGGCCAGAAACCTCTCCTCGGCGGTCCCGACAACCGTTCCGAGCGGCTTGCCGGTGCGGTAAGAATGCGTCAACTAGTCGGCGGGGTGTTGCTCTCGGTGGCGGGACTCGGGTGCACCGATCCGGCGGGTCCGGACCTCAGCGATCAGAGCCGGCTGGTGCTGCAGGTCGTTCCGGGATTGAACTGGCGGACTCTTCCCGACGATCAGGTGACGATTACCACCGCCCGCCTCGAAGGTCGGACCCTCTATCTCACCTTGCGCTTCGGGGGAGGGTGCAGAACTCATGGTTTCGCGCTGGTGGCTGGGACTGAGCTTGGCGAATCCAATCCTCCCTACACTCTCTTCCGGCTGGCGCATGACGGAAACGGAGATATGTGCGAAGCGCTCTTGCTGAAAAACGTGGAGGTGGACCTCTCGCCGATTGTTCTCCTGGTGCAGCAGTCCGGCGGAACCGCACTCCGCTTCAACCTGGTCGAACCGGGCGACCAGGTTTCCCAAATTGGTGAGCTAATGCTCACCTTCTAGGTCCGGGCGCCACCTTGCCTCTTTGCCTCTTTGCCTCCTAGCCTACGCTTGATGCATCTGAATCAGGTTCCCGCAGGTATCCTCGAACATGGTCTGAGTGCCCCAGTCCGTCTTGGTCGGCTCCTTCCGAAACACGACACCCAGCTTCTTCAGCCGTGCGTATTCCACAGCGATGTCCAGAACTCCGAATACGATGACCGGTAGTCCGGCTTTGAAGACCCCTTCCTGGAACGTCTTGGCGATCGGGTTGTCGTTCGGCTCGAGCAGAAGCGCGGTGCCTTCCCGATCCTCCGGCGAGACGACAATGGCGAGGTTGGCTTCCGGCACGTGCAGCTTGCTCAGAAAGCCCAGCGTTCCGGTGTAGAACTTGAATGCTTCGTTCGGACTGTGAACGAAGACACTGGTGAGCGCGATTTTCATGTTTTTCTCCGCGTCAGTATGACACATCGGCGTGCCGAACAATCTGGCGGTGCGGCAAGCCGCCGTCCGCCTCCTCGAAGCAGCTAACTCGTTCAGTCTCCCGCACCTGGACCGTTCGCCCACCACCGGGCCCTGCGCTTGCGATTGTCGCCCGCGGTCACCAACTCCACATCCATTCATGGAGAGGATCGGTTATGGCGGCACTACATCACAGACTCGCCTGGGCGGGCGCCCTCGCGCTCATCGGCTGGTCGCCCGGTTTCGGATCATCGGGCGCCACGCTTCAGGCACAGGCGACGATCACAGGCCGGGTCATGGACACCGAAGGTAAGCCGCTGGGCGGCGCCCAGGTGGTGATCCGCGAGCTTGCATCCTACGGCGCGAGTTCGGCAGTCAACGGGACTTATACGATCGTAGTGGGCGCCGACAAGGCGCGGGGGCAGTCGCTGACGCTGGTCGCGCGATACCTGGGCAAGTCGCCCCAGACCAAACCGATCACGCTGAACACGGGTCGTCAGGAGATCGATTTCTCCCTGAAGGACGATCCCCTGCGGCTCGACGAGCTGGTGGTGACCGGTGTCAACGAGGCCACTTCCACCAGGAAGCTGGCCTTTGCGGTGGGGAAGGTTTCCGCGGACCAGCTCCAGGAAACGCCGGGGGTCACGGCACTTGGCGGTCTGGCCGGCAAGGTCGCCGGCGTGCGGGTCGTGCAGTCTTCCGGTGAGCCCGGGTCGGCCCCCATGATCCGTTTGCGGGGGGCCACCAGCATCGGCTCCTGTGATCCGGGCGGGATGTCGGGCTGTCGTGCCGCCGAACCGCTGATCATCGTCGACGGGACGATCAGCCGCGCCTCGCTGGCCGACATCGCCTCGGAAGACATCGAGCGGATCGAAGTCATCAAGGGCGCCGCCGCGAGCTCGCTCTATGGCTCCGACGCCGCGAACGGCGTGGTGCAGATCTTCACCAAGCGGGGCCGGAGCCTGGCCGACGGGAAATTGCTCGTCACGCTCCGCAACGAGGTGGGGGCGTCCTTCCTCTCGAAGCGGATACCCAACGCCAACGCGCACGCCTTCCAGGTCAATCCGGACGGCAGCTTCGTGCGCGACGCCGGCAACAATCGTGTCCCGGAAGCGGACGGTATCGCGGACAACCCGTATCCGGAATACCATGACCAGCAGAGTGAGGTCATTCACCCGGGCCTCTTCTACACCAATTACATGTCGATCGGGCAGCGCCGGGGCGCGACGAATTTCAACGCCTCGTTCCAGAACACCCACACCGAAGGCGTCATCTTCGGGCTCAAGGGCTTCGGGCGGCAGAATTTCCGGCTGAATGTCGACCAGCAGCTCACGCCGCGGGTGGATTTCGAGCTCAGCACCTTCTACGGCCGCTCCGACAACAACACCGCGACCCAGGGCGCCGGTGCGCCGTTCTTCTCGATCTCCTTCGTCGAACCCTATATCGATCTCTTTGCCAAGAACCCGGACGGCAGCCCCTATGCCGCCAGGATTCCCGATCTCCTCTCCAACGCCGCCAATCCGCTCTATGTGCTCGCCAACCGGAAGCGCGACACCGAGCGCAGCCGGTTTACCGGCGGCGGCCGGCTCCGGTGGCGGATGCTCGACTGGCTCACCGCCGAAGCGAATTACAACTTCGATCAGGAGCGGGAGGACTTCAGCGACCTGACGCCGTACGGATTCATCGCGCCATCCGGCTCGCCGACCGACGGCAGCCTGCTCAAGTCGGCGTTCACTGGACGCACCTACAACACCGGCGCGACCATCACCGCGAGCGGGACCTGGAGCGGCATCACCAATACCACCAAGGTGAGCTACATCTACGAGGACCAGACCTCGAATCTGCTCTCCACCTCAGCCGATCAGCTCTTTGTCGGCCGGGTGCCGGAGTTCACCTCGGCAGATCCGGCCACATTCTCGGCGGAATCCGGCAATACCACCGTCCGAAACCGGAACGCGTTTGTCATCAGCACCTTCGACATCAAGGAGAAGTACATCCTCGACGGCCTGATCCGGCGCGACGAGTCGTCGCTGTTCGGCCCGGAATCGCGGCGCCAGTGGTACTACCGCGCGTCCGGCGCCTGGCGGGCCAACGAGGACCTCAAGATCAGCGGCTTCGACGAGATCCGGCTCCGCGCCTCCTACGGCACCGCCGGTCTCCGCCCCGGCTTCGAATACCAGTACGAGACCCTCTCCACCGCCGGCGGATCGTTCACCAAGGCCCGGCTCGGAAACCGCTTCCTCAAGCCGGCGCAGTCGTCGGAGCTCGAGGTCGGCGGCAACGTCGAGATGGGTGGCGGGCGCTTCACGCTGGAGTACACCTACTCGCAGAAGAACACCAAGGATCAGATACAGCTCGTGGACCTGCCCTCGGTCGTCGGCTTCACCCAGCAGTGGCAGAATGTCGGCTCACTCAAATCGCAGACCCACGAGCTGGGCATCGGCTATCAGGTCGTCAATAACCGTGACCTGGCCTGGGTCGTCAGCATGACGGCCGACCGCACCCGGCAGACCATCACCGAGTATCCGCTGCCCGAAACGCTCAACAGCTTCGGCCAGCAGCCGGCGGTGTTCTTCCTCGGTGAAGGCCGGAAGCTCGGGGTCATGTTCGGCAACCGCGCGGTGCGGACGATCGCCGAGATCTACGACGATCCCGCCAAGGCGGCCTGCCGGGCCACGACCTGCCCGGACGCCAACTACGTGGTGAACGAGGAGGGCTACGTCGTCCTGGCGTCGCAGTACCACACCGCGGACGAGAAGCCGTTCAACTACGTGATGTGCGAGACGCTCAACACCGACGGAAGCTGCAAGTCGACGACCGACATCGTGCGGATTGGTGATGCCAATCCCGACTTCAACGCCAGCTTCAGCTCGACCTTCAACTTCAAGCGGTTCAGCATCACCGGCCTGGTGGACTGGACCCAGGGCGGCAACATCTACAACGGCACCCGCCAGTGGCCCTTCCAGGACCGCCGCGACCAGATCTTCGATCAGAGCGCGAAACCGGAGGCCGAAAAGAAGCCGGTGGCCTACTACTCCTACTTCTACAACGGGTTGAACGGCCAGGCGCTGTTCGTCGAGCCGGGGACCTATGTCAAGATCAAGGAGCTCTCGGTCAACTACACCCTGGTGCGTGACCAGCTCAAGAAGATCGGCCTCGGCAGGCTCGAGAATGTGCGGCTCGGTTTCGTGGGACGGAATCTCTTCACCTTCACCAAGTACGCCGGCTATGACCCCGAAGTATCCGGACTCCAGGGCGATCCCTTCCAGTTCCGGATGGATTGGTTCCAGTACCCCCACTTCCGCACCTTTACCGGTGTCGTGGAGATCGCGTTCTGAGGCCCCGACCGACTCTCATGAGGATATCGTTCATGCCCAAGCTCATACAGTGGTCCCGCCTCGCAGCGATGCTCGCGGTGATCGGCACGGCGGGGTGCAAGAGCCTCGAAGTGACCAATCCCAACGCACCGGACGCCGAGCGGGCCTTTTCCGATCCCGGCGCCGTGGCCGGTCTCGTCACCGGCGCCATGCGCAACTGGGTGCAGGTGCGGGAATCCTTCGACGGTGCCCTGGTGTTATCGGCCATGGCGGACGCGTACACCGCGTCCTGGAACAACTTCAACCTGCGGTACTACACCTCGTACGGAAACGAGTGCCCCGAGCGTTGCGGCTGGGACAATCGGCCGACGTCCAACTTCCGGATTCAGATCGAGACCTTCTGGTACGGGTATTACGGTCTTCTTTCGTCGGTGAACGATGTGCTCACCGCGATCCGGATCAACGACGTGGAGATCGGCACGTCGGCCAACACCAGGATGCTCGAGGCGGTCTCGGTGATGCTGCAGGGCGTGGTGTTCTCCCAGATCGCGCTCAACTACGATCAGGGGTTCATCGTGGACGAGGCCACCGACCTCTCCAATCCGCTCGCACTGCCGCTCGAAGACCGGGCGG
>Ga0184615_10001159_pt1 | contig 14412 bp, 14 predicted proteins | sample PLM4_65_coex_FD_133134 | JGI IMG/M metagenome (GOLD analysis project Ga0184615, IMG submission 133134) | Groundwater sediment microbial communities from an aquifer in East River, Colorado, USA - PLM4_65_coex | ecosystem: Environmental > Terrestrial > Soil > Riparian zone | place: USA: East... | reverse complement strand
TTGAGCTCGAGCACCACGACGACGCCGTTCTCGAGCACGATGACGTCGGGCCGGCGCGATTCGCGCGGCAGCTCGTACTCGAGGATCGCGGTGTAGGCGCGCGCGGCGTCGTAGGCAGCGACCAGCTCGCGACATTCGCGCTGCAGCCAGGGGATGGAGTCATCCCAGGCGCAGACGAAGTGCTCGAGCTTGATGCGCACGGCCTTCGGCTCCGAGTCGATGAACGTCGGGAGATCGGAGTTCCAGCCGCCGGCGTCGTCGGGGGGTTCGGTCATCGGCGTCGGTCGCTGGTGCGGGAGTGTACACCGGCATGGACGGGGTGCCGTATCTCGTCGAGGGGGAGGACGGGCACAAGCACGACCTGCTGCGCTGGCTGCGGGCGCTGCCGGGCTCGTCGCGGCGCCGGGTGCCGATGACGCATGGCGTCCTGTTCCCCGACTCGGCGCGTTCCGCCACCGACCTCGAGCCGGAGCCCTGCTCGCGATCCTCGGGTTCGCCGAGGACATGGAGCACCTCGGCGACTGGACCCGGGCCCTGCTCGAGCAGGAGGGGCGGGGCGCCGGCCGGTCCGAGCACGGCCCCGGCGCCGCGGCCGGCGGGCGCGGCGGGGGTGGACCCGCTACGCCCTCAACGCAGGCTGAGCCCCGCTTCCGTCGGTGAGACCCTCGCTGACGGCCTGCTCATGCAACCGGCGGGCGGCAGTCCGGCCAAGCATGAGAGTGAGCGCCTCGAAGTCGCCAGGTCCGCGCACATTGGCGAAGGCCTTGTCGGGCGCGACATAAACAACAACGGTCTTGCTGCGGGCGATGAGCCGGAGGATGTTCAGCAGGGTGCCGCGGCTCTCGCCGTCCCAGAGCATCAAACCGACGCTCGCTTCGAGAGCCATCGCGCGGTCCTTGGTGGCGTAGTAGTCGAAATCGCGCGCTGCGTGCCGCGGCCGGATGACCTGGAGCGGCCATCCCCCGACGTTGTTGCGGGGGCGTTCGCTCGAGGAGAACACCTCGACGCGGTTGTACGCGCGCGCGTGGAGGTATCGCTGGACGGCCCGATCGGCGCCGTTGGCATCCCCGATAACCACGGCGATGCGCTGCGCGATGATCCTGTCCAGCCTCCGACGGACTGGATCATCGATACGGCTGATGCGCCGTGATCCGCCAATGAAGACCTTGTTCATCGCCGGCTTCGCGTCCGGGTCAGAGTCAGCCCGTAGACTGCCGCCGCCGCGCCGGCATCATAGAGCGCGGCCGTGATGCTGTTCATGGTTGCGCCGGAGCGGTAGAGATCATCGAAGAGGAGCACCGCCCTGCCTTGTACGCGGGATCGATCAACCTCATGGGCGTTGGACAGGATCTCCATCCGCGCGTCGTAATCGTGCACATTCTTGAGTTCCACATGGTGCTTTGTTCTTCGGACGCAGTCGCGACAGAACCGGAGGCCGGTCTCCCGCGCGAGTGCCACCGCCAGAGTTGTGACCGGCTGCGGGGTTCTGTCCCGCGAGCCCGGGACCGGTACCAGCATGTCCACCGGGGGATGCCACGCCCGGAGAAAATCCGCCGCAGCCACGACGAGCTCGCGGACCGCTGCCCGGTCGCGCCTGTACTTGAATCGATACAGGAGTTCGCCCGCCGGGGTTCTCCGGGTTTCGAACAGCGGGTGCCCCTGGTCGTCCGTCCCCACATGGCGACTGCCCTCGGTGTGAAGATCGAGAGCATACCCTTCAACCCAGCGTCCAGGAATGCGTGCCGGTCGCAACGAGATCATGCCGCCCTCCGCTGGGGCGGCGGGGGAATTCTACCGGGCGCAGGCCTCCCGACTCAAATCGGCTGAAGGCGCTGCCGGGCTGGTCGCGGCGCTGGGTGCCGATGACGCATTCAGAAACCCGACCCGCATTAGACTACGCAGAATCACCAAACCCCGAGGTGCACATGAAGAAGACAATCCTGGAAGGTCTTTACCTCTGGAGCGCGTTCCAGCCGGAGCGCGCCATCGATTTCAACGGGTTCTTCTGGGTCCGCCGGGGCGGCAACGTGCTGATCGACCCGCTGCCTCTCGACGAGGCGAAGACCGCCTTCATCCGGGAGAAGGGAGGGGCGCGGTGGATCCTGGTCACGAATGCCGACCACTGGCGCGCGACCGACGCGGTGCGCGACGCGTTTCGCGCCGAGGTCTACGCCCCGGCCGCCGAGAGGGAGCGGCTCGCGCGTGACGGCCGCCGGGCGGACCACGGGTTCGACGGGACCGCCGGGCTCCCCGCCGAGCTGCGCGAGGAGGTGGTGGCGCTCCCGGTCCGCGGCGGCAAGTCCGAATGCGAGATGGCGCTGTACCTGGCGCCCCTCCGCGCTCTCGTCTTCGGCGATGTCGTCCGCTCGGATGCTTCGGGGCGGCTGACGCTGCTGCCCGATGGGAAGCTGTCCGACAAGGACGCCGTCCTGGACTCGCTGCGGCGCGCGATCCCGCTTCCCTTCGAGGCGATCCTGATCGGCGACGGCGACTGCGTCTTCCAGGACGCCCGGGAGACCTTCTTCCGGATGCTCGACGAGCTGCCGGGGGCGCTCTTCAACAAGGTCAACCTGAACCGGCTGGAGTTCATCCGCGGCTCGCGATTCCAGAAAGGGGCGGAGACCGAGGCGGCGCAGGTCTCGCGCCACATGACCTGCCGGCAGATCGGCTACCACATGCGGCGTCTCCTGCCCGGCAACGTCTGGCCGGCCTACCACTACGAGACGGGGGAGGAGGAGATGTTCCTCGCACGCCGCAGGGGTTCTTCCCCGTGGCGCCGGGGGACCTGGTGGCGATGCCGGCGGGCCCGGCGCACGCGCACCAGTTCGTCAACGACGGGACCGAGCCGTGCGAGTTCCTCTGTCTCGGCGTGAACCGGCCGCAGAGCCTCGCCTACTACCCCGACACCGACAAGATCATGGTCAGCGAGCGCAGCGAGATCTACCGCGTCGCCGACCGCCGGGAGGACTACTGGGAGGACGACCCGACCGTCGGGCGCGGGCCGCGCGTCTGAGGTGCCCTGTTCCCCGACTCGGCGCGCCCCGCCACCGACCTCGGGCCGGACGCCCCGCTCTCGATCCTCGGCGACTGGACCCGGGCCCTGCTCGACCAGGAGGGGTGGGGCGCCGGCCCGGCCGGGCACGATCCCGGCGCCGCGGCCGGCGGGCGCGCAGCGGGGCCCGGGAAGGCGGCGCTCGATGTCGGGCGCTGACACTGAGTGAGGGCCAGCGTAGTTGAGCATCCTCAACCAGCTCGGGCGGAACCGGCGAGTGGGTGCTAGCAGGTCTTGTATTCATCGGGGTAACGACGCCTCTGCTCTATCAGGTAGCTGCTCAGGGGGTTACGGCTGGGGGGTGAGGGCTTGCGTGAATTCCAACTGGATTCACCGGAGTTCATCGTGGTGGAGGAGGCGGGGCAGGCGGCGAGACTGGCCGAGGTAGTGACCCGGGCGCGGGCGCACCTGGTGGAGCTGGGGGAAGTAGCGGGGTCCCCTCAAAAACCTGGGCCGGTAGTCCCTCCTGTCCAGGCACGCATCGTAGGTGGCGCGGTCGCTGTGGAGCCAGTCGGTCCTGTCAATGCCGCGCCGAGCCGTCGCGCCCGGACCGTGGGGAAAGGCGCAGGCCGCCTTGATCCAGCGGTGCTGTTCGCGGGAGATCATCCTGATCTCCTGCGCGACCTCGGACAAGTCCTGATCCTGACTGAAGATGAGCGCGATGTCGTACTCGGCTCGATGCGCCATTCGAACGATGTCCAGGGCGATGCGTACATCGATCCCCTTCTCCTCGGCATAGACGAGTGAGTAGGTGGAGCCGTCTGGAAGGCGTGTGGTCGTCCTGCGATACCGGAGAGGGCGCGAAAAGACGTGGACCCCTTGTCGGCCCATGACGGTGATCTTCGCAGGCCAGAAATGGTTCCAAAAGGGGTCGTCCTCGGCCTCGGGGATACCCGTATAGAAGCGGACCTGCTCGAGCCTCCAGCCCTGCGGCGCGCAGATGGAACGGGCAAGCGCATCGACGTCGTAGTTGGGGTAGCTGTAACCGAAGGTCTTTCGCGCCGCGTGAAAGAGGTTCTGGCCGTCGATGAAGGCGATGGTCCGCTTGACGTGCGGCTCAGGCGGCACAGCCGCCCCTGAAATAAATAACCCCGCCCAAGGCCTTTCGGCATGTCAGGCGGGGAGGAAGTGCTTGCCTGATGATAAACATCTGGCGGCCTGTGTCAAGGAGTGTGCCACCGCCAAATCGAGCGCGATTCGCCGTCCTGTCGGCGTGCAGGCTGTGTGTGGCGACCGCGGGCGGACACGCGCGTAACGGTGGGGCACGACGGCGGACGAGGCCTCGCGCCGTCCATGGCGGGTTTGGACCCGCGCCCCGCTCGAGCAGGAGGGGCGGGGCGCCGGCCGGTTCGAGTACGCCCCCGGCGCCGCGGCCGGCGGGCGCGGCGCGGTGCCTTGACCATCCTTATCTGCATGGATAATATTACTTACTGATAGAGCTATCTGTAAGGTAGTGTATCCATGACCCGTCGCCGGAAACCACCCACCGGGAGCGCGCTCGACACCGCCCGCGGCATCTTCCGAAGGAACCGCGGCATGCTGCCAACCCGGAAGGCGCTCGACCTCGGCATTCACCCGAGGACGCTGTACCGCCTGCGCGATAAGGGAACGCTCGAGCCGATGGGGCGGGGTCTGTACCGGCTGGCGGAGATGCCGGCGCTCGAGCATCCCGACCTGGTCACCGTGACGCTGAAGGTGCCGGCGGGCGTCGTCTGCCTGATCTCCGCCCTGTCGTTCCATGACCTCACCACCGAGATTCCTCACGAGGTTCACATCGCCCTGCCGCGGGGGGCGGAACGGCCGCGCACCACCTATCCGCCTCTGAGGGTCTTCTGGTTCGGCGGATCGGCGCACACGGAAGGCGTCGAGACGCACAGGCTGGACGGGGTGGCGGTGCGGGTCTACTGCGCCGAGAAGACCCTCGCCGACATCTTCAAGTTCCGCAACCGGGTCGGGATGGACACCGTCGTGGAGGCGCTGCGGCTCTATGCCGAGCGACGCAGGCCGAAGGTTGCCGAGATTCTGAAATTCGCTCGTGTCTGCCGCGTCGAGCGCGTGATGCGGCCCTACCTCGAAGCCATCCTGTGACGCGGAAGACGCCCAGGGACCTGGCCGCGAGCGTTCGCCAGAGGCTGCTGAACAAGGCGCGCGAGGAGGGGAGGCCTTTCGGCGAGCTGTCGCGCCACTTCGCGATGGAGCGCTTCCTGTATCGCTTCTCCCGATCGCCCCACGCGCGGCGGTTCGTTCTGAAGGGCGCGCTGATGTTCATGGTGTGGCGGGCGCCACGCTCGCGACCGACCATGGACATCGACCTCGCGAGTTTGGGGGCATGCGACGGCGAGGAGATCCGGAGCCTGATTCGCACATGTTGTCTGCAGCCCGTTGAACCGGACGGGTTGGGGTTCGATCCCGCCAGCCTGAGCAGCGCGGCCGTTCTCGAACAAGCCCGGTACGTCGGCCTGCGGTGTCGACTGTCGGGGGCTCTGGGTGTCGAGCGCGTGTCCGTGCAGATAGATGTCGCTGCCGGAAGTCCGGGTGAGCAGCCATCTCTGGTGGCGTATCCGACTCTGTTGGATCAGCCTGCGCCCCGGCTACTCGGGTGCAGCCGGGAGGTCGCCGTGACGGAGAAGCTCCACGCGATCATCAGCAGGGGGGAGATCAACACCCGGCTGAAGGATTTCTACGATCCGTGGTTGCTGTCGCGGCACTTCCGGTTCGATGGGGAGGCGCTATTGCGTGCGGCGCGGTCGGTTTTCCGCGAGCGCGAAACCGCGATCTCGGGCAGCCCCATCGGGTTGACCGCACCGTTCGGCTCTGATCCTGTGCGTCAGGCCCAGTGGGTTTCGTTCGTTCGCAAGCGCCTGCTCGAGGGTGCGCCGCGGGAATTTGTCGAGGTCGTCGGGCTTGTCGCCGGGTTTCTCGGTCCGCTGGTTGAGTCTCTGTGTGAACGGGAACTTCTTGAAGGGGTGTGGTTCCCCGGTGGCCCCTGGCGCACGATTCAGCCTCCGATGCTTCGAGAGCCTCTGGCGGTATGGGTCGATGCCCCCATCGTCGAGCTGCCCCCACTTGACTCCCTCTCCGACAAGTCGGCAAGCTCCCCACGGCAGGTGAACGGAGGTGACTCGTGAGGATGGCCCTCGTACCGCTCTTGATCGCGGCCGGAGCGTTCATGGCCGCGCCATCCGCGACCGCAAATACCTCGCTCGCCCTGTCCAGCGACCCTGCCTCCCGTCACTGGCCGGGCCTGGTGGCCTACCTGACGCCGGCGGATGGGACCTTCACGGTGCAGAGGAACTTCCAGAACGGAGTGAGCGTTCGCTTTCAGGGTCCGGAGGCGGGGGACTTCTGGTGGCTCGATTTCGCGGCGCCGGGTCGCGCGACGCTGGCGCGTGGGCTATACGGCGGCGCGGGTTATTTCCCTGCCCAGCCGGCCGGTCGCCCGGGGTTGAGCGTCAGCGGCCAGGGACTGGGCTGCAACGCGAGTGGCTCCTTCGAGATCCTCGACGTCGCCTATGGCGGCGGGGGAGCGGTGCTGGCGTTTCACGCCCGGTTCGAGCAGCACTGCAACGGGAGCGGGGAGGCGCTGGTCGGGGATGTGCGGTACGAGGCGGCGGGGACAGTCTCGACCATCGGACTTCTGACACCCACCGTGGAGAAGACGCGCCCGCTATCGTTCGAGACCCGCGCGTTCTCGCGGGACCTCGAGACGATCGAACTGACGGCGCCGGTCCTGCCCGACGGGGCGGCGTTCACGGACGCGACCGGGGGGCTCGGGGTCTTCTCGTGGACACCCGGGTTCGACGTGAACGGAACGCACCTGGCGCAGTTCGAGGCGCGGACGGCGAGCGGCGAGGTCGAGGCGCTCACGACGCGCATCGAGGTGGTGGGCGTGAGCTCGTTGTGGTACGAGACCGAGCCGGGCGATCCCCTCGGGTACGGTCGACGGCTGTTCGGCACCACGGCGACCGGCGTCTTCTCGACCGTGGACACCCCGGGCGCCGTCCGGCTTTGGCATTACGAGGAGGCGAAGGGGTACACGTCACTGGACTTCGTCGCGCCGGGCGGCGCGCCGCTCGCGCCGGGTGTCTATGACGGCGCGATGCTGTACCCCTACCAGGATTCGGACCGGCCCGGCCTGTGGGTGAACCCGGGAGGGTACTGTGCCGGTATCGATGGCCGCTTCGAGGTGAAGGAGATTCGCCGCGGCGCGTTCGGCGAGGTGTTGTCGTTCTGGGCCACATTCGAGCAGACGTGCGTCGGAGCCACGGGTGGGCTGCGCGGCGAGGTTCGCTACCGCGCCGACGTTACGGTGCTGGTGCGCGCTCCGGAGCGGCTCGTCCTCCCGGCGCGCGAGCTGATGGCATTCGACGTCCAGGGGTTCGCGCACGCCCGCCAGCGCGTGGTGCTCGCGGCCGAGGAGCTGCCGCCCGGCGCGCGATTCGAGGACCAGGGGGACGGCACCGGCCGCTTCGACTGGGCGCCCTCCGCGCTCGATGCCGGCCGCTACGCGCCGAGGTTCGGCGCCACGGACGAAGGGGGCCGGGCCGACTCCGCCTGGACCGAACTCGAGATCCGGCTCGCGAACGACGATTTCGACGGCGCGTACGTCATCCCCGCGTTGCCATTCCACGACCAGGCGACGACCCTCACCGCCACGCGGGCCGCCGACGATCCGTCGTGCGATACCTACTCTGCAACCGTCTGGTACGCCTTCACCCCGCCGACCGATCTGATCCTCGTCGGCTCGACGGCCGGCAGCGATTACCGGACGACCCTGTCGGCCTACGTCGGCACCCATCCCTTTCGCGAGCCGCTCCTGTGCGCCTACGGCGACCTGGTTCTCGAGGCCCACGCCGGCGTGACCTATTACCTGATGGTGAGCGATCGTGAGGGGGGCGGCCGGCTCGAGCTCTCGCTCGTTGGCTACACACCGCTCGAGGTCGGTGTTGCGATCGACCCGGGCGGGCGGCTCGACCCGCGCACGGGTGACGTCACCGTCGGCGGGATCGTCACCTGCTCACGCCCCGCGCCGGTCGCTCTGGAGATCGCGCTGGGTCAATCGACGGGTGGATCGCCGGACCGTGCGCGCGCCGCCGTCGTCAATGTCGACTGCGCCGGGACGACGAGCTGGTCGGCCACGCTCTCGACGGCCACGCTTCCCGGCGAAGGCCGCCGGCTTCGTCCGCGGGCCGCGACGCTCGTGGTCGAGGCCAGCGCCCACGACGACCTCACGGACCGGACGGTCGGTGCGATGGCGGAGGGGACGATCGCGATCGGGGTGAGCGCCCCGGGGCGGTGAGGGGGAGCCGGCGGGCGCGCGGACGCGCTCCCGGGCGGGCACCGGACGGAAGCGCCTCTGCCGCTTAATCTCAAGTCCGGGCTTGACACGGGCCATAGCATGTTGTATTGTTCGTACAACATCGCACGGCACGATGGACGAGGGGACCTTGGCAGCGATGAACCGCCCCGCTTCATTTGGCGAATGGCTCAAGGCGCAGCGCGCGGCCGGCCGGTACACACTTCGGGTGTTCGCCGCGAAGGCCGGAATCGACCCCGGCAACCTCAGCCGTTACGAGCGTGGTGTGGCGCCACCGCCCCAGGACACCGCCGTTCTTGAGCGCATAGGCCACGCACTCGGCCTGAAGCTCGGCTCGAAGGCGTGGAAGGAAATGGAACAGTTGGCGGCGATCGGCGGCGGACGCCTGCCGGCAGAATTCGCCGACGACCCGGAGCTGCTCAAGGCGCTGCCGGTCCTGTTCCGCAGTTTGAAGGGTAAGAAGCTGTCGCGTGAGTCACTGGAACGCCTCGCGCAGTTGATCCGAAAGTCCTAGCCCCCACGGCGAGAGGCATCTCATGAGGGTACGTGCGCGTGCCTCGGAGATACGTCCGCCCCGAAGACCTGGAGGGGGCTGCGGCCGGTTTTCTGCGCCGGCATCACCCCACTCCCGATCTGCCGGTCCCCATCGAGGAGATCGTTGAGTTCGACCTCGGGATGAACGTCATCCCACTGCCCAATCTCTACCGGGACTTTCAGATCGAGAGTTGGCTGTCGCATGACACGCGGTCGATCTACGTCGACCTGTGACAGTGCGAGGAGATGGAGACCCGGTACCGCTTCTCGCTGGCGCACGAGGTCCGTCACCTGCTGCTCCATGCCGATCTGTACCGCGGCTCGAGGCTTGAATCGTTCGCGGACTGGATCGCGTTCCAGGAGGGGCCGGATCCGATCCTGCGGGATAACTTGGAATGGCAGGCGAGGAGCCTTGCCGGTCGCATCCCGGTGCCGGCCGGGCCGCTGATCACCCGCGCTCAGGCCATGGTGGATCGCGCCCGGAAGCGCCTGCCGCTGGACGTCAGTCGCGAGGCTCTGTACGGGACCCTCTCGATCCCGCTCGCGGACCTGTTCGAGGTTCACGAGGAGGTGGTGAGAATCCGGTTGTCCGGAGACGGGCTGGGGAAACGCTTGAGCTTGGGATGAAACCATGCCACCGGTTGAAGGACTGCCGCGCGCGGCACCTCTACCGACGGGGGGCGCCAGCGCCGCTCGTCGGCACGTTGGCGGGCGGCGCGACCTCAGGTGATCGCCGGTGCCAGTCGGTGGCCTGCTCGTAGGCATGGGCCAGCGCGAGCACCCGATCCTCCCTCCCGGGCGGGCCGGCGATCTGCAGGCCGATGGGCAGGCCGGCGCTGGTGAACCCACACGGCAGCGAGATCGCCGGCAGCCCCCACACGTTGAACGGCCGGGTGTTGCGCAGCAGGAGAATTTCGCGCGACCGCAGCATTTCCGGGTGCTCTGTCAGTCCGGCGATGGTCGGTGGTGGAACGGGGACGGTCGGCGACACGAGCAGATCGATCCGCTCGAACACCGCGAGGATCGCCTGGCGGGCCTCGCCCAGCTCGCGGCGCAGGCGGTCCTGACCGGCGGCGCTGATCTTTTCCCCTGTATGCAGCCGGCGCAGCGTCTCGGGTTGGAAGAGGTCGGGGGTCGCGGCGATCGATGCCGCGTGATAGGCGTAGGCCTCTGCGGCCAAAAGTGTCGCGTCGGCCCGCACCGGCACGGAAATGTCGGAGACCCAGGCGGTCATTCCCTCGAGCGGCGCTATCGCCTGCTCGACGCTCGCCGCGACCTCGCCATCGAGGTCGTCGAAGAAAGGCGAGCGGGCGATCCCCAGCCTGAGGCGCCCGGGCTTCTGGCCGTGAGCGTCGTCATTCGCGAGATCCGCAATCGCCTCCAGCAGAATGCCCGCGTCGGCGACGGTGCCGGCGATGACCCCGACGTGATCGAGCGACGGAGACAGCGGCATCACTCCCCGGACGCTGACACGGCCATAGGTCGGCTTGAGCCCCACGACGCCGCAGAGCGCCGCCGGCTCGCGGACCGATCCGCCCGTGTCGGTGCCGATGGCACCCAGGCAAAGCCCGGCCGCGACCGCGGCGGCCGACCCTCCCGAAGAACCCCCGGCGATGCGTTGCGGGTCCCAGGGATTGCGCACGGGTCCGAAATGACTCACGAGCGAGCTGCCGCCGAAGGCGATCTCGTGCATGTTCTGCTTTCCCAGGAGGACGGCGCCCGCGGCGCGCAGGCGGCGAACGACCTCGGCATCCTCGGTCGCAACGCGTTCGAGGAAGACGGCGCTTGCGGCCGTGGTCCTGACCCCGACGACATCGATGAGGTCCTTGAGCCCGATCGGGATGCCGTGCAGCGGGCCGCGCCACCTGCCGTCGCGGATCTCCCGCTCGGCCTCCCGCGCCTCGAGCCGCGCCGACTCGGCGGTCACCGTGATGAACGAGTTCAGGACCGGGTCGAGCCTCGCGATGCGCGCGAGACAGTCTTCGGTCAGGGTGACGGGGGAGACGAGGCCGCCGCGGAGGCGTGACGAGAGTTCGGCGAATCCGGGGCTGTCCATGGGCTTCGGCTCCAGGCAGCCACATCATAACGGACGCGCGCATGTTCGTCCTGCGTCCTTGACCATTAGTAATGGAATCACTACTATTCCGTACATGACGACCATCGAGGAGGGCCTCGTCGGGCGCTGTCTCGAGCGCCTGCGGGCGCTGCCATTCGTGGCGAAGGCCACCCTGCTCGCGGGGGCGGAAGGAAGGGCGCGCACCGGCGCCGCCCGGCTGCGCATCGCCACGCCCTTCGCCAGGGAGGAGTTCGACCTCGTGGTGCTGCGGACCCACCTGACCCGGGCCGCCGTCGACGGGGTTCTGGCGCGGACGGCCGGCCGCGGCCGCCGGCCGTGGATCCTGTTCGCCCCGCACGTCGGCCGGCCGCTGGGGGAGTATCTCGACGAGCAGGGCGCGAATTTCGTGGACATCGCCGGGAACTGCCGCCTGCGCATCGGGCGCCGGCACATCGCGCGCATCGAGGGACGCCCCCCCGAGCGCGCCACCGGTGGGGGCCGCGGCATCGGCGCGCCAGGCTTCCGCATCCTGTTCGCGCTTCTCGTCAGGCCGGCCCTCGTGAACGCGCCGATTCGCGAGCTGGCCAGGGCCGCCGGCGTGGCCACGGCGACCGCCGCGGATCGGACCACGCGCCTGCGGGACGAGGGATTGGCCCACCAGCCGCACCGCGTCCTCGACCTGTGGCTCAAGGGATACGAGACACTTGTCCGGCCGAAGCTGCTGATCGGCCGATACCGCACGCAGGAGCAGGATCCGGAGGAGCTCGAGCGGCACATCGAGGCGGCGCTCGGACCCAAGCCCCGGTGGGCGTACGGGGCCGGTGCGGCGGCCCATCGCCTGACCGGGTATTACCGGGGGGCGGAGACCGTCCTCCACCTGGAGCCGGAGGCGGTCGATGTCGCGAAACGCCTGCGGGCGCTGAGGGCCGATGACGGTCCGTTGATTCTCATGGGCACACCCGGACCGCTGGCGTTCGAGGGGGCGTTGCCGCGCACCGTGGCTCCGTTGCTCGTATACACCGAGCTCCTCCTCGCCGCCGACCGGCGCGCCCGCGAAGCGGCCGTCGAGGTCGGACGCAAGTACCTGAAGGATCTGCTTGAACCCGCTCACTGAACGCCACGTTGCGGTGCTCCGAGAGCTGCGGACCCTCTGGCCGGAGAACCGCGTGATCGTTATCGGGGCGGCCGCCGTCGCCTGCCAGATCGGGCTCTCCTGGCGCGGCACAGTCGACCTCGACCTGTCGATAGCCGCGGGGCTCACGGGGTATGCAAGGAAGCTGGAAGGCCTCGGATGGCGCCGGGAGCGGGGCGTGTCACAGAGATGGACGACGAGGAAGGGGGATCTCGTGGACGTGGTGCCCGGCGCTCCGGCGCTCGTGCGCCGGGGCGGGTTCTCCTGGCCGGACGATGGCACCACGATGAGCCTGGTGGGATTCCGACTTGCCTTCGCGGACGCGGTGCCGCTCGACATCGCCCCCCGAACGAGGGTCCGCGTCGCGTCGCTGCGTTCCCTGGTCGTGCTCAAGATGGCGGCCTACCTCGACAGGTCCTGGGAGCGGGAATCCGACCTCGGGGACATGGCCCACATGCTGTACCGCTTCCTTACGGATGACGCGCCGGAACGCTGGAGCGACGACGTCGTCGGGCTCGGCCTGGATTTCGAGGACGTCGGTCCCTACCTGCTCGGCGCCGAGATAGGCGGGCTGGTCGACCGCGCGGAGCGCCGCCTCGTTCGCCGGTTCCTGGATGCGTTGCTCGAACCCGGGGATCGCCGGGCGACCCTCGCGCGCATGACCGGTGCGGCTCCACCCGGCTGGAGGGAGCCGGAGCGACTGGGTCTTCGCTGGCTCGCGTTCCGGCGAGGGTTCGAGTCCGCGTCGCCTTGAATTGGAGCGGGCGGCCCGGCCGAGCGAACATCGTTGTATAAGGTGCGCTGCGGACAGGCTCAACCGGGGGAGGGATGCTCATCGTGCGGCGAATCAGGTGGACGGAGGCGGGGTGCGGTCGCTCCCTGGTCGCGGTCTTGCTGGCCGGGCTCGCCTCCGCGCGCCTGTCCGCTGCCGCGACAAATGACAGTCCCGCGCCCGCGGACACCGCGGCGGCCACGGACACCACTGCAACCGCGGCCACCCCGGCTGCTGCCGCAGCCACCACAGCCGCCGCCGACGAGGAGAAGCCGCCCTCCCGCTGGTCGAACTCCACCGAGTTGAGCCTGGTCGTGACGGAGGGGAACTCGACCCTGCAGAGCTTCGGGTTGAAGAACACCCTCGACTACAAGGCGAACCGGGGGCAGGCGCGGTTTCGTCTCGACGCCCTGCGGTCGGACACCAGCGACGATCCGTACCTCCTTGTGGTCCCGGGCATCACCTTCCAGCCCGGCGAGACGGTCACCACCTTTTCGACAAGCGCGGTGCGGCCCCCGGCGACTCCCGACATCTCGCGCTTCTTCACCGAGGGGCGCTACGAAGGTGACTTGAAGAAGAAGGCCACCTGGAACGCGGGCGCCTCGTGGGACATGGACGAGGACGCCGGCATTCTGTCACGCACGATCGTCTTCGGCGGGCTGGGTCACAGCTGGCGGGACCGCGACGACCTGAAGTTCCGCACGACCTACGGCCTGAGCTATACGGACCGGATCGAGGAGGTCGACGACCCCGAGAAGGAGCAGACGTTCCTCGGCGCCCGCGTGTCGTCGTTCTACAAGGACACGTGGGGCAAGGCGGCGATCTACGAGAACAACTTCACCCTGAACGTCAGCCTGAGCGACTTTTCGGACTACAACGCCGACCTCACCCAGAGCGTGTCGGTGAACGTGAGCAAGCACCTCGCGCTGAAGGTCAGCCTGCAGCTCACCTACGCCGGCGAGCCGGCCCTCGAAGAGGTCGACGTCATCGCGCGGGCGATCCTCATCGACCCGGACGGCATCCCCGGCAACGGCGACGAGTTCTACGAGACGGTCGAAGTGGGCGGCGTCGAGATCGTGATTGGCGAGGACACCCTGCGCAGGGAGGCCCTCGATACGACCTTCCGGACGTCGCTGCAGATCACCTACTAGCGGAAGGTGCCACCTCGGGCACCACCCGCGGCGCGACCCGCCCGATCGGCGTCCAGAGCGCGGCGTGGGTCCCTCTGTTCTGGAAGTAGGCCGACCCGACCACGAGCCCGCGGTCGTTGACATCCGCGGCCCTGGTGGACGGGCGGCCCAGGTCGGTGAGCTTGCCCGCGCTCCAGGAGAACCCGTGCAGCTCGCCGACGGGGGTTCTCCCTTCACCGACAACCTGCCCGTACTTGTTCATGGCCATGGACTTCGAGGAGGCGCCACCGAGGTTACACTCCTGGATGCTGCCATCCCGCCAGAAGAACGGATTCTGCACGTCGAACCCGTTCCGAAAAACATGAGTGCCGGAGATCTCGCCGCGGTCGTTGATCCGCTCGACCCTGTAGTACGAGGAC
>Ga0184615_10001158_pt1 | contig 14414 bp, 14 predicted proteins | sample PLM4_65_coex_FD_133134 | JGI IMG/M metagenome (GOLD analysis project Ga0184615, IMG submission 133134) | Groundwater sediment microbial communities from an aquifer in East River, Colorado, USA - PLM4_65_coex | ecosystem: Environmental > Terrestrial > Soil > Riparian zone | place: USA: East... | reverse complement strand
CGGGCGGCCCGCCTCGCGCTCGATCAGCGAGCCCAGCAGGATGAAACCGAGATCGCTGTAGCGGCTCGCCGCGCCGGGCTCGGTCTCCAGCGGTTCGCGCTCGACATCGTCGATCACGCGGCGTTTCCCCTCGGGCGTGGCGATCTGCGACGGATCGAGGTCCCGGTACAGGGGTTTCCAGGCCGGAAGGCCGGAGGTGTGGGTCAAGAGATGCCGGATCGTGGCGCGGGCCTTCGCGCCCTCGCGCCACGACGGAACGTACCGGCCGATCGGCGCGTCGAGCGTGAGGCGGCCGTCCGCGACGAGGCTGAGGGTCAGCGTCGCGGTGACGAGCGGCTTGGTCAGCGACGCGACGTCGAACACGGTGTCGGCGGTCATCGGTTCGGGGGCGGGAACGAGCGCGGCGTGCCCGAAGGCCTCGCACAGCGCGATCGTTCCGCCCGCGTCGATCAGCAGAACGGCGCCCGGGAAGACGCGATCGGCGACCGCCCGGGACATGGCGTCATGGATGGGCGTGAACGCGGCTCGATCGCGGCGCGGCGACATGGCTGCCATTATAACGCGGCGCCGCCTGGAACCCAACGTCGATGCGCCAGGCCGCACCCGTGTGTTATGATAGCCGCGTGTCCCGCCCGTCCGATCGCGCGGTCTTGTCATCCTCGCCCGGCGTCTCCCCCGAGCGCGCAGCGGGCGCGGCCGGTGCCCTGCTGTCGCCGGACTCCCGTTCCGCTATTGATGCCCTGATCACGTTGCTGGGTTGTGAAACCAAGACCTCGAACCTCGCGATCGTCCGATCCCGGCTGTTGGAACTCGGGGCCGAGGCCCTGCCCTTGTTGGACCGCGTCCGGGTGCCGGGCGATGGCGGCCGCGCGGCCGGGGTGGCGAGGGAGATTCGGCGGCGTCTGCTCGCCGCGGAGTGGGATCGGTGGGCCTCCGGCCCCGACGCGGACCTGGAGACCGGGGCGCTGCTGATCGACCGTTTCGGCGACCCCTTGTCGGACTCGGCGGCGGTGCGGCGTCGGCTGGACGACCTGGCCTTCGAGCTCGGCCGTCGCCTGGGTCGGCGTCCGACCGTCGACGCCGCGATTCCGATGCTCAGGTCCTACCTGTTCGAGGAAGTGGGGTTGCGCGGCAACACCGACGCCTACGAAGATCCTGAGAACAGCTATCTCTCCATAGTATTAGAGCGCAAGCTTGGGATCCCAGTTTCGCTCTCGGTCGTCCTGCTCCTGATCGCGAAGCGCCTTCGGTTGCCCATCGTGGGTATCGGGATGCCGGGGCACTTCATGGTCCGATACGGGGCGCGGGCGTCCGGCCCGTACCTGGACGCGTTCGGCGGGGGCAAGGTCCTGACGGGGAAGGAGTGCGCCAACTGGCTGTGCGCCTCCGGCTTCGAGTTCGACCCGCGGATGCTGCAGCCTGTCGGCTCCCGCTACATTGTCGCGCGGATGTTGCGCAACCTGATCGCGGTCTTCGCTAAACGGGGAGCCGCCTCGGACGCGGAGACCCTCGGCCGGTACCTGAAATCCGCCCTGGCCTCGCCGCCATCCTACAAGCCGTCCTCGGGTTCCGCCGCGGAGGAGAGCGGGGCGGTGTGAGGACCGCCCCCGGCGAAGGACCCGCATTGCCCGGATGACGACCCCCATCGGGACACCCGAATCCGCCCCCGCCCGCGTCGAGATCACCATCTTGGGACGCCGTTGCCTCGCGCGCCCGGACGTGACGCTCGTCTGGGCGCTCTACGACGAAGGCTACATCGAATCCAGCAGCCAGTTCTGCTGGAACGGCGAGTGTCTGTCCTGCATGGTCAGCGTGGTCGCGCCGGGCGGCCGAACGCCCCGGCTGGTGAAGGCGTGCGAGATCTTCCCCGCCCCCGGTCTCGCGGTGGTGAGCGTGAGCGGGTCGTTTCGCGTCTCCCGCCGTTTCGTCGCGTGAAGATCGACTGGGCGCCGTTTCGGGATCTGCTGCGCCCGCACCGCGCCTCGCTGATCGAGGCGTCGCTCGCGGTCATGGGCGTGGCAGCGCTCAACCTCGCCCTGTTGTGGCTGTTCCGCTACTTTTTCGACCACGTCCTCGTCCGCCACGACACGACCGCGCTCTGGCGGATCATCTGGGCCGCGCTCGCGCTGTTCGCCGCGCACGGCCTGCTCTCGGTCCGCCAGCACGTCGCGCTCGCGCGCATGGGCCAGCGGCTGGTGACGTCGTTCCGCCTCCGCGTCGTGGAGCACCTGACCCGCCTGTCGCTCGACTTCTTCGTCAAGCGGCGCACCGGCGAGCTGCTCTCGCGGGTAACGAGCGATGTTGGGACGATCCAGAATCTGGCGACGACCGTGCCGGTGGACCTGGCCAAACAGGCGGTGACGCTGGTGGGCGCGGTGGGGCTGCTCTTCTATATGAACTGGCGGCTGTGCCTGGTGATCCTCGGCATTGTGCCGCTGGTGGTGCTGGTGGCGCGGGGGTTCGGCCGCCGCCTCAAGGCGCTCTCCACCGAGGCGCAGGACCGCGCCGCCGAATCCACGACGATTCTCGAAGAGATGATCTCGGGGATCAAGCTCGTGAAGTCGTTCGTGATGGAGCGCCACGAGGTGGAGCGATTCTCGGCGCTTCTGGAACGGGCTGACGCCGTGGCGCTGCGCCGGGCGAGGCTGGTGGGCGTCTTCGTGCCGATCATCACGCTGGTCACGCTTGTGGGCGCGCTTGGCATCCTCTGGTTCGGCGGGGTGCAGGTGATGGCGGGCGCGATGACCCCGGGGGATCTGGTGGCGTTTCTGCTCTACGGCGGAATCCTGATGGGGCCGTTCTCGGCCGTGGCCCGTCTGTTCACGCACGTCAAAGAGGCGCAAGGCGCCATGCAGCGCGTCATGGAGATCCTCAACGAACGGCCGACCGTGGGCGAAGCCGCGCACGCGGTCCCGCTCGGGCCGGTTGCGGGCCGGGTGGAGTTCCGCGACGTGACGTTCTCGTACGAGCCAGGCCATCCGGTGGTGCGCGACGTCTCGTTGACGGCGGAGCCCGGCCAGGTGGTGGCGCTCGTCGGCCCGAGCGGCGGTGGCAAATCCACGCTGGTCCACCTGCTCCATCGGTTCTACGACCCTGATTCGGGATTGATCGCGCTGGATGGCCGAGACCTGCGGACGATGCCGCTCGCGGCGCTCTACGCGCAGATCGCCCTGGTGCCCCAGGAGACGATCCTGTTCGGCGGGACCGTGGGGGACAACATCCGATTCGGCCGGTGGGGCGCATCGCCTCATGACGTCACGGCGGCGGCGGAGGCCGCCCACGCGCACGGGTTCATCCAGTCGCTCCCGCGCGGCTACGACACGGTGGTGGGGGAGAAGGGCGTGCGCCTGTCGGGCGGCCAGCGACAACGCATCGCGATCGCGCGCGCGATCCTCAAGGACCCGCGCATCCTGCTGTTGGATGAAGCGACATCGGCGCTCGACAACGAGTCCGAGGTCCTGGTGCAGGACGCGCTCGACCGCCTGATGAAGGGGCGGACGACGTTCGTCGTGGCCCACCGCCTCTCCACGATCCAGCGCGCCGATCAGATCCTCGTCCTGGACAAAGGACGCATCGTCGAGCGTGGCACGCACGACGCCCTCCTCGCGTGCCGCGGCCTCTATCATCGCCTTTCGGTCGCCGCCTCAGCGGGCGCCGGCGTCATTCCTTGACTCGGCGGACCTCCTTGGGGTAAAAGAACCTGACGCCTCCCTTACCCTCCCCCTTGAGTGGGGAGGGCCGGGTGGGGGTGCAGGAACGAGGCGACCATGGACGTGGAAGAAGCGTTTGAACCGATCCGGCAGGCCGTGAGGGATGACCGCGTGCGCCTGGCGGTCGTCAAAACCAAAGCCCGGCGGCTGTTGACGTGGCCCCATCCCGACGAGCGCCGCTGGGTCCCCGCGACCCGGTGCTGGTACGCGCGTATGCTCGGGCTGCTCTTCATCGGCTCGTCGCTCGCCGGGGCGTACTTCTGGACGACGTGGGAGCTGATGCGGATGATCGTCGCGTGCACGCTCAGCCTCGTGTCGCTCCGGTATCTGGACCGCATCGCCGCCCACCACGTGCAGGAACTCGCGCTGGCGGACGAGGTGTTCTTCCGCGCGGGCCGGGAATCGGGCCTGATCGAGCTCGAAGCGGTCAAACCGCAAGGCGCCGACTCGAAGTCTCAAGCCTCGGCGTACTGAGGCGCAGCCCCCCCTTTCATTCCCGCGCCATCTTCCTCGCAAACCCGATCTGCGTGTATGCCCACCGGTTCACCGGCCACCATCGCCGCCAGGCGAGGTCGAGCGTGTTCAGCGCCATCACGGCGCGCTCGCCCGTGTCGATGCGCTGGGAGAACTGGAAGCGCTCGGGGTGCGGGATCAGGAACGAGAAGAAATCGAAACCGTAGGTCCGCTCCAGCGTGAAGCCGTGGCGGGCGAGGAGGTCGCGCATTTCCTGGCGGGCGAACGTGTTGAAGTGGAGTTGGCGGCCGCGGAAGGACCAGGCGTGGGTGTGGCCGCGTTCGGGGTCGGCCGTCGCCAGCCGTCGCTCGTCGGTGTCCCAGAGCAATCCGGGGTGATATTTGTTGTCGTAGTCGAGCACGAGCAGGGCGCCGGGGCGACAGAGGCGCGAAAGCTGCCTGAGCGCGGCGTCGTAGTCCGGGATGTGCCCGATGACGTCGCCGTAGGCGATGACGCAATCAAACGTCGCGTCGGGCAGCGGCGGGTTGGTGAGGTCGGAGCAGACGAAGCGGACGTTGCTCACCCGTTCGCGCGCGGCGCGTTGCTCGGCGAGTGCCAGCGCGTCGGGGGACACGTCGAGCCCCGTGACGTGTTTGGCGAACCGCGCGGCGTAGAAGCTGTGGTAGCCCTCGCCGCACCCCACGTCCAGGACCGATTCGTACGGCCCGCCGTGGCGGCCCTCCTCGAAGATCTCGCGCTGGCAGGCGTCGAACAATTGGTAGATGCGGATGAAGTAGGGATAACGCGCGAGGTCGATGCCCGCGATGTTCGCGTAGAACGCTTTGACGTGCTCGATGTGCCGAGGATCGGTGAGCTTGAGTCGGGGGTTGAGCATGGGGCGGGATTATAGCCTAGGGAAACGCGGAAGTCATCCGATTGATGACGCACGACGATTCGCCTCGTCGGGGCGTATTGCATACGCCCGCTTTGACGCGGTTCAACCGCCCAGGACCTTGGCGGTGGTTTTGAAGTGGACCTTGGCGAACGCCGGCAGCGCCTCGGCGCCGCGGTCCTTCACGAGCCGCCTGGCGGCGGCGTCCACGAGGTTCGACGCGCCCTTGGGCAGGGTGAGCCCGGCTTCCTGTGAGAGGCGCTCCAGACGCCGGACGAACTCCGCGCGCGCCACGATCGACGCCGCGGCGACCGCGACGTCCTCCTCCGCGCGGTGGCGCTGCTCCAGCCGGATCGCGCGGCCCTTCTTGAGCAGGGCGTCCCGGATGAAGCGCTCATCGCCGAACTGATCGGACAACGCCATCGTGGCGGGACACCCCGCCTCCAGCAGGTTCTCGATCGCCCGCGCGTGGCCCCAGCCCAGGAGCTTGTTGAGGTTCTTGAACTTGCCATACAGCTCGTTGTACTTGGCGGGGCCGATCGCCACCACGCTCGTCCGGCACAGCCCCTGGATGTCGGGTGCGAGATCGGCGATCACGCGGTCGGACAGGGTCTTGCTGTCCTTCACGCCCGAGCCGCGGAGCATCCCCGCCGTCTCGGTCTCCACGCACACCGCGGCGATCACGAGCGGCCCGAAGTAGTCCCCCTTGCCCGACTCGTCGACGCCGATCCAGCACGCGTCTAGCGTGACGGACGAATGCTGCTTCCCGTCGGGGGCAGTCATGGACATCCTAGGAGCCTGTCCATGAATGGCCATCTGCTGCGTTGCCGCTGCGGGAATCCCTCCTCACGTACGACCGCAATCCCCCGGGAATGCCTCGTACCTCCAGGAGTCTCCCAGTACGCTCCGGGGGGGTTCCCTTGCGGTGCCTTGCATCTGACGCATTCCTGACAGGCTCCAACTTCCGAATACCCAGACAGGCTCCTAGCGGTGAATAGCGCCGTCGCATGGCGCGGCGACTGTAGCAAAACGCTCGGGTCGGATCAAGGCGAGTCGTCGGCGGGGTCGGGGCGGGCTGAGCAGGCGTCGCGCAGGGCGAGCCAGTCGTCGTGGGGAAGCGGCGTGGCCGGTCCCCGGTCCGCGCGGGCGGCGAGAGCGCGGAGGCGCTCGATGCGCTCCGCGGTGGAGGGGTGGGTGGAGAGGTATTTGAGCATCCCGGGCAGGTCGGCGGCCTCCTCGCTCAGCGTTTCGAAGAACGCGATCATCCCGGCCGGATCGATCCCCGCGGCCGACACCATCTGCAGGCCCTCCTCATCCGCCTCCATCTCGTGACGGCGGCTGTACTGGAGGAACCCGATCGTGCGGGCGCTCTCCAAGCCGAAGGCCATCGCGCCGCTCGCGTCGCCGGTCAGGGCGGCGAGCAGGAGGCCGGCGGAGGCGTGGTGGAGGAGCGCGCGCGTCGTGTGGCGCCGGAGGACGTGCTGCATCTCGTGCGCGAACACGCCGGCCAACTCCTCGGGTGTGCGGGTTTTCTTGAGGAGCCCCCGGAACACCACGATGTAGCCGCCCGGGGCGGCCAGGGCGTTGAAGGTGGGATCGTTGGCCACGATGACCCGAAACGTGTACGGGGATCGGGGCAGGGGAGCGGTCAGCGCGGCGAGGATCTCGTCGAGACGATGGGTGAGAGCCGGGTCGTCGCACCGCGCCTCCGGCGGCGCGAGTTGTTCCACCACCGTTCGCCCCAGTTGTTCCTCCCAGGAGACCGGGACTCGGGGCGCCGCGAGCGCCGTCAGGGCCGGGATCGCCCAGAGATAGAGGGCCGCCACGATCCCGATCGAGACGACGGCCGCTGCGAGGGTGAGCACGATCCTCGTGGCGCGACGGGCGGGATCGTGCACGCGCGAGGCGAGCCGCGGCACGAGGTGATACAGCCCGGTGAGGAATGTCCGGTCCGGCACGATCAGCACCTCGGGGTTCGGCCCCCCGTGCTCCAAGCGCACCTCTTCGCCGGCGTAGAAGCCCTGCGTTTGTCGGATCTCGTTGTAGCGCCATACGAGGGTCTTGCCGTCCTCGGTGGTCACGTACAGGCCGTTGGGCAGGAGGCGGATCGTGACCCGCCGGCGGATGGCGGTCACGCCGTCCAGGTAGGAGCCCGTCCACTCGCGCTGCATCAGGAGGAGGCCGTCGGCTCAGCCGACGGCGAAATCGCCGCCGAGATCCATCAGACTCTCCAACCCATCGCCGGTAGCGGTGGCGGCCTGAGCGTCTTGCCGGATGGCGGCGGGATCGAGGGAGCCCCTGAGCGTCAGGTACGCAAACGCGAACCGGACGTTGCGGATCCTGACCCACGCCAAGGCGAGGCCCAGGGTTAGGACCATCAGGAGGAGGTTGCCCGTGTAGAGCCGGGCGAGCCGCCCGCCGGTGACGGTGCAGCGGAACCGGGCGGACTCGAAGGACGTGTGATCCCACAGATAACGCTGTTTGCGAGCGAGGAACCACAGCCAGCTCAGGCCCAGCGTCGGCAGGAGCAGGACGAGGGCGAGGAGGTAGCCGCCGAACAGGTCTCTGCCGCGCCCGTCGAACGCAAATTGCCGGTTGCCGAAGTAGGAGTGGGCGACCAGGAACGCGTGCTGCTTCGTCGCGTAGACCGGGTAGTACAGGCCCAGCGTGACCAAGGTGAGGAGGCCTCCCCCGGCGACGATCTTGAGGAAATCCGCGACGCGGCCGCGGAAGGAGAAGCGGATGTTGCGCCACGAGATGCGGCTCAACCGATAGCGGCGCGCGCCCACGATTGCGACCGGGATGAAGAGCAGCAGGAGGCCGTAGGCGGTCGCGAACGCGGCGATCCGGGCTGGCGCGCCGCCTGGAAGATACGGCGACGCCTTCATGAGCGCGGACAAGGCGCCCAAGACCAGGCCGGCCTTGAGCGAGCCGATGAGCAATTCCTTGCCCGTGCCGTGGTAGGCGAAGCGGTCGCCGTCAAATTCACTCCCGCTGAACAGGTAGGATCGGACCCTGACCTTGCCCCAGAAATGATAGATGCCGCCCGTGATCAGAGTGAGAAGGATGTTGACGATCTGGATTCCGAACAGCGAGCCTACCAATCCGTGGAAGAACAGCCGCCGCTCCTGACCGTCGGCGGCCGACGGCTCTTGGTCAGCCGATGTGACGGGGGGGGCGCCATAAGGCGCGTCGACGGGCGCAACGGCTGGAACAGCTGCATGGACGGTCGCGCGCTGGGGAGGGGGCGTAGCCGGGATGCTGCGGAGGATCGGCGCGCGGGATGCGAGGCCCGTGGCGGTCCCGCACGATTTGCAGGCGGGCGCGGCGAGCTGGGTTAACCCGCATTTGGCGCATCGCATGGTGTCGAGCATCGTCCCCTCCGCCAGGCCGCCCTCGTGCGTGGAGAGTGTAGCACGATCCGAATAATCCGCCGCACCGGACGGTTGTAGAAAATACCTGGTTGTTGAAGGTCGGGGGCGCTTCGATGTGGGTTCGCGTGTGCGCGTGGTGTGCGAGGCTGCTTGAGAAGAAACGGCCGGACGAGGTCGTCCGCTGTAGGTGCGGCTGGAAGTGGGAGTAGACGGCGGGGCGCCGTCAAAGCCGCCCCGCCTGTCGCCTCGATCTTAGTGAAGCTCCTTCAATACCTCCTTCACGTCCTGAGGCACCAGGACGATCTCGATTCGGCGGTTCTCGGCGCGCCCCTCGGGCGTCTTGTTGTCGGCAACGGCCCGGAAGGGACCGTAGCCCACCGCCGAGAGGTGCGCGCCGTCCACGCCCGCCTCGTCCTGTAAGAACCGGAGGACGTTCGTGGCGCGCTGGGTGGAGAGCTCCCAGTTCGACGGAAATTTTGTGCGTAGGTTTTCCCCGATCGGCACGTCGTCGGTGTACCCCTCGATCCGGATCTCCTTGCCTTTCACATCGCGTAGGATGTTGCCGACCTTCTTGAGCACCGTTTGGCCCTGAGATTTGACCTCCGCGTGGCCGGAGGCGAACAGCACCTTCTCGACCAGGTTGACCGACAGCTTGTCGCGGATCTGCGTGACCTTGATCTGGCCCTGCTTGATCTCGGTCTGCAGGTCCTTGACCAGGTCGTCGTACGTGCCCTTGAGGCGCCGGATCTCCTCATCCTTCTGCGCGCTCACCTCCGCCGTCTGCTGCTCCAGTTGCGCGAGCCGCTCGTTGAGCGCCTTCAGGTCTGCCTCGGTGCGGGCCTTCTCCTCGCGGAGTCCCGCGAGATCCCGATCCAGGGCGGTCTTCTGCTCATCGAGCGCCTTCTTCTGTGTTTGCAGCGCCGCGATCTGCCCTTGCAGATCGGCCCGCTCCGTCGCGAGGCTCGCCTCCAGGGCGTGATACTTCGACGACGAGACGCAGCCCGACAGCAACGCGACCGCAGCAAGCGCAAATACGACAAGACGACTTATTCTGAGCTGATCCATGGTCCCTCCTTGGTCTTCGACCGGTTAGGAGCCTGTCCATGAATGGCCATCTGCGGCGTTGTCGCTTCGGAATCCCTCCTCACGTACGACCCAGTACGCTCCGGGGGGATTCCTCGCTCCGCCTGGCATCTGACCATTCCTGGACAGGCTCCGTCACCCCAATACTCGGACACATTCCTAGGTATTTTGTGCCACGCGATTGTAACGGGAACGCCGGCGGGTGTCCACCCCGACCCGAGCGTGGGGCTACACGTCGAACTCGGCCCAGACGACGGTGTGATCGGAGGCGCGGGGGGCGCGGCGCGGGGCGAGGTCCACGTCCGCCTGCGCGCAGCGCCGCGCCAGGGGAGGGGTCGCCATGATGTGGTCGATCCGCCAGCCCTTGTTCTTCTCGATGTTGTCGGGCCGCAGGTAGTCCCAGAACGTGAATTGCTGCCGGTCGGGATAGAGCGCGCGGAACACGTCCACGAAGCCCCATGCGACGGTCTCCTTGTACGCCCGGCGCGCGTCCTCGTGGAAGCACACGTGCGTGAGATGCTTCTCCGGGCTGTGGACGTCGATCGGCTCCGGCGCGACGTTCATGTCGCCGACCCAGATCGCGGGCCGATCGCGCGAGAGGTGCCGCTCGAAATACGCCCGGAGGCGCTTGAACCACTCCAGCTTATAGGCGTACTTGGGAGAGTCGAGCTGGTAGCCCTGCGGGATGTACGTATTGATAATCGGGATCCCGCGCACCACGACCCGCGCGAGCCGCGCCCCGTCGGGCTCGCCGCCGTCGTCGAACCCGAACGAGACCGCCTCCGGCGGCGTCTTGGTCAGCACGGCGACGCCGTTGTAGCCCTTCATGCCCCGGAACGCGACGTGATATCCCGTCGGGGACAATGCCGGCGCCGGGAACTCCGCGTCCTGAACCTTGGTCTCCTGCAGGCAGAGCACGTCGGGCTGGTGCTGTTCGAGCCAGCGAGCCACCGCGTCCAGGCGGATGCGGATCGAGTTCACGTTGAAGGTCGCGATCTTCATGGGGGCGTATCATACCATGACTGCCTGCTATTGAAGGAAGACTCAGGGGGCGGGCTCGGGGACGTTGCCGACTGAACACGCCACCGCCAACGTCAAAACCGTTTCGCAGCCTTGGCGCGGGACTGCGCGCCTACGTTGCGCTCCGCAAGCGAGGATTTGGGAAGGCGGGGTCAACATCGTCTCCGAGCCTCGGCGTGAACTACCCGCCTGCGTTCGGCTCAGCAAGCTCGGTTTGGTGGAGGGTACCGGGATCGAACCGGTGACCTGCTGATTGCGAACCAGCCGCTCTCCCAACTGAGCTAACCCCCCACAGGGACGCGACGGGTCGGATCATAGCAAAAAAAATGGTGAGGCGCAACGAGAGCGGGAACGATTACTTAGTGCTGGGATGGCCTTCCGGCAGACCGTAGGTTTCGGGTACGCCGCCTTCGGGCGGGGCGTCTTTGTGCGGGGTCATGTCGGCGCATTGCGCGGCTTTCTTGCCTAGGGCTTCCAGGCGTTCTTTCATGGGGAGCGCGGCGTCGTGGGCGAGGCGAAAGTATTCGGTTTGGCAGGCGAGGTAGGGTTGGTCGACGCCGCTCAGGGCCTGGCGGACGATCGTCAGGGCCTGCTCCAGCGGGATGCCGCGGTTGCGCTCGAGGCGGTAGAAGCCGTCGAGCTGCTCCACCACGTCGCCGTAGGTCGCCTTCTCGAAGCTCGCGGTGTCGGCACGCAGAGCGTCCAGCACCGGGGCGAACTGGGCGCGCGCGTCGTCGGGGAGCTGCGCGGCGGCCTCGTCGGTGAGCCGGCCCCATTTCGCCGCCTGCTCCTCGCGGCCGGCCAGATAGCCCGCCACATAGCCGAGCTTGAACGATTCCGGCGCGCCCATCCACCACGAGCCGTCGCGCGGTGCGGCCCACGCGGGCGCCGCGACCAGGAGCGCGAGGACGAGACCGGCGCGCGTCACGAACGCCGTCGGGCGCGCCACCGACCCAGGAACCGGTTGAGCACGTGGCGGCGCGGGAGGAACGGGATGATCGGGTGATGCCGGATGCCCAGCTTCGTGAGCTCCGCGGAGAGGCGCGGGTCGTCGTCGATCTCCAGGCCCTGCTCGAACGCCGCAATGGCCTGGGGTTTCCGGTGCAGCAGCAGATAGGCCTTGCCCAGGTTGACGTAGAAGTCGGCGAGGTGGCCGTCCTGGTCGACCGCGCGGCGGCAAAATCCCAGGCCGCGGTCGACCTCTCTCTCCAGCGCCACCAAGCAGAGGCCGTAGTAGGAGAGCAGGACGAAGGGGACGTCCTTGACGTTCTGTTCGCCGTAGCTCGTGAGGGCCTGGCGCAAGAGCTTGTACGCATCATGGTAGCGCCCTTCCTTGGCGTACAGGACGCCCAGTTCGATGTAGTGGGCCGTCGTCATCACCGGCATACGCGCGGGCATCCCGGCGTTAGGTGAGGGCATGGGCGGCGGGGGCGATCAGGACGCGTCGGCCTTGGATCGATAGGCGGCCATCGGCGTAGAGCTGGAGGGCCTGGGGCAGGATCCGATGCTCCTCGGCCAGGATCCGCTCGGCCAGCGAGGTTTCGGTGTCGTCCTCCAACACCGGGACGGCGGCCTGGAGGATGATCGCGCCGCTGTCGACCGTTTCGTCGACGAAGTGGGCCGTGCAGCCGGACACCTTGACGCCGTGGGCGAGCGCCTGGCGCTGCGCGTGTAACCCGGGAAACGCGGGCAGCAGCGAAGGATGGATATTGATCACGCGCTGTGGGAACGCGTGCAGCAGCCGGTTGGTGACGATCTGCATATAGCCCGCCAGCACCACCACCTCCGCGCCTGCCTCGCGCAGGATCCTCGCGATTTCGGCGTCGTAGGCATCGCGGGTGGAAAACGCCTTGGGCGAGACGACCGCAGTCGGGATTCCCGCCGCACGTGCCCGCTGCACGGCCTGGGCCTCCTCGCGATCGCCGGCTACGAGCACGACCGTCGCGGACAGCTGTCCCTGCGCGATCGCGTCGAGGATCGCCTGGAGGTTGCTGCCGCGCCCCGAGGCGAGCACGCCCAGAGAAAGCGTGCGGCTAGGCATAGCGAACGCCGGGCTCCCCCCGCGCGACGCGCCCCACGAGGAGCGCGCCCTCCCCGCACCCCTCCGCTGCCGCGCGCACCGCGTCGGCCTGGTCCGGCGCGACGACGAGCAGGAGTCCGAGCCCCATGTTGAACGTGCGGTACATCTCGTCGTCCGGCAGGCGCCCGCGGGTTTGGAGCAGACGGAAGATCGGCGGAGGCGTCCACCGGCTTCGGTCGATGACCGCGACGCACCCCGGCGGGAGGATGCGCGGCAGGTTCTCCGTGATGCCACCGCCCGTGATGTGGGCGATGCCCTTGATCGGGAAGTCCTTCAGCAGCGCCAGGACGGTCTTGGCGTAGATTTTCGTCGGCGTGAGGAGGACCGGCCCCAGGGGGCCTCCCAACTCCGGCAGATGATCGTCCACGGCGAGGCCTTCGACCTCGAACAGGAGTTTCCGGACGAGCGAGTAGCCGTTGCTGTGCAGCCCGCTTGATGCAAGCCCGACGATCGCGTCGCCGGGGACGATGCCGCGGCCGTCGATCAGCCGCGATCGGTCCACGACGCCCACCGCGAACCCGGCCAGGTCGTACTCGCCCTCCGCATACATCGACGGCATTTCCGCGGTTTCCCCGCCGATCAGCGCGCAACCGGCGTCCCGGCAGCCCTCGGCGATCCCGGCCACCACGTCGCGGGCCTGGAGCGGGTCGAGCTTGCCGGTGGCGAAATAATCGAGGAAGAAGAGCGGTTCGGCGCCGCAGACGACGATGTCGTTGACGCACATCGCCACGAGGTCGATCCCGATCGTGTCGTGGCGGCGCATCAGGGCGGCGATCTTCAGCTTGGTGCCGACCCCGTCGGTCCCGGAGACTAGCACGGGTTCGCGGTAGCGTGCGGTGTCGAGGCGGAACAGGCCAGCGAAGCCGCCGAGGTCGGCGAGCACCTCGGGACGGAAGGTCGTCTTCACCAGCGGCTTGATCAGCTCGACGACGCGGTCGCCCGCGTCGATGTCGACGCCGGCGCTGCGATAGGTTTCCTTGCTCACGACGCGGGGCCCACCTTGCGCGGAATGATACCGAATCACCGCGAAAAGATCAATTTAGACGTTTGACATCCGCGGCGTCTTCCCCGTATCATCGGCCTCCTATGCGCCTCGAGAAGCGGGTCGTCCTCGTGACGGGCGGGGCGAAGCGGATCGGGCGCAACCTTGCCCTGGCGTTGGCCCGACGCGGCGCCCACCTCATCATCAACTACCGGTATTCCAACACCGACGCCCAGGCCGTGATCCGCGAAATCGAGACGCTCGGCGTCGAGGCGATGGCGGTGCAGGGCGACGTCTCCAATGCGGCGGACGTGGACCGCATGGTCCACCAGTCGATCGAGCGCTTCGGGCGCATCGACGTGTTGATCAACAACGCCGCCGTGTATTTCAAAACCCCGTTTCGGCATGTCTCGGAGTCGGACTGGGACTTGACCCTGGATATCAACCTTAAGGGGAGCTTTCTCTGCGCGCGGGCGGTCGCCGACGGCATGGTCGAGCGCGGGGAGGGCAAGATCATCAATTTTGCCGACTGGGCGGGGATGCGTCCGTACCGCGAGTACCTGCCCTACTGCGTGTCCAAGGCCGGCGTGATCGCGCTGACGCAGAGCCTGGCCCAGGAGCTGGCCCCCGCGGTGCAGGTCAACTGTATCGCGCCCGGCCCCATTCTCCTGCCCGAGGAGATCGACGAGCACGAGCGGGAGAAGATCATCCGCGCGACGCCGCTCAAGCGGATCGGCTCGCCCGAGGACATCGTCCAGACCGTGCTGTATTTGATCGAAGGCACGGACTTTGCCACGGGGGGAACGTATTTGGTCGATGG
>Ga0184615_10001157_pt1 | contig 14414 bp, 12 predicted proteins | sample PLM4_65_coex_FD_133134 | JGI IMG/M metagenome (GOLD analysis project Ga0184615, IMG submission 133134) | Groundwater sediment microbial communities from an aquifer in East River, Colorado, USA - PLM4_65_coex | ecosystem: Environmental > Terrestrial > Soil > Riparian zone | place: USA: East... | reverse complement strand
GATCCAGCGCTCGACCGGATCCACGCGCTACTCCAGTCCCGGCACGAGGCAGGAGTGGATCGACTCCTCGCCGGGGATCTCGCGCGCCAGCATGTGGATGGCGCGCTCGGCAGCGCGCAGCCCGAAGTCGTGCGTGTGCATCTTCGCGATCGGCGTCTTGCCCGACTCGATCAGCCGGATGGCGGCGCGGTACGCGGACGACGTGACGCCGATCGCGCCCGAGACGCGGATCTCCTTCATGACGATCTTGTCGGAGACGAACTCGGGAATCGGCTTGAAGCCCTTCACGCCCGCGAGCACGACCGCGCCGCCAGGCGTCACGTAGTCGAGCGCGGCGGCGACCGGCTCGACCGCGTACGAGGAGACGTCGACCACGACGTCCGCGCCGCGCCCGTTCGTGAGCTCGCGGATGCGGCGGCGCGCATCCTCGTTCTCGACGTCGATCGTGTGGTCCGCGCCGAACTCGCGCGCGAGCGCGAGCTTGCGTGCGTCGGCCGCGAGGCCCGTGACGATGATCTTCCCCGCGCCCACCGCGCGGCACGCCAGCACGCTCGCGAGCCCGCGCTGTCCGGGGCCGAGGATCACCACCGTGTCGCCGGGCTTCGTCTCGGGAATCTCGACCGCCCAGCGGAAGCCCGCGCCGAGCGGATTGAACATCACGGCCAGCGCCGCGGGCAGCGACGCGTCGATCTTGTGCAGGACGCTGTTCGGGTGCAGCCACATGTACTCGGCGTACGCGCCGTACAGGCCGGGCTTCTCCGAGAGCGGCACGTACGAGTAGATCAGCCGCTTCTCGCACAGGTGGGACCGCCCCGAGAGGCACGGCGTGCAGAAGCGGCACGAGATCATGTTCTCGACCGCGACGCGGTCGCCGACGTCCACGCCCCAGCGGCGCGCGGCGCGGTCGCCGATCTTCGCGATCCTGCCGAGCGGCTCGTGGCCCGGAATCACGGGCACCGGCGTCCGCAACACGCCCTCGAACTGCTCGTAGTCGCTGCCGCAGATCCCGCAGGCCTCGATGCGCAGCAGCGCGCTGTCGTCGTCGATCTCGGGGATGTCGAGGTCGCGCGGCTCGAGCGAGCGCGGACCCGTGAGCACGATCGCGAGCGTCCGCTTGGGCAGGGTCTCGATGGCCATCCGCGCCGCCAGTATGTGCGAAAATCGCGCGGCTCGCGTGTCTGCGGGCAGAGGTGGAGATGCGCGAGCTCGGCGGCAAGGTGGCGGTGGTGACGGGGGGCGCGAGCGGGATCGGCCGCGGCATGGTGTTGGCGTTCGCGGACGCGGGCATGCACGTCGCGATCGCCGACATCGAGCTCGGCGCGGCCGAGAAGGTCGCCGACGAGGCGCGCGAGCGCGGCGTGAAGGCGCTGGCCGTGGCCACCGACGTGGCGTCGCGCGACTCGGTCGAGGCGCTGGCCGTGCGCGTCTACGCCGAGCTCGGCGCGGCGCACGTGCTCTGCAACAACGCGGGCGTGGCGGTGTTCGGCCCGCTCGCCGAGATGAGCGACACGGACTGGCGCTGGGTCCTGGGCGTGAACCTCGAAGGCGTCGCGAACGGATTGCAGGCGTTCCTGCCGCGCATGAAGGCGCAGCCGGGCGAGAAGCACGTGGTGAACACGGCTTCGGTCGCGGGCATCGCCGCGCTGCCGGGGATCGGGATCTACACCGCCACGAAGTACGCGGTCGTCGGGATCTCGGAGACCCTGCGGCTCGAGGGCGCGGCGTGGGGACTGGGGGTATCCGTCCTGTGTCCCGGCATGGTGCGCACGCGCATCTTCGAGAGCCAGCGCAACCGGCCGGCGGCGCTCGGCGAGTCGAAGCCCGTCGACGTGCCCGCGCCGCGCGGCGCCAGCAGCAGCGTGCTCGGCAGCGGCCTCGATCCGCTCGTGGTCGGCCGGCGCGTGCGCGCGGCCGTGCAGAACGACGAGCTCTACGTCTTCACGCACCCGGACACGCGCGCCATGTTCGATCGCCGCGTCGCCGCGATGAACGCGGGCTTCGACGCCGCGGACCGCTGGCAGGACGGATGAAGCCGGAGCGCCGCGTCATTCACACGCGCACGGGGCTCGCACTGGTCGCCGATGCGTACGGCGACCCGGCTGCGCGGCCGGTCGTGCTCGCGCACGGCGGCGGCCAGACGCGGCACGCCTGGGGGGGCGCGGCGGTCGCGCTCGCGAAGCGCGGCTGGCACGCGCTCGCGCTCGATCTGCGCGGCCACGGCGAGAGCGAGTGGTCGCCGAACGGCGAGTACGAGTTCGACGTGTTCGCGGCGGATCTCGCCGACGTCGCGGCCGCCCTCGGACGCCCCCCTGCCCTGGTCGGCGCGTCGCTCGGCGGGATCGCGGCGATGATCGCCCAGGGCGAGTCGCCGCGCGGCGTGTGCTCCGCGGTCGTGCTGGTCGACGTAACGCCGCGCATGGAGCCCTCGGGCGTGGAGCGCATCCGCGGCTTCATGACCGAGCACCTGGAGCACGGCTTCGCGACGCTCGACGAAGCGGCCGAAGCGGTCGCCGCCTATCAGCCGCAGCGCGTGCGGCAGCGCAACCTCGCCGGGCTCGAGAAGAACCTGCGGCGCGGCGCGGACGGCCGCTGGCGCTGGCACTGGGACCCTCGCTTCATGCGGCGCGAGTCGCGCCTGCCGCCCGAGCTCACGTTTCCGCGCCTGGAAGCCGCGGCGCAGAACCTGCGGGTCCCCACCTTGCTCGTGCGCGGGCGCATGAGCGAGCTGGTGAGCGAATCGGCCGCGCAGGAGTTCCTCGCGCTGGTCCCGCACGCGCGCTACGTCGACGTCTCCGGCGCCGGACACATGGTCGCCGGCGATCGCAACGACGTCTTCAGCGACGCGGTGATCGCGTTCCTCGCGGAGCTAACGCCTGAACTTCGCGAAGTCGGGTGAGCGCTTCTCGTTGAACGCGACGTAGCCCTCGCGCGCCTCGTCGGTCTCGACGAACAGCTCGAGCGAGTCGAAGGCCAGGGTGCCGATCCCGGCGATGCCCTCGCTGTCGGCGTTGAAGCTGTGCTTCAGCACCTTCAGCGCCGTGGGGCTCTTCGCGAGCATCTCGTCCGCCCAGCGCCGCACCTCGGCGCGCAGCTCCTCCTTGGGCACGACCGCGTTCACGAGGCCCCAGCGCTCCATCGTCGCGGCGTCGTAGAGCCGGCACAGGTACCAGACCTCGCGCGCGCGCTTCTCGCCCAGGATGCGCGCGAGGTACGCGCTGCCGAAGCCCGCGTCGAAGGAGCCGACGCGCGGTCCCGACTGACCGAAGCGCGCGTGCGACGCCGCGATCGTGAGATCGCAGAGCACGTGCAGCACGTGGCCGCCGCCCACCGCCACACCGTTCACCGCCGCGATCACGGGCTTGGGCACGTCGCGGATCACGCGGTGCAAGGTCTCGATCTCGAACACGCCCGTCTCGGACGGGCCGTAGTCGCCCGTCTCCTGGCGCTGCTTCTGATCGCCGCCCGCGCAGAACGCCTGCTCGCCCGCACCGGTCAGCGCGATCACGCCCACCGCCTTGTCGGCCCAGGCGAACTTGAAGCAACGCACGAGCTCGTCGACGGTGCGCGCGCGAAAGGCGTTGAAGCGCGCGGGCCGGTTGATGGTGATCCAGGCGAGGCCGCGATCCACCTCGTAGACGACGTCCTCGAGCTTCTCGAGATCCATACGAGCTCCTTCGCGGCCGATCTTACAAGAGTCAGCGATCGGCCGAGAGGCGCGCGAGGCCCTCGCGCGCGAACGCCGCGTACGGAGATCCCGGCGGCTCGGCACGCACGACCTCGGCGTAGCCCGCGCGCGCCTCGTCGAGCCGGCCGAGCGCCTCCAGGGTCGAGGCGCGGTTCAGCCGCGCGGTGGGGTGGCCGGCCTGGAGCGCGAGCGCGCGCTCGAGCTCGGCCAGCGCTTCTCGGAACTCGCGCGCCTGGAGGAGGCCCGCGCCGAGGTTCGCGTGGAAGTTCGCGTCGTCGGGGCGCTCGACGAGCGCCGCGCGGTAGTGCCCGATCGCCTCGGCGCTCCTCTGCTGCGACAGGAGGACGTTGCCGAGGTCGTTGTGCGCGTCCGCGTGGCGCGGGTCGAGGGCGAGCGCGCGCTCGTACGCCGCGATCGCTTCGGGCTTGCGTTCGAGCGCGACCAGCGCGAGCCCGCGTCCGACGTGCGCGTCGGCGAGCTCCGGGGCGCGGGCGATCACGGTGTCGTAGAGCGCCAGGGCGCGCGCGAGCTCACCGGTCTCGCGCAGCGCGTCGGCGAGCCGGACGCTCGCGGGCAGGAAGTCCGCGCGTGCAGCGACGGCGCGCTCGAGCTCGGGCAGCGCCTCGCGCGCCCGGCCCCGCTCGAGCAGCTCGGAGCCTACGCTGTAGTGCGTCAGCGCCAGATCGGCCGTGCTGATCAGCGGCCAGTGCACGAAGACGGCGGTGAGGGCGGCGACCGCCCCGAGCTCGAGCGCGCGACGGCCCTGGCGGGCGCGCAGTGCATCGACGAGCGCGACCGCGCCGGCGGCCGCGAACGGCATCAGCACCGGTACGAGCGTGTAGCGGTAGCGCGCGAAGACGTAGAAGATCGCGACGCTCCCCGCGAGCAGGAGCAGCGAGGCGTGGAGCACCCAGAGTCTCCGCCAATCCGCGCGCGTGGCCACGATGCCCGCGAGCGCGAGCGGCGCGAGCACGCCGAACCCGAAGAGCGCGTGGAACGCGCGCAGAAGGAGCGAGCTCTCCGCGTACGCGTCGATGCCCTCCGTGTCCGGCAGCTCGCGCGCGTTCCAGACCAGCGCCCACTTGCGCGCGAGCAAGCGCAGCCACGCGCCCGGCTGCTCGCGCACGAACTCGAGCACGCGGTCGCGGTAGTAGTCGGACACCTCCCCGGGCGAGAGCGCGCGGCCGAGCGCCTGCTCCGCCAGCGCGCGCGCGTCGTCGCGCTCGTAGCGCGCACTGCCGCGGCCGGGACGCAGCGGCTCGTAGCGGCCGGTCGCCCCCGGGTGGTTCCCGATCCACAAGTTCGGACCGAGCTGAGAGGTCGTGACCAGGAAGCGCCCGCCGATCGCGTGATTGCGCAGCCCCACGGGCAGGAGCGGCAGCGCCAGCCCGAGCGCCAGCGCGCCGATCGCGAGCGCGCGCCGCAGGCCCGGGCGCGGCGGTCCCGCGACGACCACGAAGACCGCGGCCAGCGGCGCGAGCACGAGCGCGTTCTCGCGGACCAGCGCGAGAAGCCCCAGCACCGCCCCCGCGGCGAACGCGACCCAGGGCCGGTCGCGGTCCACCAAGGTCGCGAATGCGAGCAAGAGCAACGACAGGAAGAGCGCGTCGAGCGACGCCTTCTGGATCAACCCGTCGAAGTAGATCGCGGGCGCATACAGCGCGAGGCCGAGCCCGGCGACCACACCGACCCGCCGCCCGAAGAAGCGCTCGCCTGCCAGGCCGAGAGCCGTGCAACCGATCGCCCCGATCACCGCCTGCGCGATCCGCACCGTCCACGGCCCGTCACCGAACAGCGTATGCAACGCCGCCAGGAAGTACGGATAGAGTGGCGCCTGATAGAAGACCTCGCTGCCGAGCCAGTCACCGGAGGCGAGCTCGCGCGCCCACGCCAGATACGCGCGCGCGTCGCCGACGGGCGTCGTGAAGAGCGCCGTCTCGCGCCAGGTCCACAAGTACGCGAGCCGGACCACGAGCGCCGTCGCGAAGACCGCCCCCCAGGGCGCGAGCGGGCGCAGACGGTTCGGGATCGGCATGGGGCTCCCAGGATAAGGCGGCGGATGCGCTGTGCTACGCTGCCTTGCCGGCCATGAGCGAGCCCGCCCCCCCGAACCTGCTGCCGCTGCTCACCGATCGACGCGAGCGACCGCTGCGCGACTTGCGCATCTCGGTCACCGACCGCTGCAACTTCCGCTGCCCGTACTGCATGCCGGCGGAGGTCTTCGGCGACCGCTACGAGTTCCTGCCGAAGCAGCAGATCCTCTCGTTCGAGGAGATCGAGCGGCTCACGCGGATCTTCCTCGGGCTGGGGGTTCGCAAGCTGCGCATCACCGGCGGCGAGCCGCTCGTGCGCGCGCAGCTTCCGGAGCTGCTTCGCCGGCTCGCGGCGCTCGAGGGCGCGGACGACCTGGCGCTCACCACGAACGGCTACCTGCTCGGGGACCTCGCCGAGCCGCTGGCGAAGGCCGGCTTGCGGCGCGTGACGGTCAGCCTCGACAGCCTGGACGAAGGGGTCTTCCGCGCGATGAACGGCCGCGGGCTCGAGCTCGAGCGCGTGCTCGCCGGAATCGATACGGCCGAACGCGCGGGGCTCTCGCCGATCAAGCTCAACTGCGTGGTGCAGCGCGGCGTCAACGACCACACGCTGGTCGGGCTGGTGCGGCGCTTCCGCGGCACGAAGCACGTCGTGCGCTTCATCGAGTTCATGGACGTCGGCACCTTGAATCGCTGGGACCTGGCGCAGGTCGTCTCCGCGCGCGAGATCCTCCAGCGCATCGCCGCCGAGTTCCCGCTGGTGGCGCTCGAGCCCAACTACCGCGGAGAGGTCGCCCGGCGCTACGGCTTCGAGGATTCGAGCGGCGAGATCGGCATCATCGCTTCCGTAACGCAGCCGTTCTGCGGCGACTGCTCGCGCGCGCGCCTCTCGGCCGACGGGCGGCTGTTCACGTGCTTGTTCGCGGCGGACGGAACGGACCTGAAGACGCCGCTGCGCGCGGGCGCGGGCGACGCGGAGCTCGCGGAGCTCATCGCGCGAACCTGGCGCGTTCGGGACGACCGCTACTCCGAGGAGCGCGCGGAGCCGACGCGCGGGCGCGAGAAGATCCAGATGTATCAGATCGGCGGCTGAGCACTCGGCCGTGGACCCGCGAGTTCTCGAGGTCGCGCGCGCCGTGGCGCAGGCAGGCGGCCGCGCGCTGATCGTCGGCGGCTACGTGCGCGACCGTCTGCGCCGCGTCGAGGCCGACGATCTCGACATGGAGATCTTCGGGCTCGAGCTCCCCGCGCTCGAGAGCCTGCTCGCGCGCTTCGGCGAGGTGATCGCCATCGGCCGCGCGTTCGGGGTGCTGCAAGTGAAGGGCCTGCACGTCGACTTCTCGCTGCCGAGGCTCGACTCGAAGACGCGTGCGGGTCACACGGGCTTCGAGGTGCTCTGCGACCCCGGGCTCGACTTCGCGACCGCCGCGCGCCGGCGCGATCTCACGATCAACAGCATGGGGCTCGATCCACTCACGGACGAGCTGCTCGATCCGCACGGCGGGGCGCGCGACCTCTCGCTCGGAATTCTGCGCGCGACCGACCCCGCGCACTTCTCCGAGGACCCGCTGCGCGGCTTGCGCGTGGCGCAGTTCGCCGCGCGCTTCGAGATGCGCACCGACGACGAGCTCCTGCGGCTCTGCGCCGCGCTCGATCTCTCCGAGCTCTCGGGCGAGCGCGTGCTCGGGGAGTGGCGGAAGCTGCTGCTGCGGGGCGCGAAGCCGTCGCTCGGCACGGAGATCCTGCGCGCGACGGGTCTGCTGCGCTTCTTCCCGGAGCTCCTGGCGCTCATCGGCGTGCCGCAGGACCCCGACTGGCATCCCGAGGGCGACTGCTGGGTGCACAACCAGATGGTGATCGACGAAGCCGCGCGCGCGCGCGACGGCGGCGACGACGACGAGACCTTGATGTTCGGCGCGCTCCTGCACGACGTCGGCAAGCCCGTGACGACCGCGACCCAGGACGGCCGCGTGCGCTCGCCGAACCACGACGTGCGCGGCGTCGAGCTCGCCGCCAGGTTTCTCGAGCGCATGCGCGCGCCGAACGAGCTGGTGACGCGGGTCGGCGCGATGGTCGAGCACCACCTCGCGCCGGCGCTGTTCGTGAAGAACGGCGCGACCGCGAAGGGCTACCGCAGGCTCGCGCGCAAGCTCGGCGCGGCCGGCGTGACGGCCGAGTTGCTCGAGCGCGTGGCGCGCTCGGACCACTTCGGGCGCACCACCGCGGACGCGCTCGCGCGCGCCTTCCCGGCGGGCGACGAGTTCCTCGCGCGCGCGCGCGAGCTCACGATCGCGAAGTCGCCGCCGCGCGACGTCGTGCTCGGCCGGCACCTGATCGCGCGCGGCCTGCGGCCCGGGCCGGAGTTCGGCGCCATCCTCGAGCGCTGCCGCGAGCTGCAGGACGAGACGGGCTGGACGGATCCGGAGCAGATCCTGGCGCGCGTGCTCGATGCCGCGCCGCCGCAGGCCTAGATCCGCCCGCGCGTCTCCAGCAGGCGGATGACCCGGTCGACGCACGCGTCGACGTCGAGCTCGTGCGTGGGCAGCACCAGGTCGGGTGAGACGGGCACGTCATAGGGCGCGCTCACGCCCGGGAAGCGGGGGATCTCGCCGGCGTCCGCGCGTGCATACATGCCGCCGGTCTCGCGCGCGCGGCAGACCTCGATCGGCGCAGACAGGTAGATCTCGAGGAACTGCTCCGCGCCGATCGTGTCGCGCACCAGCTCGCGCACGGCTTCGCTGGGCGCGAGCAGCGCGCAGATCGCGATCAGGCCCGACTGGTTCGCGAGCCGCGCGACCTCCGCCGCGCGGCGCAGGTTCTCGGAGCGCTCGACCGAGCTGAAGCCCAGATCGCGGCTGATGCCGAGGCGCATGTTCTCGCCGTCGAGCACCATCACCTGGCGGCCGGCGTCGAAGAGCCGGCGCTCGAGGGCCTTGGCGATCGTCGACTTGCCCGCGCCCGTGAGTCCGGTGAGAAGCAAGGTCGCCGGCTTCTGGCCGAGCCGGTCCGCGCGCTCCTCGGCCGATACCGGGCTCGTCTGGCGGCGAAGCAGATCGCTCGCGGGCTCGCTCTCCCAGAACGAGCGCCCGACCTCGGGTCCCGACTGGCGCTGCAGGATCATGCCCGCGCCCACGGTGCCGTTCGTGACGCGGTCGATCAGGATGAACGCGCCCGTGGCGCGGTTGCGCGCGTAGGCGTCGAACGGGATCGCGCGCGACAGCGCGACGTGGCAGCGGCCCACCTCGTTCAGCGCGAGCGAGGTCGCGGGCTTCTGCTCGAGCGTGTTCACGTCGACCGCGTAGCGCAGGTGCGCGATCTGCCCGCTCAGCACGTTGTGCGTGTGCTTGAACAGGTACTGCCGGCCGATCGCCAGCGGCTCCTCGGCCATCCACACGACCATCGCCTCGAAGTCCCGCTCGATGCGCGGCAGGTTTCCCGGCTGCACGAGCATGTCGCCGCGCGAAGCGTCGATCTCGTGCTCGAGCGTGACGTTGATCGCCATCGGCGGCGCGGCTTCGTCGAGGTCGCCGTCGAAGGTCACGATCCGGCGCACGCGGCTCGTGGTCCCCGCGGGAACGACGAGCACCTCGTCGCCCGGCCGCAACGTGCCCGAGGCCAGGGTTCCCGCGTAGCCGCGGAAGTCCAGGTTCGGCCGGCTCACGTACTGCACCGGGAAGCGCAGGTCCGAGAGGTTCCGGTCGGAGCCGATGTGCACGTTCTCGAGGTACGCGAGCAGCGGCCCGCCCTGCCACCACGGCATGCTCGTACCCGGCTCGACGACGTTCTCGCCCTTGAGCGCCGAGATCGGGATGAAGTGGATGTCGGGAATGTCGAGGCGCGCGGCGAACGCCTTGTAGTCGGCGCGGATGCGGTCGAAGACGTCCTGTGAGTACTCGACCAGGTCCATCTTGTTGACCGCGACGACCACGTGGCGCAGGCCAAGCAGCGCGACGATGAAGCTGTGCCGGCGCGTCTGCGGCAGCACGCCCTTGCGCGCGTCGATCAGGATCACCGCCAGATCGCACGTCGACGCGCCAGTCACCATGTTGCGCGTGTACTGCTCGTGACCGGGACAGTCGGCGATGATGAACTTGCGCTTCTCGGTCGAGAAGTAGCGATACGCGACGTCGATCGTGATGCCCTGCTCGCGCTCGGCCTTGAGCCCGTCCATCAGGAGCGCCAGGTCGATCTCGCCGCCGGTCGTGCCTTCCTTGCGGCTGTCGCGCGCGACGGCCGCGAGCTGGTCCTCGTAGACGAGCTTGGTGTCGTGGAGCAGGCGGCCGATCAACGTGCTCTTGCCGTCGTCGACGCTGCCGCAGGTGAGCAGCCGGAGAAGCTCCTTCTTCTCGTGGCGCTCGAGGTAGGCCTCGACGTCCTCCGCGGCGAGCGAGCGATCGAACACTAGAAGTAGCCCTCGCGCTTCTTGCGCTCCATCGAGGCCTCTTCGTCGTAGTCGATCACCCGTCCCTGCCGCTCCGAGACGCGCGCGAGCAGCATCTCCTGGATCACCTCGGGAAGCGTGGTCGCATCGGACTCGATCGCGCCCGAGAGCGGATAGCAGCCGAGCGTGCGGAAGCGGACCGTGCGCATCACCGGCTTCTCGCCCGGCCGGAGCCGGAAGCGCTCGTCGTCCACCATGATGATGTTGCCGTCGCGCTCCACGGTCGGGCGCGAGGCGGCGAAGTAGAGGGGGACGACGGGGATGCCCTCGCGGTGGATGTACAGCCAAGTGTCGAGCTCGGTCCAGTTGGACATCGGGAAGACGCGGATCGACTCACCTTTGTGTACGCGGCCGTTGTACAGGTTCCACAGCTCCGGGCGCTGGTTCTTCGGATCCCACTGGTGGTTGCGATCGCGGAAGGAGTAGACGCGCTCCTTGGCGCGCGACTTCTCCTCGTCGCGCCGCGCGCCGCCGAAGGCCGCGTCGTAGCCGCCCTGCTCGAGGGCCTGCAGCAGCGCATGGGTCTTCATGATCGTGGTGTACACGTTCGAGCCGTAGTCGAACGGGTTCACGTTCTGCGCGAGCCCTTCCGGGTTCGAGTGCACGATCAGCTCGAAGCCGTTCTCGCGCGCGAAGCGGTCGCGGAACTCGTACATCGCGCGGAACTTCCAGGTCGTGTCCACGTGCAGGAGCGGGAACGGCACGCGACCCGGGTGGAAGGCCTTGCGCGCCAGGTGCGCGAGCACCGACGAGTCCTTTCCGATCGAGTACAGCATCACCGGGTTGCGGAACTCGGCCGCCACCTCGCGGATGATGTGGATCGATTCCGCCTCGAGGGCCTGAAGGTGCGAGAGGACGGGTGACGGCATGGGCTACGCGGTCGGCGTGCCAGCGCAGCGACGCCAAAAAGGGTGGAGCACGAGACCGGACTCGAACCGGCGACAACCACGTTGGCAACGTGGAGCTCTACCAACTGAGCTACTCGTGCGCGATAGCCGTCTTTATGCGATCGGAGCGCCTGCCCGTCAAGGGTGGGCGCGGGGCCGGCTCAGGGCGAGCTCCCGATCCCCATTTCTCCAAGGTACGTGCGGAGATAGGCGTAGCCGGAGCTGACCGTGAGCACCGTGGCGATGACCAGCAGCACCAGACCGAGCTCGTGCGACGGCAGCTCGAGGAACGGGTAGTGGACGAGCAGCGCGGTGATCGCCGCGATCTGGAAGCCCGTCTTCCACTTCGCCAGCGGGGAGGCGCCGACGATGATCCCCTCGGCGCTCGCCATGGCGCGCAGACCCGTGATCGCGAGCTCGCGCCCGAGGATCGCGATCACCATCACCAGCGCCCACGAGGGGATCCGGCCGACGGCCACGAGCATCACGAACGCGGTCATCACCAGCAGCTTGTCCGCCAGCGGGTCGAGCAGCTTGCCGAGCCGGCTCTCGGTCCCGTGCAGGCGCGCGAGATAGCCGTCGAGCAGGTCCGTCAGCGAGATCGCGAGGAAGCCGAAGCCCATGATCGCGCTCCACGCCGGGCCTTCGAACCATGGGAGCAGCAGCAGAAGCGGGGTCAGCCCGATCCGCAGCAGCGTGATCCCGTTCGGGAGGTTCCAGAAATTCTCGTGCACGACCCCGACCGCGGTGGGCGTTCTATCGGCGGAAATCTGCATGGTACTTCTTGTACAGGCGTAGCACGCGCTGCACGTAGGTGCGCGTTTCCTCGTACGGAGGCACGCCCTGGTGCCGCTTCACCGCTTCGGGTCCCGCGTTGTACGCCGCGACCGCGAGCGCGAGCTCGCCCGGAAAGCGCTCGATCATCTCACCCAGGTAACGCGTCCCCCCATCGATGTTCTGCCACGGGTCGAGCGCGTCGTCCACCCCGAGGTCGTGAGCGGTTTCGGGCATGAGCTGCATCAGGCCCTGGGCACCCTTGCGTGAGACCGCGAAGGGATCGAAGCCGGACTCCGCGGCGATCACCGCCTTCACGAGGGCCGCCGAGACGCCGTGCTGCCGCGACGCGCGCCTGATCTGCGGGTCGTAGGCGCGCGCGAGGCGGCGCGAGGCGGCGGTCGAGTGCCCGACGTTGCGCAGCTCGTGTTCGCTCTTGGACCGGTACTTCGCGAACCCCTCGTGCTGGGGCGTGTCGGTGAAGTAGGTCCGGCCGTACTGGTCCTTGTAGACGAAGATCTGCGCGTGGGCTGCGGGCGCCAGCGCGAGGGTGAGGACGGCGGCCAACAGCCCGAAGGCCATTCGCGTGCTCGTTCCGGCTCGCCGCATGCTCGCTCCCGTCGCGACCCCTCGACGCGAATGCTGCTTCACGTATTTCGGCCCCGGACTGCGCGCGATTTAGGTCCGGCGTAGACTCTCGTGGTGGCGCGCGAGAGCGACTTCCTGGTAATCGGCAGCGGGATCGCGGGTCTCTCGTTCGCCTTGCGCGCGGCTGCGCACGGCTCGGTCACCGTGGTGACGAAAAAGGGCACCGCGGAGTCGGCCACGAACTACGCCCAGGGCGGAATTGCCGCCGTGCTCGCGCCCGAGGACTCGTTCGAGGATCACGTGCGCGACACGCTCGTGGCCGGGGCGGGCCTGTGCAACGAGGCGGCCGTTCGCTTCGTGGTGGAGCACGGTCCCGAGGCCGTCCGGAGCCTGATGGACCTGGGCGTCCAGTTCGACGAGAGCCCGGGCGAGCCGGGCTTCGATCTCGGGCGCGAGGGCGGCCACTCGCGCCGGCGCGTCCTGCACGCTGCGGACTTCACCGGCCAGGAGATCGAGCGCGTACTGGTGCAGCGCTGCGAGAAGCACCCGCGCATCACCGTGCTGGCGAACCGGATCAGTGTCGACCTCGTCACGACCCAGAAGCTCGGCTTGCCGGGCCCCGCACGAATCTGCGGCGCGTACGTCATGGACGAGGAGTCGGGCCGCGTCGAGCGCTGCCGGGCGCGCATCGTGCTGCTCGCGACCGGCGGCTGCGGCAAGACGTATCTGTACACGAGCAATCCCGACATCGCCTCGGGTGACGGCATCGCCATGGCGTTCCGCGCCGGTGCGACGGTCGCGAACATGGAGTTCATCCAGTTCCACCCGACCTGCCTCTTCCATCCCGACGCGCGCTCCTTCCTGATCAGCGAGGCCGTGCGCGGCGAAGGCGCGGTGCTGCGCAATCGCGGCGGCGAGCGCTTCATGCCACGCTACGACGAGCGCGCCGACCTCGCCCCACGCGACGTCGTCGCGCGCTCGATCGATTTCGAGCTGAAGCGCTCGGGCGACGACTGCGTGTTCCTCGACTGCACCGCGCTCGACCCCGCGTTCGTGCGCTCGCGCTTTCCCAACATCCACGAGCGCTGCCTGCAGTACGGGTTCGACATGACCAAGCAGCCGATTCCGGTGGTGCCCGCCGCGCACTACTGCTGCGGGGGCGTGCGCACCGACCTGCGCGGCGAGACCGACATCGTGAACCTCTTCGCCGCGGGGGAGGTCGCCTCGACGGGCCTGCACGGCGCCAACCGGCTGGCGTCGAACTCGCTGCTCGAGGGCGTGGTCTTCGCGCGCGCGGCGGCCGCCGCCGCGATCGAGCGCCTGGAGGCCGGCATCCCGGAGCCGCCGCCCTTCCCCGCCTGGGATCCCGGCCGCGCCGTGGATCCGACCGAAGCGGTGCTCGTCAACGCGAACTGGGACGAGATCCGCAGGCTGATGTGGAACTACGTCGGGATCGTGCGCAGCAACAAGCGCCTGGACCGCGCGCGCCGGCGCATCGCCAACCTGCGCCGGGAGATCCGCGACTACTACTGGAACTTCGTGCTCACGCCCGATCTGGTGGAGCTCCGCAATCTCGTGCTGGTCGCGGAGCTGATCATCCGCTCCGCGGCCGGGCGCAACGAGAGTCGCGGCCTGCACTACACGGTCGACTACCCCGAGACGGGCGAGCCGCGCGACACGCTGCTGCGCGGCCCGCTGCCGGAGAGCTGAGCGGCCGCTACGGAACGATCGCGGCGTTCACGACCGTGCCGCCCAGGCCCAGGATCTGCTGCAGCGGGAAGAAGACGATGCCCAGCGCGTAGCCGACCTTCGCGAACCCGTTCGGCGGCACGTAGACCACGTCGCCCGGCTGCAGCAAGTAGTTCGTATGGCCGTAGCCGGCTTCCGTGATCGCGCCGAAGTAGATCGGATAGGTGAGCTCGCCTTCGGGGGACGGGCGCACGAGCCGCGAGGAATCGAGCGAGGCCATGCGCGTCCCGCCGCGCGCGTCGACGTCGCCGCGACCG
>Ga0184615_10001156_pt1 | contig 14417 bp, 19 predicted proteins | sample PLM4_65_coex_FD_133134 | JGI IMG/M metagenome (GOLD analysis project Ga0184615, IMG submission 133134) | Groundwater sediment microbial communities from an aquifer in East River, Colorado, USA - PLM4_65_coex | ecosystem: Environmental > Terrestrial > Soil > Riparian zone | place: USA: East... | reverse complement strand
GTTCCTGTAAACTGAAATGTTCCCTCACCCTCAAGTAAACCAGCAACCCACCCAATATTCTTTACTGATATTGACATAATCTAAGCTTTGGCAAACACCAAGCCGAGTTTTTCTGCTTTGTCCTTATCAATAACTGCACGACACGTCGGGCAAACTGGAAATTCAGGCTTAATTGACGAACCACAAGCAGGACAGCTAGCCTTTTCCAACATTGTGAAGTTACTCATCCAATTGAAATCTGGCTGATTAAGTTCACGAGCGGCTAAACGCATATCATCAGTAATTGCTAGAGGATTACCATTTGTCTTAGCCCAGAGCTGATTAGCCATCTTAATCAGAGTGTTATAGTAGTTCTGCTGCTTAGTGTGTGCAGCTAACAATCTAGCAAGATGTTCTTCTTTAAGTTTAGTTAAAGTAGTGAATTTACCTGGAACCCAGAACAATCCAGGCATTGACTGATTCATATCACAGCCAATCAATCCATTACAGTAATCTTTAACTAATGCATCAGCTACTTGAGTTGAGAAGTTGGGGATTTCAAGTAACGGCTGGTCTTCATCAATTTCTTTCCACCATGTTCCAGTTCCAACTACTGTAAGTGATGGTTTTTCATATGTACCAGGCTCAATGATAAAGATACCAGGACTTAAAGTGACTTTTCTTTCAACTATCCGACGTGGATAGATAGAAATAACTGTAGACAAATCAGTTGGATTACCTGGAGCACGCTGTAATGCTCTACGATTATTAATTCCTGGAAATGCTCCTACTGCTCCGCCTGCCATATTAAGACCTCTCGAAGTTTCTGGGGACAATTATAGATTCACCAGTCTTGGTAGTCCCTTGCAAGCTGGATTGGTCACCAAATAGATACTCTACGTAATCATCAACACGTTTACGTCTATGTTCTAATTCGGCTTCCTGTGAATTCTCTGGGTCATTATACTTTCTTAAATTGCCAGTTCCATACTGAGCAGCATAAATAGTATCAATTATGAACTTACAAGCTTCAAATTTAGGTGGTAATGCATTTCCATTCTTATCTTCAAACACCCAAATTGGCTCATAGGACTTCTTAGTAGCCGGTAAATCATCATTATTTGTATCTGGAACAATAACTAGCCGTTCGAGAACATACTTTCTAGTAATCCACTGACGATATTTAGGAACATGCCTTACTTCTTTAACAGTTCGAAGATATATTCCTTCCGGCGTAATATCAGTATACTCACCTAAACGCCATTCAAACTGATCTTCAGACCACACAACTCGCCAAATAGCATCAGTGGAATCTGTTTCAATTCCAAAGTGGTCAATTAATCGTTTATTTATTGCTGGTAATGTTTCCATAATTAAAGTCTGAGCGTATTTATAGTGATGCGCTCCCCCACTCCTATACTAACGTCCAGTCTCCCTTAGAAGATAGTATAGAATGCTTTTTAGCTACTGTAATGCTCCAACCCACCACTTAGCACTGGGATAATCATAATACAGCACAACAGGCCGATTCTGAATCGGAGTTAATGCTGTTTTGATATTACCAGTAGTAAGAAACAGACCAGGAGCAGCATTTGTGAAACAGAGAACAATTTCACAATAGCCGGTAGTAGGAGGAGTAATATTCTGTAACTGGACAGTACCAGTAATGAATGTCATCCTTGTAGTAGGAGCAATAGTAGCCGCCGACGCAATTGTCGGAGAATTTGGCTGATGATTGCTCTGAGCAACAGTAAGGTTCTGATAGAGTAAATCTGACATGTTATCTCCTATTGATAACCAGTTGGAATTGCCAGGTTATCGATATAGGCAGTAGCAGCAGGATTATTCACAAAGAACTGCATACCACACACCATGTAGAACAAGTCAGACGTAGTTAAACCACCAGAAGAGGAACGAACCTCGAAAATAGTTCTTCCATCAGTCTTATAGAAACCAATAGGAAGAATTTCACCACGTCCCCAAACTTCATCGGAAACGAAGTCAATTCGAGTCTTATCCCAACTAAATGACGGCCTATCAGGTGCTCCAGCAAACTGCATGCGATCAAAATACATATTAAGATCGCCTTCAGATTTGTTCTGGTTCATCTGTTGAATGAAGATAGCAGCCTGTCCAATATCTTCATATGCCTGCTTTTGGCAAGGATGCAACCAAGCTTGCGGCTTAAAGTTGTTATCAATACCAACACGATTACCAATCTTGTTGATTGCTAAACGTGCAAGCGGTAAAGCAAGCGGAGAATTACCACCATTCACTCGATTAGAGCGAATTTCTGGAGTATTCGCACGGCTGAATCCCAACCAAGTTCCAACAGACGAATTGGAATGCTGATATGGAATACCATACATGCCGGGCATTGAAGCCGGAGCATCAATACCATCAACAACTAACAAATCACCTGCAACAACACCAGCAATTGCAGGTTCAACGTGAATTGTTGAATTTTCAACGTCCCAGAAGGTAATCTGACCCTTACCACGGAATGTAGCAAGAGTTGAATCATACACCTGAATAGTCTGACCAAAACGAACTAACCGCGCACCGAAGTTAGCAGTTAATACGTAAGTGTCAACACCACCAGATGTAGTAGGTGTATCGATAGTACCAACAGTTCCGGTACCATCCTGCATTAACTGAGAGTCTAACTGACGCCGTAATTCATCTAATGCAGTAGCCGTTAATCGCTTAACAGCATTAGCAATAGCTTTACGATCATTATCAGTAGACCACTGAGTTAACTTAGTATATTCAATATTCTCTGAACAGAATACTGAATTGAGCACTGCTTTATCCCAAGTAGGCCCACCACCTCGTCCTAAATCACCACCATTAGGATTAAAGTACTGGAATGCACCACCTGGACGAATTTCCAAAGGCACTCGCATTAAACGCTGTGAAATGACTTCAACATCGCGCTTCTTGATATTAGCATAGAAGCGGTCATCTCGCTCGAATAATGTCCGAACCTTTGGTAATACCCGCTCTAATTCAAGAGCAGTAACCTGAGATTCGACAACAGCCATATTATTCGTCGTCCTTCATTAGATAATCTAACGTTGACATACCAGCAGGAATCTTTCCATTACTACTGGCTTTACGTTCACGGCCGTTATCATTGGAGGAACGGCTTTCCCTTTTTAGGACCTTTTTCTCTCGATTGTCATCGTTATCATTTTTATCATCATCACGTACTCTCTTACCAATACCGCGCAAAGCTTCAATTCGGGCCTTTTTAATGACTGAAGGCAACAGTGTTTTAGCTTTGCTGACAAAGGCTGAACGAATCTTATCAACTGAATCTTTGCTGAAGTCTGAGGCAATTGCCTTTTCCCACAGCTTATCAATAATAGTCTTAAATCTTGGGTCTGAGTCGATAGCCGTTTGTAGAGTTTCAGTTGCTTCTCTAACAGCAGCATTCTTAACGTAATCACTCATCTGATTCTTTGGATCAATATTAGCCTCAATAGTATTCTTATATGCTGAATTCACCCTACCATCAAGTTCATTCTTAGACGTATTAAACCTCTGTTGAGTGAATGCACGTTCACGCTGGGTAATCTTTTCTTCTTTGTCATCCTTCTTATCTTCACCAGTATCTAAATCAGTCGGAGGTGTCCATTTAGAATTGCCAAAGATAAACTGATGCAGAACCTGAGCCGCTGACTTAAGAATTTCTTGACCACTATCATTAGCCTCAATCACCATACTCTGAATAGTATGACGAATTGTATTGCCAATAATATGATGATATGCCTTTTCATCAACATCAGCAAGAGTCTTTAGATAGCCATTCACCATTTTAGTAAATGCTTTAGGATCTGAGTTCTTAACAGCTTCGAGAGTTGTCTTAATGTTTCCATCCATTAAGTCTTTCTCAAAGTTGTCTAAAGTACTAGCCTTATCAATAGCCTCTTTTGCATCTTGAGGATCTGGGAAAAACTTTGTAAATTGCTGTTCACGATAATAAGCACGTTCTAAATAAGGAAACTTCTTGAATAAATCAGGAAAGAGTTTAAGAATTTCTCTACGCCTCGGAGGCGTCATTGACTCTAATTTTTCCTCATCTGGTTCATCTTCATCTAATAAATCTTCTAATTCATCATTCTCATCATCTTCTTCATCTTCATCGTCATCTTTATCTGTATCATCATCTTCTTTATCATCGTCCTTTGTAGCTTTAGACTTCTTTGCTTTCTTAATTTCTTTATCGTCTTTATCATTCTTATCGTCTTCTTTATCATCATCCTTATTAGTTTTATCTTCTAAATCAATCTTATCATCAGCTTTATCATCTGAATTAAGAAAATCAAATATGTCCCCTTTGGACATCTCTTTACTACCAGATACACTACCACTACCAGCTGGAGGAGCTTCAGGAGCTTCTAAATTATAAAACTTATGCCACTGTTTGAACATTTTGCTCGCCTGTTATGGGTGCCTCTTGTTTTTTAGGATTGGGCTTTGGTGATGGTGTAGCACCTTTACCACCACCTAATGCCTTTTGCTGTTCTTGCATTTGTATCTGTTGCTGCTGTTGTTGCATTTGCTTCTGCTGTATGATACCCAAATGCTCTTTACCATGCAGTAATACGTTCTTATATCCAGTAGGATTAGTTACTTTTGCATCTCGTCCAACATCGCTGATAGCCCATTTTCTGACGATTTCAAATTCAATCGCATGATTATCATAATCAGGATCAACAGGAACAGACGCCAACTCAGGTCCACCCATAACTGGGTCAGCCGGATTAGGTTGTGGATTTGGGAACGGTTCACTATTAAGTAATAGTTGAATTTCTTCATACTGTTTAATAATGTCGTCTTCACCAGGCATATACCAATCAACTAATCCTAAACATTCATGGATTAATCCAGCATTCTCTGGTGCATTCAAAATAGCTAGAATTTGTGGATTCTGTAACTCAAACAACTTCATGAGCAAGTCTCTCTTTTGCGCCCATGTCATTGGTAAGTTTTCGTTAGCTTCTAATTCAACCTTTCCAAGTTTACCAGCAAGATCAGCTTTACGAATAAATATGTTGATGAAATTACCATCATCACTTAATTTAACATCTCGTTCGTCACCTTCATCTTGGGTAGCTTTGATATACATTGGAATGACTTTACTAAATAGTCTCTTCCAAGTAGTTGTAAATAACTTCCAGCTATTCTGTAGCCTTTGAAGTGCCTGTGCCCGAGACATTGAATAGCCAGATGCAGTATCTCCACCAGCACCTTCTAATTGTCCACCAAAGATACTTGGTAATGCACCAACTGCTAACTGACCCATTGACTGAATGCTTTGTGCGAACGGCTCAACTTCACCAGATAATGTAGCTGTTTTAACCTGATAGAAGCTATCATTCATTGACTTACCAGAACCAGGCTTAGCAGGAAACATCTGACCTGGAACTACTTCAGTCTGTTCATAAGCATTAAAATCTATAACAGCAGGATCAGCAAATGTTTGTCCAATTCCATGCTCAATAGTTTGAAGTACTAACGAAATTAAATCATTTGTAATTTCTTGAACAGAGACTAAACCATCACCAAGCGGTCTAGCCGGTAAGAAGTCTGCCATCGGATTTTCAACAAGCGTCCAATGGTCATCAAGAGACTGATTACATGCTTCAGCAAATTGATCATTAATAAATACTACTTTAGCACCATCAGGATAAAGTCTCTTAAGTTGAGCTGCTTCTTCCTTCTTCTTAAGAATATTGAATTTAGCTGGACGAATCCAACCTTTATTAACAGTGACTACGTTAACAGGATATTCACCACGATATTCAGGTGATAATCTAGCCCATTGTTCATATTGATTATATGAGCCAGAATTACCACTACCCATTGCCTGTAGAAGCTGTTTGTTATTATGCAGATGGTCATACTCTTCAATCGCCATTGCATAATCAACTTCAACAGAGAAGATTAAATATGGGGTCTGCTTTTGAGATTTAGCATAGTTTGCAACTTTAACATTCAAGTTACCATAAACCTCAAGACACATTCTAGTCTTAGGTTCAGTAGTAACTCCAGTTAGTCTGGTAACAATAACCTTATCCTTTTTAACTTCTGGATCCATTACCTCCATGCACTTAGGACAAAGTTCTTTTCCTGCAAAGATAGCAGCATGAAGTTTAACATCGTCATCATCTGGATCAAATTCATTCATCTCCAGATCAATTATCCTATCAGACTCAGCAGCTTCCTGATTACCCAATTTCTCAGGAGATATGGGCTGTCCTTGATTTGCTTGAGCATTAATATCCTGATTAGGATCTTGCTGTTCTTGTGGAACACCATCAATACTTACAAGCTTATCATCTAATGTATGACCACATAATGAACAATTTGTTAATTCATGTTCTTCAGTTTCATCCTTATAATCCTTAGCTTCATAAGTTCCATATGATTCATCTGAAGCAGGATATGAATAGAAAGCAACAATCTTTTCAGTTGAGAAGATAAATAATGAATGCAGCCACAAGAGAGATACATCATTATGTCTATAAACGAGCTGGCTAATCTTATCTCCAGCCTTAGCCGTTGCCAAGTCTAAAGGATTATCAGCATCATCAGGATAACACTTGATTGGTGGAACTAAGACTGAAAGAGCTGCAATAATAGATTCTAAATAAGCCTTGAAGACATTAATTGGTTTATCATAGAAGCTCTGGTTATTATCATCAGCTTCCTCAACCTGATCCCAGATTCTCCAATCGTGAGCTACATCATCATACCAAATTTGGCTAAAACCATCCCACAAAAGTTTCAGTTTTCTAGTCTGCCGCAATTGACGCTGACGAACAGCATCATCCTCTCTCATGCAAGATTCAAATACTTGCTTGAGGAGTCGCTGAACTTCTTCTGTGGGCTTCTTCTTGGACATTATACTATGAACTAAAATACTTTTTCATAATCTTGCTAGAAGGTCCAGTACTAACATGACCCTTCTTTTTCTTCTTATTCTCTTTTTCTTTTCCTTCTGGCTGATACTCTTCTTTACCGGCTTTAGCTTCTTTCTTCTCATGCATCATAATTGCAATAGCTTGCTTACGATTCTTCACCTTTGGTCCTTTACTAGAACCAGAATGAAGCATTCCTTTCTTGAACTTATGCATAACTTGATCGTATGGCATTAGAACTTCTCCTAATTTTTCTGAATGATCTTCTTCATCTAATTGCATCTCATCATACATGCTTCTTAATTCCGGATATTGCTTCTTTCTTTTCTTGTATAATGAAATAGCTTTGCCTTCTTCAGATTTATCAGACTTTAGATGCTGAAGCAAAGAAGTTCTCATACTAGCTCATTTTTGATTCACGTTCAGCAGCTACTATATCTAATTCAGCTTCTAAATCAGCAACATTAGCTATTTCAACTGTCCTAGTCTCTTCATCAACTTTTGTAACAACCTTTAAATTAGAATCCTCTCTACGCTTTTCATCTAGGAGCCTAGCATTAGCTTTACTCTCAGCTTCTAACATTCGTCTCCTAGCTTCAAATCCCAAGTGGCGAGCCGGAATCACTGCACGAGGATTTTGAATGATTGTTTGTGTTTTAACTTCTGGTTCTTTCAGGATTCTATTTAATAAATCTTTCTTTTCCTGATTTGCAATTGCTAACTGTTGCTTAAGAGTTTCACATGATTGACAGATATCATATGTTTGTTCTTTTCCAAGTTGAATTTCATTGTCTGCACTTTTAATATTAAGAACTTTATAATCAAGTTCAAGCTTCTTACTTCTGTATTCAATTCTTAAATCTAAAATTTCCTTAAGCCATTCAAACATATTATCTTCTCTTTCTATGATACTGACTAACTGCTCTTACTCTCTGTGAGCTTTCTATCGTTCTCATTTGACGATAGAATGCAGTAAAGTTATTTGTTTGTCTTAATTGAGCAATAATTCCAGCTTGTTGCTGAAGATGTTTAAATTTATCTCCAGCTTCTGCAAAATATCTTTCAGCCGTATCTACTGCATATCGCATGTCATCATAAGGATCGTCACCTTCAAACTCAGCAACATCCTCTGCGGCTTTACCATCTTTACCCTTCTTATCATAATTACATGCTTTAATTGAATCAATCATGATAGGACAACAATTAGGATGTCCGTCATGATATTCTGCATCGCAGCAGAAGATTTGAAGCCTTGGAATATTTTCTGTAAGTTCAGGTGGATTATATAACTCCAAATAGTTCTTATAGTCTTCCGGTCCCTTATTACGATAAATCCATTCTGCTTTCTCCTGACTAAATGATTCAATCTTCTCCATGTCAATAATAGGCTTCGGCTTCCATCGTAAGTATTCGTGTAACAACATCTTAGTTGCAACACGACTACCAGATGTATTACCAGATAATTCTATTTGACATCCTAATGCTTCTTCAATCTGTGATTTAACTGTATGATCAGTACCACGATCTTGTGCAGCAGATTGGCAAAACTTAATTAGCTCCGGCTTTTCTCTTGCAATGAAATCTCTAACAGATGGTGCCCAATCTTCAATTCTTGTCTTATACCAATAGAGCTCCCTATACTGATAAAGCTTCTTATCTGGTGATACCGCATAAAACCCAATATAGGTCATTGCGGCAAATCCCCAATCTCCTATGAAGAATTTCGGCCACCAGCTTGGGATATCCATCGGTGATATAACGTGTAATGCATTATCCGGCTCATCGGGATATTTTTTGTCTCTGAACTCATCAAATACTTGACCAAGGTACGCTGACCAATCACCCAGTTTCTTGGCTTTTCGCTCAGCTTCAGGTCTACCTTCAAGTGATTGCGCATATGTAGGGTCAATATGATCTATGTTATCTTCTAGTGTTGCATGAATGTAAATTCTTTGATTCCCACCTTTACCAATTATTCTCTTTCCTCCGGCTGGGAATGGATCAATGAATCTTTTCTTAACAAATGTGTGACCAACTCCACCAGGCATCCCAGCGCCACGAGTAATAGAAGGTAATCCACTACCACGAGGTGATCTATTACGTTCCTGCGTAATATAAAGATAAATATATTCAGTACAATTAGTAAGCTCATCCGGCGTGAATAAGCTGATTTCCATTGAGTCAAAATTGTGGACATCTTTTTCCTCTTCACAATGTGCAAGAAAGATTTGAGCGCCATCATTTCCTAATCCACGACCACCAAATTGATCTGGTCTTGGAAATGTCCAAATCATATCGGTGCCATTATATGTAGCACCAAATTTAGTATAGAAATCTCTAGTACGTCCTACAATCTCTTTCTTCATGTCAGGTCTTGTCCTGCGCATGAAGACTTGCTTAAAGACTGGATTTAAATGAAATTGGTGTGCAATCCCATAAACCAATAATACGTCTGATTTACCAGAACCTGCACCGCCACCAAATAATCCCTCTTTAATAGTGAATGGAAGCCGTAAGAACTCCTCCTGCTTATTATTAGGCTTCCATACTCTATCTAATGTTTGCCGTGAATGCTCTGATAAATCCATGGTCTATGATAATGCATGAATCCAGCTGTTGTAAGTACACCGGCTATTGCACCAGCAAAGAATATAGCAACTGTATATAGTATCATGCTGGATAGTACCAAAGTGATTCATTTACTGAACTTGCTACATTTAATGCAGCATGAGCACCTGGAGCTTGTGAATTAACAATAATATCGTAGATGAATGCTTCAGTATTAGGTGTGGGATGCTTCAACATAATAGCATCAACAGCATGACCATTGAACTGTTCTTGAGCACCTATTTTACGCACATGTCCCCAATCTGCCGAGTGTTTTTCATGTAATTGCTTACAGCATTCTTCAGTAAACTTTCCACATCCATCATGAGTAGCTAAATCGAACTGATGTGTAGCTTCAATTGCGAGGATGATACTTAATGGATTTAAGTTTGGATTCTGACTCCCATTATCAACTGGAGGAGCCGTTGTAGCATTCTGTAATGTAAAATCATCTGTTAGGAATGCGGCTCCACCTTCAGGGAATGGAATGTTGTTAAGAGTGCCATCATTATACCACAAGATTCCACGTTGTTCTAGTGGAACTTTTCCAGGCGATGAAATGAATAGTCTTGCACCATTACCTTGAGGTAATCCATTTGGTAATCCAAATGATTGTCCTAAACGACCACCAGAATGTGCATCAGGTGTTGCAATTAATACAACACCCCCATCATGTCGTAATTCACAACGAGCCGTTAACGGAGTTGGAAAGATTAATAGTTTTGGCATATATCACCCATTAACAGATTCAACCTTGACTGTTTTCTTAATAACATTCTTGTATGCCCACTGCTGAACCATATATTGAAATAGCCAAGTCTTAAGGCTATCAAATACTCCCCATACAGTTAAGTTAGCGATTGTTAATGTAAACAATCCTTCTGGTGTATATGAGTAATTAAAGGTAATTCCGGCAGCCGTTATCCCTGCCATGATGATACCAATCCATTTATTCAATGTATCACTATCACAGTTAATCATCGGCATTAACTTAGAGTCTTTAACTTTCTCTAAGATAAACGAAGCAGCTCCAGCCGAGATTACTTGAGACTGTAGAATTTGTGGGTCAAGATAAATCATCTTGATTCTGCTTTCTGCTGTTGCTGAATGATTGCCTGCATACGAGCGGCATGTAAGAAGTTCCAATCATCTATCATATCTTTAATAGTTGGAGCTGCAAACACCTGATATAATGACATTATAGTAATAGCAATAAATGCTGGCCCAAACCAGCGTCTCATGAAATATAAATCAATCATGACTAAGCTGCGAAGTAAACTCCACCGAACCGAATAGTATCACCAACTGCCCAAGTGAATGGAACTGTATTCGAGATTGGTGCATTCTGACCAACAGTTTCGAATACAATTAATACACCAGAAGTGCTAGTGCTTACAGCAGAAATTTGCCATGACGCACCCGTTGATGAGTCTACAGCATATCCATAAATACTAGCCGTTAATGCTTGTGCTGATTGTGCTGCTGTAGGAAGGGAAAATTGTGGAGTAGCACCTAATGTAGTATCAGCAGCAAATGTAATTGTGCATTCCCAAAATACTAATTTACCAACAATTAATCTACTGCATGATTGTGAACCAGCTCCAATAGTAATATCAACAAGTGTAGTTGTGAATGTTGTAGGAGTTAATGAAGTGACAGCTGTTCCACCATTAGCAATTGGAAGTGTTCCTGTTACTCCAGTAGTTAGTGGAAGTCCAGTTCCATTAGCTAATGTAATAGTTGGAGCCGTTCCAAATACTAATGAACCTGTTCCTGTCTCATCACTAATTGCACCAAGTAATTGAAGTGAAGTAGTAGATGCAAATTGACTTAATGGCGAGCCAGTGACACCACAAGTAGCACAAGCAATAGTGCCAGTTGTTGTAATAGTGCCACCTGTTATAGGTGAAGTTGTAGCAATCGAAGTAACAGTTCCAACACCTGATCCTCCTGATATTACAGTTAGGAGGTTGCCAGAAGCATCTAGTGCTAGTCTTGCATTATTAAATTGTACAGTACTTACTGGATTTACTTGAGCCGCTGATGCAGTTACAAGAGAACCATTTGCATCGATTCTAACTCTTAATGTGCTAGGTGTTCCTCTACTCTGTGCATATAAAGTAACAACAAATAATGCACCGGTAAGAATAACTGTTAGCCCAAGAAATTTAGTTTTCCTCATTACGAACCCTCGTAAGAGGCTGTAACTGTTCCACCAATTAGAGCAGTTGAAATTACAACTTGAATTGCTCTGAATAAGCCAATGAAGTTAAACTGAATCTTAGCACTATCAACTATAGTAATTGGAGCTGTAATTGGATTCCAAGTTCCAGTAAACGTTGGGTCATCAGATGAATTGATTTGGATGGCTCCGGCTGAGATAGGACTTCCAACACTACCAGTAATGGTAATAGTATGATTCTTAAATGAGTCAGGAACACCAACTTGTGCTTTTGTATTTAGAGCCGTCTGAGCACTAAGCAGCGTGTATGGAACTCCACGCATTGCTGATCTATATGTAGTTGGTGCACTCATATATTATATATCCTATCCTATACTATCCTATACCCTAATAGGTCTTATCTATCTGTTATGGTCTGAACTTCTGCGATCTACTCCGGCTTCAGCATACAACAAGAGATGTTTCTGTCTTTCTTGATAATCACTCCACATCATCTCATGCTGGAATTCTATTTTTCCAATATAACGTGACACCTTAATAGCAACAGTTAACATTGCTACGTTAGTGCCAATGGAAAAATAACTAACTACCTGTGCAACTGTTGATGAGTCCATTATCAATACTATTCTTTAATAACAGTATCAATATCCTGGAGCATCTTACTAATTGATTGATTGTTCCTACGCAGGATAGACTCGATACGCTTTAACTTAGCGTTGTAAATCTGTCCTTCAACTGCAACATACTTAAGAGGACGCTCGGCCTTCGCCTCGTCATGTTTGATAGTTGTGGCTTTATTAGCTTCCCTATCTTGCTGTACTTTAGTGTTTTCTTTCTCTAAAGCAGAAATGATCTTAGCCTTCTCTGTAGCAACATCAGTTTTTTCTTGCTGTGTAATCTCTACCTTAATTGGAGTCGGTGGAGTATTAATTGCTGGATGGATAGGACTAACAGTTATTAGTGGTGCTCCGCTAAGATCACTAAATGGATTCTTTGCATCACTCATGTATCACCTATTAAATGTCTAATAAATAATACTAAGCAACAGTCAGAGTGTAAACACCAGCAACTGCAGTAAGAGTGATAGTATTCGCACCAGTCAACTCAAACTGTTTGGGTGAAGGGAAATCAGACGAACTAACGAACAAAACACCAGCAGCGAGATCAAAGTTAATACCATTCACATTGGCAATAACAATAGCCGTTGCTAACTTACCTGGACCGGAATATGCTGTGATTGTAGCTTGACTCATTTCTAATCTCCTAATGAATGTAGTTTACTAACTTAATTTTCTAATCTGCGAACGTCGATAACTGGATATTCTTTTTCTTCTCTCAGAGTTGGAGTGTAAATGATAACCTGACCGATTAAAGAGCTTGTTTCCTTCTTAGGAGTATGAGCCTCAATAATCTTATTCATTGATTCGGCAATTCTTGCAAGCTTATCAGGCTTATCAACTTCTTCAATTCGAGTTTCAATCTCATTCATTGCCTTTAATAAGATTGAAGAAGCTTTAGCTTTAATTGATGAACCTGAAAGCTTCTCATCTAAATCAGCAATAACATCATCAGCCGTTGGTGGTAAACAAGGAATTAAATTATTTACACTCTTAGCCGGTCTAGTTAATGCTCTCAGTCTATTAACTAGGTTATCTGGTGAATCAATTCGGCTTGAAACTTCAATATCATCTAAAACCATACACCTATCTCAGCCGTGTGAAGCATACACCTAACGTTTGGAGTTGTCAAGTCTCAAGATTGGTGGAAACTCTGATGATTTAGCCGCACAGCGTTGAAAATTTCAAACTATGAAGCCTTCACTAACTGATTATTTTTTGTATATATATTTCTACATGTTACTTAATATATGGGACCCTATTTGAAGTTAGATTTATATATTTGTATATCTTATTATTAGATTCATACTGGATATCCGTGCAGTTGTGTGCATATATGGTACCTTCTGTGCAGGGGTGTATAGGGGTGTGATATATAATAGTGTGCAATACTGTATAGTTCATATATAAACTGCACACTATTACTTGGCATGAATTATATTGCACAGTATATACATGAACAGTGCAGCCGTAAGCAATAGTGTGTTGGCACGGCTCTTGCTAATGCAACGGCTATGCCAGTGTTATAGTGTGCATTCATGTGCATATGCATAAAGCATGCCAATTGTAATAGTGTGCAATACTACGCCATAGTGTGAATGGTATAATATGTGCAATAGCATAAACCATGCCATTCATATTTGCATAGAATAACACAAACATAGCGAAACGACGTAATTTTATGCAGTTTAGTGCCAAAATGAGCCAAAATGTGCAGTTATATAAACTAGGTAGAAACTACATGGTTCACAGAATTATACGGTAAATATTACACGATTTGCACATATTTATACACAATTATACGTGTCATTCTTACGTACAAAAGTGTGAAGCATGTAATATATACATTCACATGACTGCACGTAGTATTACATGGTTTCATGTCATTTCATATACATTAGACTTGGCATCATCGGTGCTATATACACTGGCAGAACGTAGCGCCAAGCAAGCTAGCAAAAAACCTAGCAGCCTACGTGAAGGGTAGCAGTAGTCGCGCAGCATGATACTCTAGTAGTATACACCTGTTAGGGACTAGCTGACTCAGGCTGATAAGCGCAGCCTATTTAATATCTTACTACGCTGTCGCTCGCTCACTTCGTT
>Ga0184615_10001155_pt1 | contig 14425 bp, 11 predicted proteins | sample PLM4_65_coex_FD_133134 | JGI IMG/M metagenome (GOLD analysis project Ga0184615, IMG submission 133134) | Groundwater sediment microbial communities from an aquifer in East River, Colorado, USA - PLM4_65_coex | ecosystem: Environmental > Terrestrial > Soil > Riparian zone | place: USA: East... | reverse complement strand
GCGGTTTACCCGCTCCCTCAGGCGGGCATCGCGCCGGGGGCTTCTGCTGTGATCCCAATAGCTGCTCTCCTCGGTCCGTTCTGGCCGGATAGATTCGAGTCGGTCTGGACCGAATGCAACACGCTTCAGGGTGGCCAAGCGCAAGAGCTGGCACACGGCGACCTTGGCGAAGCAGGCCGCACGACGTCAATCATCGGGCCGGCGCTGTGGCCACTCGCGATTCGCCTCACCGTTGACGGGACCCAGGTCGAACACGAAGTTCACTCTTTGGATCTTGGCAACGTCTATACCTTGTCCCGCTATTGGGAGTGTGGGAGCTGTCCGCATTTGTTCCTTGAAACGGCGGTGCAGGGGCTCTCGTACCGTGGCGAGCTTTTCTCGAGGGCACCTGGCGTTCTGCAGCAACATGAGCTCACAGTGCCGGACAGCGTAGTCGCCTTTATGGTCGCCGAGCTGGAGGACGAAACAACATTTGTAGAACGGGTTGAGATCAATGGGCAATGCACCCTCAGGTGGATAACGTTGACCAAGGGCGACGTACTGAGGATCAAGGTCCGCTCCGGAGACCAGTGCACGCTCTCTGGGTACTACGAGAGTCGGCGCGACCACACGACAGCGCCGTGGAGACGGAATGTGCTCATCGATGCCTTCAGGCGGGCAGCTGTCTAACTATCGCGCGCAATGTGGACACAGCTACGATGCGCGCCTGCGCTCTAGTCATCACGAATACATTCTTGGGGTCCCTGTGCTCGCAAGGGAATTCAGGCACTTAGTCTTCGGTATCGCGCTATCTCTCCTGGAGATAGGTCAAATAGATTAATACGCACGGCCAGCCCAATTCGACTGGCAGGTGCGCAGCGCGAGAGAATCTCGCTGCGCGAAGGCTTAAGTGCCAGGGCGTCGGCAAGAAGAGCTGCGGGAGATGCGGCGCAAAGAAAGCAATGAGGAATCGCAGGAGACTTCGATGACGCTCGACTCAGGAATCTCCAGCCGGCGGCGCTTGCGTGCCGCGGCAATAACACTCTGCGTCCTCTCTTGCATGTTGATCATGGTGGCATGCAAAGATCGCGAGGCAGACCTTGCCAACAAGAGTGATCCCCAGTGGGTCGCACAGCAGACCCCTCGATCGCAGATCGCTGTGGTTTTCGTTCACGGCATATTCGGTGACACGCTTGGGACATGGACCAATGCGACAAAGAAGACATTCTTCGGGTTTCTTGAGCAAGCGCCTGACGTTGGTCCGAAGGTTGACATGTTTGCCTTCGGCTTTGCCTCGAACATGGTGATGTCGGGTTCACTGGACATCCACGAAGCGGCTAACAAGCTCCATGAGTCCCTGACTTACAACCGCGTTCTGGAGTATCCGGCGATCGTTTATGTCGCGCACAGCATGGGCGGATTGGTCGTTCTCCAGAATCTGCTGACTCGACGCGAGCAGCTAGACAAAGTGCGTCTGATCGTGCTCTTCGCTACCCCACAGGAAGGCTCGGAGATCACGACTATCGCGAAGGAGATTGCAAACAATCCCGCGCTCGAGCAGATGCTGCCCGCAGACCGGAACGGGTTCCTCCGCCAGATGAGCGACCAGTGGAGATCGCTCACCACGCGGCCACCGATTGTGTGCGGATACGAAAAGAAGGCAACAAAAGGGGTCATGATAGTGCCCTGGTCAAGCGCCACTCGGTTTTGCGACGGCGCGCCACTTGCCATCGAAGAGGCCGATCACATCACAATCGTGAAACCTGATCGTTCGAATCATGACTCTGTGGTGCTCGTGGTTAATTCGCTGATCCGGCACGTCATGGGGCAGCAGCTCCTGGCAAAGCTTGAGACGCCGGATTTCGTGCCGGAGAAGGATTACCTGGTTTTCAAGCTGCTTGACTGCTGCGGCCGCAACCCGGCGCGTCTCGCGAATTCAGGCGGCACAAAACTCTCATTCACCCTGTCGCAGTTCTCGGACGCCAACCTTTACGTGTGGCCCGATACTCCTAGGGAAATACCGGCACGGCACACGGAGCGTTTGCAAATAGCGCTGGGGATGGGGACCATCAAGAACGAGTACAGCTTTGTCCTGAAATCGGATGTGACGCCAGATCAACAGGTCGTGGTTCGTGTTCTAGATGTGGCGGTCCTGCGCGCTCAGCGCGCCGAGTTCGTGGGGGCGGTGACAGGTGAAGTAAATGCGTATCTTGGGTCTCCTGGAAGGCTTGGCGCGCTCGCCAAATTGCCTGTGGGGGACAAGACGGCGTCGAATGAGATCGTACGTGCTGTGCACAAGTCGGTGTCTGATTTCAGCCCAGGGCTTCCGGATAGCGCGAAATGGGTGTTGTCAGCGGAGTACCTCGCGGCAACAAATTGGCCTGATCTGGCGGCAGCAGCGCTTCGGACAGCAGAAGGCTTGTCATCGAATACCGTCCAATCCGCCGGCGTTCAGCGCCTGGCCGGCTTTGTAGCTACGCAATCTGGCAAGCAGCAGGTCTTCGCGACAGTTCCAATAGCGAATGTGCCCGCTTTTCAGCCTGCAACTGCTGACATGGCGAAGCTGATATACGAGTCGGGGCAGACGCAGAAGTCGGAAGCGCTCGCCTCTAAGCTGAAAGCGGTGCCCTCATTGAAGGTGTATGGACTAAGCCTGGAAGGCGATATCTGGCAGGCAAAAGGCAATAACGGTGCTGCTCTTGCGTCTTATAGGGCGTCGCAGGAAATCGTTAAATCTCCATCAATAGGTGGGCGTGTCAGCACACTGGAAAAGATTGGTCCGCAGAAACCTGGAAGCGTAATGCTCAAGCCAGAAAGTAGGACGAAGCCAGCAGAGACGCTTCTGCACAAGCGCGACGTAAGACGCGAAAGTGAGATCAGAAATGTTGCGCCGGGTGCCGGGCAGAAGTAGGCGGCGATCGTTCCGCTTGCACGACTTGATCTATGAAGGACCAACACGCGCCTTACGTGCTTCGTCCTATTCGGTAGCGCTTCACCTGTTTCTCATCGACAGCAACGATATAAGCGTCTCGGCAGCAGCTACTGCGTGCTTCATCTCGTGTGATGGTCACGCGCGTGAGGCCGCGAAGATTGCTATCTCAAGGCGAGATGGTTCGCGATTTTGGTTTCATGAAAACAGATAGCTGAGACCGATTACGCTTAGAAACCGCCACTTGCACGCGGCTCCTTCCTAGCGCATTCAACACAATGACCGCCCCACGCAACGAGTGCTGCCACATAAGTTGAGACGAAGACCTAACTAATTTGACTTCAATACGAGGCGGAGTACTTTCCAGCGAGCGGGGGGCGATAGAGGGAACGGAACCCAAGACACGCCATCAGGCGGGCTCTGCGCAGAACACTGCTGATGCCGTGGGTTTATGCAAGAACGTAGAAGCAAGTAGCCGATAGTCAGGCAGGCCAGCGACTGGCACGCCTACCCCTCTGTGTAGGGCCGAGCGCAACGAACGGTGCGTTCTGTTCCCGTGATTTCCACTTCCGGGGAGGCTAATCATGGCAAGAGCAAAAACATCAAAGGGCACTGTGGCACCGGGGCCAGCGCCGGTCTCGTCCACGTCCACATCGGCGATGACCGCAGTACCAGGCCAGCCCAACGAGCTTCAGGTGCTCGGCATGGCTATGAGGCAATGGGCAGAGGAGCGTGAGCTTCGTAAGCAGTGGGATTCCGAAACGGCCCGGGTCCAATCCCAATCAGCGGCGAACATGATCGGCGCCCCAGCGATCTCGGCGACGGTGCGAACTTACTTGGTCGCGCACCTTGCACAGCTATCTGACATAGAGGTTGCCATCGAGGGAGGCGCGACGAAGTATTCGTGGGGCAGTTTTCTGAGCACCGTCAACTCTGCTCCGTATTCCGCATACTTCGGGGCCACCCAAGCGAACGATTCGATCGTCGAAAAGGGGGCCGGCGTCGCCGTTGCCACAGGAACTTCGAACCCGGCTGGCTGGGGCAATGTTGTCTTCAACATACTTGACATCGGCTATTCAAGCCGCTTTGGCGGAAGCTTCTGCGTGACTCTCACCCCCAAAGAGGACTGTGGGCTCGAGTTGCTTAACGCAGCCAAGAAGATCGCTTTAGACCTGAATCGCTGGGTTCTCCGACTTTACGTTCAGGGGAACGCCTCACTGTTCAACACGCCGCCGAATCCATATATCCCGGCAGCGTTACTGCCGTCGCTGAGTTGCGAGATCGAGGTAAATGAGAGCGAGGCGTACGAGGTCTCCGCCAGCGGTAACTTGATCGCGAATTCCACCAACGTGCTTGATGCTGACGTGCAGGCCATGATCCGCCAAGCCGAGGACAATGCGCGCGCTAGATTGGACAAGTTGGCGCGCTTTGTCCTCGGTTGGGTACACGACGCGAACATTCCGGCATTCAATCGGACGGTGGAGAGAGTCGATCGCGTACACGTTTCAGATGGCAGCTGCAACTTTGAGCTAAGCGCAAAGACGCCCTCCGTTGCCGTCAAGCTCAAGGTGGGATACCTGTTCTTGGCGGAGGGCTTCGGCGAAAGCGAGCGAGAACTAACGGCGGAGCCCTGGATGCAGGGGCGCACGCCACCGCTCGTGGTCTTCAGTTACGAGAAGTCAAAATACATTGGAAACGCGAAGGGCACTGGATGGTTGACCATGGGGTACGTCGCGCCATCTGACCTTGCAAGGGTGCACGAGATAACCGTTTTCCCCTTGTGGCGAGAGGACGACCCAATTTCGGACGATACCGGTGGGGGAATTGGCCAAGTTTTCAATGTTGCGTTTGACTCGGCTGCAATCAACCAGCGAATCGCGGCGCAGCAACCAGGGCAAATTGGGCAAGACATGTTCGCCATTGCCAATGACCCGATTGAAGATTGGACTTCCTACTCCTTTGAGATCCGATTCGAACTTTTCTGGCGCTAGAACGCACGACGGCGGCCAAAGCCACGCCATGATCCATGCGAACTCGAAGCGCGGAATACCGCGTTAATACGCGGCGACGGCGACTTGCGCGAGTAACTGAATAGACGTGGGAGTACCGACGGCCCATCTGGTCCGGTTTGGCTCCTCACGGATTGCCAATAAGGAGACCACTATGCGGCATATATGCACCCATCTGGCGTTGATAACGGCGCTCTTGACTGGATGCGCTGGCGTAGCAGTAGATCGGTCGAAGAATGTCTCATCTGCGGGGATCGCTTATGCACAAGCAACGGCAGGCGTAATCGACGTGGCAGTAGATGCGGCCCTTGATGCTAGTAGCGAGCGTCAAGTAAGGGCCAAACCAAGACCGCCGGTATCCGATTCCGATCAGAAGGCTCGCGAGGCCAAGCTAAAAGAGCTGGATGACACGTTGACTGCGAACGTTGCCAATTACACGAGGCTGAAGCGCTGTGTCACCGCCGTCGAAGCCTACTTCAGGGCTCTTCAGCAACTTGCTGACGGCTCGACCGCGGAGGGCACAGAGGCGGCGGTCAAATCCCTCGCGGATCGGTTGAATGGCCTAAACAACGTGTTGGACAAGGGGGAGGGTGGCAAGCCCCTCATCAGTGAGGAAAAGAAGAGGGCCATAGCCGGTCTGTCGAAGCTGGTGGCGAAGGAGATTCATGGCGCCATCCTGACGAAGGCGCTAGAGCGCGACGCTGCCACGATTGGAAGAACGCTGGTGCTGCAGGAGCTCGTCCTGAATGCGGCCAGTGATGACATTCGCGCCAACGTCAACGATGCCGCCGCCCGCTTCTACACTGATCGGGTCGTCGGCCCGTACAAGACCGGGGACATAGGCAATGCGTGGGTAGACGACCGCCGCACCTATCTGAAGGTGCGCGCCATTGGCAGCACCCACGAGTCGGTGTCTTCGGCGGAAGCGGCGGCCAGGCAAATGCAGACCGTCTGGGAACGCGTGCTCAGTGGGGAATACTCAGCCAAGGAATTGACGACAATGCTCAAGGACACGGAAGAACTGTTGGCCGCCGTAGCAGCGCTTAAGGAGGCAAGGGCGAAGAAATAGCGCCCCGCGCCACGTCAGTCCGCCAATCCGAGGAGAACAACATGACTACTGTTCGACGCCGTGCTGCCAACAAGCCGCGAAAGAAGGGGCGCAGAGCCGCACCGGCAGCGGCCGTCGCTGGTCTTAGCGCAATTGACCAACTCAAGGCTGTCAAGCGGAGTCTGGAGGAAATCAGCGTCGCTCTCAATGCTATCGATCCAAACTCACTTTCGGACGGCGATCACAGGACTTGGGCGGACGAGATGGACAAAGTGGATCTTGCAATCGCCCGCGTACGCAATTCCCTGCTCGAGCAGATCGCCGACGCCTTTGAAGCCGAGATCCCGAACATCCGTGCGGGCACGGCCCGTCTGGCGAGCGATCTCGCGAAGCTTCAGCAGGCCGTGGACATTATCAACGCAGTTTCTGGCGCGCTTGGGGTCATAGAACAGATCATCAGGCTTGGACGATAAAGTCTGTCGTTATTTTGTCGGCGTCTTCCCGCTACGTGGACCAAGCAGCCGTGCATAGATGAAGCCCATGTACATCTGACGGACAAAGGTGACGAGGTTCGGGTTGAACAAGTCGCCATGGTCGTCAATGATGTCTTCTGTGGTTCGTACCACCCAGTACGGATTGTTGGCCGGATGCCACTGCTTTGTCGCGTTCAGACTCATCGCCCCACACAGGTATTCGTTGGGCCGGAAGCCTTCCTTCTCGACGCGTTTCATGAACTCGAATTCGGCCTCGATCGCCGCGGTGGTTAGTGTGCCAACGCGGGCTTGCTGCTGGGTTTGGGGCGACGGACACGCCTTCCGACATTTCTCCTGTTCATCCGGGCGGCAGGCGGCGAGCTCGTGGGTTATGTAGCGCTCGTTGTGCCCCACGGTCTTGATGAGGGCGTCGTCTTCCGCGCCCTTCTTGGCTTCAAAGATTGTGCTGAAGTATCTGGCAATCGGAAACGCGTAGCGTGTCGCCCAATCGCCCCTTGATGTGACAACAATCGAAACCGGCAACTGATTCTTTTCGTACTCAATCTGCCTCTGTGCAGAGGCGCGCAGTGACTCGTACCGCGCGCCTTCGAAGGCGGGGTTGACGAGGACCACCAGATCGCCGACCCGCGACATGTAGTTGTCTATCGGTTTGCCGGGTCGTACTTCCCGGAATCGAACAGTGTTCCGTACAAACTCGCTGCTCATGGACTCAAACGTGATCAGGCCGCCAAAGGAGTGACCCACCGTGAGCATTCGTATGTCACGGTCGCGGTCGCCCCCGTCCCCTCTGGAGCGGTCTCGGAAATAGTCGAGGCGCTTGAACATCTCGCGGACCATTCCGTGAGCGACGTTGTGGGCCGTATTCTTGCGGTCCCAGAACGTAAGTTCCTTCAGTACTGGCCAGTCGAGCGATGAACCGCGCCAGCCCACGTATATGCCCACCACGCGCATCGGGCGGGTGCCCTTTGTGGTGAGGAAATCCTCCACCGTCGCCAGGTCTCGCAGTACAGCGCGGAATGACCGAACGTCGCCATCGGCCGGCTGGGCGTTGTGCTTCCAGCCATGCGTGAACACGACGATGGAAAGACCGCGCCCCTTCTTGCGCTCCTGCTGGTAGATGCCCTCGAGCTTGGTAAAGAACGTGCTCAAGTAATCCCCCTCGGGCGGGGGCACCTTGTAAGCGTCCTGCACCCAACCCTGGTCGTCGAACTCAACCGTCAGCAGGTCGAACCTCTCGTGCTCCTCGACTGAGCGGTTCCAGCAGGGATGTTTCCAGTCCTCCTTGATACTGTCAGAGGCGAGGTTGGCGTTGGCATCGTGCTTGCGATAGACGTCCGCGCACGACGCGTCGACCTTTAAGCCTGCGGAGCGATATGGGACGTGACCTTCGCAGCCGGCAAAGGCCACCACCAACAGACCCACTATGACCACAGCGACGACTTTGAGTACGCGCATTGGCCCTCCCGGAGGCTCGAGCTACTGGTGATGCGGACTTCTGGTCAGCCGTCCTTCCTCGCTTTTATGACTTGGTCCAGCTGGTACGCGTCATTGTCAGTGTCGATCTGCACCCAGAGCGGCAGATGGTCCGAAAGCTGGTATGTGAAAGCTTCCTTCTCCATTCCCGGAAACAGCACTTCCGTGCCGCCGGTATAGAAGTCGAGGAATCCTCCCTTGTTCATGAAACTGTCGGGATACCGGGACAAGTGAAGAATTTGGTCATAGCGCTTGTCCTTGGCGAGGTTGGTACCAAACTCGCTCTTCTTGAGCCCGCTCGGTATCTCCAAGCCCTTTGAGTACAGCGCGTCGAACATCGGCTTGGTTTCGAGATTGAAGTCGCCGGTAACGATGATGTCCTTGTCCTCAAGATGCTTATGCTCGGATTTCAGTTTCACCCAGTTGGCAAACTCCCGCAGTTCCTTCAACCGGCCTTCGGTAGTGCCCCACTGGATGTGGCAGGTAGCAATTACAAAGTCGAAGTTGCCCGCGCTGAAGGAGGCGATGTAGGGATTACGCCACCAGGTAATTCAGGGTTTTGTCGAGCTGCGACGTAGGAATGCTCGCAGCTTCAATTCGCCTACGGAGTGCTTTCAGCCCGTTAGCGATCTCCAGGGAAACACTGCCATGAAACATGGCGCCCCCTTACATATTTGCGTTACGCGTTAGCTGCCTATTCTTGAGCCGATAAATCCTACTCCCCGCAGTGCTGCGTGAACATTGCCCATTTGTGGGGAGTCGATCTCAAATTGAGATAGATCGACCACCTATCTGAATTGCAGATATATCGATTCAAGATACGTGCGGACCCGGGACCATCTCTGCGGACGGACCACCCAGTGCGTAGCAAGTGAGCACAATTGACATGCAACGGTGAGGCGGGCTCGGTGGGCGGGCAAATTTAAGTATGGAGCACAGTCGCTATGGGATATGACCACGCCGGCGAAAGTGGGATGATCATGTTGCTCAGGAAGCGGATCAGGGCTCACCGCTAATCTGCAGTTCAGATGGTCAGCGGCGAAGCTTAGAGTGAGGGCAGACATGGCAATGCCGACCATTGTGGTGATGCTCAGTCGCCGCGACGAGACGAAACGAGACCAGCTGATGCGGCTGGTTCCGCCCCCAGTAAGCGCGATCCACTTCCATTGGTGGTACGACGATTCGCCGAAGACCGATGACAGTCGGGCGCAGACCCTTCTTGCGTTGGCGCGGGCCGTGTTCGTGGCCGTGACGCCAAGGCTCCTCGCGGCAGCCGGCTGGCGTGATCGGCTGCGTCCAGCGTTGATCTTGGCGCGCCGTCGAAATCCAGGCCTACCCATCATCGCTGTTCGCCTCGATGTGACCGACGTCAGCGGCGACCCGGTTTTGGACGGGCTTCGCATCCTCCCGATCTCGGGCGACGCCATTTTTGACGCCGCCGATCGATCAAAGGCGATCGATGAGATCACACGCGCGCTGCGTAAAGCTGAGGGCGGACTTGCGCCCTCGCGGCTGCTGAGACCTGATCGTCCAACTGCCAGGGCGAAGGCCAAGGGAAGATCGTCGCCCACGGTTCCATCGGTGGCGGTTGAAGAGATCAGCCGCGCACGACGCATTGCCGAGGACGGACTGCCGGCCTCGAAGCCGCCGGAACCTGATCGTCCAATCGCCATGGCGAAAGCCAAAGGAAAATCCTCGCCCGCGGGTTCACCAGAGGTCGTGCTGCGCGACGCATTTCCGGAAATTGCACCTGACGACGCTCACCCGACCGGCGGGTCGGTTGTGACTTTCACGGTGACAATCGAGAGAGTTCAGTCGAAGACGACCACCGGCAAAGTGCGTTTGCCCAGAGCTTCACCCGATATAGAGCACACGCTGAAAGTGCACCTCCGGTTCGGGATTCAGTCGGCTTGGGACAGCTTGACGTTTTCATTTGCGCGCGGCACGTCGAAGTCCGCGTCGTTCAAACTTCTGACACCTGTCGTTGATGGCGAACGCGCGTCCGTGGAGGTCCGGGCAAATTTCTATCTCAATCAGCGCTGGTGTGGCGAGGGACAGCGCAATCTCGATGTGCGACGCGATGCCACAGTGCCTGCGCTCGATGCCATTCCGCTACCAGAGGAGCCCCGGTGGCGCCAAGGTCTCGAACTGGATCCCGGCGCGTTACCGCCCGACCTGATCGTGCGTATCCAGAAGGAACCCTTGCCAGGTGATTTCGTCTGGTCATGCCTCAGCCCGCACATCGAGCTGCTGCCGCCAAATGAAGAGAGTGACGCGCGTATGTCGCTTGGCGGGGATGCGGCGACTTTCGTGCGCCGGACCTTCGCGCCCCTCGCCAGCATGCCGCTGGACCGGCTGCGTATCGCCGACGTCCGAGGAGCGGGCGAGCAGATTTACCGCAACACGCCTAAGCATTTCCGAGACTGCTACTGGAGGGTGTGGAATGCTGCGGCAGCGGGCGGATTCAGCTTCGAGTCAATTCAGATAATTACTGATGAACCGTGCGTGCCTTGGGAGTTGATGCGCATCCACGACAAGGATCGCGCGCCGGAGGTGAAGGCAGAATTTCTTGCGATCCGCCACAGCGTCGGCCGCTGGCTGGCGAACGAGTCTTCATCGATGCGCCAGCGAATCGCTGTTCACAAGGTCGCCGTATCGGCATCGGACTACGAGGGCATTGACTCAGTCAGCAACAAGCTGCCGTGGGCCGCCAAAGAGCGAGAGTTTATGGTCGAGACCTACAAAGCGGCTCCAGTGTCGTTGACAAGCAATGCAATGCTCGATTTTCTTGAGAACGAGCACGTGCAAGCCGTGCATCTCGCGTGCCACGGCAAGATGTCGGTGAGCGACCCGGAGGCATCGCTGCTTGTGATGGAGGACACTCCGAATGACCTAAACCCACGCCTGATCGCGCGCAGCGAGGTGTGCGACGGCCTTGGCAGCGAGCATCCTCTGGTTTTCCTCAACGCTTGCGAGATCGGCGGAACTGGGGCGTCACTCTCGCTCATTTCCGGTTTTCCTGCGGCATTCCTGCACGTGGGCGCTTCGGCGGTGGTTTCACCGCTGTGGGCGGTCAATGACGAGCACGCGCGACATCTCGCCGAGAACTTCTACAAGGAGGTGTTTGTTGCGGGCGGCGGTGAGACGCTCGGCGGTGTACTTCGTGACCTGCGTAAACGCTGGGAGAGTGAGAAGCACCTGACGTTCCTTGCGTATGTCCTGTACGGCGACCCGCTCGCGCGGGTCGACTATGCGCCGTTACCGTAGGCGGTGTCCCCGCTTCAGGGAGAACAACGATGCAGGAAGACTTCAAGCTAATCGGCGATTTCACGCCGACCGAACTGGAGCAGAGCGGCCTCACGATCGTCGCCCCCGGGCTGTACGGAAGCGGACAGTGGTATGGGAAGCGGGTGATCGGTGAGACGCGTGACTTCACCGGCGAGCGCACCGAACTTGACCAAGCCATTGCCGAGAGCGGCGCCGAGGATCGCCACACTTTGGTGATCGATGCGCCAACCCCAAAGGCGGTGGGCGGTGGTGCACGCAGCAGGGGCGATGTGGCGGACGACGAAGCGCTGCTGCAGGTGCCGTTGGGACGCGACGAGGCGGCTGTCGTGATGTACCTGGACGAGGCCGGCGTTGTTAGTTTCCACTACGAGCAGCCGCGACCGGCAACGACCCCGGCACTTCCGTCGCGCGCATTCGGCGCCGCCCATCAAGCGCAGTACCGGCTGCGGCTGCGAGCGGGTGTCTCGCGCCAGCCCGGCAAGTCGCGCGCAATGTTTAGCCGATTGGTCTCGAAGCTCATCAAGGTGTTGGTCGTCAAAGTGTTCCCCGATCAAGTCGGCACCTACGTCGCGCGCCGTGTGCAGGCGTGGGAGGAGAAGCATCGTACTTTTCAGGGATTGCACGGCGGTACCTGGGCGCAGTTGCTCGATACCAAACCAACTCCCGTGGCAGACCTCTCGCGCTTTGTGGGACGCCGCTCGCTTCTGCTGATCCACGGCACGAGCAGCACCACAGCCGGTGCCTTTGCACGCTTGGCAGACGCACCCGCGCTGCTCGATCGGTTGAGTGCGCAATATGAGGGGCGTGTGCTTGCCTTCAACCACCATACGCTGGGTACCGCTGTAGCGGACAACGTGCACCAGTTCTACGAGGCACTTGCCGGCTCTCCCGGAGAGTATGCGTTCGATGTCGTCTGCCATAGCCGCGGCGGGCTGGTGGCGCGCGCACTCACACGCTTGGCCCCCCAATCGAATAGCGCTGTCAGCGGTGCACCAAGCCCGCGGTTGCCAGATGTACGAGTATCGATCGGCCGCATCGTGTTCGTCGCGACGCCCAATGCTGGCACTGCGCTCGCCGACCCGGAGGGGATCCCGCAGTTCGTTGAGCGACTCACCAACTATGTGAACATGCTGCCCGATGCGGCGTTGACGATCGCGTCTGGCGCACTCTTGTCGTTGGCAGGGGCTGTCGCCGAGGTAACGCTCCCGCGGCTACCGGGGCTTGCCGACCAAGCACCCGGCAGCCCGCTACAGGAACAGCTTGCGCCACCGCCCGGTGGTACGAGTGGCTTCTTCGCCTTCAGCTCAGACTATGAACCAGACGGCGACCTGATCAACGTCGTGAAGGACGCCAGCGTAGATCGCATTTTCGCAGGAGAGAAGAACGACCTCGTGGTGCCGAGCGCCGGGGTGGCGCACACGCCCCACTTCGACTTGCCTGAAGATCGCATAGTCGCATTCGCGCCGAAGCGTCACGTCCATCACAGTGCGTTCTTCGGCCAGAAAGAAATCGTGCGAATTGCCGACTGGTTGGAGCTGCCATGATTCCTACTCGACCCTCCAATCTTGAGCGAGCTCGGATTCAAGCCCGGCAGTACGGGAAGGCCACTGCTACATCACCAAGCCAGAAGCAGAGCCAACCCATCACGCAGATGAAGCGTGATGGCGAGCTCTTATGGGTGTTCGAAGATGCAGACAGGCATGAGCGGCGCGTACAGCGCGCTTTTCCGTCCGCTAGCGATCGATTCTTTTGGGTCACGATTGCAGTTGCGTGTGGTGCTCCTGGAGCGGGGAACAAAGGGCGTAGAAGCGCGGCCAATGATCTCGCCAAGCAATTCGGGCATCTGCAGAAGGCGCGCAATGACTTGGATGCCTACTTTCAGTACTACCGGCCGATGCAGATTGGCGAGTCCGCATCTATCGGCGCGTTCCCCGGGTTCGGCAAGAGCCCAGGCTATTTCGACTGCGCCATCCACCTCGACAACCCGAGCGTTGATGAGCTTCGCGAAGCGATTCTTGGGCTGCGCGAATGGCTCGATGTGAACCAGGAGGACCCTGAGTACAGGTCCTTTCAATTCAACTTCGCGTTCTCCGGCCACGGGGATATCGACGACGAGGGATCTGCGGCCATTGTTCTAGCTGACAAGGCACTTCGAGCGAACGATCTGGCGTCGATGCTGCTCCTATCCATTCCCCGAAACGAAATGTCTCCCGCTTCGTGTCGACTCGACTTGTTCTTGGATTGCTGCCACAGCGGGGCCGTGGCGGAGTCGCTCACCGCGAGTCTCCTGGAGCGGCAGTCCAATGTTGATCCGCAGTCTCACTCTCGTCTGACTCTTGGGCAGTTGTACTGTGCCTGCTTGGCGGACGAAGAAGCCTTTGAGCTTAATCAACTCTCGCACAGCGTGTTCACTTTTGCTTTTCTGAATGAGTGTTCTCGAAAGCGCCCCGATGGGGCGAAAACACTCAACATCGGTCTGCGGGATGTCGGATGGCATACCGATGGGCGGCAACACCCATTGTTGCTGGATTTCACCAATGCGCGAGATTTCACCAAACCGGATGACGTCAACTTCAAGTTTCCTTCTCTATATCACCTGATGAGGCCGGCGAACAAGAAGCAGGAATCGAGACAGCTCCTCGCCGTTCCGACTGTGGATTCATGGCGGTATGTCACAAATCCAATTGGTGAGTTTCTTCAAATCGCCACTTCGCTTCGCGACGAATGCATCGATCTGGAGCGAGACTTGTGGTGCCGACCAGATCTGAGAGCCCCGTTCTCCAGGGACGAGATACTCACCAATAAGAAGTTTCCGTTTCTCTAAAGCTTTTCTTTCAGCTCGACATTTCGTCATGTGACATACAGCTGGTGTCTGTAGATTTCCACATACTCAGATCAAGTGCCGTTTTCGTGCCTATCTGAGTCTGCGCGGGCGCCTTTCACGTCGCGCGTCTCGGGATACCAGGTTCCACGGCGGGGCGCAAAAAGAGTGGTTCTGCACCATGCTATGCGGCCTGCCTAATACTCGTGACGGCTACACGGCACTACAAACACTTAGGCGAACCCAAAGCGGCACTTCGTATTAGGCAGTCCCATTGCATTTCGCGAGCGGCGACGAGGACATACGCTCACGCTCACAAACTACTGCTGCATCATCGGCGTGTGGCGGGCGTAGGCGTCGGATGCGGCTGGCGCTGCGGGCTTC
>Ga0184615_10001154_pt1 | contig 14426 bp, 12 predicted proteins | sample PLM4_65_coex_FD_133134 | JGI IMG/M metagenome (GOLD analysis project Ga0184615, IMG submission 133134) | Groundwater sediment microbial communities from an aquifer in East River, Colorado, USA - PLM4_65_coex | ecosystem: Environmental > Terrestrial > Soil > Riparian zone | place: USA: East... | reverse complement strand
GGCGTGCGATACGTCGAAGTGCGCTTCGCTCCCCAGCTCCATGTCCAACCCGGCTTCGAGGTGGCCGACGTGGTGCGGGCGGTGGACCGCGGCTTGCGCCGCGCCAGCGCCGCCTTCAACGCCCGGCCCGAAGTGGCCTCGGGCCAGGAGCCGCGCTTCGTGGCCGGCATCATCCTGTGCGCCCTGCGCTTCTTCAACCCGCACTTCTCGGCCGGCTACGAGCGCTTCTTCAAGGCAATGCCCGAAGCTCCCGAGCACGAGGTCTATGCCGCCGCCTCGCTGGAAGTGGCCCGCGCCGCCGCCCGCCTCAAGCTCGAGGAGGGCCTGCTGGTGGTGGGTGTCGACCTGGCCGGACGGGAAAAGGGCTACCCGGCGGAGGATCACCGCGTCGCCTACCAGGTCGCGCACGAGGCCTTCCTGGGCAAGACCGTCCATGCCGGCGAGGACTACGGGCCGGAGTCGATCTTCCAGGCCATCGGCGACCTCCACGCCGACCGGGTAGGCCACGGTACCTGGCTCTTCGACGAGAGCAAGATCACCAGTCCGCGCATCCGTGACCGCAAGGCCTACGTCGAGCGCCTGGCCGAATTCATCGCCGACAAGCGCATCACCATCGAGGTCTGCCTCACCTCCAATCAGCAGACGGTGCCGGAGCTGGCGCAGGATCTGCGCCGGCATCCCTTTGGCGAGATGCGCCGCCGCCGGCTGTCCACCACCTTCTGCACCGACAACCGGCTGGTCTCCGACACCACCGTGAGCCACGAGATCGCCCGCGCCGTGGAGGCCTTTGATCTGACTCCCCGGGAGGTCCGGGACATGTTGATCTACGGCTTCAAGCGCAGCTTCTTCCCCGGCACCTACCTGGAGAAGCGCACCTACGTGCGCGAGACCATCGACTATGCGGACCGCGTCCTGGCCAGTGCCGGACTGCCCAGCAAGGGCGGCAGGGCATCCGCATGACGTCACCCCTCAAAGCGCGCCCAACGGCCCTCGGGTGAGGCGCAAGAAGGCGAGCGCTTTCACAGGACACGCCACCACGGCGTTGCGAGGATGTCTGAGGCGAGCCACTGGGTGGCGCTGCCGGTGTGGAGGAGGAGGCCCGCGCGAGCGCCTTTGCCGTACTCGGCGCGGAAGGCGCGCAGACCTGCGGCATCGCGGAGGCGGGGTCGGCTCGTGGCCTTGACTTCGATCGGCAGCGAGCGCCCCGCGGATTCGACGACCAGGTCGACCTCTTCTCCCGCTGCCGTTCGCCAGTAGAGAACCTCGGTGGGCTCCGCACGGCTGTCGCGCCAGCAGAGCAGATCGGCGAGCACCAGGTTCTCGAGGTGGGCTCCGGCCGGCTCCGGATGTCCGGCCAAGTGCAGTGCCAGTCCCACGTCGCCCCAGTAGAGCTTGGGCGTCTTGATCAGGCGCTTGGTGCGGTTCACGGCGAAGGCGGGGAGGCGGACCAGCAAGTAAGAGGCTTCGAGAAGATTCAGCCAGCGGTGCACCGTGGCCTGGGGGAGAGCCACATCGCGGCCGAGCTCGGTCTGGTTGACAAGCTGGCCGAGCCGGAGTGCGGTTGCCCGCATCAGGCGACGAAAATCGGGCAGGGCGGTGATCGCAGAGAGGGCGCGCAGGTCGCGCTCGAGATAGGTGCGCACGTAGCCTTCGAACCAGATCGCGCGGTCGGCGGCGCGCGACATCTGCAGTGCTGGCGTCGGAAAACCGCCGCGGCGCGCGAGCGCGCGCCAGTCTTCGACACCTAGCGCGCTCCCGGAGAGGAGCTGGGGCCAGAGGGCACTCGGGGTGGCGTGCAGCTCCTCCCAGAGCCCGCAGCGGCCGAGCCCGAGTTGCTCCCGACGGGTCATCGGCCAGAGCGTCAGATAGCTCGCGCGTCCCGCCAGCGAGTCCGAGACTCCCTCGAGCAACGCCAGATTCGCCGAGCCCGTGAGCAGGAACTGACCCGGTCGGCGCCGCCGATCGATCGCCCGCTTGACGGCCAACATCAGCTGCGGTGCACGCTGCACTTCATCCAGAGTCACTGGCGTAGCGCCCGTGACGAGCGCGTCGGGGTCGCGGCGCGCGAGATCGAGCACGTCGTAGTCGTCGAGCGAAGAGAATCGGCGCTCGCCAGGGGTTAGCTCCGCGGCCAGCGTGCTCTTGCCGGTTTGCCGGGCGCCGGTGACGACCACGGCGGGCATCACCCGTAACCGCTCTACGAGCGCGGCCGAGACGTGCCGCGCGACGGCGGGCGTGGCATCGCCATCTGCATGATCATTCATGTCGTGAATGATATCCATTCACGTCATGCATGACAAGTCCAGAAAGTGGATGGGGCTCGACTCCCTGGCGCCGGGGTCGGCGCTATTTGAGGATCACGATCTCGACCCGGCGGTTGAGCGCCCTCCCCTGGGGGGTCGTGTTGTCGGCGACTGGCCGGGACTCCCCGAGGCCTTTGGGCTCGAGCCTCACGGCGGCGATCTCTCGTGCCACCAGCCACTCGCGGACGGCTTGGGCGCGTTCTGCGGAGAGCTTCAGATTGTAGGCCTCGCTGTTCGTCGAGTCGGTGTGTCCTTCGACCAGGAGGCGCAGGCCGGGCTGGATCTTGAGAAGAGCCAGGATCTCGCCCAGGGCGCCTTCGGACTCCGGCCGAAGACGAGCCGAGTCGGAGTCGAAGTAGATGCCGTAGATAATCGCCCGGCCGCTTTCGGCCAGGGCGGTGCCGATGCCGCCCGCGTCGCGTACCGTGCAGTGGGGCTTGCTGCCGGGCGCGGCCCGGGGACCCTTCCACACTCCCTGCCGGATTCCTGCCCGATACCAGAGCCCGTTCAAGTAGTCGCCGGCCGAGGACAGCACCATGATCGCGGTCCCGATGTCGGTCCCCTGGTCCTCGCGCCACTCGAACTGCACGACCCGGCTGCCGCGCTGTTGGAGCGACATGAGCTCGTAGTTCGTCTGGTAGACCCCGGCGATGGGCGGTGGCGCCGTCGCCTCGCCCTCGGGCTCGCCGTACGCTTCGAGCTCCATCATTTCCGTGTACTGGGCGTGGCCCCAGTTCGAGAGCACCTCCAGCTTGAGCCACTGCGCCAGACTGCCTGGCGGCGGCAGGGGAAATTCCCTGCGGGCTCCTTGCGCGGCCTCGAAGGTACCCAAGGGCGCGAAGCCCGCGGTGGCGCTGGTGGTGGAGCCCGACACCCGAACCTCGCGCGCCGAGATCCCGGGATAAGACTCCTTGGCGTCGGTGTTGTCGAGGACTAGGAAACGCAGGCGGTACCGCCGCGGCAGCTCGATGACGAAGGCGTAGGGAGCGGACTTGCCCTCCGGGGCGCTCCAGCCGGTCTGGGTCGTGCCGTCGAGAAGGTTCAAGGCGGACCAGTCCTCGTTGTACTCGCCGGTCGCGGAGAGGATCACGGCACCCGCCTGGAGGTCGAGCAGGTCCAGCCCGCCGACCGGAGTCTGGGCCGCGACCCGCCCAGCGCCCGTCGCGGCGGCGAAAAGAAGGAGGAGTGAAACTGTGCGTGTCTTTCTGGAGAGAGCGGTCATGGGAGAAATCCTCCGGGAGTGCGCAGTCGACGCTATCCCAAATCCGTCAGGGTGCTGGCGCTGATCCTGTTGCATGCCGAGAGGGCCCGATCCTCTTCGACCTGCTGCCTGCACTTCCCGCTGGTAGGCTCGCCGGGTGGACGCGAGCGGTGAGGATCCGCCTTCGGAGTACGACGGGCTGTTCGGGGACCCGGGCGAGGAGGAGCGCAGCGCGGCGGAGGCGGTCGCCGTCCGGCGGGCCTTTCGCGCGGCGGCAAGTCCCTACCTTTCCTCGCCCCTGCCCTGGTTCTCGTGGGGCGTCATCCTGCCCGCGGCGGCGCTGCTCACGCCGCGCGCCGGGGCCGTGGCGCGCGAGGCCGGAGTGATCATCCTCTGGTCGCTCGCCATCCTGGTTGGCGGCGCCATCGAAGGGGCGACGATCCTGCGCCGGCGCGCCCGGCGGGGCCGTTCGAGCCTCGGGGCCTGGGCGATGCGCGCGCAGGGGAATCTCTCCCTCGTCGCCGTGGTCCTCACCGGTCTGCTCCTCTGGGTCGACGGCGCGCGCTGGCTGCCCGGACTCTGGCTGCTGCTCCTGGGCCATAACCTCTTTGCGCTTGGCGGCCTCGCTTTCGCGCCGATGCGCGCCGCCGGGCTGCTCTATCAGCTGGGCGGGCTTGCCGCCCTCATTCCGGGCTCGCGGCCGCTTTGGGCGATGGCCGTGGCGACCGCGCTCGGCAACTTCTGGATCGGACTGGGAATCGCGCGCGAACGCGCGGGCCGGCGCGACGCCGGCACGCTTCAGCCGGCAGAAGACCCGGGAAGCGGCAGCTCGTAAGTGCACGAGCCGCTCAGCCGGTCGGCGAGCGATCGGCCGGAGAGGGCCAGGAGGCCCGGAAGTCCCAGCAGAATCCAGGTCAACCACTGCCCGAGCCAGCGCAGCGCGGTCTGACCGAAAGAGAGCGGTTCGGTCACTTCGCTACGCGCGACGAGACCGCACCAGGCCATGCCGGGCGTCTGGCCCCAGAAGGCCAGGGAGACGACGCTGTAGAGAAACGAAAACGAGAGCAGAAACACGACCAGGGCGGGTAGCGAATCGAGGCCGAGAGTCGCTCCGAGCAAGGTCGCTCCGACCGCGGCGGCAGCACCGACAGAAAGCAGGATCGCCAGATCGCCGAGCGCTGCGCGCAGCCTCCTGGATATAGGAGCGAGCGGAGCGACCGGCGCGAGCGCCGCAGGGCGCTCACTGGAGACCGGTCGCGGCACCGGTACCGGCCCTCGCGCCGCGACGACGGGCATCGCCGCGTAGGACGGCTCCGGGAGGGCGGGCCCCGGCCGGGTCTGGGCGAGCTCTTCCTCACCGAATAGCGGCAGGAGCTCCGGCCGCAAACCTCGTCGCGCGGTCCGGCGCGGCAAGGTCTCGGCACGCGGCGCCTCCGGTCTCGGAGTGACTGGAGCCAGCGCCGGGCCGGAAAGCGGCAAGTCGAAAAGACCCGGCTCTTCGGGCTCGTAGGTCATCGCGCGGGAAGGTATTTGACGAAGATCTCGAACAGCAGATCTGCATTGCGTTGACTGTAGACGGTGGCGAAAGACTGCAGGCGCTGCAGTGCTTCGTCCGTAGGGTCGAGCGCCAGGGCTTCGCGATACTTGTCCATCGCAGCCGCCGGGTCCCCGCGCTGGAGGTCGAGCAACCCGAGGTTGTAGTACGAGTCGACGATCAGCCGTCGGATGTCCCGGTTCGCCGGTTCCGCCTCGCGTCGCCGCCAGAGTCGATTCAGCAGGAAATCGAAATCGCCGTCGCCGTAGAGCTTGAGCTCTTCGGCAAGAGGCAGCAGCGCCTGTTGCGCCTTGGCCTTGAGCTCGAGGCGCTCGGGTTCGAGGGGCAGGATCGCCGCCGCTTCGGCGAGCCCACGCTCACAGCGCAGGAACTCCTGTTCGCTGCACGCGCGCTCGGCACCGACAGCGATGTTCTGGCGCCTCTCGAGCTGGTCTCTCGACAGCCCCGCCGGCACCGGCTCGGCAGGTTTGATCAGCGCCTCCCACTGGGAGATGAGCGACTGCGCCTCGGCGTACTGCGGCTCCTGGGGTGGCAGGCGGCGCAGCTGCGCAATGGCAATCGCCGTCTTGCCGTCGGCATGCAGCGCTCTGGCGCGCGCGATGAGGTCGATCGGGTTCGGGGCCACAGACTGCAGCGGTTCTTGCGAATTCGGAAAGAGACTCGCGCGGTTGCGCAGGAGAAGCCAGCCGCCGGCCAGGAGCAGCACAAGCACGGCGCCACCGATCCAGAGAAAACCGCGCGCTGGCGCGCTCGACCGTCTTTTCGCCGCGATGGCGAAGTCCGCGCGATCTTCGCTTCCCCGAGAGCGCTCCGCGCCCGGTTCTGGGGGCACCAGGATCTCACCGCTCACCCTTTCGCGCGGCGCGCGAATGCCCGCCCGAACCCCGTCCGCGGTCGCCAGCGGCGGTTCGGCCGGGCGCGGTGCAGCCAATGCCGCGCCGGGGGCCGGCGACCCTCCCGCCCGCCGTTCGTTGATCCTCTCCAGGTACTCCTGGGCGGCGAGATATCCCGGGGAAAGCTCGAGAACCCGATTGAAGGCGGTCTCGGCGACCTCGAACGCGCCGCTGTCGAAGCGCTCCGCGCCCTCGTGAAAAATCTCCTCGACTTCCCGCTCGCGCTCGGCCTTGAGCTGGCGCGCGTTCTCGATTCGCCGCGCCGCTTCCTGGTGGTCGATGTCGATCAGGAAGATCCGCGACCAGGCATCGATGGCGGCCTGGAACTCTCCCCGGTCGCAGGCGCTCTGACCGGCATCGAGGAGCTCCTCGATACGTACCGATTGTTCGCCGGCGGTGGCCGAGGTGCCCTCGCCCCCCTCCGTATCCGCGCCGGACAAGGCATAGTCGTCCTGCGCCTCCCCGGCGAACGAGAAATCCACCTCGGGCAGCTCGAGGTCGTGCGCCGGCGAGGGCTCCGAAACCTCCGCCTCGGGCTCCTCCTCCATCTCGATGCCACGGCGGCGGGAGCCCATGGTGCGGCTGGGGTCACTGTAGAACTTCTGCGCTTCGTCCAGAGCCAGAAGGTCGGGATGCTCAGGGTCGAGAACTCGCGCCTTGCGCATCAGCCGCTCAGCCTCCTCCTTTTCTCCCGCCTGCAAAGCCTGACGGGCCGAGTCGGCGAAAGTCTTGACGTAGGGGGCAGCTTCGAGCCGCGCATGCGCCTGCTCGACGATCTGTCGCAACTGTGGGTCGGCAGCCAGCGCGTGTCGGTCCAGGTCTGCCTCGGAGATGACGTCACCGAAGCGGCGCTCCGCCAGAAGTCGGGCCAAGCGATCCCTCAGCTCGAAATCGGAGCGGGCGGGGGAAGAGGCAGCGGGGAGTGCGTCGTCTTCCGGCAGGTCGAGATCGAGGTCCTCGAAAATCGGCGGTTCGTCGACGCCGGATCCCGGAGACGCGTTGGGCGGAGCGGCCGGCGCTGGCGCAACTCCGCCGAGCAGCGCCGCGAGCTGCGGCCCGCTCCTTCCAGCCTGGACGAGTTGCTGCAGGGTGCGCGCCGGAGCGAATTGCGGGTCGAGTCGAAGGATGAAGTCGCAGCCCAGCAGGGCCTCCTGGCGACTTCCTTTGCTGGCCAGCTCCAGCGTCTGCTGGAACGTGGTCAGGATGCGCTGCTTCACATCGGAAGCGAGGGCCGGGTTTCCGGGGTAGCTCATCGGGCGCGAAAGCTCCGCCACATGTTAGCAAAGGCGGAGCCGCGCGACAACGCGGCGAATGCAGGGGCGGCGGCGCTGGCGGAGCTCTCCGCGCCTTGCAACCGCCGGCTCACCCGGCGGCCAGAACGGCGTCGGCGAGGCGGCGTGGCAGACCACCGAACGATCCCGACGACATCGTCAGCACGACATCGCCAGGTTTCGCCTCGTCGAGGACCTGGGCGAAGAGCGACTCGAGGTCGGCCGCGACCACGCATGGGGTGCCCGCGCGCGACAATCCGGCCGCGAGAGCCGCGAGATCGAGCCGCTCCTCTGGTGCGAGGCGGTCGCGATGGAAGATCGGAGCGAAGAAGGCATGGTCGGCGAGGAGAAAGGCGCGCGCATAGCCGTCGAGAAGAAACGCCCGTCCGGCGGTGAGGCTCCGCGGTTCGAAGCAGGTGAGGAGGCGACGGCCCGGAAAGCGCATGCGCATGCTCGCCAGTGTCTTCTCGACCGCCGTCGGATGATGCGCAAAATCGTCGACGACGACGATGCCTCCGTGGTCTGCGAGCAGCTCCTGACGGCGCTTGACGCCGCGAAAGCGCGCCAGTGCCGAGCGCAGCTCGTCGGGCTCCAAGCCCTCGCGGCGCCCGGCTGCCCACACCGCCAGGGCGTTGACCGCGTTGTGGACCCCCCAGAGCGGCATCGCAAGCTCGAGCATCTCGCCACTTTCGTCCCGCAGACGAAAGCGGATCCCCGCGCCGTCGGCCACGGAAACCCCGAGGAGGCGGACGGGGCTCGCCTCGTCTTCGCCGTAGAAGACGACGGGGGCCCGGGCCACGCCGGCAAGCTCGCGCAGCTCGGCGCCGTCACCGCAGGCGACGATCAAGCCGGAGGGCGGCACGAGCGCGATCAGTCGGGCATAGGCAGCGCGTAGCGCCTGCGGACTGGGATAGAGATCGGCGTGGTCGTACTCGACCGAAGTCAACAGCAACGTCTGCGGCCGGTAGTGCAGGAACTTGGCGCCGCGGTCGAAATAGGCGGCGTTGTATTCATCGCCTTCGATCACGAAGCGCGGGCCGCTTCCGCGGCGAAAGCTCACTCCGAGATCGAGCGGCACGCCACCGATGAGGAATCCCGGATCCCGGCCGCACTGCGACCAGACCCAGGCCGCCATGGCACTGGTCGTGGTCTTGCCGTGGGTCCCTGCGACCACCAGCGGTTGCCGGTCGGCGAGAAAAAACCGCGCCAGCGCTTCGGGCATCGAGAGCCGCGCGAGACCCAGACGCTCGGCCGCGAGCGCTTCCGGGTTGTCGCTGCGCACCGCGTTGCCGATGATGACGACGTCCGGCGCCGGCTGAAGGTGCTCTGCGGCGTAGCCGAGCTGCGGCCGGATCCCCGCCGCTTCCAGCAACTGGCTCATCGGCGGGTAGAGCGGCCCGTCCGAGCCGGTGACGAAGTGGCCCTGGGCTTGCAGCAGACAAGCGAGCGGCGCCATTCCGGTACCACCGATGGCAACCAGGTGAAGATGCAGCGGGCGAAGGGTCAACGGGCTCCGAGGGGGCGGTTACCGTGCGATCTGCACCCACGAGACCGGCGCAGTATAACATCGGGCCGCGAGCGATCTGCCGCGCGTAAGCTCGTTGCACGAGAGGAGTTAGGCATGTCGAAGAGCACCTCCAGGAAGATCGCCGGCAACCTCGCCAAGAAGCTTAGAATCGCAACCCTGTCGGGGCTCATCCTGGGGTCCATGGCGAGCCTCGCCACGTCCCAGCAGTCGCCGCCGGCGGGCGCCGCGGCTGCGTCTCTCCCCGCGGCCACCAAGGTCGAAGCGTCGGCAGCGCTTGCCGCGCCGGCGCCCAAGCTCGTCCCGGTCGAAGCGATCCAGGACATGGGCAAGGTCGCCAAGGGCGAGAAGGTGAAGGTCGATTTCGAGATTCGCAACGAAGGTCCGGTCGAGCTGCTCATCAGCAACGTCCATCCGACCTGCGGCTGCACAGTCGCGAGCTTCGACGCCAAGATCGCCCCCGGGGCTACAGGCAAGATCCGCGCCGAGATCGATACCGTGGACTTCTCCGGCCCGATCGCCAAGACGATCACCGTGCTTTCGAACGATCCGGTCAATCCGCGGGTCACCTTGACCATCAAGGCGCGGGTCGAGCCGCAGATCGACTCCTTTCCCGGTTACGCGCGCTACGTCTACGTGCAGAACCAGGCCCCGGCGACCGTGAAGCAGTGGCTCTGGGCGGACAAGTTCCCGGACTTCAAGATTCTCGCAGTGACATCGCCTTACAAGTTCATTCACGTGACGTTCCGCCCGGCGACCGCTGAGGAGCGCCGCGCCGAAGCTCCGAGCACCAATCAGTGGATCGTCGAGACCACCATTCAGCCCGACGCCGAAGTCGGAGCCTTGCGCGACTTCCTGGTTGTGCAGACCAATCACCCCCAACAGAAGAACCTCCGTTTGGCGGTCACCGGCTTTGTCCGGCCGCTCCTGTCAGTGACGCCGTTGGTGGCCGACTTCGGGGCGCTCGACCTCACTGCGGCGGCGCAGAACCTGAGCCTGGTATTGGTCAACTTCGGCGAGGCGGCGATCGAAATTCGCCGCGTGACCGCTTCGTTACCCGGCGTGGAGGCAACGGTGAAACCGATCGAGGCCGGCCGCCGCTGGGAGCTGAAGTTGACCCTGACCGGCAAGATGCCCAAGGGGCGCATCGACGCCCAGATCCAGATCGAGACCACCAGCACCCAACAGCCCACGCTGCAGGTGCCGCTGCGCGGCACCGTTTCTTGATCAGATCGCCGCTGCGCGGCACCGTTTCTTGATCAGATCGCCGCTCCGCGGCACCGTTTCTTGATCAGATCGCCGCTGCGCGGCACCGTGTTTCAGTAGAGTCCGCGTTCGCTGCGCGCCGGAGCGGAGCTGCGCTTCTTGCCCCGCAGCTCCTGCACCATCTTCAGCTGGTCGCCCAGGGCGCGCACCTGCATCGCTGCGAGTTGGGCGATCCCCGCCTGCGCCAGATCGAGGAGGCGCTCGAGCTCGGCGCGCTCGAAACTGCGCTGCTCGCCCGTGCCCTGCACTTCCACGAGCCTGCCGTCGGCGGTGGCGACGACGTTCATGTCGACTTCGGCACGCTGGTCCTCGCGGAAATCGAGGTCGAGCATCGGTGCGCCGCCGAGCAGACCAACCGAAACCGCGGCCACTTGCGACACCACCGGCCAGGCGGGAAGATCGCCCGCGACGAAGAGTCGCGCCAGCGCGCCGACCGCCGCCACCCAAGCGCCGGTGATCGCCGCCGTGCGGGTTCCGGCATCGGCCTGGAGCACGTCGCAATCGAGAATGAGTGTGCGCTCGCCGAGCAGCGAAAGGTCGATGGCGGCACGCAGGCTCCGCCCGATGAGGCGCTGGATCTCGGCCGTCCGCCCCGAAGGTCGCCCCTGCGAGACCTCGCGCGCGCTGCGCGTCATGGTCGCGCGCGGCAGCATCGCGTACTCGGCCGTCAGCCAGCCTTTTCCACTGCCGGCGAGGAAACCCGGCACCCGCTTTTCCACCGAAGCGGCAATCAGCACCCGCGTGTCGCCGGCGGAAAAGAGCACTGACCCTTCGGCGAACTTCAGCGCATCGATCTCGATCGTGACCGGCCGCAGCGCGTTCGCGGCTCGTCCATCGACCCGCGGTGGGGCTCCCGACGGATTTTCGCTGCTCAAGGCTCAGGCTCCCTTTCCAGAACTTCCCCGAGATTCTCCCCCCGAGTGTCCTCCAGAATTCCCGATATCAACCCACTCGAGCTCGATCCTCCGACCGAGGAACTCACCCGCGATGCGCGCGAATCGCTGGGCGGCATCGGTAACGCAATAGTGGTTTTCGGCTTCGGAGGGGTCGGAGGCGAGCGCCAGCATTCTACGATGAGCCAGCTCCGCCGCCACCTGCTCCGAAACCGCGGACGCCGAATCCACCAGCACGACGCGCTCACCCGCGATCCGGGAGAGCAGGGGGGCGAGCAGCGGATAGTGCGTGCAGCCCAGAACCAGGGTGTCGATCCCGTGCGCCAGGAGCGGCGCTAGATAACGGCTCGCCACCTCCGCCGTCACCGGGTCGTCGAGCCAGCCCTCCTCGATCAGCGGTACCAGCAGCGGACAGGCCTGCGACCAGACCTCGAGCCCCGGGGCGAGCTTCCGGAGAGCGCTTCCGTAAGCATCGGATTGGACGGTCGACTCCGTGGCGATGACGCCGACCCGGCCATTTCGGGTCGCGGTCGCGGCACGGACGGCGCCCGGTTCGATAACGCCCCAGACCGGGAGCGTGGCTTCGAGGTTCTCGAGCGCCAACGCGGATGCGGTGTTGCAGGCCACCACTACCGCCTTGACGCCCCGGCGCTCGAGGAACTCGAGGTTGATCTGGGTATATCGCCGCACCGTCGCCGCGGACTTCGTGCCGTAGGGCAGTCGGGCCGTGTCTCCGAGGTAGAGCAGCCGCTCGCGCGGCAGCCTCCGCTGCAGGGCCGCGGCGACGGTCAGCCCGCCGACCCCTGAGTCAAAGACGCCGATCGGCCGAGCGTCGCTCATGAGGCCTCGAGGTCGGCGCGCAGCCGAAGCGGCCGCCCGGTGTCGACATGTCCGGCGAGGGAAGGTCGCTGCACGCCATTCCACAGCAATACGACCCGCTTGGCCTCCTCGACATTGTGCAGCACAGAGTTGACGACGGCATAGATGCGCAACTGCTCGATGGTCGAACCGGACTGCGGCGGCTCCGCGATCGGATCGGTGTGCAAGTCGACGATCACCGTGCCGTCCTCGAGCAGGAGGAGCTTGCCCAGCTTCACCTCGGCCGGAAAGACCGGAACGCGCGGCGCGGCGGGGGCGACGGAAAGCAGGGCCGCAACGACCCCGGTCGCACGCGCGCGGGCACCGCTCGCGCAGGTCACGGTCGCTTCCTGCGGCAGGAGGCGATCGTTCGCGGCGGGAAAGAACAAACGGGCCGTCCACGTCTCCTCGCGTGGGGCCGGAACCGCGACCGCAGCGGGCGCCGGTGGGTCGCTCTCCGGGGACTCCCCGCCGCTGCCCGCGGGCTTCCGAAACAGCCAGAGCCCGGCGAAGAGCACGATCGCGACGGCCACGGCAACCCAGGCTCCGGCCCATCGCCGGTTCATGGCGCGCTCGGCGCCGGAGTGCCGCCGGTCTCGTATTCGAGCTTGAAGCGCGCGATCGCCCGCACCAGAGTCTCCACCAGCTGGGAGCGATACTCGGGTGTGCGCAGGCGCTGCTCTTCCTCGCGCGTGCTGATGAATCCGAGCTCGACCAGAACGGCCGGCATCGCGGCCCCCATCAGCACGCGGAAGGGTGCCTGCTTCACGCCGCGATCCCTGAGGTCGAGCTCGCGATTGAGCTCTTCCTGAATCAAGGTAGCCAGACGCTGCGAGGCGGCGAGATGCTGGCTCTGGGCGAGATCCCAGAGCAGCAACTGCAGCTCGAAGTCTTCGCTGCCGGCAGGCGCCACGGCCGCGCCGACATAGTTTTCCACCGCCGCTGCATCCGCCGCCCGCTGATCGCTCGCCTGCAGCGAGAGAAAGTAGGTCTCGGCGCCCAGCGCCCCGCGACCGAAACTCGCGTTCAGATGGACCGAGAGAAAGAGATCCGCTTTGTTCTGGTTCGCCAGGGCCGAGCGCTCGTCGAGACCGAGGTCGACGTCATCGCTGCGGGTCAGCACGGTCCGCACCGAGAGGGCCTGCTCGAGCCGCGTCGCGAGCGTCTTGGCGATCAGCAGCGCGAGGTCCTTCTCCGCGCTGCCAGCCGCTCCGATGGCTCCCGTTTCCTTGCCACCATGCCCAGGATCGATGACCACGGTGTGGATGGTGCGGCGCATGGAGTCCCGCGGCGGGGCGGGCGCCGCGGGCGCTGCGGGCGTCGCCTCCTTGAAGACATCGAAGACCAGTCGGAAAGGCGTCCGCAGGGTGTAGGACTCCGCGGCGCAGCCCGGCGCGAGCTCGAGACGGATTCGTTCCGGCGTAATCTCGATGTCCTTCACCCATGGGTCTTCAATCTTGGAGCTGTGCGGCGGCGGGACGATGCGATCGCCGGTCAGCACGACCTCGTAGGCTGCCGGGCTCCGGACGACGCGGTAGCGCGGCGGTTCGGGAAACTGCAGCACGACCGTCGTCACGCCCTGCAGGTGCACCAGCCCGACCTCGAGGGGCAGCTCGCGCTGCGGCGGCCGCGCCACGCTCAGCGCCGAGCGGGCGTCGTCCCAGGTGAAGGTCACCCCCAGAAGCGTCCCGTAGCTGCGCTCCAGGAGCTCGAGCGGCACCAGCAACCGGCCGTCGACGTTCGCGGCTGGCTGGGACAGGGCCTGGATCTCCGTTCCCGAGGTCAGCGCTGGACTGCCCGGCACCAAGACGAGAGTCGTCTCCCCGATGGCCAGGCTGTAGCTCTGGCGCAGCGGCCCGACTTCGAGCCGTCCACCGAGGCGACTGACGATCGGTTCGAGCTCGACCAGCAACCCCGCGGCGGTCGTAGCGAAGAGCAGCGGAGTCGAAATCCCGCTCACGACCAGGTTTCCGGTCCCGGAACCGGTCAGAACCACCGGGACTCCGGCTTCGGCTTCGGAAGGATCTTCCTGGGCGGGGAGAACGCCGGAAACGAGCAGCAGGAGGCCGGCGAACAGGCAGGGAGTCAGGCGACGCTTCACCGGCCGCGACAATAACACTGGCGCTCGACGGCCCGCCGGGGTTTGTGGAATGCTTCGAGGCGCAGTTTGTCGCCAGGCCTCATCGCAGGGAGATCAGAGATGGAGATTCGTCAGTTCCGGGTGGTTCTCAAAGCACGCGACTTCGACCGCACCTGCAGTTTCTACGGCGAGACGCTGGCTCTCCCCCGGCTCCAGAGTTGGGACCGCGAGGGTGGTCGCGGCGCCCTCTATCAAGCCGGCAGCGGGGCGATTGAAATCCTGGGACGCGCCCACGGCGCCGACGATGAGCGCGACGAAGCGTTCGACTATCAGGGGCCGCAACACAAAATGACTCTGGTCGTCCACGTCCCCTCCGCGGAGAAGGCCTACGAGGAGCTGATCTTCCGCAACCGCAACATCCCGGGCGGGCTCTTTCCGGACGACAACGGCGTGTTGGTCTTCTCCACCCACGACCCCGACGGTGTGAAGATCATCTTTCGCCAGACCGCGTGAGCGCTCTCGCCGGCGTCCTGCCGGCGTCACGCCGTCCCCCTACGTCCGGAAATTTGCCGCCTCCGACT
>Ga0184615_10001153_pt1 | contig 14437 bp, 12 predicted proteins | sample PLM4_65_coex_FD_133134 | JGI IMG/M metagenome (GOLD analysis project Ga0184615, IMG submission 133134) | Groundwater sediment microbial communities from an aquifer in East River, Colorado, USA - PLM4_65_coex | ecosystem: Environmental > Terrestrial > Soil > Riparian zone | place: USA: East... | reverse complement strand
TCCACGTCGTGAAGTTGGGCCTGTGCACCCGCGGATTCCGCTTGAAATTTGGCGACCCGCCCGCGGGTTTCGAACCCGGAGAACAGCGGCAGAGAGAACCTGACCCCCGCCATCCAGTTCCAGGCGACTGGTTCGTCTTCGCAATGGACTGTGTCGCGTCTCGCTCGATGCCCGAGAGCGCGCGAATCGCGTCGATCGTCTCGGGGATCACGATCGCCCTCCATAGTCGTTGACGGCCACGTTGATCGTTTTCATGTTTCTCCTCCTCTGCTTCGAACGGTAAGAACCGGGCAGGGCGCGAGGCGAACAACTCGCTCAGCCACACTTCCCAACAGCACATGACGCATGCCTGTTCGGCCATGGGTCGCCATGACGACGAGATCGGCGTTCACGTTCTCGGCGGTCTTGACGATCTGGTCGTAGGGCACGCCCTGGGTCAACTTGCTTTCAGCCGCCACACCCCTCTTTTCGGCCTCTCGAATCAGGCCATCAAGCATGGGCTGGATGGTCGCTTCCAAGCGGGCGTAGACCTCGGTCCACTGCACCGATTCGGTCACGGCATAGCTCACGGTGTCGATCACATGAATCAGGATGATCTTGGCATCGAACGTCTTGGCCAACATCTCGGCATAGCTCAGAGCCTGCCGGGAATACTCGGAGAAGTCGGTCGGAACCAAGATCGTCGTGATCGCATGCTTAGCCGTTCTTGCCTTGGGCATCACTTCCTCCTTGGATCGGTTGGACCGACACGGGAAAGCTTCGCTCCCCCAAACGATCATTGGGCGACGCGGTTTCGCGGCGTGTCTTCGAGAAACCACGAAATGTTCTCCAGCATGGTTGGGTCATCAGCGCCGCTCCTCGATCGGAACATAGTGGCTCGTAGCCGGGCCGTCGTAGAGCTGCCGAGGCCGGCCGATCCGTCGCTGCGGCTCGGCGACCATCTCCATCCACTGGGTGATCCAGCCGACGGTGCGGGCGATCGCGAACATCACGGCAAACATGTTGGTTGGGATCCCCAGGGCCCGGTAGATCACGCCCGAATAAAAGTCGACGTTTGGATAGAGCTTGCGCTCAAGAAAGTACTCGTCCTTGAGCGCGATTTCCTCCAGTCTGAGCGCCAGCTCAAATAACGGATCCTGGTCGCGGCCAAGCTGCTGCAGCACCTCGTGGCACATGGTGCGGATAATGCGCGCCCGGGGGTCATAGGCTTTGTACACCCGATGTCCGAAGCCCATCAGACGGAAGGAATCGCGTTCATCCTTGGCACGAGCGATAAACGCGTGGATGTGTCGGGTGTCCCCGATTTCGGCGAGCATCCGCACCACCGCTTCACTCGCTCCGCCGTGGGCCGGGCCCCAGAGCGCGGCGACACCGGCCGCGATGCACGCAAATGGATTGGCCCCTGAACTGCCCGCCAACCTGACCGTCGAGGCGCTGGCATTCTGCTCGTGGTCGGCGTGCAGGAGAAAGAGCAGGTCCAAGGCTTTCTCGGCCACGGGATGAACCTGGTACGGCTCGCAGGGCACCGAGAAGAGCATCTTCAGCAGGTTGCCGCAGTAACTGAGGCTGTTGTCCGGATAGACGAAAGGCTCGCCGATGGAGTGTTTGTAGCTGGCCGCGGCGATGGTCGGCATCTTGGCGATCACCCGGTGGGCCGTGATCTCCCGGTGGCCGGGGTTCTCGATATCCGTCGAGTCGTGATAGAAGGCCGACAACGAGCCGACCACGCCGACCATGATCGCCATCGGATGCGCGTCGTGACGAAAACCACGATAGAACGACCTTAGGCCCTCATGGAGCATGGTGTGGTGCAGGATGCTGGCCGTAAAATCCTCCAACTGCCTGCCGCTTGGCAGTTCGCCGTAGAGCAGCAGGTAGGCAACCTCCAGAAAACTACTCTTCTCGGCCAGTTGTTCGATGGGGTACCCCCGGTAAAGCAGTATGCCCTGTTCGCCATCAATGAACGTGACAGCGCTGCGGCAACTGGCGGTCGAGACGAATCCGGGGTCGTAGGTGAAATAGCCCAACTCCCGATACAGGGTGCTGATATCGATGGCCGGCGGCCCTTGAGTGCCGCGGCGCACGGGCAGCTCGATCTGCTTGCCGCTGGCATGATCGGTGAGGGTGATCGTTTCATCAGCCATGGTTCACTCCTTCCCCTCAATGGGGGTTCGGCGAATGTCCTGCAAGGGGATATCCTTGATCATGGCCCCCATCTCGCCCTTGGTTTGCTGATCCTGGGCCAAATTCTGCAGATGCCGCATCATCGTGTGCAACATCTCCCTCATCTGACCCATCGCCTGCATCATCTCCGTTTGGCCGCGTTCCATCCCGGTCATCTCTCCCTGTCCACCCTTCATCATTCCGCCGCCCATCATCTGGGCGGAAACGACCGAGGCGATCATCAGAGTGACGGCCACTGCCCCAATCGCAATGACGTGAGTCTTCATGTGTGCCTCCTGTTTCGATAAATCGGTTGGACCAACACGGGAAGGCCTCCCTCCCCGAACGTCATCAGGCCACGCGGTTTCACGGCGTCCCTTCGAGAAACCCCGAGATGTTTTGCAGCGTGGTGGTCAGGATCCGCTCCACGGCCCAGAGCAAGGCATCGGTGTCGATCAACGCGCCCCGGGCTGTGTTGATCACGAGCACGCCGGGCTTCATCGCCTCGAAGGCCCGCCTCCCGATGAGGTGCCTGGACGCCGGGGTCAGCTGGCAGTGCAGGCTGACCACATCAGAACGCTTCAGCAGGTTGTCGAGGCTCGTGTACTCGAAGCCGAGCAAGGTGGTGAGATCCGGATCGGGATACGGATCGTAGGCCAAGGCCTGCATCTGAAAGCCCTTGGCGATCCGGATCACGTGCCGTCCGATCTGGCCGGTCCCGATCACCCCCAGGTTCTTCCCCATGAGATCGAACCCCTGGAGCCCGCGGAACGAAAAGTCGCCCTGCATCGTGCGGGAACGGGCCTGATGGATCTTGCGCGAGAGCGACAGGATCAGCGCAAACGCGTGTTCCGCGACAGTGTTCGCCCCGTACGTCGGGACGTGGCTGACGGCAATCCCTCGCTGGCGGCAGAACGTCGTATCGACGTGGTCGTATCCCGTCGATCGGATGGCCACCAGTTTCAGGTTCGTCAATCGCTTCAGAAGGGTGGCATCCAAGTCGGAGGAGATGAACACCGAGTGGATCTCGACGTCTTCGATGACTTCCAGGTCAATCCGATCGGCCTCCTCGGGGTAGAAACGCGCACGCCAAGCGGGCGGGCAGCCCTTCATCAAGAACTCCTCCTCCCAGGGTTCGACCTCCAGGAAAATGATCGTCGGTTGCGAACGCTCGGCGCTGTTCACGCGATTCCCTTGTCGCGCACTGCTTCCCGTTCTCCGACCCAAACGGTTTGCATCCGTTGCGCGCAACAGAGCCGGTCTCCCGAGCAGCCCTTCTCGGCGCATCGGAATGTAAACCGAATCTGCTTCACGCCATCGGGGAACGGCCCCAGCGTGAGGCGATACCGGCGGACACCCGCCATGACCCCGCCGACCGCGGCGAGCTCCGCGCGCTGCTGAACCTCCCCTTCATTGACCGCCCACGTCACCACGCCGCGACAATGGGTCTGAATCACGAGCCGATCGGATCGCTCAATCACCCCAATCGGATGCTCGAACGACCAGACCACGGTTCGCGGCACGAGACGCTGCGACAGGCGACGCGGCGGCGTGCGACCCAGCCCGCGATAGACCTGTTTCAGGTGGCGTCTGAACAGTTCATCGAACTCGCTATCATGTTCCGCGCTCTTGTCATCGCCGTACCACCAGAACCAGTCGGACCCTTCAGCCGCATAGAGCGACTCGAACGAGGCCGGGTCGCGCTCCGGGGTCGCGCCGCGTTTCGACAGATTCCCCCTGGCTTCGCCGAGGAGTTCCCAGGCTCGGTTTTCCTCCGGTTCGCCGATCCAGGTCCCCAGGTCAACGCCAGGGTGAGAACCCAACTCATCGATCCAACTCCCGCAGAACAGGTCGTAGACCTTTTCGTGCGACGACACCGGATGCGCAGGCACGCGCCGCACCGGATTCCCTTCAAGAAACTCGGCGAAGGTCACCGTCCTGATCTCGGGATCATCGCCGAGCCGCCGGTAGAGCGCGTGCAGAAAGGGCCGTGCCGACTCGCGATAGGCGCTCCAGGCGTTTTCACCATCGAGAATGACGGAGAGAACGCAATGCGGCGGATCGTCGACTCGATGCGCGAAGCGAGCCTTGATCTCGGCGATGAAATCGGCCGCAGCTCGCTCAGCATCCTCATAGGACTGGTAGTCAAACCCGATCCGATTGGACAAGTCAGTATCCCGAAAGAAGACCGACACGCTGTTCCCGCCCTCCCCGGTCCGGTAGGACCGGCACAGCACGTTGGGATCCTCGACCCGGTAACCCCATCGTCCCGATCGTTGCAGCACCCCTTGATCGGTGGCGATCCACGCGATCCCGGCCTCTGCAAAGAGATCGACCACCGACGAACTGACAGCCCCTTCCGCGGGCCACATCCCTCGGGGTGCACGGCCGAATCTTGCCCTGTAGAATTCGACGGCCAGCCGATCCTGCGCTCGCGCGTCTTCGGGATATGAGAAGCGCGAAGGACGGGTACTCCCTTCGCGATCGATCGTCGCATGGTCGGTATCATCCAGCAGGGGCAGGATCGGATGGTAAAACGGTGTCGTTGAGACCTCGATCTGGCCCCGATCCTGGAGCGCTCGGTGGATTGGCACGATGTTCCGCATGATGGTGTACTGCTGGGCAACCATCTGCTCGATGTCCTCGACGGTAAACCCGGCCCCCTGCTCCAGAAACCTCCGGATGGAAACAGTTGAGCCGTCGGGCATGCTCGCATCCTGCTCATGAAGCTCCGGGGCGAACCACACCAGGTTGAACCACATCTTCAGGTCGTCGAAATCTTGGTCGGAGAACGCCGCGCCCTCGATCTGTCGCTGGAACAACTCGTTGTACCTCGGGTAAGGGAAGATTTGATGGTGCCAGTGCGCCTCAAAGAAATGCTCCAGGATGTATGCCTTCTCGGCGCCGGTCAGTTTCTTGGACGGCTTGAGCGTCAGGTCCAACGCCCGGTCCGTCGCGTGCCGCTCCACATAATCCTCGATCTGCCACAGCAGCGAGGGCACCAAATTGATCGTCAGATGCACCTCCGGGTGCTGTGCCACGAGCGCCGCCATGGCGTAGTAATCGCGGATCGCGTGCAACCGCACCCACGGGAGGCGATAGCTACCTTGCGGGCGCTTGCTCGCCAGGTCCTTGTAGAGCGGCTGGTGCATGTGCCAAAGCAAGGCGACGTGGAGCTTGGGACCGACGACGAACTCGAACTCCTCGCTCGCCACCTCCCCATCGGCAGATCGACCATGGATGCGGTAGCGCACCTGATCGCCGTCTATAAACAGCCCGATGGACGCCGACCAGTAGCTGTTGTTGCCCTGGTTGACTTGCCATGACGCCGACACCTGGTCCTCCCGCTGGGCTCCGTTGGCGTGTTCGACCTGGCAGGCGACCCACACCGCCTGGCCCGGTTCGATGGGATACGTGCCGATGGTGAGTTCCACCTGCTCTCCCGGACTCGGATTCCGGGGAGTGCGCGGGGTGTCGACAGTGAGGTGCCAGATCTGCATCGCGTTCCCCAACGTGATTCAGAACCAGAAGCGGACACCGGTGACGAAAGTCAATTCGCCGACATCCGTTCCGTTACGTCGCGCACGATCCGCCGTGGGACCGATCGCGCGCTCCCAGGAGACGCCGAGGTATGGGGCGAGCTCGCGCACAATCTCGTACCGGAACCGCATGCCCAACTCGACCTCGCTCAAGCCGGAGCCAATGCCAAGCTCCTCGACGTCCTGAATGGCCGCGTTGATCTCCGCCGACGGCTTGGCGATGAGCCGCTGCGTGATGAGCAGTTCGTACTCCGCCTCCAGGCGCGCCGACACGTCGCCTTTGTTACTGACGAACGCCGCCGCGTCCACATCGAAGAAGTATGGCGCGAGCCCCTGGACCCCGAAGACGGCGTAGCCGCGCGAAGGGTTGGGGTTCACGTCGTAGCGCGCTCCGAGTTGCAGGTCCCAGAACGCCGCGATCACCCGGCTGTACAAGACCTGCATCTCGGCGTTTTGTACGGGGCCATCAATGAGGTCGTCGCCCTGCGTCTTGAACCAGATCTTGTGATAATCATCTCCGATCCAGCCCTGAGCCTCCCAACTGAATGTGTTGTCTTCGCCCACCCGGTATTCGAACTGGTCGGCCTCGACGAACGTGAGAATCTGGGACCCTTCCGCCGCCGCCGGGTCCGGGCGCCCTACCAGAGCGGTCACGGCCAGAAGGAACACGGCCGCGAGCCGCACACTGCCGATGATCGTCGCGCTCACGTGCGTCATGGGTGCGCCTCCGCAGCGTGGTTGGCGACCACGAGGTTCACCATCATGCCGGCGGCCATATGGAAGCCCAGGTGGCAGTGGAAGGGCCACGCACCCAGGGCGTCGGCCGTCATGAGGAACGACAGCCGCTCGCCCGGCTTCACGTTGATGGTGAACTTCCGCGGATTGTGGTCGCCGTTCCCGTTGTCGAGCTCCATCCACATCCCGTGCAGGTGAAGGGGATGCTCCATCATGGTGTCGTTCACCAGGACGACGCGCAGCCGTTCGCCATACCGCAATCGGATCGGCTCGGACTCCGCATACGTCTTTCCGTTGAACCCCCAGATGTAGCGATCCATATTGCCGGTAAGGTGCAGCTCGATCTCGCGCTCGGGCGGCCGGCGATCGTAGCCCGGTTCCAGGGCCTGCAGGTCGGTGTAGGTGAGGACTCGCGTGCCCGTGTGCTCGAGGCCGACGCCGGGCTCGTGGAGGCGGCTTCTCGGCATCATCGCCACCATCGCATTGCCCCGCCCATGGGTGTCGGGGCCGTGCATCACCGTCGGCGCCTCGGCGGCGGCCATGCCCGGCATGGCGCCCATTTCCCCGTGGCCTTCCCCGCCGTCATCCATGCCCGACATGGTCGCCTCCTTCTCCTGCGCCTTGGCGTCCTGCTTCATCCCATGCGCCCCGCCGGTCATCCCCATATCGGCCATGGTTCGGATCGGCCGCGGCCGCATCTCCGGGATCGGAGCCGCCATCCCGGAACGAGGCGCGAGCGTCCCCCTGGCATACCCGCTGCGGTCCATGGCCTCGGCAAACATCGTATAGGCCTGATTCTCCCGCGGCTCGACGATCACGTCGTAGGTCTCGGAGACCGCGATGCGGAACTCATCCACCACCACGGGCTCGACGTCCTGACCATCGCCCTGCACAACCTCCATCTTCAGACCGGGGATGCGAATGTCGAAGTACGTCATCGACGCGGCGTTGATGAACCGCAAGCGCACGCGCTCCCCGGGCGTGAAGAGCGCGGTCCAGTTGGCCTTGGGCGGCTGGCCGTTCACGAGGAACGTGTAGGTAGAGCCGGTAACGTCCGCGATGTCCGTCGGGTCCATGCGCATGCGCCCCCACGCGAGCCGGTCGGAGAGCGTGGCGCGCCAGCTTGTCCGACCAACGTCCCGGAAGAAATCCACGACCGTCGCCTTGTTGAAGTTGTAGTAGCCGCTCTGTTTCTTGAGCTTGGCCATGATCCTATTGGGATTTTCATCGGTCCAGTCGGAGAGCATGACCACGTACTCTCGGTCGTATCGAAATGGCTCGGGCTTGGCCGGGTCGATGATCAGGGGGCTATAGACCCCGGCCTGTTCCTGCAGGCCGGAGTGGCTGTGATACCAATAAGTACCGCTCTGCTTGACCGTGAACCGATACGTAAACGTCTCCCCAGGTCTGATGTGCTCGAAACTGATCCCAGGGACGCCGTCCATGGTGTTCGGCACGATCACGCCATGCCAGTGGATGGAGGTCGGCTCGCTGAGTCGGTTGGTGACGTGAAGGGTCACCTCCTCGCCCTCGCGCCACCGGAGCGCGGGGCCCGGCACGGCGTCGTTGATCGCCATGGCGGTCCGCTCCCGGCCCGTGATGTTGACCTTTGTTTCGTCGATCACCAGGCTATACTCGCCGGCCAGCGCCGGAGCGGTCGCACCGACGAGCGCCCAGAGAAGCATGGTCACGGCGAACGATGGCCGACTCATACCGGTCATTTATTCCCGAGGCCCCTGGCTCAACCGGACCACGAACCACACCGCTAAGACGAGCGAAACGCCGATTCCGATCCGGCTCAGCGGAACACTCCAAAGAGTCGTTCGTCCCTCCACATACAGCAGTCCCAACGTTCCGAAGACGACCGCCGTCAGCACGATGCCCAGGATTCTGAGATCGTTTTGGCGATCGAACTCCTTCTTGATCCCCTGCAAGTCCCCCGCGTCCAGTTTGATGCCGATCTCACCCTTCTCAATTTTGACGAGGACGTTTTGCATCCGTTCCGGGAGATCGGTCAGCGCCCCCACGTAATCCAAGAGGTTGGTTCCGAGTCGTTGGATCGCTTTCGTCGGACTGAAATAGCTCTTCAGGGCTTTCTTGAGAAAGGGTTCCAACTCCTGGTTGAAGTTGAATTGCGGGTACAGTTTCAATCCCATGGCTTCGGTGGTCACCAGTGCTTTGCCGAACAACGCCAAATCGGCGGGAAATCGAATGCCGCTCTGCGCCCCCTTGTTGATCACGCGGAAGAACGCCCATGCCACGCTGGGCTGCTGCTCTGAAAAGAAAAACTCGCTCAGGATGGCCGCGACGTCCTTTTCAAAACCGGCCACGTCGCTCTGCTCGTTGATGATCGCCAGGTGAAGCATGTGCTTCGTATAGGCCTCGATGTCTTGGTTCACGAACGAGACCAGACAACTGAGCAGTTCCCGGCGGGCGGTGGGATCCAAATAGCCCACCATGCCGCAATCGTGCAAACACAGCGATCCGTCGGGCAGGACAAAGAAGTTCCCGGGGTGCGGATCGGCGTGGAAAAACCCCACGATAAAAAACTGCTGAAAAAACGCGTCCACACCAACGGCCGCCAACTGTTTGGTATCCACCCCGAACGCGCGGATCTTCTCGATCTCGTTGATCTTCACGCCGTGCGAGAATTCCATCGTGAGAATCCTGGAGGTCGTGAATTCCGGATAGATCTTCGGGATCGAGATCCGGGGATGCTCTTTGAAGATGAAGCGGAAGCGTTCGGCGTTGTGGCCTTCCACCGAAAAATCGAGCTCCCGCAAGGTCCAGTCGGCGAACTCTTTCACGATTCTCGTCGGCTGATAAATCCGCAGTTCGGGGATGAACCGTTCCGCGAGGCCTGCCAGGTGATACAGAATGTGGACGTCCTGCTCGATGGTCTTGCGGATGCCGGGGCGCTGGATCTTGATGGCGACTTCGGTCCCGTCCTTCAACCACGCCCTGTGGACCTGGGCCAAGGACGCGGCGGCCACCGGCTTGTCTTCGCACGAGCGGAAGACCTCCTCGGGAAATCCGCCCAGCTCGTCTTTGACAATCTGTCGCGCCGTGTCGTAGGGAAACGGCCCGACGTCGCTGTGCAGCTTGGAGAGCTCCGCCGACAGTTCTTCTCCGACCAGATCCGCCCGGAGGCTGAGAACCTGTCCCAGCTTGACGAACGTCGGCCCGAGCCGCTCTAACACCTCCCGCAACACGGGCGGAGACCAAATCGGCTGCGCCCCCTCCATCCTCACCAGATCCGCCGCTGAAGTGTGCCGTCTCCCCCATCGGCGAACGCGGGACCAGAGCGGAACGAGGTATTTCAGCCGCAGCCGCTCGACGAGCAGGCCCCCGCCCGACTCGAATACGATGATCAGAATCTTGCGTAAACGATTCAGATCAGCGAGCGTCAGGCGAAAAGATCGGTTTGCCATATCGACCTCTCGACTCTCATTTTTCCGGTCCTCCCGCCTCGCCGGGTTTGCGAGCCACCCAGAAGCTCACACACCACCGCCAGCTTCCCACGACATCCACGCGTCGGAAGCCGGCCTCCACGAAGTATGGGGTGAGGCGTCCGGCCGCATGGTCGCGGAGCATGGGCACGATCCGCAACGGCCAAGCCAACAGCCGCCAGCCGGGATGGGCCTGCGACCAATAGAAGTCCGCGACGACCAGACGGCCGCCGGGCTTGAGCACGCGGTAGACCTCTCGTAATCCCTCACGCTTCACGTCAGGCGGGAGGTGGTGAATCATCAGGCTGGCCAACGCCACGTCGAAACTCCGATCGTCGAACGGAAGGCGCTCGATGACGCCCAGCCTGAAGGCGATGCGGCTGCCCTCGCGCGCGGCGTTCGCCCGGGCGAGGGCGACCATCTTCGGCGCGGGATCGATCCCGGCGACCAATCCCGTCGGACCGACCGCCAGCGCCGCCCGGCGCGTCAAGACCCCGGTGCCGCAGCCCACATCAAGGACGCGTTCGCCTGGTTCGAGCGCCGCATGTCGCAGGGTCTCCGCTCGGAACGCGTCTCCAAGACCGATCCCCTTGCACCACCGATCATAAAACGGAGCCGCCCAGTTCAGCGACATCCCGCGCGTCTCGGGAACCGGTTCCAAGAGGAGTTCCGTGGGACGGCGCAGCACCTGGATCGCCCCCCACACCATGATCGCCGGGCAGACCAAGAGGACCGCGACCAGGACGGCAGTCCACACCGAGAATCCCCACAGCATCAGGATCCCTGCCGCGCCCCCCAGCATCACCAACGGGCACGTCCACCCCCAGCGACGCACGGAGCATCGGAGATCGGCGGCTCTCAATACAGCGCTACCTTTTCTTCGAGGATCAGGCTCGTCACCCGGTGAGTGTTTTCAAGCCACTCCTCGGCGATGGCCGTTGCGTTTTTCCGTAACTCGTCCGTGAGACCGTGTTTGGATCCCACCTCGATCGCGGCGACCTGGGGCCGATCGGTTCGTTCCCCGATCGCGGACAGGAGCTTCACGCTGACTTCGTCGGCGCCGTCGAGGCGTTCGTGAATGTCGCGCGCCATGAGCATGGCGAGCACGTTGTAAAGTTTCCCCACGTGCGACGTGGGGTTCTTTCCCGCCGCGGCTTCCAACGACGTGTCGCGGCCCGGCGTGATCAAGCCGTTCACCCGGTTCCCGCGTCCCACCTGGCCGTCGTCCCCCATCTCAGCGCTCAGCCCCGTGACGGTCAGGTAGACGCCGGTCTCGTCCCGCGCCGCGGGATCGTCCAAGCTGTTCATCTTCACCGCGACCGGCACGCCGAGATGATCGCCCAGGTACTCGACCATAGCCCTCTTGAGGGCGAAATAGTGCTCAACCCCTTCCACGTACCGATCGACGAAAGCCAAGGCGATGGTAAAGTGGATGTCCCGGTTGAGCCGGTGACCCATGATCTTGAAATCGTCTCCGGCAGCGGGGAACTGTTCCCGAAAGTCGGGTGAGGTCAGCAGGCGCGACGCGGCAAGGACCGCCTCCTCCAGACCAGAATACGGCGCGTAGCCGCATCCGAACGAGGTATCGTTCGCCAACGCCACCGGGGCGCCGCGCGCGAAGACCTCCTTCAGGTTGGCGCTGCCCTCCTTGATCTCGGGCGTGATCGTGAAGTGCTCCGGGTCGCATCGGACGTGTTGCCCCAAGTAGCGCCAGGCCGCCTCCGTCACCAGATTCGCCACGTCGGGGTTCCCGTCGAGGTGGGTGGCCCGGCCGCAGATGATGACCTTGATCGGATCGACCACTTGTCCCCCGCCAAAGCGCGGGAGGCTTTGCCCCGCCACCAGTAATCCCTTGTCTAAATTGTGGTGGAGGACCGTGCCGTATGTCCGAAGGTACGCCAACGACAACTCGCGGGAAGCCGACTCACAGACGCCATCGGCGATCGTATCGGGATGCCCGATCCCTTTGCGCTCGCACATCTCGACCTCGCGCTCTTCGATGGGCCGATGAGACAGCGGCGTCACGATGATGTGTCTGGTCATGGTCACTCGCTCGCCTTGGGGCTTTGGGAACGGCCCGCGGTAAGGCGTGGGAAGAAGGCGGGCGTGTTGGCTGCGTACCGGGCGTACTCGTCGCCGAATTCGGCCGTCACTTCGCGTTCCTCGCGCCGCGCCAGGCGGACGTACATGTACACCAGCACCGGAAACATCACGAGCGTCAGCAGTGTCGGCCACTGCAGAAGGAAACCGAACATGATGAGCACGAAGCCCACGTACTGCGGATGGCGGATGCGGGCATACGGCCCGGTGATGGCGAGCGTGTGACTGCGCTGTGCCGCGAAGAGCACCCGCCAGGCATTTGACAGCAGAATGAAGCCGCCGCCGATGAAGCCGAAACTCAACAGATGAAACGGACCGAAATGCGGGTTGGCGCGCCAGCCGACCAAGACCTCCAGCAGATGGCCGGCGTCGTGCGAGAAAAAGTCGACGCTCGGGTAGCGGCTTTGTAACCACCCCGAGAGCAGGTAGATCGTCAGCGGAAAACCGTACATTTCAGTGAACAGCGCCACGATGAACGCCGAAAACGCGCCGAACGATCGCCAGTCACGCGCCGTGCGCGGCTTGGTGAAGCTAAAGGCGAAGATGATGAACACCAGCGAATTGATGATCACCAGCGGCCATAGGCCGTACGCAGGGGCGTCGTTCACCGCTTACCCCCTTCGCGAGCGTGGCCCTCGTGCCCTTCGCCATTCGTCCCATGGCCGCCGTGCAAGATGAGATGGAGGACCGGGCACAAGAGGAGGAGAAGGTACGGAAGGACGCCAAAGACATGGGCTCGGTGCTCGCTCAACAGCAAGAAGGCGGCGATCGCGAGAAAGGCGAGCAGAACCGCGCCCGCTCGCACGTTGAACCGGCCACTCGATCGAAATGTTTTTTCCGAGTCCATGTCGGTCTCCGGCAGTCGCCGACCGTAGGTCACGTGCTGGAAAGTGCATTGCGAGCACATTCCCCGCCGCTTGCGGCGGGGTAAGCGAGCAAATGGAAATCGTGCTCCTGTACCTTACACTTCGAAGCTTCCCCGCGGCTTGCTGCGGGGAGCTTCAAAGCCGCGTGCGCTTCAGGAGCGCCGAGTTGACGATGACTGACAACGAACTCAGCGCCATCGCCGCCGCGGCGATGATGGGGTTGAGGAAACCGAGCGCCGCCACCGGAATCCCCACGGTATTGTAAATAAAGGCCCAGAACAGGTTCTGCTTGATCTTGCGCATGGTCGCGCGCGACAACCGAATACCCGCCACCACGTCGCGCACGTCGTTCTTCACCAGAATGATGCCGCCGGTTTCTTTCGCCACGTCGGAGCCGGAACCGATCGCGATCCCAATGTCGGCCACCGCCAGGGCCGGCGCGTCGTTGACGCCGTCCCCCACCATGGCCACCACCTTCCCTTGTCGTTGGAGGTCCTGCACGACCCGCGCCTTGTCGGCGGGCAAGACCTCGGCGATGACCCGGTCGATCCCCACCTCGCGCGCGATCGCCTGGGCGGTACGCTGGTTGTCCCCGGTCAGAAGAATGACCTCGACGCCTTCCCTACGCAGGGCGGCGACCGCCTCCTTCGCCTCCGGCTTGAGCGTGTCGGCCACCGCCACGATCCCGGCCAGCGCTCCGTCGCAGGCGACCAGCATGGCGGTCTTGCCCTCCGATTCCAGGCGCGTCATGGTTCCTTCCGCTGCCGCGGGATCGATGCGCTCTCGCTGAAACAGACGCCGATTGCCTAAGAGAACCTTGTGCCCATCGACGTCTCCCCGGATCCCATGACCGGGAATCGCCTCGAACCCGGTGACCTTGGGAAGAACCAGCCCGCGGTGGGTAGCCGCCAGAACGATCGCTTCGCCGAGGGGATGCTCAGAGCCCGCCTCCACCCCGGCGGCCAATCGCAGCACATCGGATTCCTGGTGTGTCCCAAGCGGGATGATGTCCGTGACGGTGGGCTCGCCCCTGGTCAGGGTTCCAGTCTTATCGAAGACGACGGCCGTGAGCTTCTGCGCCCGCTCGAGAACCTCGCCCCCGCGGATCAAAATCCCGCCCTCCGCCCCCTTCCCCACCCCCACCATGAGCGCCGCCGGGGTCGCGATACCCAGGGCGCACGGGCAGGCGATGATCAGCACGGCGATGAAGGACAACAACCCCTGAGGGAAATTGCCCAAGAGCCACCACGCGGCAAAGGAGAGGACCGCCACCCCCACCACGGCGGGCACGAAGTAGCCGGTCACTTGATCGGCGATCCGCTGGATCGGCGCGCTACTGGCCTGGGCTTCCTCCACCATCTTGATGATCTGAGCCAGCGCCGTCTCCGCGCCCACGCGGGTTGCTTTGAAGCGGAAGAGCCCAGTGCGGTTGAGCGTGCCCCCGATGACCTGCGCCCCCGGCGCCTTCTCCACCGGCATCGATTCCCCGGTCAACATGGACTCGTCGACGGACGAGGCTCCCTCCAGAACGACTCCGTCGGTGGGAACCTTCTCCCCCGGCCGCACGATCACGACCTCATCCACC
>Ga0184615_10001151_pt1 | contig 14444 bp, 13 predicted proteins | sample PLM4_65_coex_FD_133134 | JGI IMG/M metagenome (GOLD analysis project Ga0184615, IMG submission 133134) | Groundwater sediment microbial communities from an aquifer in East River, Colorado, USA - PLM4_65_coex | ecosystem: Environmental > Terrestrial > Soil > Riparian zone | place: USA: East... | reverse complement strand
GGCCGTGAGATCGAGCCGGCTCGCCATCGCTTCCGGTCCGGCGACGAACGCCCGGCCAACGGGATCCTGAAAGCCGAGCGGGTAGAAGGGAAGATCGCGCCTGGCCCCGGGCAGGTCCTGCCAGCCGAAACTCGCCGGACGATAGACCTGCGGCAGCGGATTGGCCTCGCCCTCCTCGTCGGTCCCGGCGACCACCAGCACGCCGCCATCGGCGAGCGTCGTTGCGGTTGGATACCAGCGCCCCGCATTCATCTCCGGCACCATGGTCCAGCCGGGAGCGAACGGGTTGTAGGTCGCGGCGAACGGCTGGCCCAGCGGGACGCCGAAGTGGCCGCCGGCGACGAACAGGCGGCCGTCTTCGAGCAAGGTGTGCCCGGAGCAGAAGAGGTCGTGCCCGGGCGGCGGCTCCGGCGCCAGGGTGAAGCCCCCGGTCGCCGGGTCCCAGAGCCGCGGGTGCCCATCCCCCAACGGCACGTCGTGCCGGTCCCAGAACAGTACCTGGCCGGTGGGCAGGAGATGGGCGTGGATCGGGATCGTCGGAAAGGGGAAAGGCGCCGACCACTCCCCGACGGCCGAAAGAGGCAGAGGCATGGACGGTCCATCGGCCGCTCCCGGAAGAGCCAACAGGGCCCAACCGAATGCCGCAGCCGCGAAAAGGGGAGAGGGAGAGCTTCGCATCCTGCGCGCGAGTCTATCCGTGAGGCGGACGCCCCGATTCCTCCGCGCCAACTGGAGCACCGCAGCGACCGGCCGCAAGGACGACCCAGAGCCCGAGGCAACGCCAGGAGAGCCGCGCCCGGCTGATAAGATCCGATCTCGCATGCCCAAACGGACGGACATCTCCTCGATCCTGGTACTGGGCTCCGGACCGATCGTCATCGGACAGGCCTGCGAATTCGACTATTCTGGAACGCAGGCCTGCCGCGTGCTCCGGCGCGAGGGCTACCGGATCGTGCTGGTCAACTCCAACCCGGCGACGATCATGACCGACCCGGAGATGGCCGAAGCCACCTACGTCGAGCCGCTCATCCCGGAAGTGGTCGAGAAGATTCTCGAGAAGGAACGCCCCGACGCCATCCTGCCCACGGTCGGCGGCCAGACCGGCATCAATCTGGCGATGGCGCTCCATGAACGCGGCGCGCTCGAGAAGTACGGCGTCGAGCTCCTTGGCGCCGGCATCGAAGCGCTTTCGGTCGGCGAGGACCGCGACCTCTTCAAGCGCGCCATGGAGGAGATCGGCCTCCGGGTCTGTCGCTCGGGCTATGCCGGCTCGGTAGCCGAGTCGCAGGAGATCGCCGATGCGATCGGATATCCGGTCATCGTGCGACCGAGCTTCACCCTCGGCGGCGAAGGCGGCGGCACCTGTTTCAACCGCGACGAGCTCGACGAGATCGCCGCCACAGCGCTCGAAGCGAGCCCGTCGCACAAGGTGCTCATCGAGGAGTCGGTCCTCGGCTGGAAGGAGTTCGAGCTCGAGGTCATTCGCGACCGGATGGACAATGCCATCGTCGTCTGCTCGGTGGAGAACTTCGATGCCATGGGGGTCCACACCGGCGACTCGATCACCGTGGCGCCGCAGCAGACCCTATCCGACGGCGAGTATCAGGCGATGCGCGACGATGCCTTCAAGGTCATCCGGCGCGTCGGTGTCGCGACCGGCGGGTCGAACATCCAGTTCGCGGTTTCGCCCACGACCGGCGAGCGCATCGTCATCGAGATGAATCCGCGCGTCTCGCGCAGCTCGGCGCTCGCTTCCAAGGCGACCGGCTTTCCGATCGCGAAGATCGCGGCGCTGCTGGCGGTCGGCTTCACGCTCGACGAGATTCCGAACGACATCACCGGCAAGACCTTCGCGGCTTTCGAGCCCACCCTCGATTACACCGTGGTGAAGATTCCGCGCTGGGCCTTCGAGAAGTTTCCGGACGCGTCGACCACCCTCGGAACGGCGATGAAGTCGGTCGGCGAGGTGATGGCGATCGGCGCCACCTTCAAGGAGGCGTTGCTCAAGGGGATCGCCTCTCTCGAGCTCGACTCGAACGGCGCCCGGGAGGAGCGCGCCGCCGACCCGGTGCGCTTGAAGCAGCGCCTGGTGACGCCGAACTGGGAGCGCCTCTTCGCCGTCCTCGCGGCGCTGCGCCAAGGGTGGACGGTGGCCGAGGTGGCGCAGGTCACCCACATCGACCCCTGGTTCCTGCACGAGATGAGCGAGATCGTCGACCTCGAAGCCGAGGTCGCGTGTTGGCTGCTCGGGTCCCTTCCGAACGACCTGCTGCGCCGCGCCAAGCAGATCGGCGTCACCGACGAGCGTCTGGCGCAGCTCGTCGGCGCCTCCGAGCAGGAGGTCGCAGTGCGCCGCAAGGGGGCGGGCATCCATCGCGTCTTCAAGCGGGTGGATACCTGCGCGGCGGAGTTCCCGGCCGAGACCCCCTACCTCTATTCGACCTTCGGCGCCGAGAGCGAGGCGGAGCCCACGTCGCGGCGCAAGGTGATGATCCTGGGCTCGGGGCCGAACCGGATCGGGCAAGGGATCGAGTTCGACTACTGCTGTGTGCACGCCGCGTTCGCGCTCGGCAAGCTCGGCCTCGAGACCATCATGGTCAACTGCAACCCCGAAACCGTCTCGACCGACTACGACACTTCCGACCGCCTCTATTTCGAGCCTTTGACCCTGGAGCACGTGCTCGCGGTCTGCGAGACCGAAAAGCCCGACGGGGTAATCGTCCAGCTCGGCGGCCAAACCCCGCTCAAGCTCGCTAAAGGCCTCGAGGCGGCAGGTGTCCCGATCTGGGGCACATCGCCGAGTGCGATCGATCTCGCCGAGGACCGGAAGCTCTTCGGCGCGCTGCTCGCCGAGGAGGGCATCCGTCAACCTGAAAACGGCACGGCGCGGACGCTGCCGGAGGCGCTCGCGGTGGCGCGGCGCCTCGGCTTTCCGGTGATTGTCCGGCCCTCCTACGTGCTCGGCGGCCGGGCAATGGCGATCTGCTACGACGAGGCGACTTTGGCGCATTTCATGGCCCAGGCCGCGGAAGTCTCCGACGGGCACCCCGTGCTCCTCGATCGCTATCTCGAGGACGCCACCGAGTTCGATCTCGACCTCATCGCGGACGGCAAGACTGCCGTGGTCTGCGGCATTCTCGAGCACATCGAGGAAGCCGGCGTGCACTCGGGAGACTCGGCCGCGGTGCTGCCGCCGCATCATGCCTCCGACGCGGATCTCGACGAGATGCGCGCCGTGGCCCGTGGACTGGCCCTGCGCCTGGATGTTTCGGGGTTGATGAACGTGCAGTTCGCCCGCCACCGCGGGGACCTCTACGTTCTCGAAGTCAATCCGCGCGCTTCGCGTACCGTGCCGTTCATCGCCAAGGCGGTCGGGTTGCCGCTGGTCGGAATCGCCTGCCGGGTGATGGCGGGAGAGAGTCTCGCCGAGATCGGATTCGACCGCGAGCCGCGCGCTCCGGCGATCTTCGTCAAGGCGCCGGTCTTCCCGTTCAAGCGCTTTCCGGGCGTCGACCCGTTGCTCGGACCCGAGATGAAGTCGACCGGGGAGGTCATGGGCGTCGACGAGGAGTTCGGCTGGGCGTTCGCCAAGGCGTGGATCGCGGCGGGCAATCAGCTGCCGCTCGCGGGAACCGCCTTTCTGTCGGTCCACGACCGGGAGAAGCCGGGTCTCGTACCGATCGCCGCGCGCCTCATCGAGCTCGGCTTCGAGATCCTCGCCACGGACGGTACGGCACGATTCCTGGTCGGCCGCGGATTCACCGTGCGCCGGATCAACAAGGTTCACGAGGGGCGACCGAATGTCGTCGACGCCATGATCAATCGTGGTATCCAGCTGGTCGTCAATACTCCGGTCGGGCGTGACTCGGCCATCGATGACGCTTACATCCGGCGCACGGCCGTGCGCTATCAGGTGCCGTGCATCACCAGGCTCTCGGGCGCCCTCGCGGCGGTCGACGGCATCGCCGCCCTGAAACGGGGGGGGCTGGCCGTGCGCTCGCTCCAGGAGCTCGGCGCGCGTCTCCCCAAGGCCGCGCGCGCCCGGTTTGTCGAAGCTTCCCCCGTGCCGGTGCGCGCCGAGTGACCGCCAGCGCTCCAGAGATCCGGATTTACACCGACGGGGCCTGCAGCGGCAATCCGGGGCCCGGCGGTTACGGTGCCGTTCTCGTCTCCGGTTCGCATCGCAAAGAGCTCGCGAAGGGTTTTCGCAAGACCACCAACAACCGCATGGAGCTGCTCGCGGTCATCGAAGGCCTGAAGACCCTCAAGACCCGGCGCCGGGTGGAGATCTGGAGCGACTCGAAGTACGTCGTCGAAGCGATCGAGAAGGGTTGGGCGAGAAAATGGCGCGACAACGGGTGGCGCAAGGCCGACAAGAAGCCGGCGCTCAATCCCGACCTCTGGCAGGAGCTCCTGGCGCTGCTCGACATGCACCAGGTCAAGCTCCTCTGGCTGCGCGGTCACGACGGACACCCCGAGAACGAACGCGCCGATCAGCTTGCGGTCACCGCCCTGCGCGGGCCGGAGCTGCTCATCGATCGCGTCTACGAGGCCGGAAAATAGAGCCAGGAGAGAAGAGATGACCCAACAGCGCACGGAGAAGGACAGTCTGGGGGAGATCGAAGTGGCCGGGGATGTCTACTGGGGCGCCCAGACCGAGCGCGCACGGCAAAATTTTCCGGTCTCCGGTCTAGTCTTCCAGCGCCGCTTCATCGCGGCGCTCGGGCTCATCAAGGGGGAGTGCGCGGCGGTCAACGCCGAGATGGGTTTCGTCGACGGCAAGCTCGCGGAGGCGATCCAGATCGCAGCGCGCGAAGTCTTCGATGGCAAGCTCGATGCCCACTTTCCGCTCGACATCTTCCAGACCGGTTCGGGCACGTCGACGAACATGAACGCCAACGAGGTGATCTCGAACCGCGCCATTCAGATGCTGGGAGGACTTCAGGGTTCGAAGAAGCCGGTCCATCCGAACGACCATGTCAACGCCGGGCAGTCGTCGAACGACGTCATTCCGACCGCGATCCACGTCTCGGCCTACGCCGCGATCACCGAGGACCTGGAGCCCGCGCTCGTCCGGCTCCACGCTGCCCTGGCCGCCAAGGCGATCGAGTTCGACGACGTGGTGAAGATCGGCCGGACCCATCTTCAGGATGCCGTTCCGATCCGCCTCGGCCAGGATTTTTCCGGTTTCGCACAACAGATCGAAAACGGCATCGAGCGCCTGCACGCGGCGAAGCCGCGGCTCGCGGAGCTCGCGCTCGGTGGTACCGCGGTCGGAACCGGCCTCAACGCTCCGCCCGGATTCGCCGACGCGGTCATCGCCCGGATGGCGAAACGCACCGGGCATCCGTGCGTGCCGGCGCGGAACCGCTTCGAGGCGCTGGCCGCCAAGGACGCCGCGGTCGAGGCGAGCGGCGCGGCGAAGACGATCGCGGTGTCGCTGAACAAAGTCGCCAACGACCTGCGCTGGCTGGCATCGGGACCTCGTTGTGGAATCGGCGAAATCTCGCTGCCGTCGCTGCAGCCGGGGAGCTCGATCATGCCGGGCAAGGTGAATCCGGTGATCCCCGAGATGACGATGATGGTCGCCGCGCAGATCATCGGGAACGACGCGACGATCACCATCGGCGGCATGAACGGCAACTTCGAGCTCAACGTCATGATGCCGGTGATCGCCTACAACCTGCTGCAGTCGATCGGACTGCTGACCTCAGCGGCCAACCTCCTGGTCGAGCGCTGCGTCGGCGGCATTACCGCCAACCGCGAGCGTTGCCTCGAGCTGGTGGAGAAGTCGCTCGCCATGGTGACGGCGCTCGCGCCGAAGATCGGCTACGACGCCGCGGCGGCGATCGCCAAGGAGTCGGTGGCCACGGGCAAGACCGTGCGCGAGCTCTGCGTCGAGAAGCAGGTCCTGCCGCCCGACGAGCTCGCCGCCATCCTCGACCCCTACGCCCAGACCGAAGGCGGCATCGTCGCCGGCGGCGGCTAGCCGGCGCCGCGGGGGGGACCGCCGGCTGAACCGGCGCTACGCCAAGGAATGATGAGTCCTGATCCGCGCTTGGCTCGGAACCCGGATTGAGATAGGATATCAGCATAAATCGGTAGGTTCATTCCCACGAGGAGGCGGTCGATGAGTGCGTCCAGGATGCTTGTTTGTGCGGTAGTGGCTGGGTTGGTCCTGATCGGGGCTGGGTCGGCGGTCGCGGCGGCGCCCGCCGTGCCGCAGATGTCGATCCACGAGACCGGACAGATTCCGGCGTATCTGCCCGAGGTCGTCCTCTATGACCAAAACAACAATGCGAGCGGGAGCGGCACGAGCAGCCAGAACTTCGAGGCCAGTTTCGACCCGTTCGACAACCAGACGGCGGACGACTTCGTGGTGCCGGCCGGCGGTTGGGCAATCGACAACGTGACGGTCACTGGCAGTTTCAGCGCTGCGGGTCCGGTGGCCTCGGTCCACGTGACCTTCTACGCCAACTCGGGGACGTTGCCCGGAGCGGCGGTCGCCGGCTGCGATTACCCGGCGGTCATTCCGACCGGCGCGCCCTCCTTTTCGCTGGCCCTGGCCCCTCCGTGCGCCTTGGCGCCGGGAACCTATTGGGTTTCGGTGCAGGCGAACATGGACTTCGGGGTGGGTGGCCAGTGGTACTGGACCAACCGCACGCTCGGCGCCGGCAGCCCCGCGGCCTGGCAGAACCCGGGCGGCGGCTTCGGAGCCGGCTGCTTGACCTGGGGGGTACGCTCGACCTGCGTTGTTGGTGATACGTCACCCGACCAGATGTTCTCCCTCTCCGGGGTCACGACTCCGGTCGAGTTGATGGGCTTCGGCGTCGAATAAGACGCGTCAGTCGTTGTCCCAACTCCAGCCAAGAGCGATCGAGGCGGTGACGTCGATTGTGTTGTCGCCGGCGTCGTAGACCCGGGCGCGGACTTCGGGCCGCACGTAGAGATCGCTACCCAGCATGGCGCGGTAACCCAGGCCGACGTGCACCGAGAGCGTGGACTTCTTGAGGTCCACGGCCGGGTTCGCGATGTGGGCGTCGACGTTCAGGTCGGTCACGCCCAGGCCGGTGAAGATCTCGAAGCTCTCCCCCATGGGATAGGCGACATACGAGGCTTCGAGGGAGTCGATCTGCGCGTCGACGTCACCGGGCCGGCCGTAGCCCTTGCCGCCGTTCTTCTCGAAGCGCTCGTAGCTCGCCATCAGACCCCAGCCCGGGGACGGCATCCAGGCGCCGCGCACCCCGAAGGAGACGTTGTCGTCGAGCTCTTCGGCGAGATAGTAACCGGCGAAGCCCTCGATCCGCCCGCGGCCTTCGGCGCGCAAGGAAGAGGGCATCGCGCCCATCACGACCATTCCGATTGGCGCCATCCACGCCAAGAGGCGTCCCAACTTCTCTGTCTTTCTCATGGTTTCGTCCCCCAAGAAAATTCCCTCACGCTAGTCCACGAGCTCTTGCAGGCTCGCGGCGTGGAAGCCGACCAACAGTCGCTTGCCCCGGCGCAGCAAAGGCGCCCGGAAGTTCCCGCTCGGACCCTTGAGATCGTCTGGCCCGGTCGCCGCCGCCAACCTTTTCTCGACCTTCTTGCCGCGCGCGATCCAGACTTCATCCACAGTGCGGAGCAACTCTCTCACCTCGGACTCGGCGAGCGTTTTCCGGGTGCTTCTCTCTTCTCGAACCGCGACGCTCCGGCTGCGCAACACCGCACGGGTGTTCTCGCAGCTCTTTCAGCTCGGGCGCGAATAGAAGAAATCGATGGCTGACATCGGCGAGAGGCTAACATGCGAGCGGCGGAACCCAGGCTACTCTGCGCCGGAGTCTTCCCAGTCATTCATCAGCCGGCGCTCTTTCTTGGTCGGCCGGCCGGCCCCTTTCGCGCGCGCCACCGGCGGCCGGCGCAGCAGCCGCGCCAGCGGATCGGCGGCGGGCCGCGGCGGTGAGAGATCCTCGAAGAGGCGCGGCACTTCGGCCTTGGGCAGTGGCTTGTCGGCGATCTCCCTGACGACGAGCGTGCGCGTCCAGTCGCCGCCGACCTCGGCCTCGATGCGGTCGCCGACCACGAGGTTGCGGTGCGGCTTGACGGCGACGCCGTTCACTCGCACCCGCGACAGGTCGCAGGCGTGGGCGGCGAGCGTCCGCGTCTTGTAGACGCGGGCGATGGTGAGCCACTTGTCGAGGCGCGCGGACATCGTCAAGATTCTAGGCCATGCTCGACCACCTGCGCGGCGCGCCCGACTCGCCGATTGACATTGCCCGCGTCATCCGGAGCCCCGGTGACGAAGGAGTCGGCCACTCCCCCCGGAGCCACCGAAGTAGCCGACCCTTTACTGGAGCTTTTGCGCCCCGCAGGGGCGTATCGTCTCGTCTGGCGAGTACCTGAAAGGGAAGCGCAGACACCATGAGAGTCTCCCCTGAGGAGTTCGACGCCCTGGTCGAGCACGCGCTGCGGAACCTGCCGGAGGAGTTCAAGGCGGCGCTCGACAACGTCGCGGTGATGATCGCCGAGGAGCCCTCGGACGAGGACCTCGAGGAGGTCGGCATCGACCCCGAAGACCCCGACCGCGATGAGCTCTTCGGCCTCTACCAGGGGACGCCGCTCACCGAGCGCGACAGCTTCTACTCCGGCCTCCCCGACCGCGTCCTGGTCTTCCGCGGCCCGATCCTGCGCGAATGCACCACCCGCCGCGAGGTGATGCGCGAGGTGCGCGAGACCGTCCAGCACGAGCTCGGCCACTACTTCGGCATGGAAGAGGACGAGCTGCCCTTCTAGCGGCGAGCTTGCCGGCTCACCCCTTCCCCGCGGCGGCGCGGATGCGGTCGACTTTGGCTTCGCCTTCGGCGGTCAGGGTCTCGCGCTCGCGGACATAGAACTCCTCCTGTTCGAGGAGCTGGCCGGGGTCGGTGAGCTTCGCCATCTGGTCGCGGTGGAGGATCTCGAGCTCCGCGATCTTGGCGACGGTCTTCGCGCGGGCTTCGGCGATCGCCTGCTTGGTCGCGTCCGAGAGCGCGGTGGCGCTGGGGCGGTCGATCCCTTGGGCTTCCATACGCTCCAAGGCCAGCTCGTACGCCGACTTCATTCCTTTTGTTTTGTCGTTGGCAGCCATGATCGAACATTGTAATCCGTAGGCGCGCCAACCTGACGCGTCCGGCGCCCGTTTTTGAGGCATCGGATTTGCTAACGTGGGCTGCATGATCGAAGCGCACGGGTTAACTCGAAAATTCGGCGATTTCACCGCCGTCGCCGACGTCTCATTCGCCCTTTCCGAGGGCGAGATCGTCGGCATCCTCGGTCCGAACGGGGCTGGCAAGACCACCACCATCCGCATGATCACCGGTTTCCTGCCGCCCTCGTCGGGTCGCGTCACCCTGGGCGGGCGGGATCTCTTCGGGGGCTCCCCGGACGCCATCGCCGTGCGGCGGGACCTGGGCTACCTGCCGGAAAGCGTCGCGCTCTATCCGGAGATGCGTGTCGAAGAGTACCTGGCCTACCGCGCCCGGCTCGAGGGGCTGGACCGGACCTCGAGCCGCCGGCGGCTCGGCGAGGTGCTGGAGCGCTGCCTGCTCGCGGATGTCCGCCGGCAGGTCATCGGCACGCTCTCGAAAGGCTATCGCCAGCGGGTCGGCCTCGCCGGAGCCATTCTCCACGATCCGAAGGTGCTGATTCTCGACGAGCCGACCGTCGGGCTCGATCCGAAGCAGATCGTCGCCATCCGCGAGCTCATCCGTGAGTTGGGCGAGAAGCACACTCTCCTGCTCTCGACGCACATCCTGCCCGAAGTCGAGCTGCTCTGCGGCCGGGTGCTGATCTTCGATCGCGGTCGGATCGTCGCTGAAGGCAGCCCCGACGAGTTGCGCGAGCGTCTCCAGGGTCAAGTAGCGGTGAAGGTGGAGTTCGAGCTCCCGGCGGAAGGGATGACCGAGGCGCTGGAACGGGTCGCGGGCGTGCACACCGTGAGAGCGCTCGGGCCGGACACCGGGCCGTCCGGACGATTCGCGCTGGAGTGCGCCCCGGGGGCCGATCCGCGCCCGGCGATCTTCCGGCTGGCGGTCGAGCGGTCCTGGGTCCTGATCGAGCTGACCTCGGAACGTGCCTCGCTCGAGGATGTCTTCGTCCGCCTGACAACGAGGGATGCGGAAGAGCCGGTCCCTGACCAGCAGGCTGCCGGGGAGGCGGCATGAAGGGCGCAATGGCGGTCTTCGGCCGCGAGCTGCGGGCGTACTTCTTCTCGCCACTCGCCTACGTCATCCTGACCTTCTTCGTCCTGGTGCAGGGCTACTACTTCGCGCTGATCGTCGCCTTCCTCTCCGACCCGAGGGCGGCGCCCGGCAGGCCCCTCGAGCTCTTCTTCGGCCAGACGATCTTCACCTGGCTGGTGTTGATTTTCGCCGGAACGTTCCTTTCGATGCGACTGATCTCGGAGGAATTGCGCAGCGGAACGATCGAAACCCTGCTGACCTCGCCGATCTCGGAAACCCAGGTGGTGCTCGGCAAGTACTTCGCGGCGCTCGCCTTTTACCTCTTCCTGTGGGCGCCGACGCTCGCCTACGTCGCGATTGTCCGCTGGTTCACGCCGGTCGACTGGGGGCCGATCGCGGCCTCCTACTTAGGGGTCGTCGGCATCGGCGCCCTGTTTCTCGCGGTGGGCGTCTTCGCCTCGGCGACTTCGAAGAACCAGATGGTTGCCGCGGTCGTGACGTTCTTCTGCTTGATGGTTCTGTTCAGCTGCGGCCTGCTGGAGAACATCGTGAATGGCGAAATCGCCAAGAAAGTGCTCGGCCAGATGAACCTCTGGCAGCACATGGACGACTTCAGCAAGGGCATCGTCGACACGCGCCGGCTGATCTACTACGCGAGCGGCGTCGGCTTCTTCCTCTTCCTCACCAGCCGCGCCCTGGCGGCGAAGAAGTGGAGGTAACTCGATGAGCCCCGGGAATGGACGCGGCGCGCTCGCGCAAGGATCGATGCTCTCGGCCGCGGTGCTGCTGGTGGCGGCGCTGGTCGGCATCGTGAATTACCTCGGGATGCGCTACTACCACCGCTTCGACTGGACCTCGTCGCAGATCTACTCCCTGTCGGAGAAGACCGGTGCCATCCTCGCGGGCCTTGAAAAGGAGATCGACGTCACCCTTTTTCTTCCCGCCGGCTCGCCGCTGCACGACTCTGCCAAGGAGCTGCTGGAACGCTATGCAGCGAAGTCGCCCCGGATTCACTTCCGCGCCATCGATGCCGGCAAGAACCTGATCGAAGCGCAGCGCCTGGTCACCAAGCTCGAGCTCTCGAGCCTGAACGTCGTGGTCTTCGAGAGCGGCAACGATCGCCGGGTGGTGGAGGAGAGCGATCTTGCCGACTACGACTACTCGGCGATCCAGTACGGCGGCAGTCCCGAGCTGACCGGCTTCAAGGGCGAGGAGGCATTCAGCGGCGCGATTCTCGAGCTCGTCGAGAGCCGCAAGCCGAAAGTCCTGCTGACCTCCGGCCACGGCGAAGCCTCGATCGACGAGACCGGCAACGGCGGGCTCTCCGGCGTGCGTGATCTCGTGGGCAAGGAGAACGTCGAGCTCGCGGCCTGGGCGTCTTTGGGACAGGCGGATGTGCCGGCGGGGACCGATCTGCTGGTCATCGCTGGAGCGAAGGCACGTTTCGTGGAGCCCGAGCTCGCGGTCTTCGGCAGGTTCCTGGACCGTGGAGGGCGAATGCTCGTCCTCCTCGATCCGGAGCTCGGGCAGGGCGGCGGCCTCGTCGCGTCGGGACTCGAGACCTGGCTCGATGCCTACGGCGTCCAGGTGGGAGCGAATATCGTCGTCGATCCGGATGCGTCCGTGCCACTTTACGGCGCGGAGACATTCTCCGCCGGCGCTTCCGGCGCGCATCCGATCGTGCGCAGTCTCGAACAGGCCAAAGTCGGCGTGATCGTGGCGCTGGCGCGCTCGGTGGGCGCCGGCAGGGTCGCGGAGGGAACCGAAGCGCAGGTCCTCTTGCAGACGACGGCTGCAGGCTGGGGCGAGAGCGACCTGGTCAACCTGCGTTCGGTGGCCAAGGACGACAAGGACATGACCGGTCCGGTGCCCGTCGCGGTCGCGGTCAGCGCCCGGTCGAAGGACGCACCGCCGGCGGATCTCGAGGCGGATGAGCTTGCCGCCGAGTCGCCGCCGGCAGCCCAGGGATTGCAGCCAGCGCCGAAAGCGCTTCCCGGCGAGGCGCCGACCTGGCGCTTGGTCGTGGTCGGCGACTCCGACTTTGCGACCAACAGCCTGCTCACCCTGTCCGGCAATCCGACGCTGCTCGCCAACGCCTTCAACTGGCTCCTCGACCGGCAGAAGCTGCTCGGCATCGGACCGAAGAAGCCGGAGCAGGTCCGCATGACGCTCACTCCAGGACAGCTCTCGGGGCTGACCTGGCTGGTGCTGGCCGGTCTGCCGGCGCTCGCTATTGCTGCCGGCGTCGCGGTCTACGTCCGGCGCAGGAGGTAGGGGCGGTGCGGTCCCGGACGCTGGTCATCCTGGCCACCGTGGTCGGCGCACTTCTGGCGCTCATCTACCTCGCCGAAGACAAGGTGGCCTCCACCGATGAGCGCGCCGCAGCGTCGAAACAGCTGATCCAGGCGAAGGCCGAGGACATGGTCTCCCTCGAGCTCGAATGGCAGGGCGCGCGGGTGCATTTCGAACGCGACGCGAAAGTTGCCGACAAGGAGCCGGGCAAGGCCGGAGAATCCGGGGCGATGCCGGCCGTGTCCTCGGCGGCGGAACGCTCCTGGCGGATGACCGAGCCGTTCGCCAAGTTGGCCGATGACGCGGCCGTCGATCGCTTCGCGGGCGAGCTCGCCGGACTCGAAATAATGCGCGACCTCGAAGGGGCGAAGCGCGAGGATCTGGGGCTCGATCCGCCGCGGGGGCAGGTGACCTGGAAGACCGCAACCGCCGAAGGCCTGATCGAAATCGGAGGGAGCGTGCCGGCGACCCACGACGTCGTCGTCGCCGCGAGCGGACGGCGGTCGCCGGCGGTCACGGCTGATACCCTCGTCTCGGAGCTCTCCCGTCCGCCCGGGGAATGGCGCGGCCGGGAGGTCGTGACGGCGACGCGGGATCGAATTGAGCGCGTGACGCTGCAACCATCGCCCGGCGCGCCCGTCGTCCTCGCGCGGAGCGGAGAAACGCTCCGGCTCACGAGCCCGGTGGCGGATTTCGTCGATCGGGATCTCGCCGACGGCCTGCTCGGCGAGCTCAGCGGATTGCGCATGGAGACGTTCCTCGATCCGCCTCTCGCCGACGATGTCGAGCAGGCGCTCGCTCGACGCGCCGGTGTCGTCGAGCTCTCGATCTCGGGCCAGCCCGAGCCGGTCCGTATCGAAATCGGGGGGGAACGGGCTCCGGGGAAGCGTGTCTGGCGCGTCGGGGACCAGGTCTTCGAGAGCGCCTCCAGGTTGGGCGACGCCCTCGTTCGGCCGGCCGTGGCGTGGCGCAGCCGGAGCTGGACGCGGTTCGAGAATTGGCGCATCGAGAAAGTCCGCATCGAGGAAGCAGCCGGTACGCTCGACCTGGTACGTAGCGACGGCGAATGGCTTCGGGACGGGAAGAAGATCCCGTTCACGGCGGCGAGCGATCTCCTCTACGCGCTGACGGCGGCGAAGGCGGACACGCTCGTCGAGGCGGCGGCCGAAGAATCGGCAGGCGCTCTTGCTGCCGCCAGGCCGGCGCTGACGGCGACCCTCTCCGATGCCGACGGCAACGAAGAGCTGCTGACCCTCGAAGCGGCGACGGACCGGGGCGCTCGAGCCCGAACCCGCGGGCGTGAGGTCACTCTCCTGCTGCCGAAGAAGCTCGTCGACGATCTCGTGTTGAAGATCTCTGCCGTGCGCGCGGCCGAGCCGGTGGTCGAAGCGGTCGCCAAACCGCACTGAGCGCCGGTCAGCGGGAGAGAATCGGGCGGGGTTCGGTTGGGCCGGTGTGCTCCCCGAAGACGCCGCGCAGCGTGTCGGCGACCTCGCCCAGGGTGGTCGCGGCGCGGACGCAATCGAGGATCGGCGGCAAGAGATTCTCGGCGGTCGCCGCGCGGCGACGGAGATCTTCACACGCCGCGGCGACTTTCCCGGGGTCGCGCGCCAGCCGGAACTCGCGCAAGCGCTCGATCTGCCTGGCTTCTCCAGCGGGGTCGATCGCCAGCGGCTCGGGACCGGTTTCCTCCTCCACTTCGTAGCAGTTGACGCCGACGACCTGAGCCTTGCCTTCTTCGACGCGGCGCTGAAAAGCGTAGGCCGCGTCGGCGATCTCGTCCTGCTGGAAACCGCGCTCGAGAGCCGCGAGCGCCCCGCCCATCTCGTCGATGCGCGCGATGTACTCGCGCGCCCGGGTGGCAATCTGGTCGGTCAGAGACTCGATCGCCCAACTGCCGCCGAGTGGATCGGTCACGTCGGCGGCGCCGCTCTCGCAGGCGATGACTTGCTG
>Ga0184615_10001150_pt1 | contig 14445 bp, 11 predicted proteins | sample PLM4_65_coex_FD_133134 | JGI IMG/M metagenome (GOLD analysis project Ga0184615, IMG submission 133134) | Groundwater sediment microbial communities from an aquifer in East River, Colorado, USA - PLM4_65_coex | ecosystem: Environmental > Terrestrial > Soil > Riparian zone | place: USA: East... | reverse complement strand
TTCTCGGTGGTGGACACGAAGTGGGCGATGCGCAAGACGCATTTGAGATTGCGGAAGAGAATTTCGATAATCTGGTCGAACAGGTGGTAGGCCCAGTACCCCAGGTCAAAGATGTAGAGCACGGCTTCGACCGCGGGCCGCAAAAAGCTGGTTTTGAACGCATTTTGCTTCTCAGCTGTCCGTCGCGCTCGAGGCGGGCTTGCGGAGTGCGGTGGAACGGGTCGCCGCCGGAACCGGCTCCATCTCCGACAGGCGGCCCGCGCAACAGGCCGCGCTCCTCGGGCGTGTCCGAAGGTTCTTCGGCCTCCGGTCGGGCTGACTACTCCCAAATGGCTCATGTGAGAGATCAGGTGCCAGGTGCTAGATCGCCACGGCTGGCGGCCACGGCTCGCGGCGCGCCTGGGTCCACAGCGTGTTCACGTAGTTCAGCGCGAAGTGGTTCTGCGCCAGATGAAGCCAGAACGCACCAAGATCGTCAAGTTCGAGGGCTGTTATCACGGTCATGCCGACATGCTGCTGGTGCAAGCGGGTTCGGGCGTGGCAACTCTCGGTTTGCCTGACTCACCCGGCGTGCCTGTTGCTGCTGTTGCCGATACACTGGTCGCGCCGTTCAACGATATTACCGCTGTCGAGCAACTCTTTGAAAAATATCCGAAGGAGATCGCCGCCGTCATCGTCGAGCCGGTGGCGGGCAACATGGGCGTCGTGCCCCCGGTCGAGGGCTTCTTGCGGAGATTGCGGGTAATCACCGCCGCGCATGGCGCATTGCTCATCTTCGAAAAGCACATTACGCAATGTGCCCTCTCTTATTCTCTCAAATTGGATACCGCTTGACGAAAGCCTGGCAGCGGCATGGCTGGCCGGAGGATGTCAGTGACCGCATAGTCTTAGCGAACCCGTAGGCACACCCTGCGGGCTTTTTGTCGCGCTCGTTGACGCTCTCCTTCACCAGGGGTATTAGTCTGCGAGGCTACGACGGGCCGCAAGGTAACTGCCTGGCGGCCATATTGTTATGGATATTTTCGCTTTCAACACCGGGACTATGACAGATTCCTGCAGATGGGGGCATTGTCGCTTTTTGTCTACCCTCAATGCGGCAAGAGTTTCCTGCCCCTCCAAGCCTGCTGTGATCTGGCCGGTCCGAAGCTCATTCTTGCGCCAAGGCGGGCGCTCGTCGAGCAATGGCGCGCGCGCCTCGATCTGTATCTGCAACAAGACGCCGCGGCGGAAGTCGTCGTGGACACATACAGATCCGCGCGCCGTCACATCGGTCGAGAATGGACGCTGCTCGTCGTAGACGAGGCGCACCACATTCCAGCCAACAGCGCCATCGAAATAGCGACGACGCTGGACGCAAAATTCAGAATGGGGCTGAGCGCCACCCCTGTGCGCAACGACGGCAACGAGGACATTATCCCGGCGGTCAGCGGCTATCCGGCCGGCGCGGACTGGCCGATAAAAGAGTCGCAACGGCCCTCGGTAACCGTCTGGATCGTCGGCGACGAGAAAGCGAAACTGGCGCTGATGCAAGACCTCGTAAACAAGCCCGTCGATGGAAAAACAATGGTTTTCACCTTCCGGCTCGCTATTGGCAAGAAAGCGGCGCGCTTGCTGCGCGCGCCGTTCGTCCATGCCGGCACGGACTCGCCGTTGAAAGTTATCCAAGAAAACGACTTGATCGTCGTTTCGAGTATTGCCGATGAAGGATTGAGTACGCCAGTCCGCCGGATCGCCGCTAAAATTAATGCAAGCCGGAGTTGTCATAATCCCGATGCGCTTTGGCGTAGCTTCGCTAGACTTAGGCTTATAACCGAGTTGTCGTAAAGCAAGTTTCGAACAGATGAGCGTTAGCTAAAATTCTAAATAATTTTGAGTGATGACAAAAGATTTAAATTATGCTATAAATTGTTTAGTGACGACAGACATAGCAGTTATCGGGCAAAGGATAAAAGAACTTCGATCGCAGGCCGGGCTGACCCTGGAAGAGGTGGCCACCAAAGGCAACTGCACGCCTGGTTTCCTTTCCCAGGTGGAGCGGAACAAAGCCGCTCCCTCTATCTCAATGCTGTACTCCATTGCCGAGGCCATCGGCGTAAAAGTCACCGACTTCTTGCCCGATGCAATCAACGAGACTAAAGTGGTCCGCCGAGATAGCCGCAACACCTTTCACTTCACCGGCTCGACCGTCGTTTATTCTCTGCTGTCAACAAAATTCTCTTACGCCTCACTCGTCGCCTTTCACCTGACTATCAAGCCGGCCGGCCAGGGTTTGCCAACGGACGAGTTCCGCGCCCACACGGGCGAAGAGTTTGGCTACATTTTAGAAGGCGTGCTGCGGCTCTGGATCGGAGAAAAGTTCTACGACCTTTATCCAGGCGACAGCGTCCATTTCCAGTCGGGAACCGCGCATCGCCTGGAGAACCGAACGCAGGCCCCGGCGCTTGCGCTCTGGCTGAATTCACCATCGTTCTTTTGACCCGGCGGTCGCGATTCATCCTTTAGGGGCGAGGTAAGCGAGCTCTCATGGAAACGATTGGGGAACGAATTAAGCAACTACGCACGGAACAAGGGATAACGCTGACCGAACTCGCGGAGAGTGCTAAGTTGTCGACCAGCTATCTCTCTCAAATCGAGCGGGACAGGACCACCCCCTCCCTGTCTGCCTTAACCAACATCGCCAAAGCCTTCGGTGTTGGGCTACGCTACTTCTTCGAGGATTCCGATGGTGAGTTGGCCCGCGTCACCCACGCCGACGCCCGCCGGGATGGATTTGATCACGAGGCCTCGGTCGTACGCGTGCGCCTGACGTCTGACGTCGGAACAGACAAGGTCGAGGCCTACCGCGTTACCCTCTTGCCTGGGGCAGGGCCAGAACCGCTCGACCTCCATCCCGGGGAGGGGTTTTGCTTTGTCCTCACGGGCGAGTTGACGATCACCGTGGGAGACGAGCGATTCGTCTTGGCCGCGGGCGACAGCATCCACTACGATGCCCTGCAGCCCCATACCTGGGGCAACGAGGGCGACCAGCCGTGTACCGCGATTTGGTGTCAATCGCCGCCTGGGCGCAACGCCAATCAGGAGAAAGTGGCCAACCTGCAACGCGCGCCCCTGCCGGCAGGGGCGAAGGCCAACAATGTTTAGTCAGAAAGGAGGGTACGGAACGCATCGGAAAAACTAAACTTGGTTCACAGTCCGTTCAATCCGCAAGGGACAGCCCCGTTTTGGAGGAGGAAGAGAAATGAACCCGAAACGTAGTCTTATCTTCATCAGCGCCCTAGCCATCCTGAGTCTGTTCGCGACCCAGTGTGGCGGGACGCCCACCCCTACCGCAGCCCCGCAGGCTACCACCGCTGCAACTCAACCCTCCGTGGTCACTCAGCCCTCCGCGGCCACTCAGCCACCCGCGGCCGAGAAGCGCGTCCTCCGCATCACTTTCTCGTGGCCGAACCGCATTGATCCAGCGGTGGGCAACGACTATGCCGGCTCCACCTCGCTCGCCAACCTGTACGACTCACTCGTCTTCCCGAATGCGAAAGGCGGTGTTGATCCGTGGTTGGCCGAGTCGTGGGACATCTCCAGCGACGGTTTGACCTACACCTTCCATCTGCGGAAGGGCGTCAAGTTCCACGACGGCAGCGAACTGAAAGCCAGCGATGTTGTCTACAGCTACGACCGCCTCGCGACCATCGGTGAGGGCTATGCTTACCTGGCCACCGCCGGCGTCGAGGGAGTGAAAGCGGTTGACGATTCCACAGTTGAATTCACGGTGGCCGCACCCAGCGCCCTGTTTTTGCCCAGCCTCGTCCGGCTGTATGTCGCCAATGAGGAGCTGGTCCGCCAGAACACCAAATCGGAAGGCCCGTATGGCGAAAACGGCGACTATGGCAAAGAGTGGCTGCAGACCCATGATGCCGGCTCAGGGCCGTATAAGGTCAAAGAGTTCCCGCTGGAACAGTACCTGCTCATGGAGAAATTCACCGACTGGTGGGGCACATTCAACCCGAACGCGCCGGACGAAGTGCGCTTCATTGGAACCACCGAAGCCGTCACCGTCCGCAGCTTGATGCAGAACCAGGAGCTCGAGATCACAGACCAGTGGCAGTCCTTCGAGGCCTACGAGGCGCTGCAGAAGATGGAAGGCGTGAAGATCGCGGCCCTCCCCTCCATGTCGTCGTTCTACTACATGGTCAACACCCGCAAGCCCCCGACCGACGACGCGCATTGCCGAAAGGCGATAGCCTATGCCTTCGACTACGATGCGGCGGTCGGGCTGGAATGGCCGGGTACCAAGCAGATGATCGGACCGGTGCCGGCCAGCCTGGCCGGGCACGATCCGAACGTCCTCGTCTACCACCGCGATCTCGACAAAGCGAAGGAAGAACTCGCCCAGTGCAAGTACGCGACCGAACTCGACAAGTACCCGGTCGGAGTCAACTGGGTGGCCGAAGTGCCCGACGAAGAGAAGTGGGCGCTGCTCTTCCAGTCGAACATGGCCGATATTGGCGTCAAGGTGGAGGTAATCAAGGTTCCGTGGCTAAGCATGGTCGAGAACACCAGCAAACTTGAGACCGCCCCAAGCATCGCCACCATCTACGTCTCGTCTGACCTGCCCGAAGCCGGGCTGATGCTCAAACAGCGCTACCACTCCAGCACCACGGGCACCTGGCAGCAGAATGAATGGCTCCAAGATCCGAAGCTGGATGCCGAGATCGAGGATGCCCTGGCGACGCTCGACCAGAATGACCGGTTCGCCAAGTACGCCAAGATCCAGCAGGAGCTGGTGGACCTGGCACCATCTCTTTGGATCTACGACCAGGTGGAGAAGCACGCCTACCGGGATTGCGTGGACTGGCCAGCGACCCGCAACGAGACCAGCCTGGTGATGGGCTACCAGCTCTTTGTGGCCAATATGGGAGTGACTTGCAAGTAGCCTTGCACCCCCCTCCCCAGCCCTCCCCCATTTGCGCTGCAAATGGGGGAGGAAACGGGTAGGGGTTCCCAGAGCGCACCCATCCGGGAGCTCCCCACCCGACCGATTTTCGGGTCGCCAAAGAAACGGTAGCTTGATATGTCCTTACTGACTTTCCTCGTCCGTCGGGTCCTGCACTCGGTCTTCGTCCTGCTCGGTCTGTCCCTAGTGATCTTCGTCATCGCGCGGGTGATGCCGGGAGACCCGGCGCGCATGGCGGTGGGGGCGCGCGCGCCGCAATGGGTGGTAGACCGCTTGCGCGAGCAGATGCACCTCAACCAGCCGCTGGCTGTGCAGTATGGTTACTGGCTAGGCGATGCGCTCCGGGGCGACTTTGGCCTGTCGCTGGTCACACAGCGGCCGGTCACGACCGACATCCTGGAGTTTTTCCCGGCGTCGCTCGAACTGGTCTTTTTTTCGGGTGTGCTTTCGGCGGTGGGCGGCATTGGCCTGGGGACGCTCTCTGCGCGCTATAAGGACACCTGGATTGATAACGTGGTGCGCCTTTTCTCCTACGCGGGGGTGGTGACGCCCTCCTTTGTCTTTGCCATCTTTTTTGTCCTCATCTTTGGGTTTGCGCTCAACTGGCTGCCGATCATCGGCCGCTTGAGCGAACAAGTTACCGCCCCGCCGGCTGTCACGGGAATGATGACCGTGGACGCGCTCCTCGCCGGGCAGTTCGGGACGTTTTTGAACGCGCTGCGGCACATGGCGCTGCCGGCGCTGTCGCTGGCCATGGGCTCCATCGCGCAGGAAGCGCGCATCACCCGCTCCAGCATGGCGGATAATCTGAGCAAGGACTACATCGCCTCGGCCCAGGCGCTGGGTGTCCCGGAACGCATCGTGATGGGGCGCTTTTTGCTCAAGCCCTCCCTCATCCCCACCGTTTCCATCCTCGGCCTGGACATCGCCGCCACGCTGAGCATCGCCTTCCTGGTGGAGCGCATTTTCAACTGGCCCGGGCTGGCCCGCTACGGGATGACGGCCATGCTGAACAAAGACCTGAACGCCATCTCGGCGGTCATCCTCGTGCTCGGCGCGGCCTTCATTCTCGCCAACATCCTCGTGGACCTCATCGTCGCCCAGCTGGACCCGCGCACCCGGCTGCGGGCGGCAAGGAGCGATTAGCGTGGCCGAACTCGCGGATGTCAGACGGGATGCCCCTACGACCTTCACGGTCCAACAGATCAAGCAACTGCAGCGCGAATCCAGGCGAGAAAACCTGGGCCGCGCCTGGTACAAGTTCTCGCGCAACGTCTTGTCGGTCGTCGGCCTGACGACGGTTGTGTTGCTCACCCTGCTGGCGATGTTCGCTCCTTTCGTCGCGCCCTACCCCAAGCACGCCGGCCCGTTCACCGACTTTGCGAATGCTAAAATTCCTCCCAGCTGGGAGCACCCTTTCGGCACCGACCAGATCGGCCGCGACATCTTGAGCCGCTCCATCTTCGGGCTGGGCTCCTCGTTGTTGATGGGCGTGGTGGTGCTCGCGCTGGTTGTGCCGCCGGGGGTGCTGCTAGGCTTAGTCGCCGGATATTTTCAAGGGACGTGGACTGACACCCTCATCATGCGCACCACCGACATTTTCCTGGCGGTGCCGCCCCTCGTGCTCGCGCTGGCCGTGGCCTCCGTGCTCGAACCGAACCTGTTCAACGGGATGCTCGCCGTCTCGCTGATGTGGTGGCCGTGGTACACGCGCCTGGTTTACGGGCTGGCGAGCGTCCTGCGCAACGAGTACTTCGTCACGGCGGCGGAGATCACCGGCGCCAGCACGGCGCACATCCTCTTTCGCGAGATTCTGCCCAACACCCTCTCGCCGATTTTCACCAAAATGAGCCTGGATATGGCGTGGGTGATCATCATCGGCTCCATGCTCAGCTTCGTCGGCTTAGGCGAGCAGCCGCCCAAGCCCAGCCTCGGGACGATGGTCGCGGACGGCGCTCGCTATCTCCCCGATCAATGGTGGATCGCCATCTTCCCCGCTTTGACCATCGTCGTCGTCGTGCTCGGTTTCAACTTGCTGGGTGACGGGCTGCGCGACATGCTGGCCGCGGAGGGCGTCTAAAATGTCCGCCGCTCTCTCACCCCTGCTTGAGATCAACGAACTGGTCGTCCATTTCAAGGTGTATGGGGGCGTCCTCAAAGTATTGGATGGAGTGCAGTTCAAGGTCTACGCCGGCGAGAAGGTTGGGCTGGTGGGCGAAACCGGCTGCGGCAAAACCACAACCATGAAAGCCATCTTGCGCATCCTGCCCATGCCTCCGGCGCATCTCCCGCGCGGCGAGATCTTCTTCAAGGGTGAGGATTTGCTCAAGATGCGTTCCTCTCAACTCTCTAGGGTGCGGGGCCGCGGCATTTCGATGATCTTCCAGGACCCCACCGCTGCGCTCAACCCGGTTTTCACTGTCGGACAGCAATTGGAGCCGGTGATCCGCTACGCCCTGCCCGCCAACCGGAACCTCTCGCGTGAGCAGATTCGCCAGAAGGCAGTGATCCCGCTCAAAGAAGTGGCCCTGGCGGACCCGGAGCGGCTGCTGGACAGCTACCCTGTTCAACTCAGTGGTGGCATGCGCCAGCGCGTGTGCATCGGCATGGCGCTGGCGACCGACCCGGAGCTACTCATCGCGGATGAGCCGGGCACTTCGCTCGACGTGACCATCCAGGATCAAGTCCTGCGGTTGCTGCACGACCTGGTGGAAAACAAGAGCACCTCGGTCATCCTCATCACGCACACGCTCGGCGTGGTGCGGCAGATGACCGATCGGGTGTACGTGATGTATGCCGGCAACATGGTCGAGGTCGCGCCGACGAAGAAGTTGTTCGCGAATCCGCGCCACCCCTACACTCAGGGCTTGATGCAGGCCGTGCCCAAGCTGACGGGCGGCGGCATCGCCGCGGGCATCCCCGGTCGCCTCCCCAGCTATCTGAACCCGCCCACCGGCTGCCGCTTCCATACGCGCTGCCCACACGTGATGGACATCTGCCACCGCGAGAAGCCGCCTTTCTTCAAGGTCGAGGCGGATCACGAAGTGGCCTGCTTCCTTTACGACCAGAATGCCCAGGCGCCTCCAAAGGAGGCGAGTCCATCATGAGCGACGACATCCTGGTAGTCTGCGACCTGAAGAAGCATTTCGTCGTCGGCCATCTCGGGCTGGTCAACCGTGAGCCGATCACCGTCAAAGCGGTGGACGGGGTTTCCTTCGGCGTGCGTGAGGGCGAGACGCTCGGCCTGGTCGGCGAATCCGGTTCGGGCAAGAGCACCATCGCTTATATGACGGTGGGGATGTACCAGCCTTCCTCCGGCGCGATGTCCTTCAAAGGTCGCGACCTGTTTGTGAACGGCCCCAAACGGCCGCTGGCGCTCCGAAAGGAAATCCAGATCGTCTTTCAGGACCCCGGCTCGTCGCTGAACCCGCGCCGCACCATTCAGCAAATCCTCGAGCTGCCGCTGCGCCTCCACCAGCCCAGCAAAGACCCATTGGAAGAGGTCGTCCGTCTGCTGGATATGGTGGAGCTGCCGCCGGAGTACATGCAGAAGTACCCACAAATGCTGAGCGGCGGCGAAAAACAAATCGTGGCCAGCGCCCGGGCGCTGGCCACCAATCCCTCGCTGGTGATCCTGGACGAGCCAACTTCGGCGCTGGACGTTTCAGTGCAGGGCAAGATCATCAACCTGCTCATCCGGCTGCAACGCGAGTTCAACCTGACTTATCTGTTCATCACGCACGATCTGAGTCTGATGCGCAACGTCGCGTCGCGGGTGGCGATCATGTACCTGGGCAAGATCTGTGAGATCGCCGAGACGTCCGAATTCTTCAGCCGCCCACAGCATCCTTACACCCAAATGCTGCTCTCCTCCATTCCCGTCGTTTCGGAAGAGGAAGAGCGGGCCAGACCGGCCAAGGTCATCTCGACCGGCGAGATTCCCAGCCCGGTGAACGTCCCGCCCGGGTGCAGTTTTCACCTGCGCTGTCCTTACGTGATGGAGGTTTGCAAACAAGTGGACCCGGGCATGATCTCGATCAGCGAAGGCCATACCGTTCGCTGTCACCTGTTTACCGAGGCAGGCCAGTAGAGACGCGCCGCGGCGCGTCTCTACTGGCCTCAAAAGGAGGCCATTACATGCGAATCGCAACTGATATCGGGGGCACATTTACGGACCTGGTGTACCTGGACGAAAAGCGGGGCACGGTGGGCGTCACCAAGGCGTCCAGCACCCCGGCGGACTTCGCCATCGGCGTGCTGGACACGCTGAGAAAGGTTGCCGTGGACGTGTCCGCCACGCGCTTCTTCGTCCACGGTTCGACTGTGATCATCAACGCGCTCACCGAGCGCAAGGGCGCCAAGACCGCGCTCATCACCACCCAGGGCTTCCGCGATGTGCTGGAGATCGGCCGCGCCAACCGCCCTGACCTTTACAATCTGTACTACACCAAACCGGTGCCGTTCGTCCCGCGCTACTTGCGGCAAGAGGTGCGGGAGCGGGTGAATTACAAGGGCGAAGAGCTCGAGCCGCTGAACGCCGACGACGTGCGGGTGGCGGTCGAGTTCTATAAGCGGGAAGGCGTCGAGGCCATCGCCGTCTGCTTCCTGCATTCTTACGCCAACCCCGCGCACGAGATCGAGTGCGGCCAGCTCATCCGCCAACTCGTGCCCGAAATCCCCCTCACCCTCTCGCACCAGATTACGCAGGAGTGGCGCGAGTACGAGCGCACGAACACCGCCGTCCTCAACGCGTATGTCCATCCCATCGCCGCGCACTATCTGGATCACCTGGAGAAGAGTCTGTCCGGCATGGGGATGGGCCAGGTCGGCCACATCATGCAATCGAACGGCGGCACGCTCACATTCGCCACGGCGCGCGAGCTGCCGATCTATAGCGTCGAGTCCGGGCCGGTGGCCGGGGTGATCGGCGCGGCGGAAATCGGGCGGCTCATCGGCGAGCCGAATATCATCTCGCTCGACATCGGCGGCACCACGGCCAAGACCTCGCTCGTCGAAAAGGGCACGCCCAAGGTCACCACCGAATACAAGATCGAATACCGGCGGGACTTCGCCGGGTATCCCATTCACGTGCCCACGGTGGACATCGTGGAGATCGGCGCGGGCGGTGGTTCGATTGCGTGGGTTGACAAGGCGGGCGCGCTCAAGGTGGGGCCGGTGAGCGCGGGTGCCGACCCCGGCCCGGCGTGCTACGACCGCGGCGGCGACAAGCCCACGGTGACGGACGCCAACGTAATCGCGGGCCGGATCAACCCCCAATATTTCCTCGGCGGCGAAATCGCGTTGACCGTGGACCGCGCGGTCGCCGCCTTTGAACCCATCGCCGAGCACTTCGGCATTTCGGTCGAGGCCGCCGCGATGGGCGTTATCCGCCTGGCCGACGCGAACATGATCACCGCGCTGAAACTGGTCTCCGTGCGGCGCGGCTACGACCCACGCGACTTCGTGCTGGTGGCCTTCGGCGGTGGCGGCGGGATGCACGCGGCGGCATTGGCCCGTGAACTGCACGTCAAGAAAGTGATCATCCCCACCAACCCGGCCGTCTTCTCCGCGTGGGGCATGTTGATGACCGACCTACGCCGCGACTACATCCGCACCAAGATCCTCCGCGCCGACCGCGTGGACCCGCAACATCTGAGCGACATCTACACCGAGATGGAAGCGCAGGCCCTGGACGACATGCGCGCGGAGAAAGTCAAAGAGAGCCAGATTCGGTTCAACCGCTACGCGGATATGCGCTACGCCGGGCAGGAGCACACGGTCAAAGTGCCGATCCCCAGCGGGCCGATCACGCCAAAGCAAATGTCCGTCATCGCCGACCGCTTCCACGAGTTGCACGAGCACACCTACACCTTCCGGCTGGAGTCGCCGATCGAGCTCGTCAATTTCCACTTGATCGCGCTGGGCGTGGTGAAGAAGCCGACCATTCCTAAGCTCGATCACGCGGGTACGTTGAAGAAGGCGCTGAAAGGCGAGCGGACAGTCAACTTCGACGAGCTCGGTTTCCAGCGCAGCGCCATTTACGAGCGCGCTCGGCTGCCGGTCGGAAAACGGATCAAGGGGCCAGCCGTAGTCGAAGAACCGGCCGCGGTGACCGTGGTGTTCCCCGGCCAGGCCCTCACCCAGGACGAATACGGCTTTCTGCACATCGAGGAGGTCTGATATGGCAAAGCGATCCGTGATGGTCAAGACCAAACCCACACGTTCCACGAACGCTCATCGGCCGAAGTCGAAACATACCCGGCTCGATCCCTTCACGCTGGAGATCATCAAAGACAGCCTGGTCGCCATCGGCGACGAGATGTTCGTGGCCACCCAGCGCACCAGTATGAGCACCATCATCTACGAGGTGCTAGACTTTGCCACCGGCCTGACCGACGCGCAGGGCAACCTGATTGCCCAGGGCAACGGCGTCGCCCTCTTTATCGGCATGTTGACTTACGCGGTCAGAAGTGTGCTGGAAAAGTTCAAGCCGGGTGAATTGAAGCCGGGCGACATTCTGATCACCAACGACCCTTACACGGGCGGCGGCACGCACCTCTCGGATGTTTCGGTGATCATGCCTATCTTCTACGACGGCGAGATTGTGGCGTTTGCGGGCAATAAGGCGCACTGGACTGAAGTCGGCGGCAAGGACGCGGGCAGTTGGACCACCGACGCCACCGAAGTCTACCAGGAAGGGCTGCAATTCCCCTGCGTGAAGTTGTTCGAGGCTGGCGAGCCGATCCAGAGCCTGATTGACCTGATCCGCGCCAACGTGCGCACGCCCGACATGAGCATCGGCGACATGTACGCGCAGGTGGCCTCGCTGCGCATCGCCGACCGGCGCTTCCGGGCGCTGTGCGACAAGTATGGCGTGCAGACCGTGAAACGGGCCATTGCCGCGCTGCTGGATGATGGCGAGGCGATGATGCGCCAGGAAATGAAGAAGATCCCCAACGGGGTGTACGAGGCCGTGGATTACATTGACGACGACGGCATCGGCAACGGGCCGTTCGAGGTGCGCGTCAAGATCACCAAGACGGACGACGAATTCCTCTGCGACTTTACGGGCTCCCATCCCCAGGTCCCCGGCCCGGTGAACTGCACCCGCACCGGTTTGCACGTCGGCACCCGGGCGGCTTTCAAGGCGCTGGCCGACCCGGCGATCCAGGCCAACGAAGGCTGTTTCCGCCCGATCAAAGTGATCTGCCCGGACGGCACGATCTTCTCCTGCACCCGTCCCGCACCGGTCTCGACCTACTGGGAGACACTCCTCTACGTGACGGACTTGATCTGGAAAGCGATGGCGCCCATCATGCCGGAGAGGTTGCCCGCCGGGCACTTCCTGAGCGTGTGTGGCACCGTCGTGGCCGGGAATCACCCAGACACGGGCGAGCTCTTCCTCCTCGTCGAGCCGCAGGCCGGTGGTTGGGGCGCGGGCGCGACGAAGGACGGTGAGAACGGCCTGGTCTGCGTGGGCGATGGCGAGACCTACATCATCCCCATCGAGGTGTGCGAGACCCGTTACGGCGTGCTGGTGGATCAGTACGCGCTGGACATCACGGACGGCGGGGCCGGGCAGCATCGCGGCGGGCGCGGCCTGGTGCGCGACTACCGGATCACCGCCGACGAAGCCTGGGTGACCGGCACGTTTGGGCGGCACAAGTTCCTGCCCTGGGCTATGCACGGTGGCCAGCAGGGTTCCAAGAATTACATGCAGATGATCTTCAAAGAGGGCCGCGAGCCCGTGGCCATGGGCAAGACCGCGCGCTTCCACTTGAAGAAGGGTGACGTGGCTCGCCTGATCACCGCGACCGGCGGCGGCTACGGCGACCCGCGCCAGCGCCCGGTGGAAGCGGTGCAAGCGGACGTGCGGAACGGTTACATCACGCTCGGACAGGCCGAGCGCGATTACGGCGTGGTTCTGAATCCGCAGACGCTCGAAGTGGTTGAAGTACGGCAGTGACTATATAGACCTGACAGGTCTTGAAGACCTGTCAGGTCTGCGTTCGCCAGACTTACGTGGCATTTGACCTCTTCACCCTCACCATCATCCAAGATCAACTCCGCGCCGCCGCGGACGAGATGTTCGTGCGGTTGGGGCGCGCCAGCAAAAGCCCGATCATTTACGAAGTTCTCGATTACGCCTGCGCGCTGATCAGCGCCAACAGCGAGCTCATTGCCGAGGCCCAGGGCGTGCCAGGCTTCACCGGCGTGCTGCCCTTCGCCGTGCGTTCGATCCTGGACAAGTACGGCGCGGCCGGGATGCACCCCGGTGACGTTTACGCGACTAACGATCCGTATGCGGGCGGCGGCACACATCTCTCAGATGTGTGCCTGATTGCGCCAATCTTCTACGATGGAGAGCTGGTCGCCTTCGCCGCCAACAAAGCGCACTGGACCGAGGTCGGCGGCATGGCGCCTGGCAGCTGGACGACCGACGCGACGGAGATTTATCAGGAAGGCCTGCAACTTCCGGCGATCAAACTCTACGATCAGGGTAAGCCAGTCGCCAGCCTGATTGATTTGATTGCCGCCAACGTCCGGCTGCCGGACATGACGCTCTCTGATTTGTATGCGGGCGTGGCGGCATTGCGCGTGGGCGAAGAGCGGGTGCGCGACATCTGCCGACGGTACGGCGTGGCGGCCCTCCGCCGCAGCATCTACGACATGCTTGCCGACGGCGAGCGCGTGGCCTGGGCGCAATTGGCGAAACTGCCTCCCGGCGTTTACGAAGCCGAAGGGTGGATGGACGACGATGGGTTGAGCGACGAGCCGATCCCAATCCGCGTGAGGGTGACGATAGATCCGACCGGCTTCGTCGCTGACTTCACCGGCTCGGCCTCGCAGTGCCGTGGCCCCATCAACGGGACCCGTGCCCGGCTGAACTCGGCGTGCCGCGTCGTTTTCAAGGCGATCACGGCCCCCGATTTCCCGAACAACGAGGGTTGCTTCCAGCCCGTGCGCGTGATCTGTCCAGACGCGACCATCTTCACTGCGCAGCGACCCGCTCCGGTCTCGACATACTGGGAGGCCGGCGCGGCCGCGGTGGATTTGCTCTGGCGCGCGCTGTACCCCATCGCCTCCGACCGTCTGACGGTCGGTCACTTCCTGAGCATCTGCGGCACGAGCCTCAGTGGCAGGGATGGCGAGGGCAACCTGTTCGTCCTCGTCGAGCCTCAAGCCGGGGGCTGGGGCGCGGGCGCGACCAAAGACGGCGAAAATGGGCTGGTCGCGCAAGGCGACGGCGAGACGTACAACATCCCGGTCGAAGTCTGCGAGACGCGCTATCCGATATTGGTGGAACAATATGCATTGGACATCGTGCCACACGGCGCGGGGAAATATCGGGGCGGGCGTGGCCTGGTGCGCGATTACCGCGTCTTGTGCGAACGCGCCGCGTTGACGACCACTTACGGGCGACATCGTTTTCTGCCCTGGGGTGCCGCGGGCGGGCAAGGCGGCTCGCCGAACGGTGCGGCGGTGTTTCCAGC
>Ga0184615_10001147_pt1 | contig 14483 bp, 12 predicted proteins | sample PLM4_65_coex_FD_133134 | JGI IMG/M metagenome (GOLD analysis project Ga0184615, IMG submission 133134) | Groundwater sediment microbial communities from an aquifer in East River, Colorado, USA - PLM4_65_coex | ecosystem: Environmental > Terrestrial > Soil > Riparian zone | place: USA: East... | reverse complement strand
TTTCTTCCCCGGATCCACGAGCAGCTCGCGTGGGCGGACCTCGTGCTCGCGCGGGCCGGCTCTCAGACGCTGGCGGAGCTCGCGGCGGCCGGCCGCCCTTCGATCCTCGTCCCCTTCGGTTCGGCGACGCACGCGCACCAGGCCGAGAACGCCCGGGTCTTTTCCGCGGCCGGCGCCGCGATCGCGATCGACGAAACCTCGCTGTCGGCGGACGTCCTCCTGCGGGCCGTCGCCGACCTTCTCGGCGACCGGCGGCGTCTCGCCGCCATGGGAGAGAAGGCCCGCACCTTTGCCCGGCCGGACGCGGCGAGGCTTCTGGCCGACCTGCTGTTCGAGGCGGAGGCGACGAGATGAGGTTTCTGAAGCTCCGCAGGATCCACTTCGTGGGGGCGGGAGGGGTCGGCATGAGCGGCCTGGCGGAGATCCTCCTTCTCTCCACGCCGCTCGAGATCTCGGGCTGCGACCGCGAAAGGGGCGAGAACACCGACCGGCTCGCCGCGCTCGGCGCGAAGATCCTCCTCGGCCACGACGCCGCGCACCTCTCGAACGTCGACCTCGTCGTCATCTCCTCGGCCGTGGACGACTCCAACCCCGAGGTCTCCGCCGCCCGGGAGCGCGGAATTCCCGTGATCCGCCGCGCCCAGATGCTCGGCCAGATCATGCGGCTGAAGCAGGGGATCGCGGTCGCCGGGACCCACGGAAAGACGACGACGACCTCTCTCGTCGGGGTGATCCTGACCGAGGCCGGTTTCGACCCGACGATCGTGGTCGGGGGGCGGGTGCGCATTCTCGGGACGAACGCCCGGCTCGGCCGGGGCGACTTTCTCGTCGCCGAGGCGGACGAATACGACCGCTCGTTCCTCGAGCTGACCCCCGACGTCGCGGTCATCACGAACGTCGAGGCCGACCACCTCGACTGCTACCGCGACCTCGCGGACATCGTCGACGCCTTCGTCCTCTTCGCGAATCGCGTCCCGTTCTACGGAGCCGTCATCGCCTGCCTGGACGATCCCGGCGTCGGAGCGGTGCTCCCCCGCGTCGAGAAGCGGGTCGTCACCTACGGGGAATCCCCGCAGGCGCACCTCCGCGCGCGCAACATCGCGCTGGAAGCCTGGGGGACGCGCTTCGAGGCCTGGGACTCGGAGCAGGGACTCTTAGGCGAGGTCCACCTGCCACTGCCCGGCCGGCACAACGTCGCCAACGCCCTCGCGGCCATCGCCGTGGGCCGCGAGCTCCTGGTGCCGTTCTCCGACATCGCCCGCGCCCTCGCCGGCTTCACCGGCGTCGTCCGGCGGTTCGAGAAGAAGGGAGAGCGCGGCGGCGTGCTCGTCGTGGACGACTACGCTCACCATCCGACCGAGATCGCCGCGACGCTTTCGGCGGCGCGGCAGGTGTATCCGCAGCGCCGCCTGGTGGCTCTGTTCCAGCCCCACCTCTACTCCCGCACGCGCGACTTCGCGGCGGAGTTCGGAAGGGCGCTGCTGGGCGCCGACGTCGCCATCGTCACGGACATCTATCCCTCCCGCGAGAAGCCGCTGCCCGGAGTGACGGGCCAGCTCGTCGTCCAGGCGGCAAAGGAGTCCGGGCACCGGAACCTCGTGTATGTCGCTGATAAGAAGAGGGTTATCGACAGGCTCGAGCGGCTGCTCAAGCCGGGCGACCTACTTCTGACGATGGGGGCAGGCGACGTCGTGCGCTTCGGAGAGGGATATCTCGCGGGCGAGGGAGCCGGCAGAGCGGCGGATGGCGGAAAGTAAGAGCGGCGGCCGGTTCGTCGCCGTCGGCGGTCGCGACCGGGCGTCGAGCAAGGCGTTCCTCCGCCGGGGCGCGGTCGTTGCCCGCCGGCGGAAGCCGGGACGGACCGTGCAGCTCGCCGTCGCCGCCCTCGTCGCCGCGGTGGCGGCGATCGGCCTCGCGCGGTTCTTCGGCGGGTCGCTCTTCTCCCTCCAGAGGATCCAGGTCTCCGGGAACCGCCGCGCGAGAACCGAAGAGATCCTTCGCTGCGTCGCGCCGTGGCGCTCGGCCAACGTCGTCACGCTCGACCTCTCCGGAATCGCGCGCGCAATCGGCGCTCACCCCTGGATAGAACGGGTGACGCTCTCGAAGCGACTTCCGGACGGTCTCGCGATCCGGATCACCGAGCGGCAGGCGGTCGCCCTGTTTCGCGAAGCTTCGCAACTCTGGTGGCTCTCCGCCGAGGGGCGACCGATCGCTCTCTACGATCCTCGCGCGGACTCCGCCGAGTACGTGCTCGTGACCGGAGATCGCGGCGCTCTCCCCGAAGCCGTCGAGCTGCTCGAAGATCTGCGCTCCGCTCCCGCAGACTATTTTTCGGCGCTGTCGGAAATTTCCGCTCTGCCCGACGGAGGTTTCGGTATCATGGATTCGGTCTTCCGACGGCCGGTTCGAGTTCTTCGACGGGACGCTCCCGCGAAGATTCGCGCGCTCCTGGAGGCGCGCGGTTTCATCGAGTCTCGTGGGTGGGAGGCGCGGGCCATCGATCTCCGTTTTGCGGATCGAATTGTGCTGGTCGGTGCCTACGGCGCCGGGAACTCTCTATGAGCCGGAAACCTGTGAACAGGAAACGTGTCCGCCCCGTTTTTCGTCTTCCGTTTCCCGTTTCGCGACCCGGGGTGCTCGACTAGATGGCCAAACCCGAAAACTTCCTCGTTTCCTGCGACATCGGGAGCTCGAAGATCTGCGTCCTGATCGGCGAGCAGAACGCCCACGGCGCGCTCGACGTCATCGGAAAGGGCGCTTCCGTGAACCGGGGCACGCGCAAGGGAAACATCATCAACGTCGACACCACCATCGAGGCGATCAAACGCGCCGCCGAAGAGGCGGAAATCATGGCCGGGGTGCAGATCGCGCGGGCCTGGGTGGGTATTTCCGGCTCCAACGTGCGCTCCTTCAACAGCCGGGGGGTCGTCGCGGTCGCCGGAAAAGACCGGGAGATCAGCCGCGAAGACGTCGCCCGCGTGATCGATGCCGCGCGGGGCGTGCAGATCCCGCAGGACCACGAGGTCGTTCACGTCATTCCGCGCGAGTTCGCCGTCGACGGCCAGGACGGAGTCGGTGATCCGACCGGAATGGTCGGCGCGCGACTCGAGGCGGACGTGCACGTCGTGACGGCTCCGGTTGCCGTGACGCAGAACATCGTCACGTGCATGAACAAGGCGGGGATCGAGGTCGTCGAGCTCGTCCTGGAGCAGCTCGCGGCGTCCGAGGCGGTCCTGACGGAAGACGAGAAGGAGCTCGGTATCGTTTTGATCGACATCGGCGGAGGAACGACGGAGGTCGCGGTCTACCAGAAAGGTTCCATCGCGCACACCGCCGTCATCCCCGTCGGCGGCGACCACTTCACCAACGACCTGGCCGTCGTCTTGCGGGCTCCGATCGGCGATGCGGAGCGCATCAAGAAGAAGTACGGGTCCGCTCTCCGGGCGGCGGTCGGCGACGACGAGATGGTCGAGGTGCCGATGGTCGGCGGACGGGAGCCGAAGCTCTGCCCGCGCTCGACCATCGCGGACATCCTTCAGCCGCGGGCCGAAGAGCTCCTCGGTCTGATCCAGGAGGACCTTCGGCGGCTCGGGGTGGACAAGGAGATGCGATCCGGCGTCGTCCTGACGGGCGGCGGATCGGAGCTCGAAGGCTTAGTCGAGATCGCCGAGGGAATCTTCGAGGGGCCGGTCCGCCGCGGGGTTCCGGCCGGGGTCGGTGGTCTCGTCGACGTCGTCTCGCGACCCGAGTGGGCCACGGCGACGGGACTTCTCCTGTACGGGCACCGCCACAAGACGGTGCGCCGCCGGACGCGCGGCGTCTCGCGCGCCGCGACGTCGTTCTCCCGGTTTTTCCGGGAGCTTTTCTGAGGCCGGGGGGCGCCCGCAACCGCGGGGTCAGGACGAATCCAAAAAGGGGAGAAAGGGAGAGACCGATGATCGAGCTCGTCGACGACGGAACGAAGTCGCACATGCCCATCGAACTGGAGCGGGGCGATGCTTCGCCCGCCATCATCAAGGTCATCGGGATCGGCGGCGGAGGGTGCAACGCGATCAATCGAATGATCGCAGCCGGTGTGCGCGGCGTCGAGTACATCGCCTGCAACACGGACCTCCAGGCGCTCCGAAAGACTTCCGCGGCGACGAAGCTCCAGATCGGCGGCCGGCTCACGAAGGGCCTGGGCGCCGGGGCGGACCCCGACGTGGGAAGGAACGCCGCGCTCGAGGACCAGGAGAAGCTCTCTCACATCGTGCAAGGCTCCGACATGGTCTTTCTCGCGGCCGGACTGGGCGGCGGGACCGGATCGGGCGCGGGTCCGGTCATCGCGAAGCTCGCCGCGGAGTCCGGGGCGTTGACAGTGGCGGTCGTGACGAAGCCGTTCGACTTCGAGGGGAAGAAGCGGCTGCGCCAGGCGGAGAGGGCGGCGCGGGAACTGCGGGAGCACGTGGACACGCTCATCACGATCCCGAACCAGAGGCTCCTCTCGTTCGTGGAGAAGAACACGCCTGTCCACGAAGCGTTCAAGATCGCCGACGACGTGCTGCGGCAGGCGATTCAGGGGATCGCGGACCTGATCAACTGCCCGGGCGAGATCAACCGGGACTTCGCCGACGTGAAGAAGATCATGTCGGACATGGGCCGCGCGATGATGGGCACCGCGATCGCGGAAGGGGAGAACCGCGCGGTGCACGCGGCGCAGGCGGCGATCTCCTCGCCTCTCCTCGAGGACGCCTCGATCGAGGGGGCCCGCGGGGTCCTCATCAACATCACCGGGAGCGCCGACCTGACGCTCTTCGAGGTCAACGAGGCCGCGGAGATCATCCGGCAGGCGGCGGACCCGGAGGCGGTGATCCTCTTCGGTTACGTGAGCGACGATCGGATGGCCGGCGCGGTGAAGGTCACCGTGATCGCGACCGGCTTCGACCGCGGCGACTCCCCGCTGGAGGAGAAAGAGGAAGAGGACTCGCGCACCTTCTCGGCAACTCGCGGCGGCCGGACGCCGTTCCTCCGGGGAGACGACACGGGCGGGTTCGGGCCGAACGCGTCCTCGCGCGACGACTTCGACATTCCCACGATCCTCCGCCGGCAGATGGACTGAGAGAAGCTCTCGGTTCTCAGTTCTCCGCTCCGGGTTGATCCGATCGGACCTCCGCCTCTCGATGGTGGAGGTGCAGCTTCTGGGCGAGCGCCTTCCGGCGGCGGATCATCTCGCGGCGTTTCTGACGGCCCTTGTCTCGCCAGCGCTTGTAGGCGTGCGCCAGCTTCGGATGCTGGTGAAGGAAACGGCGGACCCTCCGGCGGACGGTGGGAGACACGAGCGACAGGAAGAGAATTCCCATCGCGAAGAACAGGACCTGCGGCATCACGGGAATGAGAAGACCGATGAACCCGAGGATGAAGAAGAAGATTGCAAGCGTCAGATTCCACAGCTTGTTGCGCCGGACGCGGGACTGGCGCGGTGTGTCGGAGGGCACTTCCGTCGCCGCGGGGTCTGATCCCGGAGGGGTCAGATCCCGCCTCCGAAGTTCGAAGAAGGGGCGGGCATCCGTTAACAGTAGCGAAAGCCCGGGTTGCGCGCGAGGCGGCCTGGTAGCCCATACGGGAATCGAACCCGTATTTCGGCCTTGAGAGGGCCGCGTCCTAACCGTTAGACGAATGGGCCGAACGAGCGGGGCAAAGTAGCACACCGGCTCTTTTTCGAGCAAGCCCAGCCCGGCGGCGCGGGGCTTGCATCTCGGGTTCCCGAGCTCATCGGCCCGCGGTAACCCGCGGGCCGATTTCGTAAAGCGCTAGCGCGCCGGCGGGGCTGCGGGCTGCAGCGCCTTGCCCGGACGGTACCGCACCCAGCGGATGATCTCGGGGATCGTCGGCTTCTTTCCGTACATGAGGATGCCGACGCGGTAGATCCTCCCCGCCAGCCACGCCATCGCGATCGTCGAGAGGATGAGAATCACGATGGAGAGCCCGATCTGCCACCCCGGCGGCTCCGCGACCGCCGTGCGCAGATACATGATGAGCGGCGCCGTGAAGGGGAAGAGCGACGCGGCGACGGCCACGGGACCGTTGGGGTTGTTCATGACCGCCGGGTAGACCGCCATGCCGCCGATGATGAGCATCGTGGGAATCATCGAGAGTTGCTGCGCCTCCTGGTCCGTGTTGAAGGGAGCCCCCAAAGCCGTGTAGATGCTCGCATACAAGAAATAACCAAGTAGGAAAAAGAGGACGAAGTAGCCGATCATCGAGAGAGGGATCAGCGGCGCACCTGATTCGCCCGCAGCCATCAAGCCGGCGATACCCAGAATCGACAGGTTCATCGCGACCAGCGACCAGACGAGGTACTGCGTCAATCCGACCAGACCGATTCCGACTATTTTGCCGAGCATGAGCTCGATTGGACGGACAGACGCGATCACCAGCTCGACGATCCGATTCGTCTTCTCCTCGATCACGCCGCGCAGATTCTGGAGCCCGTACATGATGAAGGTCGAGTACATGATGACCATGAAGACCAGGGCGGCGATGATCCCGGCCCCCTTTTCCTCGGTGACGCCCTTGGTCGTCACCTTCCAGGTCTTGAGGTCGATGCGCTTTTCGAGCTCTTTGCCGACAGACGGGGGAAGGCCGCGGTCCTCGATTCTGCGCCGCAGGAGGGTCAGATTGATCGCGTCATCCATCTGCTTGAGCGCGACGAACTCCGATACCGAGATCGAGTAGTACTCGGCGCGGTCCTTTTCGAGAAGCGCCTGATCGAGGACGAGGTAGCCATAGATCTTCTCGTCCAGCACTTCCTTACGGAGCATTTCCTTGGTCCGCTCGAGATCGCCGGTGACGGGTCGCGTTTCCACGATCCAGTGAATTCCGCGCGTTCCGGGTTTCTCCCGCCGCATCGCTTCTTCGCGTGACACGAGCTCGGCGGTGAGCGCGGGCGCGAGTCGCCCCGTCGTGTCCACGACCGCGATCTTTCTCTCGCCGCTCGTCTTCCTGATCGCCGCGATCTGGACCGCCATGTAGATGAAAAAGAAGGCCGGCACGATGATCGTCGCGATCCAGAACGTTTTCGTACGCACGCGCTCCAGGTACTCCCGGCGAATGACGGCGAAAACCTTCGTCCAGCTCATCTTTTCCTCACTCGATCGTCCGGGTCTCTTCGATCCCCGCTGCACGGACGGCGTCGAGGTAGATCTCTTCGAGCTCCGGCTCCTTCGCCGAGAACCCGAGCAGGTCGTAACGGTCGAGCGCGCGTCGGAGGAACTCCCGCTGCTCGGTTCCCGGTGAGAGAGCGATCAAATAGCCCCCGTTGACGGCCTGCGACGAGGCGACCCCGGGTAGCGCCGCGATCTCGTCCGGGCGCGCGTTCACGGAAAGGTGGAGGAGGTTCCGCGAGAATCGTCGCTTGAGCTCGCGAAGCTCCCCCTCCAGGATCTTCTTCGAGCGCGCGAGCAGGCAGATCTCGTCGCAGAGTTTCTCGGCCTGCTCCAGGACGTGCGTGGAGAAGACGATCGTCTTGCCCTGCTTTCGGAAGTCGGTCAGGTAGTCCTTGATGATCGCCGTGTTGATCGGATCGAGTCCCGAGAAGGGCTCGTCTAAGATCAGGATCTCCGGGTCGTGAATCACGGTCGCGATGAACTGGACCTTCTGCTGCATCCCTTTCGACAGTTCGTCGACCTTCTTCTTGAGCCACGGCTTCAGCTCGAGCCGGTCGGCCCAATCGGCGATGCGTTTCCGGGCGTTTTCCCGGGAGACCTCCTTGATCGCGGCGAGGAAGAGGAGGTGGTCGATCACCTTCATCTTCCGGTAGAGGCCGCGCTCCTCGGGGAGGTATCCGATCCGATTCTGGGTCTCGCGCGTCATCGGGCTGCCGAGCACTCGGATCTCGCCGGAGTCGGCGGCCGTGATGTTCATGATCATCCGGATCGTGGTCGTCTTGCCGGCTCCGTTGGGTCCCAGAAGCCCGAAGACCACGCCCCGCGGGACGCGGAACGAGAGCGAGTCCACGGCCGGGAACTTGCCGAAGACCTTGGAGACGTTCTCGAGCTCGATTGCGGGGGAGGTCATCAGAGTGTTTTCCTGAGTACGGTCCCTGAGTCCGGGAGTTTCGTCCCGGCGCGTCATCTCTCTGGCGGAGAGGGGGGGATTCGAACCCCCGAAACCCGTTAGGGCTTACCGGTTTTCGAGACCGGCCTGATCAACCACTCCAGCACCTCTCCGATTGGGGTCCCTATGCTATCGCCGGGCCTGAAAGAACAGCTTCATCAACTCCGCGCATTCCTCGGCGAGAAGGCCTCCGTCGACCGCGCAGCGGTGGTTCAGGCGCGGGTCCTGCGGGACGTTGGCCAGCGTCCCGCAGTATCCGGCCTTGGGGTCTGCACAACCGAAGACGATGCGGGCGAGACGGGCGTTGACCGCAGCTCCCGCGCACATCGGGCAGGGCTCCACGGTCGCGTAGAGCGTCGCCCCGTCCAGGCGCCAGGTTCCGGCCGCCTGCGACGCCTCCCGGATTGCCTCGATCTCGGCGTGGTGGGTCGGGTCTCTGAGGGCCTCCCGGCGGTTGCGCCCGCGGCCGATCATGTGGCCGTCGCGGACGACGACGGCGCCGACGGGAACCTCCCGTTCCGAGAATGCGATCTTCGCGAAGGCGAGCGCCTCGCGAAGGAACTTCTCGTCGTCGGGGGTGAAAGGCACCGCCGGAGGGTATCGCAGGCCTTCCGGCGCGAGCGGTCAACCGGCCGGAATTGCTTGAAACGAGAGGCTGTTTTCAGTAGCCTACGCCGCTCCTGCGCCCATAGCTCAACTGGATAGAGCGTCTGACTACGGATCAGGAGGTTGGGGGTTCAAGTCCTCCTGGGCGCACCACTTAATCGAGCCCGGTGGCCGGGCGCGCCGCCGCGAACTTTCCACCCCGCCCAACGTAAGAAAATAGACGTTTCGGGTTGCCATCGGAGGAGAAGATGTCGAAGAAGACGAAGATCGTCCTGGGCGTCCTGGGAGCCGTCGTGCTCGCCTTCGTTGCCATGGGATTCATCCGGCGCAAGGACAAGGACGTCGCGCGCGTGACGACGGCGAAGGTCGAGAAGATCGACCTCGTCTCCAAGGTCACGGCAAACGGGAAGATCCAGGCGCGCCGGAAGGTCGACCTTTCCGCGCTCGTCATGGGACAGATCGTGAACCTCGCGGCGAAGGAGGGCGATCGGGTCCAGAAGGGCCAGCTCCTCCTCCAGATCGACCGCGCGCAGCTCGCGGCCCAGACGGCGGGTCGGGAGTCCGCGCTCGGGGCAATGCGGTCGGATCTCGTGGCGGCGCGGTCGACCGCGGAGCAGGCGCGCTTCGACTACGAGCGCGCCCGCCGGAACTGGGACGCGAAGATCCTCTCGGAGGCCGAATTCCAGAGGGCGAAGTCGGCCTACGACACGGCTCAGGCGAACCTGTCCGCCACGCAGCAGCGGCTCCAGGAGTCGGGGGCGAACCTCGCCGCCAGCCGCGACTCGCTTTCGAAGACGACCGTCAGCGCGCCGATCGCCGGCGTGGTGACCTACCTCCCGGTCAAGGAGGGAGAGGTCACCGTCATCGGCACGATGAACAACCCCGGTACTCAGCTCCTCACGATCTCCGACATGTCCGAGGTCGAGGCGGTGATGATGGTCGACGAGACTTCCGTGCCGGACGTGAAGGTGGGCCAGAAGGCGAATCTGAACATCGACGCCTATCCCAATCGGACGTTCGAAGGGGTGGTCACGGAGGTCGGCTCCTCTCCCATCGCGAAGAACGACCCGGACCTGTTCTCGCTGACGCAGGGATCCGAAGCGATCAACTTCAAGGTGAAGCTCCGCGTGGTAACCCCCCCCGGCACGATCCGGCCGGGCTTCTCGGTCACCGCGGACATCATGACGGGACGCAAGGAGGGCGCGACGGCGATCCCGATCCAGGCGCTCGTCGTCCGGGACGTCCCCAAGAAGGACGGCAAGCCGGCAGCTGCGAGCAGCTCGGGCCGGCCGCAGACCGAAGAGGGCGTCTATCTCGTCAAGAACCAGAAGCTCGCCTTCGAGAAGGTCGAGACCGGGCTCGCCGGTGAGCTCATGATCGAGGTGAAGAGCGGCCCGAAGGTCGGGGAGGAGATCGTGACCGGCCCCTTCAAGGTGCTGCGCCAGGTCAAGGAGGGGGACAAGGTGATCGTCGAGAAAGAGGGCGGAAAGAAGGGAAGCCGTACTCCGGCTCCGGCATGAAGTCCGCGGAGCTCCTCCGGGTTTCGGCGTCGGCGCTGACGCGGCACAAGATGCGGGCGTTCCTGACGCTCCTGGGCGTCATCATCGGCGTCGCGACGGTCGTCAGCGTGGTCTCGGTCATCTCCGGCCTGAACTCCTACGTCAACGACAAGGTCATCGGTTTGAACCCGGACATCGTGATCTTCACGAAATACGGAATCATCACGAGCCGCGAAGAGTGGCTGATCGCCCGCAAGCGCCGCGACATCACCCTGACCGACATGGAAATCATCCGGCGCGAGTGCCGCCTCTGCGAGCAGGTCGGAGGCCGCGGCGACCGGACCCGTCCCGTCAAGTACCTCGACCGCAAGCTCTCGGACGTCGAGATCCAGGGGCACACGGCGAACATGGGCGAGGCGATGAGCTTCGACATCGCAACCGGGCGTTACTTCACTTCCTCGGAGTACGACCACGCCGCGGCCGTCGCGGTCATCGGCTGGGACGTGCAGGACCAGCTTTTTCCCCACGTCGACCCGATCGGTCGCGTCCTGAAGATCGACGGCTATCCGGTCAAGGTCATCGGCACGCTCGCCAAGCAGGGCAACGTCATGGGCCAGAGCCAGGACAACGTGATCTACATGCCGCTGACCCTCTTCAAGAAGCACGTCGCGCCGAGCGAAGACATCGGCGTTTTCATCAAGCCGAAGGGGGGCGTGGCGATGGTCCCGCAGGCGACGGATGAGGTGCGCTCCATCCTCCGTTCGCTCCGCAAGACGAAGTTCGACAAGGACGACCCGTTCGGGCTCGTGACCGCCGAAATGCTTCAGGCCCTGTGGAAGAACATCTCCGCGGGCGCGTTCCTCCTCATGATCCTGATCTCGGGGATCTCGCTCGTCGTCGGCGCGATCGTGATCGCGAACATCATGTTCGTGTCGGTCGTCGAGCGGACGAAGGAAATCGGCGTGCGACGGGCGCTCGGCGCGCGCCGGCGCGACATCCGCCGTCAGTTTCTCCTCGAGGCTGCTCTGCTTTCGGCGGTCGGGGGGGTCATCGGCGTGCTTCTCGGGGCGCTGATCGCGCTCGCGGTCAAGCAGGTCTTTCCGGCGCAGGTGAAGCTCTCTTTCGTCGTGATCGGAATCGGCGTCGCGACCGTGACGGGGTTGATCGCGGGATGGATTCCGTCGTCCCAGGCGAGCAGGCTGGCGCCGGTCGACGCCCTCCGTTACGAGTAGTCCAAAGGCCCAGGGCCGCCAGAGATGTCCCGCCTCTTCAATCACCTCCGCCGCGGGTTCGGTGAGAATACCCGCTTCGCCTTTCTCGCGGTTCGCACGCACAAGCTGCGCGCCTTTCTGACCGTGCTGGGAATCGTCGTCGGCGTGGCGACGGTGATCGCGATGGTGTCGATCGTCACCGGCTTCAACAACAACATGATCCGGAACTTTCAGAGCTTCGGCGCGACGCTCGTCCAGTTCCAGAAGTACGAATCGCGCTTCGGTCCCGGCCATCGGCCGACGGACGAGCGCCGCCGCAAGGACCTGACGTATGAAGACGCCGTCGCGTTGAAGGAAGCCATCCCCGAAATGCGCGCGGTCTCGCCCGAACGCTACCTGTGGAACCAGGACATCAGCGTCAAGTACCGCGACAACGAAACGACGACGCCCGTAGTCGCCGGGGTGGCGCCCGACTACTCGGTCGCCAACAACCACTTCGTCGGGTACGGCCGTTTCATCACGGAGAGCGATTTCCGCCACACCTCCAACGTCGTGGTCATCGGCGAGGACGTCCGCAACATCCTCTTTCCGCGCGAGGACCCGTTGGAGAAGGTCGTCAACTTCAACGGCGAGGAGTTCGTCGTCATCGGTGTTCTCGAGAAGAAGGGCGCCATGTTCGGCGGGTCGAACGACAACTTCTTCCTGATCCCCTTCACGACGTTCGACCGGAAGTTCCCCCAGATCAAGAACAGCGGGGGGGACACGATCCACATCGCGACGGTTCCCTATACGCCGGAGCAGGTCCCGATCATCACGGAGAAGGGGGTTGCGGTCCTCCGCGCCCGCCGGCACGTTCCCTTCGACAAGCCGAACGACTTCGCAATCTTTACTCCCGACAAGATGATCGAGAGCTTCCAGGGCATCACCCGCGGGGTGACGCTCGCGATGGTCTTCATCGCTTTCATCCCTCTCCTGATCGGCGGGGTCGGTGTGATGAACATCATGCTGGTCTCGGTGACCGAGAGGACCCGGGAGATCGGCGTGAGAAAGGCCGTGGGGGCCTTCCGGCGCGACATCATTCTCCAGTTCCTGACCGAGGCCACGACCCTCTCGATCTTGGGCGGCGCCATCGGCGTCGTCGTCGGAGTCGCGGTGCCGGCCGGGGTCAAGCGCGCCTTCGCGGCGCTGCCCGCGGAAACCCCGCTATGGGCCGTGCTCGTCGGGCTGCTGGTCTCGATGTCGGTGGGGATCTTTTTCGGCCTGTATCCGGCGGTCAAAGCCTCGCGGCTGGATCCCATCGAGGCGCTGAGATACGAGTAGCTCTCAGCGGTAGAGTTCTCAGTGCTCCGCTGAGAACCGAAAACTGAGAACCGAGAACGTCTTTGTCCAACCTCCTCCGTCACCTCCGCCGCGGGTTCGGCGAGAACACGCGGTTCGCCCTGCTCGCCGTGCGGGCGCACAAGCTTCGCGCCTCGCTGACCGTGCTCGGAATCGTGGTCGGCGTCGCGACGGTGATCGCGATGGTTTCGATCGTGACCGGCTTCAACAACAACATGGTCCGCAACTTCCAGAGCTTCGGCGCGTCTCTCGTTCTCTTCCAGAAGTACGAGCCGCGGTTCGGGCCGGGCGGCCCGACCCCGGAGGGGGAGCTTCGCCGCAAGGACCTGACCCTCGAGGACGCGGAGGCGCTGCGGGAAATACCCGAGATGCGCGCGGTCTCGCCGCAGCGCTACCTCTGGAACAACACCGACTACCACCTGAAGTTCCGCGATGCGGAAGCTCGATCGCCGCGCGTCTTCGGGGTCATGGAGGAGTATCCGGTCGCGACGAACCGCATCGTCTCGGTCGGACGCTTCCTCACGCCGACCGAGCTCGACCACGCGGCCGACGTGATGATCATCGGCGACGAAATCCGCGAAAAGCTCTTTCCCCGCGAGGACCCCATCGGAAAGAAGGTGATGCTGGGCCACGACGCCTACATCGTCATCGGGGTGTTCGAGAAGAAGGGCAAGATGTTCGGCGACTCCCAGGACAACTTCGTCGTCATCCCGATCACGACGTTCGACCGACGGTTCCCGTGGATCAAGGTGGGCGGCGGCGAGGGTGATGCGTTGCGGATCGCGACGGTGCCCTATACGCCCGAGCAGGTCCCCGTGATCATCGAGAAGGCGCGCTCGATACTCCGGACGAGGCGGCACGTTCGCTTCGACAAGCCCGACGACTTCGGAATCGTGACGCCCGACAAGATGATCGAGAGCTTCCAGGGAATCACGCGCGGGATCACGCTGGCGATGGTGTTCATCGCGTTCATCTCGCTCCTGATCGGCGGAGTGGGAGTGATGAACATCATGCTCGTGTCGGTGACGGAGAGGACGCGGGAGATCGGCGTGAGGAAGGCCGTCGGCGCCTTTCGCCGGGACATCATCCTGCAGTTCCTGACCGAGGCGACGACGCTTTCCATCCTGGGCGGTGCGATCGGAGTCGTCGTCGGGATCGCCGTGCCGGCCGGGGTGAAGAAGGTGTTCGAGGCGCTCCCCGCGGAGACTCCGCTCTGGGCCGTGCTGGTGGGACTCCTGGTATCGATCTCGGTCGGTATCTTTTTTGGACTGTACCCGGCGGTCAAGGCCTCCCGGTTGGATCCCATCGAAGCACTGAGGTACGAGTAGGCGTCAGTCCTAGGTCCAGACAGTCTCGATCGTCGGCAACATGTTTCCTTCGCTTCGCTCAGGATGACAAGAAGGGGCAATTTCGGACTATAAGATTTCTGCCTTCATGTCTCTTCCACCCCGCTCGCGTCTCGGTCCGCACGAGATCCTCGCTCCGCTCGGAGAGGGAGGAATGGGGGAGGTCTACCGCGCCCGCGACACCCGGCTCGGACGAGAAGTGGCGATCAAGATCCTTCCGGCGGAGTTCGCCTCGAACCCCGAAAGGCTCCAGCGTTTCGAGTACGAGGCGCGCGCGGCGTCGGCGCTCAACCACCCGAACATCGTGACGATCTACGAGATCGGCCAGGCGGATTCCACCCTCTACATTTCGATGGAGCTCGTCGACGGGATGAGCCTGAGAGAGGTCG
>Ga0184615_10001146_pt1 | contig 14497 bp, 15 predicted proteins | sample PLM4_65_coex_FD_133134 | JGI IMG/M metagenome (GOLD analysis project Ga0184615, IMG submission 133134) | Groundwater sediment microbial communities from an aquifer in East River, Colorado, USA - PLM4_65_coex | ecosystem: Environmental > Terrestrial > Soil > Riparian zone | place: USA: East... | reverse complement strand
CGGAGAAGCGCAGCCACTACGAGATCTGGTGGACGCTGGGCTGGCCCTACGAAACCAGCGTGGCGATGGCGCACATCGTGTTCGAAGGGCTGTTCGACAAGTATCCCGACCTGAAGATCATCACGCACCACATGGGCGGCATGATTCCCTACTTCGAGGGCCGCGTCGGCCCGGGCTGGGACCAGCTCGGCAAGCGCACCTCGGATGTCGACTACGAAGCGCTGTTGCGCAGGCTGAAGAAGCGCCCGCTCGACTACTTCCGCATGTTCTACGCCGACACCGCGCTGTTCGGCGCCTGGGAAGCGACCAAGTGCGGGTTGAAGTTCTTCGGGCCGGAGCGCGTGCTGTTCGCTTCGGACGCGCCGTTCGATCCCGAGAAGGGGACGATGTACACGCGCACCACGCTCGAAATCATCGACCGGCTGGACATCTCGCCGGCGGAGCGCCATGCGATCTACGAGGGCAACGCGCGCCGGCTGATGAAGCTCTCCTGAGCGGCGCTTCAGCGGTAGAACACGTGCCGCCCGATGCGGGCGACGAGCTTCTTCTCCTTGGCCCACTCGGGCTTGATGTGCGTGGCGTGGAAGTGCAGCGCTCCCTGCAGCGACGGCGCCACGCGGCGGTAATACACCGCCTCGGCCACTTCGCGCGCCCGCTCCCAGGCTTCGCCGTCCGGTTCCGGCAGGTAATCGAACTCCGTCCAGGAAAACGCGCCGACGAAGCGCCCACGCAGCGGGTCCCAGTTCTTCTGGTGCACCACCTCGCACACCGACCCGGGATAGAGCCGGGACGCCTTGCGGTTCATGGTGACTTCCGCCACCGCGTACATCCCCGCCACCGGCTCGCCGCGCGACTCGAAATACACGTTGCGCGCGAGGCATTCGAGATTGCGCCGCTCAGCCTCGCGCGCCGCCGCGCGCCGCTCGTCCTCCTGCGCGAAATACACCTGCAGCCCGAAACCGAATCCCGCGAGCACCAGCGCGAGCAGCAGCGCCGCCGCCCACACCGACTTGTCGGCCGTGTGCCAGCGGCGCAGCACCCCGCGCCGCCAGTGCGCCACCGCCCAATAGATGCGCGAGAGGGCCATCGCCGCCGCTACCAGACGCGGTAGATCTCTTCGTCGAAATTCCCCTGCCACACGCTCAGGTCCACGCGCTTCTTCTTGAGCTGCGAGGTGAGCACCGCCCGCTGCTGCGCCTTCTCCCAGCGGACCTTGTAGATCTCGCGCGCCTCGCCCGAGCCCCGCTCGATCTTGTCGCGCGTCTCCGACATCGGCGCGCCGTAGCGCCGCTTGAGGAAGGCCACCACGCGCTCGAGGTCGCGCTCGTCGAAGCGCACGTCGAAAGCCTGCACGCGATCGGACTTCAGGTAGAGGGTGATGCGCGCCGACGCGCCGCCGAACACGACTTTCGCGTCGTCGCAGCGCCGCTCGGCCGCCTTCGACTTCCACTCCAGCTCGCGGCAGCGCGCGCTGGGGAAAGCCTTGTGCACCGCCGCCTCGTCGGCGCCGATCAACACCCCATTGGCGTCGAAGCCCCAGGCGGGCAGGGCAGCAAACAGCAGGATCAGGACAGCTCTTTGCATCGGAAGCAATCCTTGGTGTGGTCGTTCACCATGCCGACCGCCTGCATGAAAGCATACAGGATGGTCGAGCCGACGAACTTGAAGCCCCGTTTCTTCAAATCTTTTGACAATGCATCCGAGACTTCCGTTCGCGCCGGCACGTCGCGCAGGCTGCGTCGCCGCTTCACGACGGGCCTGCCGCCGACGAAGCCCCACGCGTAGCGCGCGAAGCTGCCGAACTCCTCCTGCAACGCGAGAAAGCATTTTGCGTTGACCACCGACGCCTCGATCTTCGCGCGGTTGCGCACAATGCCCGCGTCCGCGAGCAGCGCGCGCTTCTTCCTTGCATCGAAGCGTGCGACCTTTTTCGGATCGAAGCCGAGGTAGGCCTTGCGATACGCGGCACGCTTCCCGAGGATCGTGTCCCAGGAAAGGCCGGCTTGCGCACCCTCGAGGATCAGGAATTCGAAGAGCTTGCGGTCGTTGCGCACGGGCACGCCCCATTCGCGGTCGTGGTACGCGACGGCGCGCGGATTCTTCGCCCAAGCGCAGCGCTTCATGCCGCGCGCTGCACGCCGGCCCTGGGATCGTCCTTCGCCTCGTGGCTCGCGGGGCGCGCGCGCAGCTTCACGTCGGTAAGCTCGGCGCGCTCGCGCGCCGCGTTGCGGTAGGCCTGGTCGCGCCCCGAGAGGTATTGCGGCGGCCAATACTGGCTCGCGTCCTGGTACCAGGCCGACGCCTGCAGCGTGAAGTAGGGGTTCGCCAGGTGCGGGCGCGCGAGCGCGACCAGATCCGCCTTGCCCGCGGCGAGCAGCGTGTTCACCTGGTCGGGCGTGGTGATTGCACCCACCGTCATCGTCGCGATGCCGACCTCGTTCCTCACCCAGTCGGCGTAGCTCGCTTGGTACATGCGGCCGTAGACCGGCTTTTGCTGCGGCACCGTCTGGCCGGTGGAAACGTCGATCAGGTCGCAGCCCGCGTCCTTGAGCATCTTCGTCGCCGCGACGAGGTCCTCGTCCGAGAGCCCGCCCGGCGCCCAGTCGGTCGCCGAGATGCGCACAGACATGGGCTTCTCCTTCGGCCAGGCGTCGCGGCAGGCGCGGAACACTTCCAGGGGAAAACGCATGCGGTTCTCGATCGCGCCGCCATATTCGTCCGTGCGCCGGTTGGTGAGCGGCGAGATGAAGCTCGCCAGCAGATAGCCGTGCGCCATGTGCAGCTCGAGCATGTCGAAGCCGGCCTCGTGCGCGAGCTGCGCCGAGCGCACGAACTGGCCCTTCACCAGGTCCATGTCGGCGCGCGTCATCTCGCGCGGCACCTGCGACTCGCCCTCGTAATACGCAATGGGCGACGCCGAGAGGACCGGCCAGTTGCCCTCCGCGAGCGGATGGTCGATGCGCTCCCAGCCGAGCTGCGTGGAGCCCTTGCGGCCGGAATGCCCGATCTGCATGCACAGCTTCGCCCTGGAGTTCGTGTGGCAGAAGTCGGCGATGCGCTTGAAGGCGTCGCGCTGCTTCTGGTTCCACAGCCCCGTGCATCCCGGCGTGATGCGGCCTTCGGGGGACACGCAGGTCATCTCCACGTACACCAGGCCCGCGCCGCCGATCGCGCGGCTGCCCAGGTGCACCAGGTGCCAGTCGGTGGGCATGCCGTCCGCCGCCGAGTACTGGTCCATCGGCGACACCACGACGCGGTTCGCGAGCTGCATGCCGCGCAAGGAGAACGGGGTGAACATCGGCACCGGCGGATTCTTCTCGTCGATGTCGTAGCCCTGCGCGCGCGCCTGCGCCGCGAACCAGCGGTGCGTGCGCTGCACGAACGCGGGGTCGCGCAACTCGAGGTTCTCCCAGGTGATCTGCTTGGAGCGCGACATCACGCCGAAGGCGAACTGCTCGGGCGCCATGCCCCAGTAGCGCTTCATGTGCTCGAACCAGGCGAGCGACACGTTGGCGGCGTGCTGGGTCTTCTCCACCTCCTCGCGCCGCGCCGTGTCGTAGCGCGTGAGCGCCTGCGGCACGCCGCCTTCCTCCTTCAGCGCCTCGTACAGGGCGATCGCGTCCTCCATGGCGAGCTTGGTGCCCGAGCCGATGGAGAAATGCGCGGTGGCCTTGGCGTCGCCTACCAGCACTGCATTGCCCTTCACCCAGGTCTTGTTGACGATGGTGGGGAAATTGCGCCAGATCGAGCGGTTGGCGATGAGCGGATGGCCCTCCAGTTCCTCGGCGAACACGCTCTCCAGCACCGGCAGCATCTCGGCCTCGCCCATCGTGTCGAAGCCGAAGTTCTTCCAGGTGGCCTCGTCGGTCTCGATCACCCAGGTGGAGCGGCCTTCCTCGTACTGGTAGCAGTGCGCGAGGATGATGCCCTGCGGCGTCTCGCGGAAGAAGTACTTGAAGGCGTCCAGCGGCTTGGTCGAGCCGAGCCAGGTGAACTTGTTGGGCCGCAGGTCGACGCTCGGCTGGAAGTGCTCCCGGTGCTTCTCGCGGATCTTCGAGTTGATGCCGTCGGCGACCACGACGAGGTCGGAATCGGCGAACGCGTCCAGGCCCTCCACCTCGGTCTGGAAGCGGATCTGCACGCCGAGCTCCCGGCAGCGGTCCTGCAGGATGGCGAGCAGGGCGTTGCGCGAGCAGCCGCAAAAGCCGTTGCCGCCCGAGCGCAGCGTGCTGCCCTTGTACACCACGTCCACGTCGCCCCAGTAGGCGAAGCGCCGCCGGATGCGCTCGTAGGTGACGAGGTCGTAGGCCTTGAAGGTGTCGAGCGTCTGGTCGGAGAACACCACGCCGAAACCGAAGGTGTCGTCCGGGCGGTTCCGCTCGTAGGCCGTGACATCCCAGCGCGGCCAGGCCTTCTTCGCCAGCAGCGCGAAGTACAGGCCGCCGGGGCCGCCGCCGATGATGGTGACTTTCATGAAGCCCCCTTCAGTCCGGGATCACTGCCGTCGCTTCGATCTCGAGCCGCGCCTCGGCTTCCACCAGGCCGCTCACCTGCACCACCGCCATCACCGGGTAGTGCCTGCCGATCAGCTCGCGGTAGGCGGCGCCCACGTCCTTCAGCGCGCCCAGGTACTCCTGCTTGTCGAGCACGTACCAGGTGAGCCGCACGAGGTGCTCCGGCCTGCCGCCCGCCTCCGCCAGCACCGCGAGGATGTTCGCGAGCGCCTGCCGGAACTGGCCGGCGAAGCCCTTCTCCTCCCATGCGCCCTGGCCGTTGTATCCGACCTGGCCGGCGATGTAGACGGTCGTGCCGCCCTTCACCGCGATGCCGTTGGCAAAGCCCCTGGGGCGCGCCCAGGCGGGCGGTTGCAGGATCTTCATCATGGACTCCTCAGCTTGAAGCGCTGCAGCTTCCCGGTCTCGGTGCGCGGCAGCGCGTCCACGAACTCGATCGCGCGCGGGTACTTGTAGGGCGCGATGGATTTCTTCACGTGCTCCTGCAGCTCCGCCGCCAGCGGCGTGCCGCGCTGGAACCCCGGCTTCAGGACCACGAAAGCCTTGACGATGGTGCCACGCTCCGCGTCCGGCACGCCCACCACGCCGCACTCGGCCACCGCCGCGTGCGCGAGCAGCGCGCCTTCCACCTCCGGGCCGGCGATGTTGTAGCCGGCGGAGATGATCATGTCATCGGTCCTCGCCTGGTAGTAGAAGTAGCCGTCTGCGTCCATCGAGTAGGCGTCGCCGGTGATGTTCCAGCCGTTCTGCACGTAGTTCCTCTGCCGCTCGTCGGCGAGGTAGCGGCAGCCGGTGGGCCCCTTCACCGCGAGGCGCCCCACCACGCCCGGCTTGCAGGGATTGCCGTCCGCGTCGAGCACGGTGGCCTTGTAGCCGGGGATGGCGTAGCCGGTAGCGCCGCGCCGCGCGCGCTCGGGCGTGTGCGAGATGAAGATGTGGATCATCTCGGTGGCGCCGATGCCGTCGATGAGCTCGATGCCGGTGGCCTGCTTGAACAGTTGCCGCGTCGCATCCGGCAGCGCCTCGCCCGCCGAGACACATTTCTTCAGCGAGCTCAGGTCGTAGTTTTTCGCGAGGCCGGCCATCGCCCGGTACATGGTGGGCGCGGTGAAGCAGATCGTCGCCCGGTGGCGTTGGATGGTCTCGAGCAACGACTCCGGCGAGAGCTTCTCCACCAGCACGGTGGACGCGCCAAAGCGCATCGGGAAGGCGAGCATGCCGCCCAGCCCGAAGGTGAAGGCGAGCGGCGGGGTGCCGCAGAAGATGTCGTCCTTCGCCGGCAGCAGGCACGAGCGCGGGAAGGCGTCGCACATCGCGACCACGTCGCGGTGGAAATGCATCGTGCCCTTGGGCTTGCCAGTGGTGCCGGAGGTGAAGGCGATGAGCGCCACGTCCTCGGCCGCGGTGTCCACGTTGCGGAAAGTCTGCGGCTGCCGCAGGCACAGCGCATCGAGGGAATCGGGCGCGTCGTCGTACCAGTACTTGACCGACTGCAGCGTGGGGCAGGCGGGCAGCGCCGCCTGCAGCTCGGCGGCGAGCCGCTTGTCGCACAGGGCGTGGCTCACCTCGGCCTTGGTGACGATGTCGGTAAGCTCCTTCGCGCGCAGCAGCGGCATGCTCGCCACGCAGATGCCGCCCGCCTTCATCACCGCGAACCAGCAGGCCGCCATCAACGCGTTATTGGGCCCGCGCAGCAGCACGCGGTTGCCGGGCTTGAGCCCCATCTCGCGCACCAGTACGTTGGCGATGCGGTTCGCCTGCGCGTAGAGCTCCGTGTAGGTGCAGCCACCTTCGGGCGAGCGGATCACGGGGCGGTGGCCGTGGCCCTTGCTCACCATCTTGTCGAGGAGCTCGGTGGCGCAGTTCAGCAGCGCCGGGTAGCGGAACTCCGGGCGCTCGAGCAGCAGCTCCGGCCATTGCGAGCGCGGCGGCAGGTTGTCGCGCGCGAAACTATCGACGTGGGCGGTCCGGGTCATGGGGCGGCTTCAGCCAGTAGTACGTGAAATCGATCTCCTCGGGCCGCGCGACGCGGCGCGGCTGCGACGCATACCAGGACCAGAACTCCTTCGCCAGCGCGGCGTCGGCGATGACCAGGTCGCCCTTCTTCTCCCGCTCGCGCAGCAGCGCCTCGATCGCGCCGATCGGCTCCGGGCCGAACTTGGTGATGCCGACGCGGCCGCCGTACTTCTCGTACAGCACCTTGTTCGCCTTGAAGCCGGTAATCCACTGCCGCCACACGCGCTCGCGCGAGCCCGCGTCGCGCGCTGCCGCCTCGCGCTGGGCGTCGGTCTTCGCCAGGCTGCGGTATAGCTCCCGCTCGCGCTCGAGCTGCTCGCGCTCGAGCATCGGGGTGCTCTGTTTTTTCAGCGCCGCTTCGACTTCCGCCAGGCGCCGCGCGCGGCGGTCCTTTTCCAGGCGCTGGAACTCCTCGTTCCACTTGCCGTAGGCCTCCAGGTCCTCATCCGTGGCGTGCACTTTCTCGTCGAGGACGAAGCGCTCGATCGCCGCCTTCATGGCGCGCTGGCGCAACGCCGCCGCAGCCGCCGGCCGCGTGGCAGGGCCGGCGAGGCCGATGTCCTTCGCCGTCAGCGGCGCCTCGAAGACGCGCGCCACTTCCTGCGCGGCGCCGAGGCACGGCACCAGCGCCAGAAGGAAGACGATGAGCGATCTCACTTCAGCAGCTCCCGCGCGATGATCAATTTCTGCACCTCGGTGGCGCCCTCGTAGATGCGCAGCGCACGCACTTCGCGGTACAGCCGCTCCACCGGGTGGCCGCGCATCACGCCGAGGCCGCCCAGGATCTGCACCGCGTCGTCGATCACCTGCTGCGCGGCCTCGGTGGCGTGCATCTTCGCCATCGCCACCTCGCGCGTGATGCGCGCGCCCTTCACGTCGCGCAGCCAGCCCGCGCGGTAGGTGAGGAGCGCCCCCGCCTCGATGGCGGTGGCCATGTCGGCGAGCTTCGCCTGCGTCAGCTGCAGGTCGGCGAGGCGCTGGCCGAACAGCTTGCGATCTTTGGCGCGCGCGAGCGCCTCGTCGAGCGCGCGCCGCGCGAAGCCGAGCGCGGCGGCGGCAACCGTGGTGCGAAAGATGTCGAGGTTGCGCATCGCCAGCTTGAAGCCCTGGCCCGCCTCGCCGAGCAGCTGCCCTCTTGCGCCCTTGAGCCTGACCGTCGCCATCGGGTGCGGCGCGACGATGTCGATGCGTTCCGACGCGTCCACCTCGCCCGCCTCGACGACGAACGCACTGATGCCTTCGTCGGCCTTGGCGAACACGACGTAGAAATCGGCGATGCCGCCGTTGGAGATCCAGGACTTGGTGCCCTCCAGCACCCAGTCAGCGCCGCTGCGGCGCGCGGTGCTCGACATCGCCTGCACGTCCGACCCGGCGCCCGGCTCCGAGAGCGCGAAGGCGGCGATGGCTTCGCCCGCCGCCGCGCGCGGCAGGTAGCGCTGCTTCTGCGCCGGGTTGCCGGCCAGCACGATCGGGCCGCTGCCCAGGCCCTGCATGGCGAAGGCGAAGTCCGCGAGGCCTGCGTGGTACGCGAGGGTTTCGCGGATGAGCGCGATGGACCTTACGTCGGGTTTCTCGTTTACACAGTACTTCAGGTACCCAGCCTGGCCGAGTTCCCTCACCAATCTCCTGCAAACAGCATCAGCATCATCCCCATGCGCATACCCGAGGTTTTGGGACGCCCAAGTGTCCACCGCATGCGATAGGGCCGCATGCGGTGGATCGAAGAAAGGCCACTGCAGGTGGGCGAAGCGGTCCATCAGGATTTCTCCAGGGTGACCTGCTTGAGGCGTGCCAGGAGTTGCATCAGGCTGTCGGCGTCCCTGCGGGAAAGGCCCGAGAGGAGCTCGACGACCCATTCCTCGTGCGCGCGCGCCATCTCGGCGAAGGCCTTGTCGCCGGCGCGCGTGAGCCGCACGCGCCACGCGCGCCGGTCGCTCGCATCGTCCACGCGCTCGACCAGCCCTTCCTTCACCAGCTGGTCCACGATGCCGGTGATGTTGCCGCCGGTGACCATCAGCAGGCGCGACAGCTCGTTCATCTTGAGACCCGCGGGATGGCGCTCGAGCTGCGACATCAGGTCGAAGCGCGGCAGCGTGATGTCGAAGCGGTGGCGCAGGCGCGTGCGCACCTGGCGTTCAATGAGTTGCGAGCACGTCAGCAGGCGCAGCCACAGGCGCAGCGCGCGGTGGTCGTCCGCTGTGGCCCGCGTCTCCAGATCCATGAGGCTTGAATAGCTCAAGCCTAAAGTATCTGCCTAGCGCCGGCGGCTGGCAAGCTCCCGCGCCAGGATCGCGCGGCCCGGCGCGAGGGCGTTCTTCACCACCTGCGCCAGGTCGGCGAGCGGCAGGCGCTGGCTGTCGCGGAAGCGCAGGCAGCCCAGGCCGCATTGCACCTCGGGGTGACGCGCGCGGAAGCCCGCGATGCGCTCCGCCGAGCAGGTGTAGAGCGCGAGGTGTTGCTTCATGTTGCCCCAGGCGATGAAGTTCGCCCCCAGCCGGTAGGTCGGCATGCGGTGCTCGAGCGACACGGCGGCCTGCGGAAACAGGCTCAGGATCAGCCCGTGCAGCGCGAGGGCGCGCTCGCGTCGCGCCTCCGGCACGCGCTTGATGTAGCCGCCAACGGCCTGCGATTCGTCTTTCATGCGAAGGCGCGCCACAGGAAGCCGGCGCCGCCGATCAATACTACGGCTTCCATCAGCAGCGTGTGCACCCTGAGCGGGATGTGCGCCATCAGCCAGCGCGCGACGAAGGCGCCCGGCACGGTGGCCAGGCCGATCAGCAGGCCCGCCGCCGCGAGCTGCGCGTCCAGGCGCGCCACGCCGCCGAACAGGGCCACCTTGGCAAATCCCATGACCACCGAGACGATCGCGTCGGTGGCGATGAGCGCGGCGCCCTGCAGGCCCGCCGCCATCAGCGTGGAGATCAGCAGCAGCCCCGCGCCGGTCATCCCGCCGTTGACCAAGCCGAAGCCCGCGCCGGCGGCGGCTACGCCGCGCTCGCCGAGCTTCCAGCCGGCGTGCTGCAGGATTCGCCGCAGCGGCACGCTGACGATGAAGAACGCGCCGAGCAGCAGCGCCACCCAGCGCGCTTCGAGCAGCGTGTAGCCGTACGCCCCCGCCACGCAGGCCGGCAGCCCGAATGCGAGGATGCGCCGCGCATGCGGCCAGTGGATGTCGCGCCAGAACGCGGCCACGCGGCTGCCGTTGTTGAGGATCATCGCCACCGCCATCACCGGCACCACGTTCGCGATGCCCACGGCCGGCGCGAGGAAGATCGGCAACACGAGGCCCGTGCCGTAGCCCGCCAGGCCGCCGAGGATCGAGGCGCCGAAGGCGACGGCGCCGATCAGCGCGAACTGCGCCACGCCGAGGTCGGCGAGCTGGAAGGCGCCGCTCAATCCGGCACGCGCTCCTGCAGGAACTGCAGTACCGCGACCTCGTCGCGGCGCAGCGCGCCGCCCGGCTTGGCGCGGCGCTTGGCGCGCGCGGCCGCCAGCGGCGGCTGCGGCACCGTCTGGCCGAGCAGGTAGGCCTGCAGCAGCGCGGGATGCACGTAGTACTTGCGGCACACGGCGCGCGTGTTGCCGAGGCGCTCGGCCACGGCGTCTACGGCGCGCAGGATGTTGCGATCGGCCTCGCGCCGGCTCGCGGCCGGACCCATGGTGCGCAGCTCGACCGCCGCGAGCATGGTGCCGCCCCAGGTGCGGAAATCCTTGGCGGTGACGTCGCGTTCGCTGATCTCGCGCAGGTAGGTATTGACATCGTCGGAGGTGACGGCCTGGCGCTTCTTGTGCGCGTCGAGGTACTGGAACATCTCCTGCCCGGGCAGGTCCTGGCAGCGCTGGATGATGCGCGCGAGGCGCGGGTCCTCGACCGAGATCGAATGCTCGACGCCGCTCTTGCCGCGGAAGGAAAAGCGCAGCTGGTCGCCCTTCACCTGCACGTGGCGCCGGCGCAGCGTGGTGAGGCCGTAGGAGCGGTTCTCGCGCGCGTACTCGTCGTTGCCGACGCGGATCAGCGTGCGGTCCAGGAGCCGCGCCACGGTGGCGAGCAGCTGCTTGCGGCCGAGGTCCTCGCCGCGCAGGTCGCGCTCCACCTGTTCCCTGAGGTAGGGCAGCGCTTCGCTGAACTCCAGCATGCGGCGGAACTTGGAGCGGTCGCGCGCCTCGCGGTAGGACGGGTGGTAGCGGTACTGCTTGCGGCCGCGCGCGTCGCGCGCGGTGGCTTGGATGTGGCCGCCAGCGTCGGGGCAGATCCACACGTCGGTCCAGGCAGGAGGAATTGCGAGAGCGTTCAGTCGCCGGCGCGTTGCCGCGTCGGCGATGCGCTGGCCGTCGGGCGCGTAGTAGGCCCAGCCGGTGCCCGAGCGCTTGCGTGTGATGCCGGCGAAGCCGTCGGTGACGTAGCGCAGCCCGGCGCGGACGGCGGCCTTGCGGTGCTCGCGGGCGCGGGCCGATTTCATCCCGGCTTCACGGCAAAGCGCCGATCGCTGCGAGCGCGCGCCGCACGTCCTCCACCCCTGCGGCGGACAGCGGCGCCTGCGGCGGCAGCGGGGCGCCCACGGCGTAGCCCTGCAACTCAAGGCCGCCCTTGATGCAGGCGGCGAGGTTGTACTTCGCAAAAGCCTGATTGAGTGCCCAGAGCGGTCGCTGCTGTTGCATGGCTTTCGTCCAGTCGCCGCGCCGGCACAACTCGTAGAGCTCGACACTCTGGCGCGGCGCGACGCAGGCCGGCCCCGCCATCCAGCCTACGCCGCCGATCAGCATCACGCAGGCCGGCACGTGCGAGGACGCGGCGAATACCTGCATGCGCCCCTCGACGCGGTTGAGGATCGACAGCAGCCGCCCGGTGTTGAACGAAGCGTCCTTGATGTAGCGGATGTTCGGCACGCGCGAGAGGCGCTCGATCACCGGCAGCGAGAGGTCGGAGCGCTGGAAGTTGGGATTGGTGTAGAGCACCACCGGCAGCGACACCGCTTCGGCGATGGCCTTGAAGTAGGCGTACACGCCTTCGTCCGCCACCGGAAAGTAGGCTTCCAGGATCGCGAGGATGCCGTCGCAGCCCATGCGCTCGTACTCGCGCGCCTGGGACGTTGCGTCGGCGATGGTGGTCGAGGCCACGCCCGCCACCACCGGCACGCGGCCGGCCGCGGCCTCGATCGCCACTTCGACCACGCGCTTTCTCTGCGCCCAGTTGAGATAGGCGAACTCGCCGGTCGAGCCAAGGGGCGTCAGGCCGTGCACGCCCGCCTTGATCAGGTCGTCGCACAAACGCGCGAGCACCGGCGCGTCCACCTCGCCCGATTCACGGATCGGCGATACCAGGTAGGGGAACACGCCGCGGAACGCGGCGTCGCTCACGCCTTCCTCAGGAAATCAAAATCGCAGCCGTGCTCCGCCTGCAGCACGTGTTCCATGTAGAGCTTCGCATAGCCGCGGGCGGGAACCGCGACCGGCGGCTTCCAGGCGGCCTTGCGCTTCGCCAGCTCGGCTTCCGGCACCAGCAGCTCGATGCGCCGCGCCTTCACAGACAACCGGATGCGATCGCCGTTGCGCACCAGCGCGAGCGGCCCGCCCGCCGCCGCCTCCGGCGAGACGTGCAGCACGATGGTGCCGTAGGCGGTGCCGCTCATGCGCGCGTCCGAAATGCGCACCATGTCCTTCAACCCGGCGCGCGCGAGCTTCTGCGGGATCGGCAGGTAGCCGGCCTCCGGCATGGCGTAGCCCGACTTCGGCCCCGCGTTCTGCAGCACCATGAAGTCGTCGGGCGTCACGTCGAGCGCGGGATCGTCCACGCGCGCCGCCATGTCGTCGAGAGACGTGAACACCACGGCCCGGCCTTCGCGCTCGAAGAGGTTCGCGTCCGCCGCCGAGCGCTTGAGGATCGCGCCGTTCGGGGCGAGCGAGCCGAACAGCGCCACCAGCCCGCCTTCCTGCGCCAGCGGGTCCGCCAGGGGCCGCACCACCGCGCGATCTACCCAGGCGTCTTTCTCATGCGCGAGGCGCTCGCCGATCGTCTCGCCGGTCACCGTCATGCATTCCAGGTGCAGCAGCGGCTTGAGCTCCCTCAGCACCGCGCCGACGCCGCCCGCGGCGTAGAGGTCCGACATGTAGAACTGGCCGGTGGGCTTGAGGTCCACCAGCACGGGCGTCGAGTCGGAGAGTTCGTTGAGGCGGTTGAGATCGATCTTCACGCCCGCGCGCCCGGCGATGGCGGTGAGGTGCACGATGGCGTTGGTCGAGCCGCCGATGGCGAGGAGCACGCGCATGGCGTTCTCCACCGACTTCGCCGTGATCACCTGCGAGGGCCGGATCGGATTCGCCACCAGTTCCACCGCACGGCGCCCGCTCGCTTCCGCGGCGCGCAGCCGGTCGGCGTGCACGGCGGGAATCGCGGCGCTGCCCGGCAGCGCCATGCCGAGCGCCTCCGTGATCGCGGCCATGGTCGAGGCCGTGCCCATGACCGCGCAGGTGCCGGCCGTGGTGGCGAGGTTGCCCTCCACTGCGTCGATGCCGGCCTGGTCCACCTTGCCCGCACGGTGCATCGCCCAGAAGCGCCGGCAATCGGTGCAGGCGCCAAGGCGCTCGCCCCGGAACGACGTCGGCATCATCGGGCCCGCGAGGAGCTGCACCGCCGGCAGGTCCGCTGACGCCGCGCCCATCAGCTGCGCGGGCACGGTCTTGTCGCAGCCGCCCACCAGCACCACGGCGTCCATCGGCTGCGCGCGGATCATCTCCTCGACGTCCATGGACATCAGGTTCCTGAACATCATCGAGGTGGGATTGAGGAACACCTCGCCCAGCGACACCGTGGGGAATTCGATGGGCAGGCCGCCCGCCGCGAGCACGCCGCGCTTGACCGCCTCGATCAGCTCGGGGAAATGGCGGTGGCAGTTGTTGAAGCCGCTCTTGGAGTCGGCGATGCCCACCACCGGGCGCGCGAGCATCTCGCTCGAGTAGCCCATGCTCTTGGCGAACGAGCGCCGCAGATACAGCGAGAACCCGGCGTCGCCGTAATTGGTGAGCCCTCGGGCAAGGCCCTGCGGCTTCTTCGCGGCCATGCCGCGCTAGCCCTGCACCACCGGCTCAAGGTAGATCTCCACGCGGCGGTTTGCCTGCCGGCCGCTCTCGGTGCTGTTCGGCGCCACCGGCTGGCTCTCGCCCTTGCCGGCGGTGGCAAGACGCATCCCGTTCACGCGCCGCGATTCCAGGTATTGCGCCACCGACAGCGCGCGCCGCTCCGATAGGCGCTGGTTGTAGGAATCCGTGCCGACGTTGTCGGTGTGACCTACGACGACGAGCGTGGTCTTGCCGTAGCGCACGACGACGTCGGCGAGCTTGTCCATGGTGCTGTTGAACCCGGGCTTGATCGCCGAAGAATCGGTTTCGAACGCGGTCTGGTTGGTCATGGTGACGCGCACCACGTCGTTCGGCAGCTTCTCCACGCGCGCCTGTCCGGCCTGAATCTCCTTGGCGAGATTCTTCTCGAGATCGCGTTTCTGCGCATCCATGTACGCGCCCACCCCCGCGCCCGCCAGGCCGCCGCCGACGGCGCCGACCACCGCACCCTTGGTCCGGTCCTTCTTGTACGCCGCCGCGCCGATGACTGCGCCGCTCGCGGCGCCGATGATCGCGCCAGTCTCGGTGTAGGTGAGCGGCCGATCCGCGCAGCCTGCCAGCGCGACGCTCATTGCCAGGATTAGTGTCCAGTACTTTTTGTTCATGCTGCCTCCGTTAGCTTTGTTGCCCCCAAGACCGACCTCGACAGATCTAACTCATTGATTTATTGTAGTGGGATACATCCCACTTGTTCCGGCTGCCCAGGTGTGGTTGCCTTCCCACCTGGCGCCTCGCTACCGTGGCTGCAGAAGGAGGGACGACATGCTGGAAGCGCTCGCACAACAGGGCGACGGCCTGCTCGACAGTATCGCCGATTTCTGCCGCCGTACAGGGATGGCGGAATCCACGTT
>Ga0184615_10001145_pt1 | contig 14497 bp, 11 predicted proteins | sample PLM4_65_coex_FD_133134 | JGI IMG/M metagenome (GOLD analysis project Ga0184615, IMG submission 133134) | Groundwater sediment microbial communities from an aquifer in East River, Colorado, USA - PLM4_65_coex | ecosystem: Environmental > Terrestrial > Soil > Riparian zone | place: USA: East... | reverse complement strand
CTAGTAGGCGCGCCGGCCACCGAGGTCCAGGTCCAATACGGAGTCCTCGCCCGGCACGCCGATCCGCAGGGGGAAAGCCGTAGAAGCCGGTGCCGCGGTGCACGTACAAGCGATTCCGGCCGCGCGCGAAGAAGCCGTGATCGGGCCAGCGCGTGCGCGTGAGCACGGTCCAGTCGAGCCCGAGTGAGACGAGCCCGATCTGGCCGCCGTGTGTGTGACCGGAGAGCGTGAGGTCGGCCGCGCCGTCCGGCACGTGCTCGAATGCGGACGGATCGTGCAGGAGCAGCAGGCGCAGGTGCTCGGGCCGGCGCGGATGGCGCGCAAAGAGACTTGCAAGGTGCGCCGCTCGCTCGCGCGTGACCCAATCCGCGCCGAGGATCTGCACCGGGCCTGCCGACGTCTCGACGCGGATCTCCTCGTCGACGAGCAGGCGCACGCCGACCGCCGCGAGCGCGGCGCGAACCTCCTCCGGCGCCTCGTGGTCGTTGTTGCCCAGGCACGCGAAGCTCCGGCCGGCGAACTTCTCGAGCGGACGCAGCGCGAGCGCGAGCGCGCCCGGCGAGCCCATGCCCTCCATCGTGAGCAGGTCGCCGGTCACGAGCACCAGATCGGGGTCGGATTCGAGCAGCCGCTCGAGCGTGCGGCGCAGCTTCGCGACCGGCTGCGATGGGCACAGGTGCGGGTCCGCGATCTGTACGATCCGCAGCCCTCGCCGGGGCGACACGTCGCGGTGTCGGCGGAGCCGATCGACCTTCGCCCGCTCGAGCGCAACAGGCGCGTGGTCGTCGAGTGCGACCCGCACCAGCTCGGGTCTCGAACGCGCGGAAGTGACGACGGAAACACCCGCCAGTGCGAGCGGTAGCAGGTCGAGCCAGCGCAGTGGCTCGAGCGGAACCTGCAAACCCAAGAGCGCGAGCATGGCCCGCACCGGCAGCAAGGCCAGCAGGTAGAGCCCGGACAGGAAGCCGGCCGCGATGAAGGTCTGACCGGCAACCGAGACGAGCCAGCGAAAGACCGCGTCGCGCAGGCGCGCGCGCACGAGCGAGAGCAGGTGGACCCCTGCCGAGGCCATGCCCCAGACGAACAGGCCGTCGAGCGCGAGACGCGGCACGGGATCCAGGAGCGCGCGCAGGCGTGAGTGCACGAGCACCGCGCCGGGCAGCGACATGCACAGGAATGACGAGGCCGAAGACCGCGTAGGCGCGCGAGCGCACCCGCCAGGCGTGGATCGGTACACCGACGAGGATCAAGAGCGCGAGCCCGAGCAGCGCGAGGTCCGGCGTGAAGGCCGGCAGACTAGCGGGCGCGCCGGTTTTCTCCCAGAATCGCGCCACCGGTCAGGAGAGCCCCCGACATGAAGCGAGACATCTTCAGCGACGAGCACGAGCTGTTCCGCGAGCAGTTCAAGCGCTTCGCCAAGAGCGAGCTCGAGCCCAGGATCGCGACCTGGAACGAGAAGGGCATGAGCGACCGCGAGAGCTGGCGGCGCATGGGCGAGGAGGGGTTCTTCGGCGGGAACGCGCCCGAGGAATACGGCGGGGCGGGCGGCGATTTCCTGTACGACGCGATCGTGATGGAGGAGCTCTCGTACATCCGGGCGCACGCGCTGATGGCGTCGCTGCACGCGGACATCTGCATGCCGTACATCAGCGAGTTCGGCACGCCCGAGCAGAAGGAGAAGTACCTGCCCGGCGCGATCCGCGGTGAGATCATCCTCGGCATCGCGATGACCGAGCCGGGCACCGGCTCCGATCTCGCGAACGTGCAGACGACGGCGCTTCGCGACGGTGATTCGTACGTGCTCAACGGCTCGAAGACGTTCATCTCGAACGGTCAGATCGGCGATCTCTTCGTCGTCGTCGCCAAGACCGACCCGGCCTCCGATCCGCCGCATCGCGGCATGAGCCTGCTGCTCGTCGAAGCGGCGATGCCGGGCTTCGTGCGCGGCCGCAAGCTCGACAAGCTCGGCCTGCGCGGCCAGGACACGAGCGAGCTCTTCTTCCAGGATTGCCGCGTTCCGCGCGCGAACCTGCTCGGCGGCCACGAGGGCCGCGGCTTCAAGCAGCTGATGCAGAAGCTGCAGCAGGAGCGGCTGTGCATCGCCGTCGCGTCGATGGCGTCCTGCCGGCGCGCGCTCGACGACACGATGGACTACGTGAAGCAGCGCCGCGCCTTCGGCCAGCCGATCGCGGGCTTCCAGAACACGCAGTTCAAGCTCGCCGAGCTCGCCACCGAGGTCGAGGTCGGCCAGGCGTTCACCGACAAGCTGCTCGCCGCGCACGTTCGCCACGAGGGCATCGTGACGGAGGTCTCGATGGCGAAATGGTGGACCACCGACCTGCAGAAGCGACTCACGGCCGAGTGTCTGCAGCTCCACGGCGGCTACGGCTTCATGCGCGAGTACCCGATCTCGACGGACTACGCCGACGCCGCGGTGCAGTCGATCTACGCCGGCACGAACGAGATCATGAAGCGCATCATCGCGCGCAATCTCGGACTCGACCTCACCTGAAGGAGACGTTCCGCATGCTTCGCCCGTTCCAGGCCGCGTTCGCCGCGGCGTTCCTCCTGTCGACTTTCAGCATCACCATCCCGGCAAGCGCCGCAGAGGAGAAGACCATGGCCAGTACCGACCCGGCGATCGCCGCGATCGACGCCCAGATTGCCAGCGCGAAGATCGACAAGACCAACCCGCGCTGGAAGGAGCGACTGCCGAAGCCGGCGAAGGTGAGCTTCACCTCGGGCAAGAAGTACCTCTGGATCCTCGACACCAACAAGGGTCAGATCGAGATCCGGCTGCTGGCCGACTCGGCGCCGATGCACGTGACGAGCACGATCTACCTGACGGATCTGGGCTTCTACGACGGCGTGATCTTCCACCGTGTGATCCCGGGCTTCATGGCGCAGGGCGGCGATCCCACCGGCTCCGGCCGCGGTGGTCCCGGCTACCAGTACGAGGGCGAGTTCGCGGCGGGCGCGAAGCACGACAAGCCGGGCATCCTGTCGATGGCGAATGCCGGCCCGGGCACCGACGGCAGCCAGTTCTTTCTCACGTTCGTGCCCACCGGATATCTCGACGGCAAGCACACGGTGTTCGGCGAGGTCGTGAAGGGCATGGACACGGTGAAGGCGCTCGAGCAGGCGGGCTCCGCGGGCGGTCAGACCAAGGAGAAGCTCGAGATCAAGAAGGCGACGATCCGGGTGGAGTAGCGCCGGCCGGGCGCAGCACGTGCGCCGGCGGCTCGCGCAGATCCCAGACGACGCCGACGAGCGCGAGCGCTCGCAGCACGTAGTACGTGATGTCCACCTCCCACCAGAAGAAGCCCTGGCGGGCGGACGTCATGTACCAATGGTGGTTGTTGTGCCAGCCCTCGCCGAGCGTGAGCAGCGCCAACACGAGATTGTTTCGGCTGGTATCGGTCGTCGGGTAGCGGCGTGTACCCCAGCGGTGAGCGAGGGAGTTGATCGAGTAGGTCGCGTGCCAGAGCGCGACCGTCGAGACGACGAAGCCCCAGAGCACGCCCGAGAAGCCGCCGATCAGCGCGCACAGCCCCGCGAGCACGAGCGGCGGTACGAAGTGCCAGCGGTTCAGCCAGACGAGCTCCGGGTAGCGCGCGAAGTCGCGAATGCGGTCGAGCTCGGTCTCCTCCCAGCGCGTGTTGAGGAACCAACCCTGGTGTGAGTACCAGAAGCCGTCGCGCGGCGAGTGCATGTCGCCCGGCTGATCGGAGTACTTGTGGTGGCGCCGGTGTCCGCCCGCCCACCACAGCGGCCCCTTCTGCGTCGCCGCGGTGCCGAGCACGGCCAGCACGAGCTGGAAGGCGCGGCTGGTGCGAAACGCGCGGTGCGCGAAGTAGCGGTGGTAGCCGCCGGTGATCGCGAAAAGCCGCAGCCAGAACGTCGTCGCCGCGAGCAGCAGGTCGCCCGTCGATACCCCGACCACGAAGACGAGCAGGCAGAGCGCGTGCAAGCCCCAGTAGATCAGCGTCGGCACCAGCGGCTTGCGCGAGAGCACGCTGTCGGCGGAGAGCGAGGGTTCTGCGAGCGCGCCGGGAAGCGAGTCAGCAGGAGCGGTCAACGGGGTCCTCCAAGGGACGCAAACACTACGAACCGGATCGGTTGCCGGCCGCCCAGAACGGGTGAAAGTTCTGTCAAACTGGCGCTCGAGCGGGCGGAGGAGTCCAGGCATGGCGCTTCGGATCGGCATCGGCTTCGATTGGCAGGGGAACTTCGATCGCGAGCGGGCGTTCGAACGCGCGCGCGCCGCCGAGGACGCGGGCGTGGACTCGCTCTGGGTCGCCGAGGCCTGGGGACGCGACGCGTTCTCGCTGCTCACGCAGCTCGCGGAGCGCACCTCGCGCGTGCAGCTCGGCACCTCGATCGTGAACATCTACTCGCGCACGCCCGCGGCGCTCGCGCAGCACTTCGCGACGCTCGACGAGCTGTCCAACGGTCGCGTGATCATCGGCCTCGGCAACAGCGGGCCCAACGTGATCGAGCACTTCCACGGCGTGCCCTTCCAGCCCGCGCTCCGCCGCATGCGCGAGACCGTCGAGCTGCTCCGACTCTTCTTCCGCCACGAGCCGGTGAAGTACGCGGGCGAGATCTTCAAGCTCGAGCGCGGCTTCAGCTTGCGCTTCGATCCGGTGCGCAAGGAAGTGCCGATCTACCTCGCCACACTCAATCCGAAGAGTGTGCGCATGACCGCCGAGCTCGCCGATGGCTGGCTGCCGGTGATGATCCCGATCGACCAGCTCGGCGCCGAGGTCGCGCGCGTTCACGAGTGGATTCGCGCGGCCGGACGCGACCCGAAGAAGTTCACCGTGCGCGCGCCCGGCGGCGTCACCGTTGCCAACACGCCTGCGCAGCGCGCGCTGGCGCTGCGCCGCAGCGCGGGCACGCTCGCGTTCTACTGCGCGCGCATGGGCGAGTTCTACTACCGGCAGCTCTCGCGCCAGGGCTTCCAGGCGCAGGCCGATCTCGTGCGAGCCGCCTGGGCGGAAGGGGGTCCCGAGAAGGCGGCCGCCGCGGTTCCCGCAGAGATGATGTCGCGGCTCGGTTTCATCGGCTCCACCGAAGAGTGTCGGGAGCGGCTCGACCAGGAGGAGGCCCTGGGTGCGACGCTGCACAGCGCGACGCTGCTCGAGGAGGATCCGCGCGAGGCCGCGAAGATCCTCGCCAAGCTCGTCGGCTGAGAGCGCTGCCGTCAGAAATCCGGGAAGCGCTGTGCGACCAGATTTCTGTGGCTGAAGAGCTCGTCGGGGAGCTCCGGCGTCGCGAGCACGTTCTTCAAGAGGAGCTCCGTCTCACCGTTGTCCGCCCAGCCGCGCGCGATGCGGCGCAGCGGCAGGCGCCGGCCGTCGCGCTCCGCGTAGTCCTCCGGCGCGATCGAAATGCGCCGGAACTCGCGCTCGCCCCTGAAGAAACGCGATTCGAGCAGCAAGCCGGTGTCGACGGCGAAGGCGAGCTCGACGCGATCGAAGCCGATCGTGTCGTGCTCCGGTCTGCCGATCACGACGCGGCACGGCGTGCCTGCGACGGTCGCGTCCGGAGCCGCCTCGTAGCGAAGCTCGCCCGGCGCGATCGGGCGGAAGTCACCGAGCGCGAACAGGTTGAACGCGGCCTGCCGCTCGAGAACCGGAGCGGACAGGCGCCGCACACGCCGCCCCGTCAGCTCGCCGAGGTAGGCGAACAGGTCGTCGCTGCCGCCGCGCGTCTGCCGTGCGAGCAGGGCGTACTTGCCGAACACGGCAGGCTCGCGGACGTCGAAGAGCAGCTCGGCCAGGCCGTCGCGCCAGCGCCGCGAAAGCGTGAAGAGCATGCGCGCCGGGCCCCGGCGGCTCTCGTAGGTGACGAAGGCGTCGAAGCGCTCGCTCTCGTCGAAGTAGGCTTCGGCGAGCGCGGCTGGATCCACCGGAGCTTCAGCCGCCGCGCGCGCCGCGGCGATCGCCACGACGAAGCTCAAAGCGACGCTCGCGAGTGGACCCATCGCGCTCCTTCGATGCACGCCTCGGTAGGCTAGCCTTCGCCATCGCATGCCGCTCCGCGCAGCACTTCTCGCAACCGCGCTGGTCGCGGCACCGGTTCTGCCGGAAGGACCGCCGGTCGAGACGCGCGCAGCCGACGTAGGATCCGAGCTGCGCGAGTTCAGCCGCCGCGCCGCGCCACCGGACTGGAGCGGCGAAATCGTGAATGGCCTGCTCGGCGAGGGCCTGATCGGTCAGCGCGAGCGACGCGAGGGCTGGCTCCAGGATCCGGAGCACTGGCGCCTGCTCGACGTCGCCGATCGCGCGCACAACCTGACGACGCACGGCTGGCTGGCGCAGCGCGGCATCCGCGCGGATTTCTACGGCTTCAACGAGTACCAGGAGACGATCCAGCTGCAAGAGGGCGCAGCGCTCGCGTTGCTCGGTGAGCGCGGGCTCGGGCGCGGCGTGCTCGGCGAGCTGGTGCGCGATCCCGCGCACAATCGCGACGTGCCCGAGTGGCAGGCGATTGCCACGGGCGACGCATTCATCGCCGATCCCCTGGAGCCGCGCTGGTCGTCGATCCTGCGCTACGACCTGCTCACGAGCCCGCTCTTCGGCGACGCGCTCTCGCAGGACAACCTGGGCGGTTGCCCCGCGGCGGTCGGCCGGTTCGGGAACGCCGCGAGCCGCGGTTTCGCGAGCTGGCTCTCGCGGCGCGGCGCTGCGCCGCTGCCGCCGCTGCGCGAGGTTCTGCGCGATCGGTTCTGGGGCACGTTCGCGCGTCTGCCGCCGTACGCGCCGCCCGGCACGATCGATCCACGCGCGACGAGTGCGGCGGCCCAGTCGCTGTGCGCGGATCCGCTCATGGCCGAGTTCCAGATCTTCCTGCACGCCGCGAACCTGCACGCCTTCGCGCGCCACTACACAGATCTGCGACGTGTCGCCGCACGCGCGGGTCGCGCATTCGACGTGCACGGCAACCTCGGCGGCGGGATCGTCGGCGCGAGCGCCTACCCGATCGCGCTCGGCGGCCTCGTCGACAGCATTTTCTTCGAGACCTCCGGCGTCGCGGAGTACGACCAGATCAAGTACGGCTGGTGGAACGCCTTCGGAAGCCTGCGACTCGCGCTCGCGGAGGCGCTCGCGGGCGGCCGGAAGCCCGCGTACTTCGTGGCGCGCTCCGAGCGCGCGACACCGGACTTGATGGCGCTCGAGCTCGCGGAGATCAGCGCCGGCGGGGGCGTTCCGCTCGTGGAGCCGGATCTGCTCGCCGCGCGCGCGCCAGAGGCCCTTCGCATCGTCGAGGACTTCCTGCGCTTGCGCGACGCCGAGCGTCCGTTCTTCGCCGCGCACGGGCGCGCGCGCCGCGCCGACGTCGCGTTGCTCTACTCGATTCCCACGTTCCTGTTCGATCCGTGCGTGCCCAGCGCGAGCAGCACGGACACGCCCGTGCTCTCCGATCTGTCCGGCGCGGCGCGTGCGCTCGAGGAGGGTCACCTGACGTACGAGGTCGTCATCCTCGGGCACCCCGACCTCGGCGCAGACGCGGCGACCGATGACGCGCTGGCGCGGCACCGGCTCGTGATCGCGCCGTCGATCGAGAACCTCACGGAGTCACAGCTCGCGCTGCTCGAGCGCTACCTGCGCGGCGGAGGCACGCTCGGGGTGCTCGGCCGGATCGGCGTGCGCGACGAGCGAAACCGCGCGCGGCCTGCCTCAGCGCTCGAACGCCTGCGCAACGCCGGGCGCGTCCGGGTCCTGCTCGGCGGCCAGTCGTTCCCCCACGCGCGACTTCCCGAGAGCGCGTACACGCACGCGCAGAGCGCCCGCTTTCTCGGCGAGCTCGGCGAGCTGCTGCTCGAGCGCGAGATCGAAGCGGCGCTGCCGCGCACGCTCTGGGTGAAGACGTGGACGCACCGCGGGGGGCGCGTGTCGGCGCACTTCGTGAACTACGCGTTCGAAGCGCGGAGCGGCCGCGCCCAGCCGACGCTTCCGGTGCCGCTGCGCATGCGCTTGGCGGCGGGCGCTCCGCCGCGCGTCGTGCGCTGGCTCGTGCCCGGCCAGGCCGAGCGCGCGCTGCCGTTCCGAGTGCGCGACGGCGTGCTCGAGCTCGAGCTGCCCTCCGTCTCGGTCTACGGTGTGCTCGCGCTTGGCGCGGTGCCGCCCCGTCGCAGCGGCGATCGCGTCGCAGGCGCGCTCGCGCGCGAGCGCGCGCACGAGGCCGAGATCCAGCGCCTTGCGGACTTCGGGAAGCCCGTGCTTGCGCTCGCGTTCGGGGCGGCCTCGTCCGCGCTGCCCTGGCATCCCGTCGGCCCGGGGACGCAGTATCGACCGGAGCTCGGCTACGGCTGGCTCGCGAGCGACGACGACTCCCACGCGACCCCCGAGGAGCGTTCCTACCGCGGTGCGGCCGAAATCGACGCCGATGTTCTGCGCGGCGTCTCACTGCTGAATCCGTACTGGCCCTGGCAGCCGAGCGCCCTGCCTGCGCCGCTGCAGAACGCCGTCGTCTCGGGCCGCGCCCAGCGGCTGCGGCTGGATCTGGCGGACGGCCTGTACCGCGTCTCGGTCGTGACGACGAACGGCTCCTGGAATCAGCGAAACTTTCTGGTGTCGGGAATGGTCCGCGCGGACGGGCGGCCGGTTCTGCTGGATACGCCGCTCGACCGCGGAGGGCTCGCCCGCCGCGCCTTCACGACACGCGTCTCGGGCGGGCGACTCGAGCTCGGCTTCGGCGGGCCGACCGGCTTCGGTGTCGCCGCGCTTCTGGTCGAACGCGCGGACGCTGAGCCGATCGATCCGCTCGAGACGGGCGGTGTGCGCGCGTGGTCCGTCTCCGCGCGCCACGCGAACCCCGATTGGGTCGAGCTCGATGACGTGGTCGTGCCCGCTCGAGAAACTGCCACCCTCGTGGGCGCCGCCGAGCGCGGCCTGCCGCTCGTGGACCTTGGCAGCGTCGCGCAGGCGCAGATCGGCGACGTTGTAGTCGCGCGGACGGAGCTCGATCGCACCGTCGCCGGGGAGGCGACGCTAAGCGTGGGCGCGAGCAGCGCGGCTCACGTCTACCTCAACGGTGAACGCGTGCTCGTCGTTCCGAACGTGAAGGGCGTGGAGCGCGACGAGGGCGTGGCGCGCATTCGGCTCCGCGCCGGCCGCAACGAGCTCGCGCTCGTGCTCGAGCGCTTCTGGGAACGGCGTTGGATGTTCTACGCGAGCGTGCACTAAGCTGGGCCCCTTGACCGGCCTCGAGAAGATCGTCGTCGTGGGTGCGTCGCTCGCGGGATTGCGCGCCGCCGAGACGCTGCGGCGTCTGGGCTTCGGCGGCGCACTCGTGCTCGTCGGTGCAGAGAAGCACCTGCCGTACGATCGGCCGCCGCTCTCGAAAGAGGTGCTGCAGGGGCGCTGGGACGTCGACAAGCTCCCGCTACGCAAACAGCCGTTCGACGAGCTTCGCCTCGACCTGCGTCTCGGGCGTGGCGCGACCGCGCTCGACACCGGTGCGCGCAGCGTGGCGTTCGACGACGGCACGCGAGAGCACTACGACGCGCTGGTGATCGCGACGGGCGCGTCCGCGCGGCGGCTCCGGAACCAGCCGGAGCTCGCCGGCGTACATCTGCTCCGCACGCTCGACGACGCGCTCGCCCTGCGCGCGGCGCTCGAGCGCGGACCGCGCGTGCTCGTCGTCGGCGCCGGCTTCATCGGCGCCGAGGTCGCAGCTTCCTGCCGCGCGCGCGGACTCGCGGTGACCGTGGTCGAGCCGCTGCCGGTGCCGCTCGCGCGCGGGCTCGGCGAACGCATGGGCGCGCTCTGCGCGGCGCTGCACCGCGACCACGGCGTCGACCTGCGCTGCGGGCGCGGCGTCGCGAGCATCGAGGGCGCCGGGCGCGTCGAGTCCGTGGTACTCGACGACGGCACGCGCGTCGCGGCCGATCTGGTCGTGATCGGCGTCGGCGCCGTACCCGAGACGCGCTGGCTCGAGGGCTCGGGCCTCGAGCTCGACGACGGCGTCGTCTGCGACGCGCACTGCGCCGCCGGTCCTCCCGGCGTCTTCGCGGCCGGCGACGTCGCGCGCTGGTGGAACCCGCTCTTCGACGAGTCGATGCGCGTCGAGCACTGGAGCAACGCCGTGGAGCAGGGCGTGTACGTCGCCGAGCGCCTGGCGGGCAGCGCTGCCGCGGCAGCGCCCTTCGCGCCGGTGCCGTTCTTCTGGTCGGATCAGTACGACGTGAAGATCCAGTTCGCCGGACGGATGCGCGGTGACGACGAGCTGCGCGTCGTGGCGGGCTCCCTCGAGGAGCGCAAGTTCACCGCGCTCTACGGTCGGAAAGGACGACTCACGGGCGTGCTCTGCTTCAGCCGCCCGCGCGACCTCGCGAAGTACCGGCGTCTGATCGCGGCGCGGACCTCGTTCGAGGACGCCGTTGCCGCGGCGTCCCGCTAAGGCGCGAGGGCGGCGGCGAGAAGCGCGTGCCGCGCGGGCGGGATCGCCACCAGCTTGCCGTCGTCGCTGACCAGCGCATGCTCGGTCGTCGCCGTGGCGAGCAGCTCGCCATCGCGCCGCACGACGTAGCCGATCGCGAGCGAGACGCGCTTCAGCCACGCGAGCCAGCAGGTCACCTGCAGGCGGTCATCGTAGCGCGCGGCCTGCTGGTAGCGGACCTCGAGCCCCGTCACCGCAAAGTGCAGGCCCTCGGCCACGTACTCGCGATAGGGACGGTCGTGCAGGTCGAGATACTCGATGCGCGCGAGCTCCAGGTAGTGCACGTAGCGCGCGTGATGGACGACGCGCATCGCGTCAGTGTCATAGAAGGGCACGCGGTACGAGATCGTCGCGGTCTTCGCGCCGTCGGGCGGCGCAGTCGGCGGGCGTGGCACGCGCACAGGGTTCCGAGCGCACCCGCGGAGGTCAAGGCTATGCTCGCGCGATGGCGACGATCGAGCTGCCCTTCGCGATCCCCGAGCGCGAGCTCGTCTTCTCGTTCGCGCGCAGCTCGGGCCCGGGCGGGCAGAACGTGAACAAGACCGAGACGAAGGCGACGCTGCGCTGGGACGTGCTGGCAAGCCCCTCGCTGCCGGCCGACGTGCGTGCGCGCTTCGCGCGCGCGTTCGCGAAGCGGATCACGACGGGGGGCGAGCTCGTGCTCTCCTCGCAGCGGCACCGCGATCGGCTGCGCAACATCGACGATTGCCTCGAGAAGCTCGCCGAGATGCTGCGCGCGGTCGCGACGCCGCGCCGCAAGCGCCGGCCGACGCGACCGGGTCGAGCCGCCGTCGAGCGGCGCATCACCGAGAAGAAGCGCCGCAGCGGCGCGAAGCGCGAGCGCCGCCGCCCGGCGGAAGACTAGCCGGCGAGGCTCGCGAGCGGGTGGGCGCGTTCGCGCAGGAGCTCGTCCAGCGCGAAGACGTGCTCGTCGTCGGCCGGCATCTCGCGCAGCGAGCGCGCCAGCTCGCGCACGTACTCGGCGTTCGAGCCGCTCGGGCCGTGCGCGCGAGCGACTTGCGCCGCGATCGCGTCGAGGGACGCGGGACCGAGATAGTTGGGATTCGCGGGCGTCGCGATGTAGACGAGCCCCGTGGTGCGTGTGTCGTCGCCGAAGTGCAGGTCGAGCGGGTGGCGCTCGTAGCCGCCGCGCTCGCGGTGGTCGAGGCTCGCCAGGACGCAGTCCACGTCGGACTCGGGCACGCGATAGGCGACGCCAAAGCAGCGGGCGTTCGCCTCGGGCAGGAGCGTGACGACCCGGCCCGGCGAGCCCGGCACACCGCGGTGATCGGTCGATCCCTGCCAGAAGCGGCGCGCGAAGCCACCGATCCAGGCGGTCCGCCGCTCGGCGAAGGCGAAGGCAGGTCGCCAGACCAACGACCCGTATCCAAAGACCCAAAGCGGCGTTCGCATCGCTTCTGCCTGCTCCCGAGATCGGCGCGCGAAGACTAGGCCAGCGCCGCGCGCCATCAAGCGACCCGTCCCCAGGCCGAAAAGCCCAACGATACGAGGGATTTCGGACCGATCCGGCGAACCCTGTAGCGCGCGATCGGGAGGCCGGGTGCCAATCGAGCAGCTCACCAGGCGCATCGCTGCCACGCCTCGCGGCGTGGTGATCGCGCTCGTCGTGCTCTCGGCGCTGATCTCGCCGGGCTTCGTGCGAAGCTCGCGGGGAGACGGCCAGGCGCTCGTGCCGCAGCGCCTCCAGGCTCCGTTCGCCGTGCGCGAGACCGCCGTCTTCGAGCTGCGCTGTCGCGACGGCGTGTTCAGCAAGTCGTGTCTGCGGCTCGTCGCGCGCGTGAGCGAGGCGCTCGAGGAGCACACGGGCGTCGCCGGCCCCGTCCGCTCGCTCACGCGTGAACACGTCGTGCGCGCCGAGCACGGCGAGCTGCGGCTCGAGGCTCTCCTGCTGCGCCCGCCCGAGAGCGACACGGGGCTGCGCGAGCTCAAGGCGCGTGTGCGCGCCGATGACACGCGCATGCGTCGCTTCGTCGCGCCCGACGGCCTTGCGACCTTCGTATACGCGGAGCTCGCGCCCGGGCTGTCTGCCCGGGACGCAGAGCGGCTCGCGGAGTCGATTCGCACGCGCTTCGACCGGCCGCCGGATCTCGACATTACGCTGCTCGGTGTCGGTGCCGGCGAGCTGCCCGGCGAGGTCTTCGGCTGGCTCGCGTTCGCGTTCGCCGCGCTGGCGCTGGCGCTCGCACCGGGCAGCTGGCGGGCATTCGCGTTGGCCGGACTCGGAGCGCTTGCGGTCGGGCTCTTCGGCCACGCGCTCCTCGGTCTGCTCGGTGAGCCGGGGCGCACGATCGCGGGCTTCGCTCCAGAGCTCTTCGTCGCGAGCGCGCTCTCGGCGAGTCTTGCGCTGATCCAGCGCGCGCGCGCGGAGCAGCGCTTCGAGCCCGGAGCGCGCGCGTCCGTCGCCGCGGCGCTGGCTTCGGTCGGGCCGAGGCTTGCGGTCGGCGCGCTGATCTCGGCGAGCGGTTTCGCGGCCCTGCTCGTGCTCGCGCCGGGCGTGGTCGCCGCGCTCGCACTCGGTGCGGCCGCGGCCATGGCGGCGGGTCTTGTCGCGTATCCGCTCGGCATCACGCTCGCCGGGCTGCTTGCTCGGCCGCAGGTCGTCTCCCTTCCACCGACCGAGCTCGCATCCGCGCTCAGCGAGCGCGTGCTGCGAATGCTGGCGCGCCCCCGCATCGGCGCCTACGCCGCGCTGCTCGCTATCGCGCTCGCGGTGTCGGCGCTCGCGGCGCTCGCGCCGGAGCCCGGCGCGCTGCAGCTGCGCACCGCCGTGCTCGACTCCGGCGCGACCGACGGCGCACTGGAGCCCGCATTCCTCGAGCGCGTCGACGCGTTTCAACGCGAAGCCGGCGCGCGACCCGGTGTCGCCTGGTCGAGCTCGCTGGTCGATTACGCCCTCGCGCCCGCCAATCGCGCGCTTCACGACGGCGATCCGCTCTTCGCGACGGTGCCGCTCACGCGGATCGACGTCGAGCGCGCGCTGCGCACGTGGCAGCGGGGCGATCGCCGCATGCTCGGGCGCCAGCTCGATGCGGAGCGCCGGCGGGTCGCCGTGCAGGTGCTCGTCGCGCCGGCCGCCGCGGCAGCCGCGCCGCTGGCTGTGCGGCCGATCGCGAGCACGGTGCTCGCACTCGCCCTGGTCGCCCTGCTGGGCGGCGCGCTCTTGCGCAGCCCGCGCGGCGGCGTGCTGTGCGCAGCACCTGCCGCGATCACCGCAGCCGCGGTTCTGGGGCTCGCGGGCGCGTTCGCCGGCGGTTTTCACGGCGCCGGCGCTGCGCTCGCTCCGCTCGCCGCTGCCCTCAGCGCGGGGCTCGGTCTGCCGCTGCTCGAGCGAACGCGCGCGCTGCTAGCGATGCACGCGGAGCTCGAGGTCGCGCTCTCGATCGCGCTTCGCGAGACACGCCGTGCGACCGCGAGTGCAGCGCTGGCAGGCTCGGCGGCGCTCGCGCTCCTCGGCGCCGGCTCTGTGGAATCGCCGCCGGCGGTTCTGCTCGCGGTCCTGGCGCCTCCGCTCGCCGCCGCGAGCGCGCTCGCGATCCTGCCCGCGCTCGTGCGCGCGACCCGCGGGCGATTCTTCGGCGAGCCTGCCGAGCTACGCGCGACTGTGTCGGCGCGGGATGTCTGAGCGCCTCTGCGCCGTGGGCGCTCGACGCGAAGCGAAGCATCGAACCGTCTCGCCGCGCCGCGTTGCGTCGGAACGCCTTGCTACCGCACGGCTTCTGGGCTCGAAGCCGAGCTTGGCGAAGGAAATCTGACGCACGGCGACACGGCGCAGTGCGCGGATGTCACTACAGCGTCCGCAGCGGATCCAACGCGAAACGCGCACACCCACGATGGCTGGCGGTACGGCCAGGCTGCGCAGCGCCTCGCAGCGATCCCACGCCGCTGCGCGGGCGACGCGGCCGGGAGTGTCTAGAGACGCAAACTTGTGTAGGAGATCGCGAGAAAATCCGCGGAGCGTGACGGCTGTCACGGTGGCTGCGAGGACTTGCGCCACTTTCGGAAGACGGCCGGATCGACACCCCGGAGG